>Ga0180732_1000194_pt1 | contig 58072 bp, 48 predicted proteins | sample KR11_01MetaG_FD_148674 | JGI IMG/M metagenome (GOLD analysis project Ga0180732, IMG submission 148674) | Groundwater microbial communities from the Olkiluoto Island deep subsurface site, Finland - KR11_0.1 MetaG | ecosystem: Environmental > Aquatic > Deep subsurface > Groundwater | place... | reverse complement strand
CCGTTATAGGCCTTATTCTGCCGCACGCCGGCTGGGTTTATTGCGAATCTGTCGCCGCGGAAGCGGTCAAACTTATTAGAGGGAAGACATTCAATGATGTTATCCTTATCGGCCCCTCACACAGGGAAGCTTTTAGCGGCATAGCCATAGATGATTCTGAGGCCTGGGAAACCCCGTTTGGCCTCAGGCGCGTTAATGTGGAGATCGCGAATAAGATCAATGTTCTCAAGCAGGCCGCGTTTAATGGGAAAATCCATAAGAAGGAGCACTCCCTTGAAGTCGTTCTTCCTTATCTAGAAGCGGCTCTCGGGGATTTTTCATTAACGCCTGTCATCGTGGGCCAGAGTTTTGAAGATTCCTCCGCCCTGGCCCGTCGAATTGCCGCGCTCTACAAGGAGGCGGAAGGCCCCTTGTCCCTGCCTGGCCGGAAGGCGTCGAAGGGGGGGATGCTTTTCGTCGCGTCAAGCGATATGAGCCATTACCTGACTTATGAACAGGCGAATGTTATGGATCGGAGCTGTCTTGCGTATATAAAAAATTTTAATAGCGAAGGTTTGAAGACGGCGCTTCAAAGCGGTGAGGTTCAGCTGTGCGGAGCCAACGCTGTGCTGGCTGTGATGGAGGCCTCGCGGCTGGCGGGCGCCAATGCCGTCAGGGTACTTAAATACGCGAATTCGGGTGATACCACGGGCGATAAATCCCGCGTTGTAGGTTACGGCGCGGTTTGTTTTTACAGAAAGGGGGTGGGGATGCTGAACAGTGATGAAAAAAAAGCTCTTTTGAATATTGCCAGAAAAACGGTTGAGCAGTATGCTTCAACCGGCAGGGTGCCTGACTTTAATATTGAATCGGAAAGGCTGAAAGAAGTGCAGGGGGCCTTTGTCACTCTGCGGAAAGGGGAAATGCTGAGGGGCTGTATCGGAAACATTGTGGGCGCGAAGCCGCTATGGGAGACCGTCAGAGACATGGCGGTGGAAGCCTCATCCCGCGATCCGCGATTTCCGCGTGTGACAAAAGATGAGCTGCGGGATATAAAAATAGAGATATCCGTTTTGACACCGCCCCAGAGAGTGGCGGCGGATGATGTTGTTCTCGGCCGTGACGGCGTTATAGTCCGGCGGGGCGCGAGGCAGGGAGTGTATCTGCCGCAGGTGGCCGATGAGACGGGCTGGAGCAGGGAAGAATTCATGAATTCCCTCTGTAAGCACAAGGCCGGTTTGGAGGAGGAGGCGTGGAAAGACGATGACACAGATATTTTTACATTTCAGGCGGATGTTTTTTCCCAGTAGCATGAAGGCTTTATTCGTATTAGTTGCCGCCGCCGCATTTTTTTCGTGCGCGAGGCAGTTCCATTACAGTTCCGGCGAGGCCGGGCGCGTGGCGCGCTATTTTCAGGTGGACGAGAATGAGGTGAGCCGCATTTATTCGTCCAGCGGATTCTCATGGGATGAAACGATCAGACAGCTTCTTGAGGCTAAAACTTTATCAGGCGGCGAGGCGCCTGAAGATTTTTCCGCCCGTTTCGAAGAAGAGGCGGAGAAGATCAGGAAAGAGTGCGCTGTTGAGTAAGGGTTACAACGAACATCTGACAAAAAATTTATTTGTTTCGTTATGAAAATTAAGACTGAGGGAAAAATCCTCTGTTTCGCGAAAGATATAAAACAGGCGCACGAAATACAGCTGCGCATGAAAGATAAAATAGCGCGCAGAAATATGATAGATTACCAAAGCGCCGATTTAATAGCGGGTTGTGATGTCGCCTATAAAGGCGGCCGCGCGAAATCCGCGGTGACGGTTTATTCAAAGAAGCAGAAGAAGTTTGTCGAAGATGTCACCTCGGATGTGCTCTGCAAATTTCCCTATGTGCCGGGTTTTCTCGCTTTTCGCGAAGCCCCGTCTCTGATCGCGTCCCTTGAAAAACTCAAAAGTGACCCTGATATTTTTATTTTTGACGGCCAGGGGCTGGCACATCCTTTTCACATGGGCCTTGCCACACATATGGGTATTGTGCTCGACAAACCCAGTGTCGGCTGCGCCAAGAGCAGGCTTTACGGCATAGCCGAAGAGCCCCCGCTCATTAAAGGTTCATACACTTTTATAAAAGAGAGAACGGGAGAGCTCCTGGGAATTTGTTTCCGCTCGAGAAAAAGCGTTAAGCCCCTCTGGCTTTCCATCGGATGGGGCGTTGATATTCCCCTTGTGCTGGAAACGGTCTCGGAGACCATGGGAAAATATAAGCTGCCGGAGATAATGAGGCGCGCCGATAAGCTGAGCAAATTTGAGAAAGCCACGCCTAAGCTGAAAGTGCGCCGGGGCGCAACGGCGGACTCGGAAGTCCCCACCTCATCACGCGCGATGGAGGATAAATGATACGGAAAGCCGTTTTCGCGGGGAGTTTTTATCCCGGTGATAAAAAAGAACTTGAGAATATGATAGACGGTTTTTTGGCCTCAGCCCGGAAAAATTTGAAAGCCCGGCAATGCCCGCCATCCGCCACGGCAGACTTTCAGCGGCGGACATTCTGCCGCGGCCTGATAGCTCCTCATGCGGGCTATGTATATTCAGGACAGACACAGGCCTATTCCTACAGCGCTCTTATCCCTGAAAGAGTGGTTATTCTCGGAGTTAATCACACCGGATCCGGCGGGCCTATCTCTTTATTCGGCGACGGCGCATGGGTCGTTCCAAACGGTACGGCTGAATGCGATGTTGAATTTGCCCGGACGCTTGCCGGGAAGATCCCGTCTCTTGCCGCCGATGTTTCTTCCCACATGAGAGAGCACTCGATAGAGGTGCAGATACCGTTCCTTTTGAGGCGTAACCCGCGGGTTAAAATAGTGCCTATCTCCATGTATGATTACAGCGTTGACACCGCGCGGGCTCTCGGAAAAGCTTTGGCCGAAACAGTTAAGATCTTTCCGGGCACGCTTATCGCGGCCTCTTCCGATTTCACGCACTGCGGTCCCGGTTACGGCCAGCTCCCGCCGAAGGGCATGAGCGCCGCGGATTGGGCGAAAAAACAGGATGCTCTCGCTGAAAAAAAAATACTTGCTCTGGATGCAGCGGGACTTTTTGAGACCGTTCATGACAACGGGATAAGCATGTGCGGCCTGGGGCCGGTGATGGCGCTCATATTCGCGCTTCAGGATTCGTCGGCGGAAAAACTTTATTATGACACATCGTCATCCGTCTCCGGCGATTATCTTTCCGCTGTAGGTTATGCCTCTTACGCTTTCAGATGAGGGGAAACAGCGACGCTTTCCGCGCGATCCTTGAGATAAAAAATCTTTCCGTTGTCTATAATCACAGAACGCTGGGCCGGGTCTATGCTCTTTCAAACGTGTCAATGGATGTGCGACCGGGCGAGGCGCTCGGCATTGCCGGCGAATCGGGATCGGGTAAATCGACGCTGCTGAAAAGCATATTGCGTTTGTTCAATCCCGGGGAAACAGCGGCCGTCTCGGGGGAAATCCTGTATCTCGGCAGGGATGTTATGAAAATGGATAAGGATGCGCTTCTGGCGCTTCGCCGGGGCGGAATTTATATGATATTCCAGCATCCATACTCGGCCTTCAATCCTGTTATCAAAATAGGCCGTCAGCTTGATGAGACCATCCGTCTGCACGGTTCCAGGCGAGAGGCCCCGGAGCTGCTCGAGGCCTGCGGCCTTGACGGAAGAATCCCCGATTTGTTCCCGCACAATCTTTCAGGCGGGCAGCTCCAGCGCCTGCAGTTCGCTATGGCGCTGGCCTCGGGCGCGCGCATTCTTCTGGCGGATGAGCCCACGACTTCTCTTGACGCTGTTTCACAGTTTGAAATAATAGAGCTGATCAAAACGCTGCTTGAAAAAGAATCTCTGACGCTGCTTTTTGTTTCCCATGACCTTTCGCTGATCAGATATCTCACGGATCGTGCCGTTATTTTTTACGGTGGGACGCTCATTGAAGATTCTCCCTGCCCAGATCTGTTCAAACACCCCCTGCATCCCTACACGGACGCCCTTATCAGATGTATTCCCCAGCCGGATCGCGAGCCCGGAATTATTCCTGGCGATCCGCCCGATTTATCAAATCCGCCAGCCGGATGCCCGTTTTTCCCGAGGTGTTCTAGGGCCTGTGATATTTGTCTTGGCCCTGTTCCGCTCATGAGAACATCCCACAAGGTGAGATGTTTTAACGCGGGGCCTTTCACGGAGTTTTGAAAATGCTGCTAGAGCTGAAAAACATAAACAAGACTTTTTACACTGAAAAGGGTCTGCTTTTTTCCCGTGGCGCGGCAAAAGAAGCCTGCAGAAACATCAATATGACTATTTCATCCGGCGAGATTGTCGCCCTTGTGGGCGAGAGCGGCAGCGGCAAGACGACCCTCTCGAAAATAGCCGCGGGCCTCCTTTCGCCCGATTCCGGAGGCGTTTTCATAGAGGGCAGGGCTCTTGAGAAATACAGCCCACTGGAGAGAGCGTCAAAAATAGGAATAGTTTTTCAAAATCCCTCTGAGAGCCTGAACCCTGTGCTCACAGGCGGGTTCATTATAGGAGAGGCCCTGAAAAACAGGAAGAGGCTCGGTGATAAAACGCCCGTCGAACTCTCTTCCGTGGAGAGCATATTCGCGGAATTCTCACTTGATATAAAACTGGCCTCGGCTAGGCCCGGAGAAATGTCCGGCGGTCAGCGTCAGAGACTTGCCGCGGCGCGGAGTTTCGCGATGTTCCCTTCGTGTTTGGTGCTGGATGAGGTGACATCTTCGCTGGATGTGTCAACGGCGGCCTCAATTATAAAGCTGCTGAAAAGAATTAATTCGCGCTACGGCACTGCGATGCTCTTTATAACCCATAATCTTGTTCTGGCGGAAATCATCTCAGAAAGGATGTTCGTTATGAAAGACGGCGGGATTGTTGAAAGCGGCTCCACATGGGAGGTCTTCGGCCATCCCAAAAATCCCTATGTGAGACAACTAAAAGCAGTGGTAAAAGCAGTGGGGTCAGGTCTTGACATTAGACATGATAAATATTAAAAAAAGCCATGAGCCGTCCAATAAGAATTGAATACCCTGGCGCCGTTTATCATGTGATCTCCAGAGGTGATGCCAAAGAGAAAATATTCAGGGATGCTGACGATTATAAAAAATTCCTGGATGTTATAAAAAAGGCAAAGCACAGATACGGCACAATTGTGTATGCTTATGCGTTGATGCCGAATCATTATCATCTTCTGATTGAAACCACCCGTGCGAATCTTGCACGTTTGATGCATTGTGTTCAAACAACCTACAGCGTATATTACAACAACAGGCACGGCCGTACAGGGCATGTTTTTCAGGGACGCTATAAGGCGATTCTGGTGGAGAAAGACAATTATCTTCTCCGCTTGAGCCGGTATATACATTTGAACCCTGTGAGGGCGAAAATGGTTAAGAGGCCGCAAGATTACATATGGAGCAGTTTCGGCGAATATTCCGGATTTGCTGATAGTCATGTATCAGAGCCTGAATTTGTGATGGAGAGTTTTGGCTCTTCATCTGCTGAATCAATCAGAAAATACGCTGAGTTTTGCGGAATTGATGACAGCGAAGAGATCAAAAAACTCATTTACGGGCAGTTCGTGATAGGGAGCCGTGAGTTCACCGATAAAGTGAAAAAAATTCGCGCAGCCGGAGGAAAAAATTTGAGTGGTGAAATAAGTGGCGGCCGTAAAATAAAGACGAGAAATTCCAAGGACAAAATAATCAATGAGACGGCGCGCGCCTACGGAGTAACAGCTGATAAAGTTCTGAAAAAACAGGGGCTTCCGAGACAGACGGCGATGTATCTGATAAGGAAACACACGGACATGAAGCTTACAGATATAGCGGAGATGTTTGGCGGTATGCATTATACCGCTGTGAACAAAATTGTGATGAGATTTGAAAAAAAAGCGCAATTGGCAGATATAAGAATAAAGCTTGGTACCATTGAAGCGGTATTTGTGAAGTAAATGTCTAATGTCAAGACCTGACCCCATAGTACCCATAGTAGAAATTAAGTTAATTGCGGAGAAATACCCGGATTCTTACATTGTGGGCGGGGCGGTGAGGGATCTGCTGCTGGGAAAAGTGTCGCGTGACATAGATCTTGTGATTCCCGGGAATTTGCCCAAGGCTGCGAAAGAGCTTGCCTCTGTTTTCTTGGCGCCCTATTTTGTGTTGGACAGCGAAAGGCAGGTGTTCAGAATAGTGCTCCAAAAAACACATGAATGGTACCTGGATCTCTCACCGCTGAGAGGAGATATAAAAAGCGATCTGCTGAAAAGAGATTTTAGCGTTGACGCCATGGCTGTACCCATTGCGGAATGGCCTTCGCCAAGGCATTATCTGGATCCCACCGGCGGGGTGAAAGACCTGAAAGAAAAAACAATACGCATGATCTGCCCTGAGGTCTTTCAGGACGATCCTCTGCGTTTGTACAGAGCTTTCAGGATCGCCTCGCGCATAGAGGGAAATATAGATCCGGGCACACTTTCGGAAATAAAGAAAAATGTTTCACTGATCTCCTCTGTCGCGGGTGAAAGGATAAAAGATGAACTTTTTTTTATTCTCGCGCATCCTCATTCCGCCGGAAGGCTGGATGATATATACTCGGCCGGGCTTTTTGATGCCACCTTTTCAGAGTTTGCCGCTTTCGGCGACAGGAACGACAATTATTATCACAAGGGCGGTTTGTGGGAGCACTCGCTCGAGACACTCAGGAAATTTGAGGAAAAAGTGCTGGCCGGGAATTTTGAGCGTTTCGCGGAATTCAGATCCGACTTGGATAAATATTTTGACCGGCACACGATTATTTTAACGAAACTGGGTTGCCTGCTGCACGACATAGGAAAAGCGGAGGCCGCATCCAGGGTGTCGGGACGCTTGCGTTTTTTCGGACATGAAAGGATAGGGAGTTTTCTCGCGAGAAATATAATGAGAAAACTCAAGAGCAGCCGAAGCGATATGAAATTCGTTTCGGATGTCGTGTATCATCACATGAGGCCGTCAAACATGAGCGCTCGTTCCACGGAGCGGGCTTTTTACCGCTTTTTCAGGTCATTCGCCTCTTCCGCGCACCTGGCAGCGGTTTTTACGGCCTTTTGCGACAGATATTCTTACGAGACCGCCCCCGGCAGATTCGCGGAAATGGTTAATCAGGAGAATTTTACGGAAAAAATCTTGCGCGTATATTTCAGGGAGAAAAAAATAAACAGGCCGCCGCTTTTAAACGGCAATGATGTAATGGAGGCGCTCGGAATTCCGCCGGGGCCTCTTGTGGGCAGGATAATAGAGGCGGTGGAGGAAGCCAGGGCCGCGGAAAAAATAAAAACAAAGGAAGAAGCCATGGTATACGCGGAAGAAATCAAAGACAGTGTACCTCTTATGGATGTCAGTGTGATAGTGCCCGCATACAATGAGGAAGCCACCATAGGGGAAGTGCTGGATAAATTAAAGAATTTGCCGGCGTCGTGGGAGCTGTTGGTCATTGATGACGGTTCCGCCGATAAAACCGCGGAAATCGCGTCCCGTTATAAGGTGCGCTTACTCAGGAATGAAACGAATAAGGGAAAAGGCGCGGCTTTAAGAGCCGGCATAGCGAGCGCGCGCGGAAAGTACATAGCCGTGCAGGATGCCGATACTGAATATGATTCTCTGCAGCTCAAAGCCCTTGCCGAATATGCCCTGAAAGAGGATGTCGACGCGGTTTATGGTTCCAGGTTTCTCCGGAAAAATCCGGTAAGGTACATCAATTTTTTTCTGGGCAATTATTTCGTGTCGGCGTTTATAAGTGCCATTTTTTTGTCGCGCGTGACAGACGCATACACCTGTTATAAAGTTGTGCGCTCTGAACTGCTTAAATCCTTTAATCTCCGTTCGGGCGGTTTTGAAATAGAATCCGAGATCACCTCAAGACTTCTGAAAAACGGCGTCAAGATCATAGAGATGCCCATATCTTATGAACCCCGCTCAAAGGAAGAGGGCAAAAAGATCCGTCCGCTCGATGGTATTAAAGCCCTGATTGAGGCATTGAGGGTGCGATTTTCATGACCAGCGATATAAAAAAAGCGCATTTTGTGTCGCTCGGCTGCGCCAAGAATCTGGTTGACAGCGAAAGCGCCGCCGGACTCCTGGGAAGTGAAGGATGGGCGGTCAGCGCTTTTCCGGAGGAAGCGGACGCTGTTATCATCAACACATGCGCTTTTACGAGAGCCGCGCGCGAAGAGTCAAATGACGAAATAAAAAATCTTTCCAAAAAAATACCCTCTTCCGCAAAATTAATCGTGTGCGGCTGCCTTGGGCAGAGGGATAAAAAAAAACTTTTTGATAGATTCCCGCGTATAGACGCAGTCGCGGGAAGCTCGGACTACAGGCGCATAAGCGGCATTTTGAGAAAGCTTTTTTCTTCAGGCGCTAAAGAGTCCAAGCGCCTGCTCTGTGTGGGAAAGGCGGATTTTATAGCCGACTTCTCGATTCCGCGTCTTATTTCCACTCCAACTTCATATGCTTATGTCAAGATAGCCGAGGGATGTTCCAATCACTGCAGTTACTGCGCCATACCGGCGCTGCGCGGCGAATTCAGGTCGAGGAGCGAGAAAGACATATTAAGGGAAGCCGCGGCTCTGGCTGAAATGGGTATTAAAGAGCTGGTCCTCATTGCCAATGACAGCGCCTTTTACGGTAAAGATCCGACGGGTCGCGTGCTGGGAGGGCTTCTGGAAAAACTTAACCGGATACAAAAAGTCCGCCGGATAAGAATTCTTTACATGCATCCCGCTCATATCAGCGAAGACCTTATAAAAAAAATAGCATCTCTTCCCAAAGTCGCGCGTTATTTTGATATACCTGTTCAGCACACGGACGATCACATATTGGCAGGGATGAGGCGTCCTCCATTCGGCGGAATGGAAGCTCTGATAAATATTATCAGAAGGCACATCCCCGGAGCGGCGCTCAGGACGACTTTTATAACGGGTTTCCCGGGTGAAAGCGAAAAACGCTTCAATAAATTGACACAGGATGTAAAGAGGCTTAGATTCAGCTGGGCCGGGGTCTTCGCTTATTCTCCGGAAAAAGGCACTCCCGCCGAGAAAATGAGCGGCCGTCCGTCTGCCGCGGAGGCCTTGGGCCGTGCGAAAACGCTTATGAAAATCCAGCAGAAAATCAGTTTTGCATTTGCCCGCAGCTTTGTCGGGAAAAGACTGGATGTCATAGCCGACAGCCCTTTCAGGGGCAGAACGGAATTCCAGACGCCGGGGGTTGACGGTGAAGTGATTTTTATGAAAAAACAGCGCCCGGGCGGGATGAAAAAAATGCCGATACGCGCGTCAAAAGGCTATGACCTCATCGCTTAAAGTAATAGTAACCGTCCCCATTATAGCTTCGCTCATCGCGGCCTTCGCTTTTCTTTTTTATATGCGCAGCGCATCCGGTGAGCTTGCCGCCTACAGAGACGCGGGGGAACTCGCCGCTGTGTCGGCGACTCTTTCAGTGGCCCATCCGCCGGGTTATCCCGCCTACGCTATCTTCGGGAAATTTTTTAACACCTTTTTTATTTCCGGCAACCCGGCATACCGCACAAAGTTCCTGAGCGCGTTTTCCGCGGCGGCCTGCGCGGCCCTGTTTTACCTGCTGTTTCTCCGGCTGGGTATCCCGAACACAAGTGCAGCGGCCCTCTGCATGGTGTTTATTTTTTCAAAAGTGAACTGGCTTCTCGCGATCGTGAGCGAATCCTACGCGCCGGATATGTTTTTTATCATGATACTTTTCTATATCGCCTATTACGCGAAATCTTATCCGAGGAAACTTTTTGTTTTTGCTTTTGTCTCCGGTTTGGCTATGGGCGTGCGTCCCACTCCCGTGCTGGCTCTGCCTTCGTTCGCTATGATTTTTTTAACGAAGCATCCTTTCCGGTTGAGCGAATATGCTAAGGCTTTCTTTTTTTTCCTGGTGGGGGCTTCTGTATTCCTTTATTTGCCCCTGAGGTCGCTCGCCGATCCTCCGATAGACTGGGCGGACCCCGAGACGCTTGCTCAATTTATTTATTCCGTGACCCGCAAAGCCTACGGTCACGGGCTGGACAAGATATCCGATCTCTACACGCTGCGGGAAACTTTTTTTCCGCAGCTGGCGGTATTCAGCAAAGACCTTTTTTTTCAGTTTACGCCCCCGCTTTTTTTAGCCGGTATAGCCGGCGCTGTGAAAGGGCTGAAGAGCAATCCGCTGATAAGATCGCTCTTTGTTTTTTTTATCGTGACAGGCCCTTTTTTCCTCTTTATTTCAGGTATGCCAGCCAATGAGCATGCCCTTGTGATAGTTGAGGCGGCTTATCTTATCCCCTTTGCCTGTTTTTTTGTCTTTGCCGCCTATGGAATAAAAAAAATTCCCGCTGTTTTCGCCGCGCCCGCAGTTTTGTTATGCGCGGGGTGGCTCCTGTTCAGCAATGAGTCAGGGCTCAATCACCGTAAGAATTTTTTTGCGCGGGACTGGGCCGGGAATGTTTTCGCTTCGGCGCCGCGGGATTCTATCGTTATACTGCGCAAGGATGTCCAGCTTTTTTCATTGTGGTATGAGAATCTCGTCCGCGGCAAAAGAAAAGACTCGCTTTTTATCGCGCAGGGCATGATGAGGGCACCATGGTACAGAAAACAGCTCCTGCGCGACGGCCGCGTTATTCTTCCGCCGAGTGACATTGAGGGCGACGAATATTTTAAAAAGTTCATTTCTTTAAACGGCAATGTTTTAATAACGAGGCATTTTGAGGCCGGCCGGGATTTTTTCAGCGAAATGAAGCCAGTCACCGCGGGCGTTCTTCGCGGCTTTGATTCTCCGGTTTCCGGAGACCCGTCAGGCAGCATGTTTTTTTCCGGCGAATTTTCCTCAATGTTTTATGAAGATTTTTACGCTAAAGAACTGTGCGGAGATTATTCCGACGCTTTCAGCTCCGGGGGGCTGGAATTCTACGCCAGCGGGGATTTTGACAGGGCGAGCAAATTGTTTCTTAAAGCCATAGCTTTTGACCCCTATAATTCCCAGGCTCTGTATAATCTTGCCGCGAGCTCCTATGAAACGGGAAGATATGAAGACGCGCTAAAATACTACGGTTTCGCGAGGGTTGCCCTGGACAAAGAATACAGGGACAAGCGCACAGCGCCCTTTATAGACAAGTCGCTGGCGAGAAACTATAATAACACGGGCGCTGTTTATGAAAAACTGGGAAAAGATGACGAGGCGCTTGATTGTTATAAGAAATCAGTGGAAAAAGACCACGATTTCGCTCAGGGTTATTATAACTGCGGGGTTATATACTGGAAAAAAAAGGATTGGGCTCAAGTCATTTCAAGTTTTGAGGCCTGCCTAAAAGCGGATCCGCAGAATTCTCAGGCCCGCCGTTATCTTGAAATGCTGAAAGGGGAAGGAGGAAGATTATGAGTATCAATGAACTGATTTTCAGGGAGTACGATATCAGGGGGATCGCCGAGCGCGATCTGGATGACAATTCACTTGTGAAAATAGCGGGGGCGCTTTCAGCCATGTTCCTGGATAAGGGGGTGAAGAGAATAGCCCTGGGGCGAGACGGGCGGCTGTCTTCGCCGAGAATATCCCGCAAGATGATAGATTCATTTCTGTCCTGCGGCCTTGATGTCGTTGATATAGGCATGGTCGCCTCCCCGGTTTTTTATTTTGCCTGCCATGAAATGAAGATTAACGGGGGCATAATGATAACGGGCAGCCACAATCCCTCCGAGTATAACGGCATGAAGATATCGCTCAATCAGGCCACGATCTATGGCGACGATATAAGGGCGCTGTTGGAAAGGGTGAAGGCGGGAGAAAAACCCGAAGGCAAAGGAACCCTTGAGACGGCCGATGTCGTGCCCGCGTACAGAAAATACATCAGGGAGAATATCAGCGTCAAAAGAAAACTGACGATCGCCGTGGATTCCGGAAACGGCGTAGGCGGCGGCATAATCATTCCCGCCCTGCGGGAGATGGGCGTGGAAGTTGAGAGCATATTCGAGGAAGTGGACGGCAATTTCCCGAATCATTTTCCCGACCCTACGGTTCCTGAAAACCTGACAGCCCTCATTGAGAAGGTGCGTGAGAAAAAGGCCGATTTCGGCGTTGCCTTTGACGGCGACGCGGACAGGATAGGCGTTATAGATGAGAAGGGAAACATCATCTGGGGAGACCGCCTCATGGCTCTTTTTTCTAAATCTCTTTTGAAAGAAAATCCGGGCGGGAAAATCGTGTTCGAGGTCAAATGCTCCAAAGCTCTGCCTGAGACAATAGAAAGGCTCGGGGGCAAAGCCATAATGAGCAGGACGGGGCATTCTCCCATAGAGGCCCGCATACAGGAAGAAAATGCCCTCTTCGGCGGGGAGATGAGCGGTCACATATATTTCAACGACAGGTATTTCGGCTATGACGACGCTCTTTATACGGCCGCTCGCCTTGCGGAGCTTATCGCTTCCGCGCCTCAGGCGCTGTCTTCGTATCTGGATGATGTGCCCGCATATCCGATCACGCCCGAGATCAGGGTGGACTGCCCGGACGAGATAAAGTTCGGTGTTGTGGGCAAATTGTCCGCGTATTTTCAGAAAACGAATGAGGTTATTACCATAGACGGCGCGAGAATAATTTTTGAGGACGGATGGGGCCTTTGCAGGGCCTCCAACACCGGCCCGGTTATTGTCATGCGTTTTGAAGCCTCCACACAAGAGGGCGTGGAGAGAATAAAAAAAGAAGTAACGGGAGTTTTGAACGGCATACTGGAAGATTACAAAGGGGGACAGTCCCCATCTACGACTTCGTCCGTAATGGGGACTGTCCCCGCCAGGAAATGATTTATTTTCTTCTGGCCGCCTACAACGAGGCGGAGTCGATAGAACCTGTCTTTACAAGCATAAAAAGGGCGATAAGCAGAGATTTTATCATTCTGCTTGTGGACGACGGCTCAAATGACGGCACATCGGGAAAGGCCTCGTCTGTCGCCCGTCATTTAAACATAAGTCTGGAACTAATAAGGCATCCGCGCAATCTGGGCCTCGGGGCGGCTCTCAGGACCGGTTTTGAATGGATAGATAAAAATGCCTCGCCGGATGACATTGTTGTCACAATGGACTGCGACGACACCCATCCGCCGGAGACGGTGTCGGCGATGATCAATAAACTCGGCACAGGATCGCGTCCCGGCTGTGATGCTGTTATAGCGTCCAGGTTCGTTGAGGGCGGCCGCTGCAGCGGCGTGTCTTTCCTGAGGAGTGTTATAAGCCGCGCGGGTTCTTTTTTCATGAGCGCCATTTTTCGCGGAAGCGCTGTTTCCGACTGGACATCTGGATTCAGGGTATACAAGGCCGCCGCTTTAAAAAAGGCCGGCGTACCCTCTCTTATGCGGGCAAAAGGTTTCAGTGCTCAGCTCGAGATCCTTTTTCTTCTGCTCGGCTCCGGAGCTCTTATTGGCGAAAGCGCTCTGCGAATGGATTATTCGCTTAAAAAAAGTCCTTCCAAGATGCGGCTCATTCCTTTGCTTTTTGAGTACCTGCATGTCGGCTCACGCTTTCTCTTGTATAAGATCGGCGCAAGTTCTATAATGTAGCCGACTTGAGTTTGAAGAGCGTAATGCCCGCGCGAGAAATTATTGACAAGAGCGCGCGGAGCTTTCTAAAATAAAAAATGATTAAACTCGCGGATGTGAAAAAATATTATGGCAGCGTCAGGGCGCTCAATGGCATTTCCTTTGAGATCTCAAAGGGCGAGATAGCCGCTTTCCTCGGCCCCAACGGAGCCGGCAAAACCACGACAATGAGGATAATATCAAATTATTTTCCCGCAAGTTCCGGTGAGGTTTCCGTAAAGGGACTCAGTCCCGCCGAGGGCAGGCGTTTTATAGGATATATGCCGGAATCCAACCCTCTTTATCCGGAAATGTTTGTTGAGGATTATCTTCGGTATGTCCTTAAACTGAGAGGAGTAAAAGGCAGCGCGCAGTTGAAAAGCGCCGTTGAGAAGTGCTCTCTGAACGGGGTGATGTCAAAGAAAATAGGCGAGCTCTCAAAAGGTTACAGACAGAGGGTGGGGCTGGCCGCGAGCATCGTCCATGACCCCGAAATACTCATTCTGGACGAACCGACAATAGGCTTAGACCCGAATCAGATAAGGGAGATCCGGTCGCTGATAAAAAATCTGGGCAGGGAAAAAACGGTTATTATCTCAACCCACATCCTTTCGGAAGCCGAGGCCATGGCCACCAGGATACTGATCGTGAAAGACGGCTCTCTTGTTCTGGACAGCCCCGCCGATAAAATTGAAAGCTTTTTTTCCGCCGGCATTGCCATCAATTTTGAAAAATTCCCGGATGATATAGACGAGCTTAAAAAAATCAATGGCGTTGAAGACATCTTGCGCATCGAAAACGGTGTTGAAATAGTCTATACCGAGGGCAACGATATCAGGAGCGCTGTCTTTTCGCTCTGCGCGGCCAGGAAATGGAAGGTGCTGGAAATGCATACACGGAAAAAAGGCCTCGAGGAGATATTTAAAACCCTCACCGAAGAAAACGGCGGAAGGGAAGTTGCGGATCCGGGAGCCGGTCAATGAAAAAGGAAGCCGTTTTTACAATAGCGAAAAAAGAGTTCGCTGATTATTTCACGAGCCCCATGGCTTATATCATACTCACGGTTCTGTGGCTTGTGACAGGGTGGTTTTTTACATCGTCCATCTTCCTTATAGGAGAAGCTACGCTGGCGGGCGTGACATCGAATCTGGACCTGCTTCTTGTTTTCATTGTGCCGGCCATTGCCATGCGGCTGATCTCCGACGAAAAACGCGCAGGGACGATTGAGAATCTTTTGACAAGCCCCATAGAGGCGAAAGAGGTTGTCGTCGGTAAATATTTAGGGTCGCTTGCCGTTATCCTCATAGCTCTTCTGGGAATGGCCGTCTATCCTGTGTCTCTGTCTTTTATAGGCAGAATGGACTGGGGCCAGGCTCTGGGCATGTTCGCCGGTTATTTTATGCTCGCGGGAATGTATCTGGCCGCGGGGCTTTTCGCTTCGTCGCTTACGGAGCAGAATGTGTCGGCTTATCTCATATCTTTTGTTATCTGTTTCACTTTTTTTATGATAGGAAAGGCTTTGCCGGTGATGCCGGATTTTCTTCAGGGGGCTCTTTCCTTCATCGCCGTGGATACCCATCTGGACAATACCGCGAAAGGCGTTATCGACATAAGGGATATAATGTATTTCGCCTCTTTCACGGGGTTGTTCCTTGTTTTGTCCGAATGGAGGATCTCGGCCTTTAAAAAGAACAGGAACACCGCGTCGTTCATATTGCTGGGAATTCTGATAGTGGCGAACTACTTCGCGTCCTATTATTTTCTCAGGATAGATATGACTTCCGTGAAATCTTATTCGCTTTCAAAGGCCTCAAAGAAAACGGCCCGCGCTTTTGATGAACGCGTCGTTATCAAGGCCTATTTTAATAACGATCTTCCAGCACAGTACCTGAATATCAAAAACTATCTTGCGGATCTTTTGCAGGAATACAAATCATACAACAGGTCTAAAATTATCTTTGAGTTCAAGAACCCTTCCGGCAATCCCGGGGTGATGAAAGAGGCCGGCTCGGAGGGGCTTTTTCCGATACAGTTCACCAGGATAGCCGCGGATAAATATGAGGTGAGCGACGGATACATGGGCCTGGTCATCTATTACGCCAAGGGGGATAGGAAGGAAGTGATTCCGTATGTGAAAGACACCTCCGGGCTGGAGTATGTTTTAACCTCGGCTTTTAAAAAACTGCAGGATCCCTCCCGCAAAAAAATAGCCCTTATAAAAGCTTTCGGCTCAAGCGATTTATCAGGAAACCCCGAACTCGAGGCGCTCGTGAGGGAACATTATGATATGGAGGAATTGCTGCCCGGCTCTTCAGCCGACGCTTTTTCAGCGGCGCTGCTCATATCGCCCTCGGACGCTCCGGCTAAGGGTGAAATGGAATGGTTCCATTCAATAAGCAAAAAAGTTCCGGCGGGTATTTTTATAGACAGGCTGGATGTGCCTTCCGATACCTTTTACGGCATAAGAAAAAAATGTGATATTGCCGCTCTCCTGGCCCCTTACGGCCTTAAGATCTACGACGGGACGGTGCTCGACGCGCAGAACCAGCGGATAGGCGTTCAGCAGCAGAGAGGCCGGTTCATCATATCCAATATTGTGAATTACCCGCCTTTTGTGGCGGTTACAAATTTCAGCCCGGCCACCATAAGCGCGAAAATGGAAAGAGCCGTCCTGCCCTATGTGTCGGCCTTTGAAGTTGACAAAAGCAGCTCATCCGGGACAGAGGCTTTCGCTTTCTCATCCAAAAAATCATGGCTGGACACGATCACCGTCTTTAACCCCCTTCAGAAATTTATTAAGCCGATCGACGCTCCCGAAGGCCCGTTCGCGCTGGGTGTGGCTGTCGTTAAAGAACCTTTGAGGATGGCCGTCCTCGGCACCTCAAGATTTATAGATTCGTCTGTGGCGGAGGACCCCTCAAACGCGTCGTTCTTTCTCAATATAATTGACTGGCTCGTGCAGGAAACGGATCTGATAGAAATCAGGAACAAGGGTGTTCTGTTCCGGCCGCTCAAAAAAATCTCCGACCCCGCCCGGATCGCGTTTAAATATGTCAATATTTTTCTCAGCCCGCTCCTTCTTTTTGCCGCCGGCATGATTGTGTGGAAGCGGAGCGCCTTAAAAAGGGAGCGCTTTAAACGGATATATGAACCGTAAATTATCAGTTGTACTCGGCATACTCATACTTATAGCCGTCGTGCATCATTACATTCAGAACGCTCCGGCGGGAATACGGCCTTTTTCAAAAATAAAAGACATCACGGCCGTAGAGATAGAGAATTTTCAAAGCGGCGAGAAAGCAAGGATTGTGAGAAGGGAAGGCGACTGGGAAATAATCACTTCCACGAATTATCCCGCGGATTCCAGGCGCGTGCGAATGCTGGCGGGCGAAATCCAGAACTTGAAATTTGAAAACGTAATATCCCTTTCGGCAAACAAACGATTTGAACATGATCTCAGCTCCTCTTCGGCGATAAGGCTCACGGCCGAGGGCAAAAAAAACGTCTCTGTCCTCATAGGGAAGCAGGCCTTTGGCAGGAATCATTTTTACGCCGGTTTTGAAAATGACGATAAATCCTATCTTGCCGGGGGTATAAGGAGGGAGCTCGTCTTAACGGGGGCGGATTACTATAGAAAACGCCATATAGCCTCAGTCAGGGAAGAAGACGCTGTACTTTTGCGGGTCAAGAGCGGTGAAAAGACATACAGCCTTTCCAGAGGCGAGTCGGGCTGGGATTTTCAGTCAGGCTCGCCCGGAGATTTTTATAAGTTCGTCTCATATTGTCTGAACATGACGGCTTCGGGTTTTTACGACGCCGCTTTCATCTCTACACACGAGATAGAAATAACAAAAAAAGACGGGAGCATCATCGTGTGGGAATTAGGCAAAGTGACAGAAGATAAATTCTGCGCCCGTGTCCCCGGGGAAAACGGTTATTATATTGTCCCGTCGGAAAAAGCTGAAAATATTATTCGGTTTTTTCAAAAAAACGCCCCCCGATAGTTGCGTGACATAAATCACCAAAAAAAACCTTGACAGGTGTTGTCAGTCATGGTAAAATTCGAAGTGATTAAGAATGATTTTATGAAAAAGAATTATTTGCCGAGCGGCTTTGCGGCCCTGCGGCATAGAGGTTTTTCCGGGAGGACATTATTATGAAAAATTTTATCAAAGGACTGGTCGTGATGCTTATCGCCAGCGCTTATTCGTTTGCAAGCGTTCAGATGTTTCTTGATTCTATGGAAGGGTTTGATTTTTCCATTGGAAACAGCACAGGTTTTGGATCCGGCGCGGATATAATATATTCATCGGGGACTTACACAGTCGGCGTGCTGGAATTTGAACTTTATAACAGCAGCCGGGGAATACGCGATGTGGGCAATGTCAGCATAGACACTGTTAACTCATTTGATAATGCGCTTGACGAAAACGGCGGACATATCGTACCGATGCTGAATTATTGTTATACCTTTCTTTCGAACGAGGGTGTAGAAACAGTCATCAGAGTCACGGCGTTAGATTCGAGTTCGGTAACATTTGAATATAATTACGATTACATGACTGCCGGGACAGGCGGTTACACTTATTATGACACAGGAGCAGGAATTCCCGTTTCATTTGAATCTATTTCCGTCACTTCCGACGGTGGTGATGCTACAATATCACCAAACGGAGATAATATCGACGATGAACTAAGAATCAATTATGTGCTGGTGTCGACAAACCCGTCAATACAGACCTCCGGCGGCGCTCAGCTCAGAATTGTGGCCGATACCAATAACAACGGCATAGCGGACACTTTCAGATGGGAACAGGTCATGTGGGAGAATGACGCTCCGCATTTTATTCCCGGAACAGCGATTTCAACCTCAAGCTCTTACTACAATATTAACGGTAATGACTGGTGGGGTTATTTTAATTCGCTCACATTGGAAGCAAAAGAGGCATTAAAGCTCAGTTATCAGGAGCTTGACGCCATTCAGGCGAATTCGGATTATGATTTCTGGGACTGGATACCCCAGGAAGATTTCGCTTTGCGCGACGGTTCAACCAAGACGCTGACCAGGACGGTTTCTGTTAATTTTTCATGGGACTGGCTGAAGAGAATTCCCCTGAACGGCGAATGTAAAATTTTTGTTGAAGTCGCGGCGCCGTATTTTTCACCGCAGACTTTGCTGCTGGGAGATTCCACTTCCACGATTGTAACGGTGTCAGGGGTGGGCGTTATCAGGGGCACGGTCACGCTCCCCAGTGAATCCGGCGGCGGGCCCGCGGCGTTTGCCGAGGTGAACGCGGGGAATCAGTACAGCTGGAATCACACTTATACAGATGAGAATGGCGTATATAAGATGAGAGGTATGGCCGAGGGCACTTATTTTATGGAAGCCCGTAAGGCGGGTTACACCACTAAACGCGAGCAGAATGTTTCTCTTTCGGGTGATGAGGCCTGGCAGAATTTTGAGCTCGGCACCGGCGTTAAAATCACGGCCACGATACAGCTACTCGCGCCGTTTACGCCTTACACTGATCAGTGGGGAAACACTGTCACCGAATTGTGGGGGAATCTTGACGCGTGGAGCATAAACAGCGCTGACGGCGGCTGGTCTAATTTCAGGATTTCAAGCGGGGCTTCAAGCGCAGTGTGCGTTCTTCCTCTGGTGGAAGGGACTTACAACATCAGAGCAAATGCGAATAAGTATGTGTCAATATCAACGACTGTGGTTCTTAAACCTGCAGCTTTGGGCGGCGTTCTCGGAGCCGGCGCGACATTTTATCAGATGGCGATAGTCCTGAATCCGGCGGTGGATATAAAAGGATACATCGTTATAATGAGCACCAACATCAGCGAGCTCCAGCAGAGATATGTTGATGTCAACGCTCACACGGCCGATAACTCGGTCTGGGCCTGGGGGCAGAGGGAATGGGATCAGAATCAGTGGGATATAGGCATTGATTCCACAACAATGCCTTTTACCGTCTGGAATGTTACTCCGAACACGACTTACTTTCTGAGTTTCAATAGCCAGTTCTACGCATCAACCGACACGACGGTTTCCGTGGGCGCGACGAGCCTTCTTATGACGAAAGCCGAAGCCGTGGTAATGGATGAAGGCGTGACGATAAGCGGCAACATGGTCATCAACTGGTCACCGTCAACATACGCGATTTATTTGAATCAGTCATGGGACGACGGCGGCGTGAAAAAAATATGGCTGAATATTGACGCTTTTGACGAGGCCACTCATCAGGGAAAAAATATAGGTTTTTCTGTACCTATAAGTTCATTCAGCTCTGTGCAAATGCCTTATGTTATCGCGGGCCTGACAGCGGGCAGGCAGTACCAGATGAATATTTGGGGCCTTAACAACGGTTTTGAACAGGAAGGCCGCTGGCAGAAAATTGACGCCGGAAGCACGAAGACCATCACTTTTAATCCCTTCTCCGGTTCAATAAACGGAAGGATTCTTGACCAGTATAGCGCTCCGGTGGATTCAATGTCTATAACCATAAGCTGTGAAATGCTCTGGAATCAGGGCATGCCTAGCAACAATGCCGCCCTCCATCCTGACGCAAGCGGCAATTTTTCTATTGACGAACTCAGGACGGGGGAATATGTTGTCACGATTATGGAGACGGATGTGAACGGCATGCCTCTGGGTAATTATGGCATGGTGCAGAAGAGGGCGCGCGTCAACAATGGCGAGAATTATCCGCTCGGGGACATTTTCCTGAAACCGGCCGGCCGGATAAGCGGAACCCTTGTGCTCAATTCCGCAAAATATCCGACGTGGAATGATGTTTATAATGCCAGCACCCAGACTTATTATATCTATGACCACACCGGAACACAGCTGGAAGGCCCGCCCATGAATTTAGCGGTGATGGCGATGTCTGTCAAACAGATGCAGCAGGGCGGGAATATTATAGATTCCCGTCTTAAAGCTTCGCTGGAAGTCTGGTCTCCCACGGTGGCCTCTTACACGATCCGCGGCCTGGCCGAAGGCAGTTATATTATTATGCCGCCGCTTTATTTTGACAACACTAACGACGGAGGCGCGCTGGCGGCTATGTTCGGCGGGCAGTTCAGCCCCAACGCCGACCTTGCGTCGCTCACGCCAATGGTGCCGCTTGCGACGGGTGAAACCAAAAATCTTGATCCGCTGACGCTGATTGACGGTGTCAAGGTCAAAGGCACGGTGCAGAGGTCAGTGAGCGGCGTCGAGGGCCATTACTGGATGGAGCTGGTGAGCAGGGAACATTACATGCCGGTTGCCCCCGGTAAGTCCATTGATTTTGTGGATTACAGCAATTTCGGTATCGCGAGCATGCCGAGCACGCTTAACAGCCCGACGCAGAGTTTCTCTTTTACTTCCATATATCCCGGCAAGTACAATGCCATGGTGCGCGTGTGGGACCAGAGTTATAAGAATGCCATTGTGCCGTTTGAGATCCCCGCCGGTTCCACAAAAACGATTGATCTGGGCACATTAATGCTTAAAAAAGGCGCCAATATCACCGGGGTGCTGAGAGATAAAGACACGGGAAGCGTGATTTATGACGGTGTCAGGGTGAGATGCCAGGGCATTCCCCGGCAGGAAGGAACGCACAGGGAGACGCGCGATTATAATGACTCATGGGCACCTGCTGACATTAAAATCAGTTCCACGACCGGCGCTTTCAAATTGAAGAATCTGCCGGCGGGCACTTATGAAGTGGAAGTGCAATACAGCAAGAGCGATCTTTCTTACGCCTATGTGCATAAGAAGATAGTGGGCGTCATTGTCCCTGATTCAACCGCCGATGTTAATCTGGGTACGATAGAATTAAAGAAAGGCAGAAATATTAAGGGCATCGTGAAGGATGTCGCGGGTAATCCCGTCCCTAATGTGAAAGTTGAGGCCGATCCCATGCTCGGAATGACGGACGGCTGGTCCGATTTCAGGACAGATTCTGAGGGAAAATTCGTGCTGAAGGGGCTTGCTCCGGAAGTCGTTTACTGGAAACTGACGGCCGCGCCTCGCCCTGAGGTGTGGGACAGGTGGGAAGAGGAATCTTATTACGCTCCGGCTGTCAAAAAAAATGTTCTTGTAGGAAGCACCAATACGGTTTTGACAGTGACGCTTCCGACCAAGGGGATAACGGGCGTTGTGAGGACGCCTCTGCTTTCATCCAAGGATGATATGGAAATACTGACGCAGGGATTCGGTGGTGATGAAAAGGCCGGCCTTAAAACTTACGGCGCTTTTATTGTTGTCCAGTCCGCCGGCGAAAGATACTCAGATCCTTTTGACGGCTATCAGACGATTAGCAGAGCGCCCTTCTGGGAAGGGCCCGATGCAGGGCCGGGCAGATGGAAATCTTCTTTTACCATTATGGGCCTCAGTGACGGCAGATATAACATGCGCGCGGTGGTGAAAGGTTTCTGCTCGGAATTTATTAAAGGTATAGAAATATCGTCGGGAACTGTCGCAATGGGAACCATCACTCTTTCCACGGGATCCGCGCTGTCGGGCGTTTTCACCAAGGCCGACGGGAGCAAGGTCAAAAACACGGAAGTTGAAGAAGTTGTGGCTTCAAATCAGGACATGACAGACCTTGTTTTCGGTGAGCTCATCACCAACAGCGGCACGGGGGAAATAGAAAGCTATAGAATCCCCGGTTTGCGCAAAAATGTCTCTTACACCGTTGTTCTGCCGATGGAAGGTCACGCTCTGTTCATGGCGCCGGAATCGCAGATGATAACGCAGAACGCCCAGACATATAATTTCATCTTTCAGGACAACGCTCCGAGTTTTATCAGCTGGGTAAAGAAATCCTCCAACACCATCACGATAGAAGCCTTTGCTTCCGAGCCTCTCCGCGAAAGCAAGGTTTCAAATGTGATTATTCTGGACGGTGTTTATTGTTCATCGGGAACATTGGTTGCCGGCGCTTTTGACAGCGCCGCTATGTCTTTGAATAAGACGGACATAAGCGCTGTATTCACTTTTTCAGGCGCGCAGAATTCCATAGCTTATCACTTTCAGGGTACAGATTTGAAGGGCAATAAGCAGTCGCCCGCTGATTACACCGGAAGCGGCGATTATCCTTTCGCCTACACATTCTACAAAGCGTGGGATAATTACGCGCAGAAGAACATCAACCCCACTTTCGGCGGAACCGTTGACATAGGCAACGGCGATGACAGCTCGGTCTATGTGCCGACGGGGAGTATGGATACCGGTTCGGATGTGAAGGTCACAGTCGGCAAGACCGCTTTTCCGGGCGAATCAGTTCCCGCGCCCGCGCCTTCGGCATCGGGTGTGAGGTCAGCGGCCGCTATCCAGGCCTATGCCACCACAAGAGACAGTTTCTACACCGCGCGCTACGGCGCGGCGATGCCGTCTTTTAACGGGCCGGAGCTTGCGACAGCCGCGGCCAGCGCTCTTTATGAGGTCAAGGCGCGCCTTGTCAGCGGGCCTCTCGCCTCAATAGCGGCAAGCCAGACGGTGGAACTGACTTTTGAATACGATTCGTCTATTTCCACACATCCGGCGACCGATTTGCTTTATGTCTATTCGTCCACGGCTTCATCCAACGCGGAGTGGAATCTCGTAGACAGCGCGCCGGTTATAGACGAGGAAAATAACACGATAACGGTTCAGACGAGTCATTTCTCGTATTTTGCCGTGTTCAAGCTTTCAGCGGTCCCGGCCGCAACGGTCGTCAATCCGACGGTGACTTCTGTTTCTCCCGCCAGCGGTGAGCAGGGTACGACAATACCGTCTATAACAGTGACCGGAACAGGCTTTAAGGACGGCGTTACTGTTACATTCGACCCGACCGGAATCAGCGTAAGTTCCATTACAAGAGTGAGTTCCACTCAGCTAACGGCATGGAATGTCGTTATAGACGGCGGAGCGGCCACCGGGGCAAGGAATGTGACTGCGACAAATGCCGACAACGGCTACGGCACTCTCGCGAATGCTTTTACTGTGAATTCATCAAGCAGCACGGTTAATGTCAGTTCTGTCACGGTATCCGGCACGGCAAGTCCCGGTAACACGATAACTCTGACCATAACCGGCACAGGCCTTGACAAGTTTAATGACGAGGCGTTAGATATTATCAAACTGGACAATGTGTCAGAGGGTTATTTCATTACGGGCAGTACCATTGCCCCCTGCTCTACAACCACGCTGACTGTGCAGTTTGTAATTTCGGCAGATCCGGCGGCCCCGGCGGGTTCCTATGATCTGCATCTGGAAGATAATTCCGGAGAGTATATTATGCGTTCCGCTGTCGTGACGATCGTGTCAAATCCCTATGAGGATGCCTTTAAGGCCTATGTGTTCCCGAATCCCTGCCGCACTAACAGCTTGAGCATCAAGGTGTGCGTGCCCGGCACCGCGGCCGAGGTTGCCGCCGGAACCACTGTCAACGGCGAGGTCAGGATATATACGGTCACAGGCGAGCAGGTGTGGTCAGCTTCACAGAGCCTCAAAAAGGCCTTTGGTCCCGGCGACTCCGATCTTTCATGGGACGGAGAAAACATAATCACCTGGGATTTGAAAAATTCCAACGGCGGCAGAATCGCCTCCGGCGTGTATTTCTACATCGTTGAAACGGCCGGACAGGGCAGAGACAGAGGAAAGATAGCGATAATAAGATAAGAGGGGCTGTCCCCGAGTATGGAGGTTATATGAAAAGAATTATGATAGCTTTAATGTCTGCTGGGCTGGCTGTTTCCGCTTTCGCGGCGAGTGCCATTGTGACGGATGTGGGCGGAAAGGCAGAGTATTCGCGCTCAGGAGCAGAGTCTGTTTCCGAGCCGCTTCCTGCGCTTTGGACACTGCTGACAAAAGGCCTTTATCTGCAGGAAAATGATGTCATAAAGACCGGCCCCGGCGGAAAAGCGTCTCTTGTCCTGGACACGGGGAGTCAGGTGGATATAGGCCCGTCAACGGATGTAAGAATCGCGAAACTCAGCGACACCGACACTCTTTTGGATATGGCAATGGGTGAATTGACGAACAAGATTGAAAAACTAAAAGAAGAAAATGTATCCTTCGCCGTAAAAACTCCCGCCTCCGTCTGCGCGGTCCGCGGTACGAAGTTTAGCGTCATCGTGGATAAGAGCGGAAAAACCAGAGTGAATGTTTTTGCCGGCGTTGTTTCCGCCCGTGAGATTTCGGGAATAGGCGAGGAAATTTATATCAGGCAGAATCAGTTCCTTGAGATCCTGCCCGGAATCGCTCCGGAACAGGCCGCTGATCTGAGTTTCGCTCCCACAGCGAGAGAAGTGCTGATGACAAAAGCGGAATTTATGAATGAAGTCAGAATGGATATGACCAAGGAGCAGGTGCAGGCGGCCGCGGCGACAGAAATTAAAAATGCCGAATACGAGCAGGGAAAGACGATGGTGGACTATTTTGGCAAACGCGTCAGGATAGAGGAATACATAGTCAGGCCCCAGTCGGACCAGTTCAAGTTCGTCGCTCTTAATGAAAGAGACAACAGGTTTGATTATTTCACATGGCTGGCGACATTCAACACGGACTTGCCCGCGGATCTTTCAGTCGCGAATCAGATTGCTTTTGAGAAAACAGATAATCAGGTTTGGACCGCAGCTCCGGATTATTGGGTCAAACAGCATGATTGCGCCGCTTCAAACACGGTTGATTCCGTTGAGTGGACGAAAAAAAGAACGAACTGGGATGCCGCCGCATCGGTCACAGATTGGTCGATATATGAAAACGGAGTTGAGCGAGCCATAAGACAGGATGGAGCAACGCTTGTCGCTTTTAATTACACTGAGCAAATCGGTATTGGCGGAAAAGGACATGATAGTTATACAAGCGATATTCCGGGGAATTATAAAGAAGATTATTATTTCATTGATGATGAAGGGCAATTAGCGACAGCTGCAAATTCGTACAGTGGTTATAATGAAGAATTCGTTTTCAGCAGCAATAATTTTGGCGGTGTCGATGGCAAAATTGATATTGTTGTAGAGCCGTCTATATTTGAACAGGCTGGGATGAGATAAGCCTGCGGGTAAATTTAAAATGGGAATGATAAAAAACAATGAAGGAGAAAATTAAGTGATTGATATGAAAAAAACTTTAATTGTTGCGGCAGCTTGTGTTCTACTGATTCCGCTCTATGCGGCGGAGATCATTCCCGTGGGAGAGATTAATCTTACCGGCGGCGCTTCTTTTTTTGAGGGTGAGAGTTCCGCTTCCGGAGGCAATTTCAACATCGCCGCCGTGCCCGCTGTCAAATTCAGCGAGAGTGTTGTGCTCCTTCCGGGATACTATGGTAATTACAGGGGCTCTAAAAGCGTCTATGAGCTCCTTGGCGGCGGCACGCTCTATCAGGACTCGATGAGCCATAATTTTACGCTGCGTCTTGTCAATAAACTTTCTCCAGAACATAAATTCAAACTCAAGACTGGTTATGTTTTTAACTATTTCAGGGAAACAACGGATGAGGACTGGGGCGAAGGCCTTTTTGATTTTGAGAAATTCACCCTCGGTATAGAGAATGAAACGCAAAACTGCATGGGCATGGATAAGTTCATCGGCTCCTTTGATATAATGAAAGTGAAGTTCCCCGAATACGCTTCGCTGGCGTCGGCGCTTTACGGACAGGAAGTCTTTCCGGGGACCAACATACTTGATTTCAGCGGCGTCAATATTTATTTCAGAGGCCTGAAAAAGCTGAATCCTAAATCAATAGTTGATGTGAACCTTAATTTCATGCTCAAGGATTTCCCCGATCAGAACCTCATAGATCCGCAGGGCGAGTACACTCTGACGAAGAGGAACGACAGGACCTCGTCGCTGGATATGGTTTATTCCCGGTTGTTTGGTTCTTTTTCGGCGGGGCTCACGCTCGGAGCCGTCGTAAATCGCTCGAATCAGGACCATTTTGACGCGGCAGCTCCTAAATTCGTGGACAATTATTACGACTATAATTCATATTCCGCGGGGCCGGTCGTGTCTTTCGGCAATAAATTTCAGGTGAGCTGCGCCTATAAATACGGCATTAAAAATTATGAAGGGCGCCTCACACAGAAAGCCAACAGCGATTACACTTCTTCAAAGGTGCAGAACAAAACACATTTCGTGTCGCTGGGGAGCTCTTATAGATTGAGCAGGAAACTAAAAGCGAAAGTGTCCGCCAATTATTTCACCCAGGATTCAAACCAGGATTACGAGGCGGTGTACAAATACAATTATGACACGTATAATTTTGACGCGGGGGTTGTGTATGAATTCTGATAATTACCGGAGGAATAAAAAATGAAAAAAATTTTAATTTTAGCGGGTCTGATTTTGTTGACGGGCGAGTCTTTCGCGTGGATGAGCAAAAGCGACGCCGGGACATGCGGAGCGCAGTTTCTTAAGATAGGCATGGGTGCGCGCGCCATGGGTATGGGAGGCGCAGCGGCGGCGCTGACGGATGTGAGCGCTCTATACTGGAATCCGGCCGGGATCGCCTCTCTTGAGAGCAGAGAAGTGCTCGCCATGCACACGGACTGGTTCGAGGACACCTCAATAGAATTTCTCGGAGCGGCATTTCCCGCCGGGGGCGCCGTGTTAGGCTTGAGCATGACCTATCTTGCGATAGATGAATTTGAAAGAAGGGTGGCGGACACCTCCGCGCCGGTTGGCACATTTAACGCCAATGACAGCGCTGTCGGAATAAGCTATGCCAAAAAGCACGCCGGTCTGGATGCGGGTTTTACCGTCAAAGCGCTGAAATCGAGCATAGGCAGCGATTCGTCCAATGTCGCCATCGCCGCCGATGCCGGTATTATAAAAAAAGGATTGAGTCTCTCAGGGAAACCGATGTCGCTGGCCATCGCGCTAAAAGATTTCGGGACGAAGATAAAGTTTAGCGCGCAAGAGGACAATCTGCCTTCCGTTATAAAGCTCGGAATGGGCGTGGAAGTCTCCCCCCAGATGACAGTTGCCGCGGATCTCAATCTGCCGAGGGACAACGAGGTGAATCTGAACATAGGTTTTGAATATATGCTTCCTGTGGAAGCCGTGAAATTCCCCGTGAGGATGGGTTATAAGACACTCAACGATTTTGACACCATAGACGGTTTCTCGGCCGGTTTCGGACTGGGCATGGGCTCCTATAATCTGGATTTTGCCTGGGTGCCTTACGGAGATTTCGACGACACTTACCGGCTGTCGCTGTCGGGCAAATTCTAAGAATTAATTTCCGCCGGAATCGCGGGTTTACGGCTGCCCACCGCCGCTATATTCAGGGTAAACTTATTGTTTCAGCTGTGTACGCGCGCGTTTGATATAATCTTCTGAGGCCGCGTGGCCGGGGCTCAGGTCGATAACTTTCTCAAAAAACTTTATTGATTGAGTGTATTTTGTTTCCGAGAAGAGCTTATGGCCTTCCATGAAATATGTTTTAATTTTAGCTGTCTTCAGGTATTTTGCCGCTTCCGCATGGCCGGGGTTCTGTTCAAGGACTTTCTCGAAAAATTCTATTGATTGAGGATACTTTTCTTCAGCGAAGAGCTTATGACCTTCCATAAAATATGTTTTGATCTTTGCTGTTCGCAGTTTAGTTTCCGATTCTTTTTTCCGCTTCTCCTCGGCGGCCATCCTCTCGGCTGAAATTTTAGACGCTTCAACCGGCGCGGTTTCGCCGGAAAGAATTTTTATTTTAGCTTCAAGAGCGGTGATCCGCTGCTCTATCATGGTGTTACTGAAATTCAAAAAAACCCCGAAGACTTTAGGCGCGAAGTTTTCTTTCAGATTGCGCGCGCTGGCTCCCACGCTCATTCCCGTGGGGAAATTGAAGGCAAGCGAACAATTCACATCTCTGCCGTCTTCTTCAACAGCCGCGCAGACCTGCCCGGCGTTCAATTTCAGGCCCGCGAAAGTCCCGTGCAGGTTTTTATAGTCTCCCGTCTTGTCAACAAAGCCCCTGTTGCCTCTGCCAGCCGATATTGTCAGAACGCTTCCGCTTATTTTTAAATCCTGGCTGAGAACGCAGTAAACCGAATTTGAAACAGCCGTGTCGCCAGGCGCTCCAGTGGAAAAAGTTTCGTTTGTTTTGCCGGTTATGTTGTTTACGCCCACCGCCAGAGAAGGCAGTTTCCCGCCCTTAATGAGAAGCAGTTTTATGTTTGCCGCGGCCATGGTGCTCGTGTAGAGAGTGAGACCGCCCTCGAGCCGTTCCGTCACGCCGAAATTGCCCCAGGCGTTTTTATCGTTGCTGTATGTGTCGGAGTTCGCCGGTTTATAAACTCCCGCCCCCCCGCCGAATTCTATAATGCCGTGGCCGAGCGTTTGAGCGGAAGGTGTTTCAACAGTGTTTGTCAGAAATCCTCGGGCGGATGACTGGAACGCGATAAGGCACACAACCGTCGCGCCGAAACCCGCGGACTTTACAGCCGCAAAAAAACTTAATTTTTTCATTTGGAATCTTCTCCTTTTTCCCCGCCGCCGTAATAGTGATAGTAGCTGTAGTAGGGGTAATAATATTTGTGTTTTTCGATATCTATATTGTTAATAACGGCGCCTATTATTTTCGCGCCCGCTTTTTCAAGTTTTTCTTTTCCTTCCTTCGCCGGTTCTTTTTTTGTTTTGCCGAAATCTATGAGATACACGGTGCCTTCGGTTATTTTTGAGATTATCACGGCGTCGCTTACGGGAAAGATGGGAGGGCTGTCAAATATCACCCAGCGGAATTGTTCCCTGAGCTTCTTCAGCAGTTTTCCGAAGGTGTCCCGTTCAAGCAGTTCGGAAGGGTTCGGGGGTATTACGCCAGCGGGGATGATAGCGAGATTGGGTATTTCCGTTTTGTGTATAATTTTTTCAAGACCGGCCTGGCCGCTCAGGTAGCCGCTGAGTCCCGGCGATGTGTCTATGCCGAAAATCCCCTGTATTTTAGGTTTCCGCAGATCCGTGTCTATGAGAACAACGCTGTTTTCCGCGTGCGCCAGAATATGCGAAAGAGCCACGGCGAAACTTGTTTTCCCCTCGCCCGGCATGGTGCTTGTTATCAGCAGTGAGCGGATCTCGCCGGCGAAATTGATACTGACCCGTATGTTTCTGAGAGATTCGGCAAAATGAGAGTGCTGTCTTGAATCAAGGTCTTTGGTTAAATCAATTACATTTTTGAAGCCGTCCGCGACTCGCGGAATATAGCCGAGGAAAGGGACTGAAAGGTAATGTTCTATATCGTCCTTTGTTTTAATGCTGTTATCAAGAAATTCCAGCAGGAATGCCGCGAGTATCCCCAGGGCAAGTCCGCTGAATGAGCCTAGCAGAAGGTTTTTGCGCTTGTTAGGCAGAATCGGTTTTTTGGGTGTTTCAGCGGTGTCGATCACGCGTATGTTGTTTACGGTGAGTTTGCCCTCAAGCTCGGATTTTATGCTGGAGATTATGTTGAGGGTTTCCTCTCTTATTTTTTCTTTCATTATGTCCACGGCCTTTTTTAAGCCGATGATCTCGGGATAATTGTCTTTGTATTTTGTGGAGAGGCTCGCGAGTTTCACCTGCAGGGAAATGAGATCGCCTTTCAGCCTCTGTAGCAGAGGGTTGTTGAGTATCTGCGGGAGAGAGTTTATATCGCTGTCATCTTCGGAGACGGATGCTCCTTTTGCCGATGAGATTTTATCCAGTATGCCGTGGGAGAGAAGCAGCCGGCTCTTCAGATTTTCCGATATGTATACTTCGGCGAGTGTGTTGACCACTTCACTTGCCTCCGCCGGGTAGATGCTGTCATAGCTGATCTTTACAAGCCGGCTGCTCTTTACGGGATCAACCGATACATTGCCCATGAACCCGGTGGTTAGGTCTCTTGGGGATCCGTTTTTTTTGCGGGCGTTGACCGCCGCCGCCACTTTTTCAGCTATACTACGGCTTGTTATGATGGAATACTGGGTTTGATAATAATCGTTTTGTGTCATCTCAAAACCTATGGCTTCCTGCAGTCCGCCTCCCGATTTCTTTTCTATCAGCAGCATGGCGCTTGCGCGGTAAACCGGGGTTTTGATCATTGTTGCGATAATCGCGGCGGCGATCCCCGCTACGAAAAACAAAAAAATAAGAAGCTTGTGTTTGCAGGCCAGAGCGTATATCTGTCGGAGGTCTATCTCGTCTTCTTCTATCATAAAATTATCAGAATGGCTACGGTCATAATCGTCGTGAGAAATGTCAGTATGGGCGATATCTGCCTTATGGCGACATTTGTGTTTGACAGCGCGGAGCGCGGAGCGCTGACGATATCTCCGGCTTCCAGTATGATATCGTCCTGCTCCCGCCGCATGATGGCACCGGCGTTCACTTTTATTATTTTGTCGCCGCGTATTATTTCCAGTTCGCTCTCTTTCGCGGAATCGGAGAAGCTGCCGGCAAGAGCGATGAGTTCAAGGAGCCGCATATCTTTTTTCAGGGGATATGTGCCGGGCTTGTTGAGCTGGCCTATTACATAAACCTGTCTTCTTATGAATTTTTTAACTATCACCGACACTTTCGGATTTTCTATATAGGCGGAAAGTTTTTCGGTTATTTTCCCGGCGAGCTCTTCCCTTGTGAGACCTGAGGCCGGTATGTTTTCCATGAGGATGTATGATATTTCGCCGTTGTTTTCTATTGTCAGCGTCCGGCTTATATCGGGATTCTGCCAGACGAATATCTCGATCTCGTCGCCCGCCTGCAGCCGGTAATCTTCATTGTCGGAAGCTCCGCAGAGCTGCGCGATAAGCATCGCCGCCAGAAAAATAGATCGCAAAATATACATTTCCGCATTATACCAAATTTTAAGCGAGATTTGAGGATTTTGCTTTATATATTTGGTCAATGCTATATCGGTCATTATACACTGAGGCTTTTTGCGTCGGGGAAATCTTCGGGAAGATCTGTTTTAAAATAAAGCCGTTTTCCGTTTTCGGGATGATTAAAACCTATAGAATACGAGTGCAGCATTATACGCGCATCCGGCGAACCGCCGTATTTTATGTCGCCTGAAACGGGATAGCCGATGTGGGAGAGATGCACCCTGATCTGATGGGTGCGCCCGGTGAATATCTTGATCAGCAGAAGCGTTTTTCCGGGGAACTGCGCCACGGGCCTTATATAGGTTTTTGCGTTTTTTCCGTCAGCTTCTACGGAAAAAGCGGTCCTGTTGAAGTCGTTTCTTTTTATAGACGCCTCTATGAACTGGCTGGATGTCACTTTTCCGTCACAAAGGGCTAAATAGTGTTTGGCGACGGTCCTGTCGGAAAACTGTTTCATAATTATTTTCTGGGCGTTTGCCGTTTTTGCCACGATCATCAGGCCGGATGTTTCCCTGTCCAGACGGTGCACGAGTCCCGGCTTGCCCAGCCCCTTCCAGTCGTTGAGCTGGGGATATTTGAAGAGCAGCCCCTGGAGCAGCGTGCCCGACGAGTTTCTTCCGGCGGGATGCGTTATGATCCCCGAAGGCTTGGAAATGATGAGAAAGCTTTCTTCTTCGTGAATTACTTTGAAATTAACTTTTTCCGCTTTCACATTTGTGGCGGGGTCGGCTATCAGGTTGACGGATATTTCCTCGTTGCCTTTCAGTATGTGATGTTTTTTTTCAGTTTTTCCGTCAACTTTTACATTGCCCGTTTTTATCAAAAATTGTATGAATGACCGAGAGTGCCCTTCTATCCTTGACTGAAGGAATGTGTCCAGCCGCATCCCTTTCCTGGGATTTATAAAGCGCTTGAGGGGGATCGTATCGTTTTTCATAGCAATTACATTCTATCAATTATCGTCGTATATTTGAAATACGCCCGTGCTATCTGTTTTAAATTTTGCCGGAGGCGAAGTGCCCACGCGCCGTTGTCTGATTTTTGACAGCCCGACGAAAATTCAATAAAATAGGACAAGGCTCGGAAAATATTGTGTAGAACAGTAAACGCCTGAACCCGGAGGTAAAAAATGGACAAAGAAACTTGTTGCCCTGAATTCAATCCCGCCCCATGGGACGAAAAAGAAATAAAATGGGAAAATAAAAAATTTATAAAAGATCATGTCGCGTGCTTTTTCCACATTCCTCTTAACTTCGGCTCGAAAATGGTGAAAAACGTAAATGCGATGAAAGAGGCAAACGCAGTGCCCGCCGGGTCAGAATTCATTGTCTTATCTAAACATGATTCCATGTGGGGGATGGATATTTATCTTAAAACAATCAGAGATGTGCCGGGGGCAGAAACAAGCGCTATTTCCGGAACGTTTTTGTCAAAAGTGTTTGAAGGCCATTACAAAAATACTCCGCTATGGATCAAGGAGATGGAACGATATGTAACGGCAAAGGGCCAGGAGATCAAAGATTTATTCTTTTACTACACCGCTTGCCCCAAATGCGCTAAGAAATACGGGAAAAATTATGTCGTATTACTGGCAAAAACGAATTAGGCGAACAAGGGGCCGGTTGCCTTTTCATTGGTGAGGAGGCAAAATTAATGAGGGACAGGCGTTTTGTCGCGGTTCATCGCGGCGGGTCTCTGAAAAAGGAGTGGCATTGCCAGTTAATTAAATGGGCCTCTGATTGCGCGGGGCATGTATTGAATCTATCCGGTGAAACAATAGACGGGCGGCTTATAAGCGCGCTAAATGTGGCTGAAGAGTGGAGGCAGGGAGAGGCCTCGGTGGGGGATGCGAGGAATGCGTCATTAGGCGCGATTGCGGTGGCAAATGAGTCCTCGAACAAGACTGCAATTGCGGTGGCTCGTGCCGTCGGTCACGCTGTGGCGACCGCCCACATGGTCGACCATTCACTGGCTGCGGCGTGGTATGCTCTGAAAGCCGTCAAAAATTCGGACAAATCAACAGAGGTGGAAAGGAAATGGCAGGATAAACAATTGCCGCCGGAGATCAGGGAGCTTGTCCTGAGCGCGAGAAAAAGCCGAAAGATTTAAACGCGTGCTCAAAAATTGTTTAGCTGGATGCGGCGTTCACAGTGAAGAGAAGAAGTTATACAGGAGGGTTTTTATGGACATTCAGATGATGACAAGGTTTTTTATGTGGTGCACGATCTTGAACATGGGATTATTGATGTTTTCATCCCTGCTTCTGGTCTGCGCGGGGGATTTTGTGTACAAGATGCACGGCAAGTGGTTCCCAATGCCGCGGGAAACATTCAATGTCGCGCTCTACTCCTTCCTCGGTATGTACAAGATCCTCATTTTTGTTTTCAACCTGATCCCGTGGGCGGCTCTGGCGATAATCAGCTAATATGACAGCCCGGGTGGACCCGGCGGTGGAGAATCCCCGGGCCATCCATCACCGCGCCCTGCCACCATCCGCCGCTATCTTTTTCGCTTATAATAGTGTATGCTTGCTGAATTGAATTTGTAAGTAAAAAAAGAGGGAAAAGATGACAGAAAACACGGAAGAAAAGAAAACATTTAAGGATTTCGGCCTTTCAGAGAATGCGCTGAAGGCTATCAATAAAAAAGGGTTTGAAGAACCGACACCGATTCAGATATTGACCATCCCCCTGATGATGAGGGACGATGTGAACATCATAGCTCAGGCCCAGACCGGCACGGGGAAAACTGCGGCTTTCGGTTTGCCGCTCATAGAAATGGTCAAAGAGGATCTCAGAAAAGTGCAGGCTCTCATTCTGACCCCGACCCGGGAGCTCGCCATTCAGGTGGCGGAAGAGATAAATTCGCTCAAAGGAAGCAAGGACATCAGGGTGGTGCCCATATACGGCGGCCAGTCAATAGACCAGCAGCTGCGGAGCCTCAAAAAAGGAGTGCATATTGTGGTCGGCACCCCGGGAAGGGTGATAGATCACCTCAACAGAAAGACGCTGAATGTGGCCAAAATCGAGCACCTGATACTTGATGAAGCCGACGAGATGCTCAACATGGGCTTCATTGAGGACATGGAAGAGATAATGAAGCACACGAATCCCGCCAAGAGAACGCTTCTGTTTTCCGCTACAATACCGGCAAAGATAAGAGCGCTCGCCAACAAATACATGGACGGCCACGAACTTCTCACGGTCAAGAAAGAGAACCTTATAACCAATCTGACGGAACAGATATATTTTGAGGTGAAAGCGCATGATAAATTCGAGGCGCTGTGCCGGATAATAGACATTGAGGATGATTTTTACGCGCTGGTTTTCTGCAGGACCAAGAGCGATGTTGACGGCGTCGCGGCCCACTTGAAGGACAGGGGTTATGACGCGGTGGCTATCCACGGGGATATATCGCAGGCGCAGAGAGAAAGGACGCTCGGTCAGTTCAAGAACAAAAAGGTGAACATACTTGTAGCGACGGATGTGGCGGCCCGCGGTATAGACGTCAGCGATCTCACCCACGTTATCAATTATTCGCTGCCGCAGGATCCGGAATCCTATGTTCACAGGATAGGCCGCACGGGCAGGGCCGGCAAGCAGGGCACGGCCATAACCTTCATCACTCCCAGCGAGTATAACAGGCTCATGTTCATACAGCGTTTCGCCAAGACGGATATTAAAAAAGCGCGGATTCCCAATGTGGATGACATAATCAACGCCAAAAAGAAAAAGATACACGATGACCTGGCGCTCGTCTTAGGGGAAGAAATAGGCGCGTCCTATTATGACTGGGCGGCGAAACTTATAGGCGAGAACGAGCCGGTAAAAATATTGGCCGCTGTCCTCAGCTATTGTTTTGAGGAAGAGCTCAGTCCCGACAGCTATGGCAAAATCAAAGACTCGCCCTCAAAGGGAAAGCAGCTGGATCAGCACGGGAAGGTGCGGCTTTTCGTCGCGCTCGGCAAGAAAGACAATATAGATGCCCGGAAACTTGTTGAGCTCATCATGCGCAAAGTGTCCATCAAATCACAGCATATCAGGGATATTCAGATACTGGAAAAATTTTCTTTCATGTCCGTGCCCTTTGAAAACGCGGAAGAGATCATCGCCGGATTCAAGAAACAAGGGCAGAAACCGCTCATCGCCCACGTCAAAAACAAAAAATAAATTTATTGGGCGGGGTTTTTGCGGATGAATTCTATGTAGAAGAGGATTGCTCCGCCTGTTACAACCATAGCGTCGGCGATGTTGAAGATGGGCCAGGGATTGAAGGGCGGAAAACCGAGATTGAATTCCAGAAAATCACAGACGCTCCCGTAGAATATGCGGTCGTAGATGTTGCCCGCGGCTCCGGCGGCGATGAGCGCCAGCGGCAGCAGTTCACGGGCTGCCGCCTTTTTCACAAAAAAATATATCATTAGCGAGATTATCGCAAGACTCAGAATAAGGAAAAAAATATTGTTGCCCCGCGCCATGCCGAAAGCTATGCCGGTGTTTGTGATATGGGTCAGGCGGAAAAAGTTTCCTGTCACCGCGCGGGATTCGCCTATCCAGAAGTTTTCCCTTATCAGGAATTTTGACAGGCGGTCAAGAGCAAAGCCGGAGAGGGCTATAAGGATTAAAAGTTTTTTATTTTTCAATTTTTCCGCAGCGTCCGCATAAACCGTCAGAGTTGTCCCGTGTTATTCTCCAGCAGCGGCCGCATTTTACGCCGTCGGCGCGGTATATCTTCACCGTCACTCCGTTTTCCGAGCGCTCGGCTAGTATTTCTTTTCCGTCCTCATCGCCGATCTGCGATATCAGGAATATTTCTTTGAGCTCAGTCTCGCTGAAAGCGGCGATGGCGTTCCCGCCGTCGCCGCTTATAGAGACTCCGGCCTCGAGGGCATTCCCTATCCTGCCGTCACCGCGGGCCTTTTCTATGGCCTTTAAAACACTTTCTCTTATTTTGAAAAGCTGAGCCCATTCCTCTGCCTTTTTTGCAGTGATGACGAATTTTTCTTCCGGTATCTCCGTGAGGAAAACGCTGTCCGGCAAAGAGCCGTCGATCTCCTCTTTCGCCGTCTGAAGCACCTCTTCCGAGGTGTGGGCCAGGACGGGCGCGAAAAGGAGCGTCAGGTTTTTGAGCAGTTCCCAGAGAGCGCTCTGGGAACTGCGCCTTTCGGGCCAATCCTCGCCGAGCGTGTAGAGCCTGTCCTTGATTATGTCAAGATAGAAAGATGAGAGGTCAAGGTTTATAAAATCAAAGAGGCGGTGAAAGGCTCCCGCGATGTTATAGCTCTCGTAATCCCCCCTCACTTCTTTTTTAACCGTTTCCATTCTGCTGAGTATGTAGAGGTCAATCGATGTCATCCTGTCTTTCGGTGTCTGCATATCGCTTGTCCAGCCGTGCAGGTTTCCGAGCATGAATCTGAAAGTGTTGCGTATTTTCCTGTAATAATCCGTGCAGGATTTCAGTATCTCATCCGAAAGGCGCAGGTCGCCCGCGTAATTCTGGGAAGCTGTCCAGATCCTCAGTATGTCGGCGCCGCTCTTGTCTATTATCTCCTGAGGCGTTATGACATTTCCCTGCGATTTGGACATTTTGCGCCCTTCGCCGTCTGTCACAAAACCGTGCGTTACGACATTTTTATAAGGCGCGGCGCCTTTTGCGGCGCAGGAGAGTATGAGGGATGACTGGAACCAGCCCCTGTGCTGGTCGCTGCCCTCGAGATAAAGATCGGCGGGCCAGTGATGGCCGGCTCTTTCCTCAAGGATGTGATTGCTGGCTCCCGAATCAAACCACACATCCAGTATGTCGTTTTCCAGCGAGAATTTTTTACCGCCGCATTTTTCGCATATCATCTCAAGGGGCAGATTCTCCTTAAGGAGAATGTCGCTTCCTTCAGCACGGACAAGCGCCGCCAGTTTTTTTATGACCTTAGAGTCCAGCAGATGTTCGCCGCATTTTTCGCAGTAGAAGACGGGGATGGGAACGCCCCAGTATCGCTGGCGCGATATGCACCAGTCTGGACGGCCTTCCACCATGGCGGATATTCTCTTCTCTCCTTCGGGAGGCGTCCAGCCTACACCTTTGATTTCCTCAAGGAGTTTTCCCCGCAGATTATTTTTGTCGATTGAAATGAACCATTGCGGCGTGGCCCTGAAAATCACCGGCTTTTTGCATCTCCAGCAGTGCGGATAGGAGTGCGATATCTGCTCACTTTCCAGAAGAGAGCCTTTCGCGCGCATCACATCAAGTATTTTTTCGTTGGCGTCCAGCACAAATTGACCGCTGAATTCACCGGCTTCTTCCGTGAATCTCCCCCTCTCATCCACTGGCGAGATGACGGGCAGGTTGTATTTCAGTCCCGCCCTGTAATCGTCCTCGCCGTGTCCGGGGGCTATGTGCACTATTCCGGTGCCTTCTCCGCTTTCTACAAAATCGGCTACTATGCCCACGGATGACCTCTCAAGGAAGGGATGGCGGAATTTCATACCGGCGTATTTGATGCCTTTGGCCTGGGATATTATCCGCATGTCCTTTGAGTTAAATTTTGCGCGGATCTCTTCCTTTTTCTCATCCAGAGCCAGGACGCGGATTTTTTTTCCGTCTCTTTCCAGCTCTATCACGGAATAGAGAAAATCCTTGTTGAAGGCCAGCGCCACGTTAGCCGGGAGTGTCCAGGGCGTCGTTGTCCAGACCGCCGCGCAGGTGTTTTCAAGTTCCTCGCTCTTAAAAAGAACGGTTATAGAAGGGCTGGGGATGTCGTGGTATTCCACTTCCGCTTCGGCAAGCGCCGTCTCGCAATCGCAGCACCAATAGACCGGCTTGGCGCCGCGGTAAACATAGCCTTTTTCAACCAGTTCCGCGAAAGTCTCAAGGATGCCGGCCTCATAAGTTTTGTTTATCGTCAGATATGGTTTGCCCCAATCGGCGAAAATACCCAGCCTCATGAATTCTTTCATCTGGATTTTTACGAAATTTTTCGCGAAGTCCGCGGCTTTTTTTCTGAATTCTATCTGGGAAATATCGGATTTGCCTATATTGAGCTCCTTGAAAAGCTGGTATTCTATCGGGAGCCCGTGACAGTCCCATCCCGGCACAAAGGGCGCGGCGAAACCGCTGATGTTCTTGTATTTCACGATTATGTCCTTCAGTATCTTGTTGAGGGCGTGCCCTATGTGTATGCGGCCGTTGGCGTAGGGAGGCCCGTCGTGGAGCACAAAAACTTTTTTGCCGGCGTTGTTCAGCAGTATCTGTTCGTAGATATCGGCCTTCTTCCATTTTTGCTGGATGAGAGGCTCTTTTTCGCGCAGGTTGGCCTTCATCGAAAAAGCTGTTTTCGGGAGCAGCACTTTATATTTACTCATTCAGGAATAAAATCTCCTCATTGTTTTCCGGGAGGGTTTTTTTATCACGCCTCTTTCGGTGATGATGGCCGTTATCAGCGCCGCCGGCGTCACATCAAAAGAGGGGTTCAGTGCTTTTACGCCCGGTGCGCTTATGGCTTTACCGCCCACAAAAAGCATTTCCTTCTCATCGCGTTCTTCTATTTCTATATCTTTCTCGTTTCTGGCGCTGAAATCTATCGTGGAATAGGGCGCCGCGATGTAGAAAGGGATGTTGTGGTATTTTGCGGATATGGCCAGATCATAAGTGCCTATTTTGTTCGCGCTGTCACCGTTTGCAGCTATGCGGTCGGCGCCCACGATGACGGCGTCAACTTTGGAAGTCTTCATTATGTGTGCGGCCATGCTGTCGCTTATGAGGACGCACGGGATCTTCCATTGCTTCAGTTCCCATGCCGTCAGCCGCGCGCCCTGAAGCCGCGGCCGGGTTTCTTTGACATACACTCTGTCAATTCTTTTTCTCGCCGCGAATATCACGCCCAGCGCCGTGCCGATACCGTCGGTGGCAAGAGGTCCGGCGTTGCAGTGCGTCATCACACACGAAGATTGTTTGATGAGTTTCGCGCCGTGTTCGGCTATGAGTTCGCAAAGTTTTTTATTCTCTTTGTCTAACTCCAGAGCTTTTGCCAGCATGGACTTGAAACTTCTGTCTTTGACTTTCAGCATTTCATCCACGGCCCATTTGAGGTTCACGGCGGTGGGCCTGGCCTCTATCAGCATTTTCGCCGATTGTAGGGGCTTCTTTCTTCCCAGCACCATCCCATAGGCCGCGGCGATGCCTATGGCGGGAGCGCCGCGCACGACCATTTCTTTTATGGCTTTAGCTGCGGCCGCGGCGCTTTTGATTCGTATGTAAGTTTTTTTTTCCGGAATTTTTCTCTGATCCAGAAGGATCAGTTCTCCTTTCGCGAATCTGAGAGGATCCGGTGTGACGATTTTCGTCATTGAATCAGGAATATGCGTATCAGCAGAAAAATTGCCGCGCCTATACCGATGACAACTTTCTGAAGGAGCTCTTTGTCTTCAATATTTACGGCTGATTTGGCGGCGGCGACTATGGTCAGAGATGTGTCGCGCACAATATCACCGGCGGGTATCTCAGCTATGCTTTTGCCGGATTTTGAAAGATAATTTTTCAGCACCATATCGAGGATCAGGATAAGCACTATCAGGGCGATGACACTGTTGAGCAGATGGCCGATTACATTTAACAAAGACTGCATAATAAACCTCCAGGTTTTTTCATTTCTTTTTCCCGAGTTCCACGGCGCGCTCATAGGCCGCGCGGCAGGCGGCGGAAACCGTTTCTTTCAACTTGTTTTCTTCATAAATCCGTATCGCCGCTTCAGTGGTGCCGCCGGGGCTCGTCACCTTTTTACGCAGTGAGGCGGCGCTTTCCCCTGTTTCGTTGAGATAGGCGAGCGTTCCCTCAAAGGTTTTGAGGGATAAAAACCCAGCTTCATCCGGGCTGAAGCCCAGAGCAGCCGCGGCTTCTTCAAGGGCTTCTATAAAATATGCCGCATAAGCCGGACCGGAGCCGGATATTGCCGTCGCCCGGGCTATATCATCTTCGGTTTTTACACGAATTACAGCGCCGAGGGCTGAAAAGATTTTTTCCGCTTCTTCCATGAGTTCATTTTTGAAAGGGCTGGCCAAAAGATTCTCATTCGCGAAAAGAGCGCTGACCGATTTTGAGACCTTGACGCACATGTTGGGCATCACCCGGAGAACCGGGATCTCACCGACACTGTCGGTGAAATAAGAGCAGCTCACGCCGGCCATTATTGTTATGAGCATCTGAAACCGGGTATTTTTCAGTATTGGGATTATGGTTTCCGCCTGCTGCGGTTTGACCGCGGCGATAACGGCGCTGATATTGTTTTCTCGACGGCCGGCTTCTTCAGGGCTCATTGTCTGTACGCCGTAAGACAGCGAGATTTCACTTCTTTTTTTTGAGTCGCTCTCGGCGACAAAGACCTCTTCCGGAGAGTAAAGGCCGTTTTTAAGACATGAGGAGAGTATGGCTTCGCCCATGGCACCGCAGCCGATAAACAGGATTTTTTTCGCGTTGGTTTTCATCAAGGGAAAGGTTAGCAAAAAACAGAAATCTTGACAAGAAAACGGCGTTAAAATACAATATACGCAGATTCGATGGTTTATGAATAATTAGGAGGCTAAATGCTTAGTATTCTTGGGGGTTTGATTTCGGTTGCTATTTCGGTGTTGTGGATACTCCCCAACAATTTCGGTTATGCCGGCGACGATGTGCTGGTTGTTATCAAGGGCAGTGTCGCTCTCGGCCTTATTTTCGGAGGCCTTATTGCCGTCGCGGCAGGCATCAGCGCCATAAAAGAGAGTGCCGCGGAAAAGAAAGAGCAGGCCGAGGCAAAAAAAGACGAGCCCGCCGCTTAAATAATTTTCAGCTAAAAATTTAAATTTCCGGTTGTCCGGTTGTCAATCGTTTAACGGGGCTGTGTGCCCTTTTTTGATAATCGGGCCCGTATTCAGATAATTATAAAACAAAAAAATAAGACAGCTCGCGCGTTTAACAGGGAAGATCGCCTGCTCGGCGAGCTTTTCCTTTATTTGCGCCGCGCGGGCCTGGCCGGCGATATAGGTGATGATGCCGCTGTGATCGCGCCTAAGACGGCGGACTCAGAAGCCGCGGGAGGCGGCCGCATGGCGGTCTCGGTGGATTCGTACTCGGAAGGCGTGCATTTCAACAGTCTGGTTCCGGATGATTCTATAGGATACAGGGCGGTGACAGGCGCCGTTTCTGACATCGCCGCCATGGGAAGCGCGGCGGAAAGTGTGCTGATATCAATGGGCCTTCCCCGAAAAGTGAGCGACGAGAAATTTTTTGCTCTATACGGCGGTATCAAAAAGGCCTGTAAGAAATGGCGCCTCAAAGTGGAGGGGGGGGATATAGTCGCCAGCCGCGGCCTTTATATCTCTGTTTGCGCGATAGGCCCGGCCGGATATAATATCAGGCGCTCAGGCGCGAAAAAAGGCGATATCCTGTTCATAACTTCCTATCCCGGACTTTCCTCGGCGGGGCTGGAGCTGTTGAAAGCCGGAGAGAGCGGGAAAAATTTTCTCGTCAAAAATTTTTTATATCCTGATATTTTTTCAGGCGCCGGCGAAAAATTATTCCCTTTTGTCTCGGCCTTAATGGATTCCAGCGACGGGCTTATAGATTCCTGCCGGAGCATAGCGCGCCAGAGCGGTGTGGCGGTGAATATTGAGAGCGCCCTGGTGCCGCTCAAAAAAGAACTTGTCGATTTCTGTCTCGGGAGAAAAAAAGCGCTGAGGATGGCTCTTGTGGGCGGTGAGGATTATTATCTTGTGGGCGCGTCTGCGAGAGAAAAGTTTGCTAAAATAAAAGTCCCCGTTTTCAGAGTAGGAACTGTCAGCGAGGGGGAAGGGGTTTTTCTTGATGGGAACAGAACGGATTATAAAGGATTCAGGCATTTCTCTTAAAGAGAGCGCTGTGTTCGAGAGCGGCTCTCCCGAGGAAACCAGGGCGATAGCTTCGGGTTTTGCCGCTACGCTTAAAAGCGGCGATGTTGTTCTGCTGGCGGGAGATCTGGGGTCGGGCAAGACCGAGTTCGCCCGGGGCATTGTTTCCTGCTTCGGCTCTGAATCCGATGTCAGCAGTCCGAGTTACAAGCTCATCAACAGATACGACGGTACCCCCCCGGTGTATCACATGGATTTTTACAGGATCAAAGAGAGCGGAGAAATTTTTGACATAGGCATCGAGGAACTTTTCGCGGAACAAGCGGTTTTCATAGTGGAATGGCCGGAAACAGGCCTCGAATTTTTTAAGGATTTTTATCTCGTCAGAATAAATTCTTTATCCGGAGATAACAGAGAGATCCGGATATTTGAGAGCGCCGCAGCGGAAATATCGGAATGAGCGAATTATATGTCAGCACTTCCATGGGCGAGTATGCCATCGCCGCTGTGATGGGGAGCCGCCGAAGTTTTTATCACACGGATTTCGGCAAGCGAGATCTGGACGGATTCTTTGAATGTTTCGCGAAAGTGAAAGACGAGTTCCCCCTTTCAACGTTTAGAAAAATATTTGTTGAAATAGGCCCGGGTTCCTTTACCGGCGTCAGGGTCGGCGTCACTTTCGCTCGTGTGCTCGCACAGCAGCTCAGGATCCCGCTCATAGCCATGAGGTCGCTTGATGTGGCCGCCGCGGGTACGGCGGCCACGGGTGCAACGGCGGCCGCTATGCTGGATACGGGGAACGGCTTCGTCTACGGAGCTGTTTATCCCGGCGGCGTCATCGGCGCCACCGCCAATGCGGATATTTACGCCGTGGAAATAGACGAATGGCTTGATTATGCGCTGTCGCTCCCCGGAAAACTGTGTTTGTGCGGCAGAATATCGCAGCGTGATGAAGATATCCTGAAGAAGAAAAACCTGAAATTTTTAAAGCTCAAAGCTACGGATATACTGGAGAATATGATTCTGCTTTCCGCCGCTGTTGATAATCTTGTGTTGGCGGCAAATGGTGAGGCGGCATCGAGGGCTTCGGAAATAGTGCCGATATACATAAGCCGCAAACAGGCGGAAGCCAAATGGCAGGAAAAATTGGAGGATGAAATGGTCAAAATATCCCAGCTTGTGGCAAAAAAAGAAGGGGTCAGAGAAGATATCAAAAACCTTGAAAAGGTAAAAAGGGAGAAGGAGCAGGAGATAGAAGATATCGCTCAGCTCTCAGAGACGGCCGCCGCTATCCGCGGGGAATTGGCATCTTCCATGGATGAACTGTCAATACTCAACGCCAAAAGAACGGCATATACCGAATCAATTGCGGCGAAAGAGAAAAAAATAGAGGAATATGAAAAGAAACTTGAAGATTTAAAAAGCCGTTTGCGGGATTGCTCGCGGGAGCTGGCCTTGAGGGAGGCGAAATATGAGAAGATTAAAAAACTTCCGCCTGAGATACCGAGGGAGGTGGAGATCTATATCCAGCAGCGTGATGAGCTCAGGCAGGAAGTGGAGAATCTGAAAGAGGAAAAGGGCAATTACAGCCGCCAGATCGACGAGCTCGCCACTTCCCGTTTTGAAGAAGTGTTTGAGAGAATAAAGAAAGAAGAAGAGATGCTGGGCGCGCTTTCCGATAAACGCCGCCGGAAAGAGGAAGAAATAAAGACGTTGGAAGAAAGCATCAAAGAGATCAACCGTAAGCGGGCCTTGGCGGAAGAGGCCGCGCTTGAGACGGCGGACTTAGACGCCGCGCCTGAAGAGATTGAAGAGCCGCCTGTCGCCGTGGTGATCGCGCCTGAGCCTGAAGCCGCGGGCGTGCCGTCTTCCTCGTCGGAAGAAACCGCAGAGGAAGCGCCCCCCCGTGAACCAACTCCTGTAAAAGCAGACGAGGATATAACGGAAGAAATATCTGATCACACCGTGCAGGAAAGTTCTGAGGATAAAACGCCTGAAGCTGACGAATTTAAAAAGATGGACAAGAGACTTCCGGTAGATCCGCTGAAAAAAATGAGTGTTGAGAATCTGGAATATATGGTAAGGCCTTTCGGTATTAAAGATCTTCCTGAAGTCATGAATATAGAAGAGGCTTCTTCCGAAAGGCCCTGGCGGCGCCAGATGTTCAAGGAGGAACTGGCTATTCCCGTGTCAAAACTTTACACGCTTTCCGGACGCTGGCAGCGGCGTGACAAGATGTCTCTTATGGCATATGCGGTGTTCTGGGTCGTTTCGGAAAAAGCGCACATAATCAATTTTGCTGTGGCTCCGGCTGAGTGCAACAAGGGCGTCGGCAGCTGCCTTTTGTATGAGATTTTGAAAAAAGCATCAAGCCTGGGCTGCAAATCGGCCTATCTTGAAGTCCGCGTTTCCGGGCAAGCCGCGCATAAATTGCTTGAGAAAGCGGGTTTTACCAGAATAGCCGAGCGCAAGGATTATTTCGGCTATCCGAAAGAAGACGCTTTTATTTACGAGCGAAAACTGCAATAATGCACTTTATAAAACGGAGGTGAATATGAAAAAATTAAAACTTGGGATACCGAAAGGATCCCTGGAAAATTCAACGATAGCGCTCTTTGGCAAAGCCGGTTTCAATATTTCCGCCAAAACAAGGTCGTACAGCCCCGCCTGCGATGATGATGAGATAGAAGTGCTGCTGATACGCCCGCAGGAAATGGCGAAGTATATCACCGACGGCATAGTCGATTGCGGCCTGGCGGGCTTTGACTGGATACTGGAATCCGGCCTCAAGGTCAAAGAGATATGCGAACTCAATTATTCCAAAAGTTCGTTCGGCCCCGCCAAATGGGTGATAGCCGTCAGAAATGACTCTAAAATCAAGAAAGTGTCCCAGCTTTCGGGAAAACGGATTTCCACGGAGCTCATGAGTGTGCTCAAAAAATGGCTCGCGAAGAAAGGGGTGAGAGCGAAAATAGATTTTTCCTGGGGCGCTACCGAGACCAAGGCCGGCACGCTTGCCGACGCTATATGCGAGCTCACCGAAACGGGAGAATCCATCAGAAGAAACAACCTGAGGGTCATAGATGAGGTCATGGTTTCCACCACGCGATTTATATCATCCCCGTCCGCGTACAGCGACTCCTGGAAAAAATCCAAGATGGAAGACATAGCGCTGCTCCTCAAAGGCGCGCTCAAGGCGGAAGGCCTGGTGGGATTGAAGATGAACGTTTCCGCCGGATGCGTTAAGAAAGTTGAGCAGATCCTTAAGAAGTACAGCAACCCCACAATATCGTCACTGGCCTTCGGCGGCGGTATGGCCATGGAGGTTGTTCTGATGGAAGTGACGGCCAGAAACATAATTCCACTTCTGAAAAAATCCGGAGCCGCCGATATTATAGAGTACCCGCTGACGAAAGTTATACGATGAATGATATAAGAGTGCGTTTCGCGCCGTCGCCTACGGGGTATTTTCACATAGGCAGCGCGCGCACCGCGCTGTATAACTGGCTCTATGCCCGCGGCCGCGGCGGAAAATTCATCCTCAGGATCGAAGACACCGATGAGGCTCGCTCCACCGTGCCGTCTGTCAGGTCTATAATAAAGGGGCTGAAGTTCATGGGGATCAAATGGGATGAGGGCCCGCTCATTGTAAAAAATGAAAAAGGCGAAGACGAGATGACCTCGGTCGGCCCCTGCGGCCCGTATTTTCAGGCCCAGAGAAGGAATTTTTACACTCAGGCTGTTGATACTCTGTTGAGCGCGAAAAGAGCCTATCGCTGTTTTTGCTCTCAGGAGGAGCTCGCCGCTGAGAGAAAATCCCAGCTTGAATCGAAGGGCAGGGGTGGTTATTCGGGAAAATGCCGGGATCTCAGTCATGCTCAGATAAGTCAGCTTATGGCGGAAGGCAAAGAGCCGGTAATCAGGTTCAGGGTGGAAGAAGGCCGGACTGTGAGTTTTCACGACGGCATAAGAGGCGATATCAGCGTGCGGTCTGATGAGATCGGGGATTTCGTGATCATGCGTTCCGGCGGGTTACCGATATATAATTTTGCCTGTGTTGTTGACGATCATATGATGAAGATAAGCGATGTGATAAGAGGGGAAGATCATATTTCAAACACGCCCAAACAGATAATGCTTTATGAGGCTCTCGGCTGGGAAGTGCCGCGTTTCGCGCACCTTACAATGATTCTTGATATTGACGGCTCCAGATTATCTAAAAGGAGCGGGGCCCGTTCCCTGCTGGAATACGCCGATGAGGGTTTCATCAGGGAGGCGATCGTGAATTATCTCGCGCTTCTGGGATGGGCCACGAAAGACAGCCGGAATATTTTTTCTCCGGATGAGCTTGAAAGGGAATTCTCTCTCTCGAGATGCGGTCAGTCGGCCGCGATTTTCGATAATGATAAACTTCTGTGGCTCAACGCCCAGCACATAAAAAACCTTTCAGGCGCTGATATCAGGCGCCGCGCCGCGGCTGTTATTAAAGAAGCCGGTATGGATAAATATCCGGAAGAGAGGCTCACGGCCGCGATTGAGATGGAAAAAGAAAAGATAAAGAAACTCACGGAAATACCCGAAAAGATCGGGTTCCTGTTTGATAGTGATTTTGAAGACGACGCCGATGTTAAGAGCAGGGCCGCCGATACGGTGCATATCGTGGCAAAGCTGGCGAAAGCGCTTGAGAGCGCGGAACCTTTCAGCGGCGAGAAGATAGAGGAACAAGTCAGGGCCTTCGCCAAAGCGGAAGACATCAAGACAAAAGATATTTTCCATCCCCTGAGGTGGGCGCTTTCCGGCCGGTCAAAGGGGCCGTCTCTTTTTCATATGTGCGCTTTTCTCGGAAAAAACGAAGCGCTTAAAAGAATAGGCGGATATGTCGGCCGTTACGGCGGCTCTGGAGGTGAATAATGGATTCAGAATTTTTCGCGTTGGTGCTCATGTTCCAGCAGTCGGTAATGCTGCATCTGGGGAAAATGTCAAATCCCTCAACCGGTAAAGCGGAAAGGAACCTGGTACAGGCTAAAATGTCGGTGGATATCCTGGAAATGCTCAACAAGAAGACAAAAGGCAATCTGGACAAGGAAGAAGAGAAGTTTCTGGCCAATGTCCTTGCAGACACCCAGCTCAATTACGCGTCGGAAGCCTCAAAGCCTGTTGACGCGCCCAAAACAGATGGAACACCGGCGGGTAACGCGGAAGACGATATCAAGGGTACAGAGCCGCCAAAGTAAAAACGGATAATTGTTAAATTTTTTCTAAGGCAAACACCTGATTCATACCGAAGATAAAAGTGTTGAATCCGTATATGCGGAAAAGTCCCGCGGCCAGTTTTTCAACTTTTTCATAGTCGAAATATGATTCGTGTTCGCTGTCTATATCTTTCGCGTATAATCTGATTAGCTTTTCCGCTGATTTCCTGGGCGTTGTGAATATGAATTTTCCGCCGGGTTTTAGCGCTCTGTGGATCTCGCTTATTATCTCATCCGGTTTTTTCACATGTTCAATCACGGCCAGCATTGTAATATAATCAAAATAATTATCAGGAAAATCCAGTTTGTCCGTGATTTCCTCTCCCATAAGTTTATCTATGCCGTATTTTTCACGGCAGTTTATTTTTTGCAGAAAATACGCGTCGCCGCAGCCTATGTCAAGCAAACGTTCGGACGGAATGATGTATTTTTTTACATTAGAATATCTCATGAAACGGGTCATTGGCAGAATAAGCCTGCCCAGAATGCCGCGCCCCCCTATGTAACTCAGATCGTCGGGCGGGGAACCGTATATTTGACCGTTGATGATTTTAATCATTTTCGGCATCCATCAGCGGATTTTGCGGTGTGATATGTTTTTCTTCCGTGATTTTGTAAAGATATGAGTAATCCGACTGATACTCAAGCGTTATGTAGCGCTCCCAAAAATTTTTGAAAATTTGCTCGCCTTTTTTTGACCAGTAGAACATATTATATCCTTTCAGCCGGGACTCTTCGCTCCGGGAGAAAAAAATGTGAGAGACTTTTTTGTCCTTAAGTTTTGTGTAGAAATCCTCGGTATTTTCACTATCATTCGCCCATTCAACTATGGGATTCTTGCCCAGAACCGCGGTGCCCCATATATAGTTCCTTTCCGCATAGAAGGGCCTTGTCTCGGACACAAAAAGTATCACAGCATCTTCCGGAAGCGCTGTGTTGATATAGCGGAAAATTTCACCCGCGTATTTAGGATGAGCCATGCGTGGCCGCCGGATATAAGTGTATTTATCTTCCTGCCCCATCACGAAATTCAAGGCCCCGTGCCCCTTGACCACCATCGCCAATGCAAGATAAACATTGAATGCCATGAGTAAGAGCAGGAAAGTTTTCGCGAAATTTTTAAGGCCGCCTCTGCTGTCGTCAACAATGGCGAGGTATGTTCCCAGAAGGACAGAAACAGAAGTCAGGCCGGGAAGGAATCTCCTCAAATAAGTTCCCCCCACGGTTACCCATAGAAAAGTGTAGGGGATGAGATAAAGGAGAAGGAATTGCGAGCGCTTGCTCAAGGGCGCTTTCAAAAAAATAAGTATGGCCAGGATAAGATAAACGGCTCCGGGGAAAGAACCCTGATATTTTCCCATAGTGACATCCCATAAGGCCGTTACAATCTTCCCGGGCTGTGTTATGGGCGGCTGATCCGTTGTGAAGGTTTCGAAATTTTCGCGCAGGTCGCCCCGGAAATCGGAAATTTTTCCCGCGAATTGAGGGAAAAGGGGATTGCCGGTAGCGATAAAGGTTCTTATGTACCACGGTCCCGATGTTAATATTGCAAAAGCCAGGAATATAGCGTGGTTTTTTAAGGTTGATTTTAACGGCATTTTGATTTTCAGGATATGCCATAACCAGAAAGCCGCCGAAACAGAAAGGAGAGATATTGCCGCGGGATGTTTGGCGCCGAGGGAAAGTCCCATGGCCGCGCCCGAAAGAGCCAGAAGAAGGCGGTTTTGGTTTTTTAGATATTTGATCAGCGTGAATATCATCAGGATTTCCCAGAAGCCCTGGCCTATTTCGTTTCCGGTTCTCCATGTCTGCATCATCAGGAGGGGTGTCGTATAATAGATCATGGCCGAAAAAAGGGAGATGCCCCGTTTTTTTGTCAGTAAAAAAGCTGTTTCATAAATCATACCGCCGGTGGCGATGGCGAAAAACCAGTTTATCATCTTCGCGCCGGAAGAATTTGAGAAAGACATCACCGCCGCGAAAAGCGTTTCCATATTCAGGGGATAATAGGATTGATTGATAAAGGGGATAACGGAGATCTTATGATTTTGCAGCCACCATTTCGGTATGGCTAGATGGTAAACAAGGGAATCGTAATAAGTTTCGGGGGTCAACGCTCCTATCAGATTCACGACTGCGGTGGATACAAAGACCAGAAAAAGCATTTTTTCAAAAAGAGAAAATTTCCCATTGGTTGCGCCGCTGAAATGTATTTCATTTTTTGATCGAAAACACAGGAACAGCCCGGTCAGAAGGATGCTGTAAATCACGCCCGGATAAAATAGACCCGTATAACCGGCGGAAAGCAGTGCGAGAATGAGAGCTCCCTGGCCGAATCCGAAGTGATATAAGAACATATTCGGCTCCTTAAAATTTTTGAGGAATTTTTGAAATAAAAACTTCCCGAAACCATATCCGGCTGTTATTACACCGAGTGCTGCGGCGATGGTTAGAAAATGGCGGAAAAAAGCGGAAAAAATTCCCGGCACGGGGGCTCCGGAAATTTTATCGCTGAAGGTCAGCAGCCGTGAAAGATTTGAGATTATGCCGATATGCCACGGAAAAAACTTCACAGTAACTATAATCCCCCATAAGGTGAATACCGCTGCCTGCCACCAACCGAAATCTTTCTTTTCCCGACGTTTTACCATAGGGTAATTTACTTTTTCAGCTTAAAGAGGTTCGACAGTGATGTCTCATTGTGTATGCAGTTGATCGCCTGCGCGAAAAGTTTTCCCACCGAAAGGAGCTCTATTTTTTTTGACGATTTTTTAAGGGGAATGGAATTGGTGACAATGACTTTTTCCAGGGGCGCTTTTTCCAGTTTGGCCACGGCATTGCCCGAAAGGACGGCGTGGCATCCGAGAAGATATATTTTTTCCGCGCCATTTTTTTTGAGCGCCTCCGCCACGCCCGCGGCGGTACCGGCGGTGTCTATGATATCGTCGTAGATCAAACAGTTTTTCCCCCTGACATCGCCTATGATATTGAGGATCTTGGCCTTATTCGGCCCCGGCCGCCGCTTGTCAACGATGGCCAGGTCGGCTTTTATGTGCTTTGCCAGCGCCCGCGCTCTGTCTACGCCGCCGGCGTCGGGCGAGACGACAATGCTGTTTTTTAATCCCATTTTTTTTATCTGTTCGACGAAGACAACTGACGGGTACAGGTTGTCGACGGGAATGTCAAAGAATCCCTGTATCTGTCCCGCATGCAGTTCAAGGCTCAGTATTCTGTCCGCGCCGGATGCCGTAAGAAGATTGGCCACGAGCTTAGCCGTTATCGGCACCCTCGGCTCGACCTTTCTGTCCTGCCGCGCGTAACCGTAATAAGGCATCACGGCGGTTATTCTTTTGGCGGAAGCCCTTCTCAACGCGTCTATGATCGTCAGAAGTATCATCAGGTTATCGTTGACCGGCGGGCAGGTGCCCTGAATAATGAAAACATCTTTCCCGCGGACGTTATCTCCTATTTTTACAGAGCATTCCCCGTCCTGGAAAGAGCTGATGTCGATTTTGCCGGCGGCGATATTCAGGTATTCGCAGATATGGGCCGCAAGAACGGGATTTGAACCGCCTGAAAAAACAGCGAGATTCTGATTCTTTTTCATTTTTATTTCTCCTTAACGGGCGCCTTTCCGAGCGCCCTTTTTGTTCACACTTCTTTGGATTTTCTCCGCCATCGCAAGATCCGTCTTTGAGTTTATCCCCATAAGGAAAGAATCATTAACGGAATTCAGATTTTTTATTTTCATACCGGCCCCCGCTGCTATTTTTATAACATCGGTGAGATAGTATTCTTTTTTCAAAGGGTTGGGCCTTATTTTTTCCAGTAAGGCGAATATCTCAGGGGCGCGAAAGATATAAATGCCGCTGTTTACGGTCTTTATGCGTTTTTCCGAGGCCGTCGCGTCAAGTTCCTCTCTTATATCTGTCACCTTGCCGTTTTTTTTGATGAGCCGGCCGTAGCCCGAGGGATCATCTCTCGTGGCGGTCAGAACGCTGATATCGTTATCGTTTAAAATATGAAAATCTATCAGCCGGCGGAGCTGGGATGATTTCAAAAGTGGCACATCGCCGGGCATTACAAGCAGCCGCCGGCCGACTTTTAATTTTTTGACTTTCGCGAGGGCATCGGCGGTGCCGAGTTTTTTTCTCTGGCAGGCATAGCGGCAGTTTTTATATTCAGCGATGTGATTTTTGACCTTTTCGCATCCTATAACGAGTATTATATCATCCGTAAGTTTTTTTGTTTCAGCGTAAATATGGTCTATCATGGCTTTTCCGTCGACCTTGTGCAGCACTTTCGGCAGAGATGATTTCATTCTGGTGCCTTTGCCGGCCGCGAGTATCACCGCGGTTAAATCAGAGTTTTTCATATTTTGAGATCCGGCGCCGGTGTCAGAGGCAGTGATTTATTCTGCCAGAAACCTCTGCAGGCTATCATGACCGCGTTGTCGGTGCAGAACCTGGCTTCAGGATAAAAGAGCTGTATGGAATTTTTCGCGCATTCTTCCTCGAGCCGCGAGATTATGTAGCTATTGGCCATAACGCCGCCTGCCACAAGCACGCGCTGGCAGAGTTTTCTTTTGGCGGCGGCAATGATCTTACCGGAGAAGACAGAGGCCACGCTGTTCTGGAAAGATGCCGCCAGATCCGGAAGTTTTTCTTTAGCGGTTTCCTGGATCAGGTTTTTAACAAAAGTTTTTATGCCGGAAAAAGAAAAATCTTCAGAACCGTCTTTAAAACGCGGTACGGGGAATTTCACGGCCCGCTCATTTCCCCCTTTTGCGAGTTTTTCTATCTCCGCGCCGCCGGGATAGGGGAACCCGAGCATTTTAGCCGTTTTGTCAAAAGCCTCGCCCGGCGCGTCGTCTCTTGTGCGGGCGAGCATTTCGAATTCATCATGGGTTTTGGCAAAGACGAGATCGCAGTGCCCGCCGGAAGCGGTCAGCCCTATATAGGGCAGGCTTATGTTGGCTGTGAGAAAATTAACCGACAGATGAGCGAGTATGTGATTGACCCCGAAAACGGGCTTGTCGTATAACGCCGCCAGCGTACGGGCCGCTGTGATTCCCACCAGCAGGCTTCCCGCCAGGCCCGGCCCTACGGTGACGGCCAATCTGTCTATATGCTCCATATCGAAGCCGCTCTTAAACAGGGTTTCCTCAACAACAGCGTTTATCGCTTCAAGATGTTTTCTTGAAGCCAGTTCCGGCACGACACCCCCGAACCTGCGGTGATAAGGTATCTGAGAGGCGACCACTTCGGAGCATATCTTCTTACCGTCTTTTACGATCGCGCAGGCCGTTTCATCGCAGGAAGTTTCAATTCCGAGCACAAGCATTTCAGATATTATCCATGAGTCTGGAAAGCGGCACTATTTCCACGTCTTTGAGTTCCCTGGATATTTCTTTTATCGCGTCCGCGGTGTGCCTGCGGGTGGCGTGGCCGATCGCAATGGCGCTGCCGTTTTTACGGGCGATCGAGGCCGCTTCCAGCAGCCGTTTCTTCACTTCCCCGGCGGAATCTATGTTGTCAAGGAAAATATTGTTCCGCAGGCATTTAACCCCGGACAGAGATGCCGTTTCCCGGCAGACACTCTTCGGCGAGGTGGCCGAATCCAGAAAAAACAGACCCTCTTTTTTTAAAAGAGTCATAACGATTTTCATTTTTTCCCTGTTTTCCGTAAACAGTGAGCCCATATGATTGTTCATGCCCTTTACGCCGGGCACGCAGCCCAGCGCCGCTGTGATTTTTTTTATGATTTCATCCCCTGTCATTTCCGCGCTTAAAGCGCCTTTGCCGAGAGCTTTCATATCAGCTTTATGCGGTTCCATCGGCATATGAAGCAGGGTGTCAGACCCGCTCCTTGCCAGTGACTGGGCTATCACGCGGCTGTATCTCTGATAAGGCAGGATGGCGTATGTTAAAGGAAGGTTGAGTTGCGTGAAAGAGGTGAGCTGTTTTTTGCTGCCGCCGCAGTCGTCTATTATTATGCATAGTGACGGCCCGGCTTTTTCGCCGCGCAGAGTTATAAGGCAATAAATATTTCCGTCCCGGAGGATTTTGATCTCCCGCGACAGGTGGTCATCCTCGTCTTTGACGGAGAGGGCGTATTTGCGGCGGTTCTCCACATTTTGTAAAAGATTGTCGGCGCTGAAAAGCCCCCACAGGGGTTTTCTGATGAGTATTTTTTTGTTTATTTTAAGCCACTCCACCCGGTTTTTTTTCTTTTCCTCCCACCAGGAAGTGACGTTTTTCTCCGGTACGCCGGCTGTTAAAAGGACGCTGTTGATGTTTTGTTCTATTTTAAGGCAGTCATCAACACGGTTTTCTGTTTGCAGGAGCAGTAACCATGCCGCCGCCGCGGCGGCGGATAAAAAAAGCACAGGCAGCAGCCGGGTTCTCTTTTTGCGTTTTGCCATTAATTTTTAGAAACTTCCGGAGGCGTTAAATTCCCCGAGAATTTCATTTCCGCGAAAAGTATTTCTTTGGCGCGCTCAAGCTGCCGGTCGGATATGTGTTCTTTTTCTTTTTTTGCTTTATCTTCTTCGGATAAGCCGTAGATTTTTTCCGACTGCTGCATCAGTTTTATACTCTCTTCTCTTGAAAGTGTCACGCTTATGTCGGGCTCAATGCCCGTTTCATGTATACAGATGCCTTTAGGGGTGTAATACTTAGCCGTCGTCAGGCGAAGCTCGGAACCGTCCGAGAGGTTTATCAGACTCTGTACCGAGCCTTTTCCGAAAGTTTTCTCTCCCAGCAGGACGCCTCTGCCCCAGTCTTTCACTGCGCCTGCCACAATTTCTGATCCTGAGGCTGAACCGTGATTTATCAGCACCACCAGGGGTATTTTTTTGTGGAGGGTTTTTTCCGCATAAAATTTCAGGTCCGAATTTTTTTTGCGGCCTTTTGTGTAAACAACCATCTGGTCTTTTTCCAGGAAATGTTTTGACACTTCCACCGCTGATGTGAGTAGCCCCCCCGGGTTGTTCCTGAGGTCCAGTATGAGCGAGCGCATGCCGGATTTTTCAAAGCCGTTATAAAACGCGGCGAAGTCGTCAGGAGTTTTTTCATTGAATTCCGTCACCTGGATATAAGCTATTCCGTCGTTCAGCATTTGGGATTTGGCTTTAGGAACGCTCTCTATTTTTATCTCTTCGCGTGTGATCGTCACATCCTGCGTCTCTTTGTCCCGCGCTATGGTGATCGTCACTTTTGTGCCGGGTTTGCCGCGCAGTTTTGTCACGGCCCCCATCACATCTATGTCTTCCGTGCTCTCCCCGTCTATCTGTATTATTTTATCGCCGGGGAGTATCCCCTGCCGGAAGGCGGGAGTGCCGGGCATGGGGGTGATGACCGTGAGCCATTTGTCGCGTATGGTGATCTTTATGCCGAGTCCCCCGAAAAAACCCTGGGTTTCGCTTTTCATAAGCTTCGCGGCTTCGGGTTTCATGAACTGCGAAAACGGGTCGAGTTTTTTTATCATGCCGTTTATGGCTCCCTCGAGCAGTTCGGAAGTCCCTTTTTCCTCCACATAATTATTTTCTATGAGAGACAGCACATCGTTAAACAGCCGCATATCCTCGTAATCTGTTTTGGACGCACCCCATGCCACCGCACCGATAAAAAACGCGAGCATCAAAGCTGGAATTTTTCTCATAAACTCACTCCTTAATAATTTTTGAGCAGCCAAAGGCCCGGATCATCCGGTGTGCCGCCCCGCCGTATTTCAAAATACATTGTTTCTCCGCGTAAAACGCTTCCTATAATAGAGGATGTTTTTACGCTGTCGCCTTTTTTCACATCTATCTCGCTAAATCCGGACGTTACGGTATAAAATCCGCCGCCGTGTTCTATAATAACAGTTTTTCCGTAACCCTTGAAGTATCCGGCGAAAGAAACCTCGCCGTCCCTGACGCTCCGCACGCATTCGGTGGACGCTTCTATTTTGATACCCCTGTTCACTATATAGGTATCAAGAATGGGATGCTTCTGTTTTCCGAAGGGGCTGATTATGGCGCCCTCAACCGGCCAGGGCATTGTTCCCCGCAGCGCTTCCAGCTCCCGCTCTCTTTCTTTTTCAATCAGAAGATCTTTTTTCTTCCTCATAAAAGTTTCAAGAAGGCGGTCTATTTCTTTTTTGCTCTTTTCTTTTTCTTCAAGCTCTTTGCCGAGTTCCGTTTGCTCTTGGCGGATCTTGTCCAGAGACTGTTTATAGCTGGATTGTATTTTTTTACTGGACGCCACTTTCGCCGTGAATTCGCCGAGAGCCACTTCAAGCTCCTCTATTTTTTTTTCCACAGTCTGTTTCTCCGAGGCGAGTTTTCGCTGTTTTACGGAGCAGCTCCGTGCGAAAGCGGTTACTTTTTCTACCAGATCACCCAGCAGGAACGACTTTATCCTTGACTTGCTGCCTTCCTCAAAATCATGCATGAGAAGGATTTCCCCCCCGTTGTCCGAAACGCATAGTTTTTTTATGACCGCGGCGTTTTCATCGGCAAAAATCCTGCTTTTTCTGCCCAGCGCCCCTGTCTGTTCGAGTTCGGCAATCAGGGAATTAAGATCGTCCCTGCGGGCCTGATAGTCGGCGTTCAGTTTATTTATCTTTGAAGTGAGTTGCTGAATATTCGCTGTCAGCATGTCTATTTTGATCGCCGTGGTCTGTTTTTTTTCGGTAAGTTCGTCGATTTGACCGGACAGTTTGTCTATTTCATCCGTTATGCTTAAGAATTCACTGTTGCTGCGGAGGATGTCCTGTTCGATTTTATTTATTTTTGAGTCCAGTTCCGCCGCAGTCGCAGCGACGGACAGAATAATTATCACGGCCAAAGAAGGGGACAGTCTCCATCTACGAACCGCCTTGGCGGACTTACAGCTTCGTCCGTAATGGGGACAGTCCCCGTTCAAATTCAAATCAAACACTTTTTATAAGCCTGGCCGCTGACGGAAGGAATGAGAGAAGCAGCAAAAGGACTGTCTGCGGGTAGGTGGGAAAAACCATGGTGTTCCCGCCGGTTGTCTGATATAAGGCCAGCAGAATCAGTATAGATATGATCAGGGAAGACAGCGGAATCAGGGTGATTTCAGTGGCATATTTGAGAACGATATCCCGCCGGGGCACATTTCTCTCGGAAAGGAATCGAAATTTTTCTGAGAGATATTCCATTGACACGAATGCGGCGGCCGCGGAGGCCAGGGCGCTTAATATGAGCATGGCCGCTATAAAGCGGACAGCTTTTTTGAAATCTGACGCGAAGACAAAAAGTTTTTTTACGGCGTTGCCCCCGGTGTCGGAATATTTGATTTCGGCAAGGGCGTTAATCTGCTCCGCGATCCTTCCGAAGCGTTCATAATTGAGTGTGCCCGGGTAAATTTTCAGAATGGACGGGATTTCTACATCCTTGATCGAAATCAGTATATCCTTTTTTGCCAGCGCGCCCTCGAGCGCCGCGAACACCTCGTTTTCCGTGAGTATGACGATGTATTTGACTCCGGAGATCGCCGCTATCCTGTTTTTGACCGCGGACAGATCCGCCTCTGAGCGGCATTCCGTGTAAGCGGTTATGAAGACGCTGTTTTTTAGTTTCTCAAAATATCGTTCCGAAGATCCGCGGAACATAAAAAGCGCGCCTGCGCATGTCAGGAAAAGCGCGTGCGCCATCAGCGCAATCAGTTTATTCCTCGCTGAGTTTTCCATCTTTAAGGAGCAGATGCCTTGTGCCGGCCGGGCAGGCGGCAGGGCACGGGAGAGTGCTTGAAATCAGCATTGCCGTGCCCAGGGCGTGTTTTTTTTCGGCGGCCTGGATGAAACGTATGCGGTTTTCATTGTCAAGCGCGGCGAGAGGATCATCAAATAAGAGTATTGCATCTTCAAGCGCGAGAAAAGTCGCCAGCCTCAGCATCTGCCGCTGGTTTCCTGAGAGACTTTTCGCGGGTATATTTCTCAAATCGAAAAGGCGCATGTTTTTCATAAGTTCCGCCAGGGTAAAGGCCGCGTCCTCTTTTTCCCGCGAGAGGGCTTTAATGTTGTTTTTTACGCTTTCGTTCTCAAGGAGAGCGGCCTGAGGTGTGCACAGGGGGACTGCGGTGTAGGAAAGCAGCCGCCCTTTGGACGGTTTCAGTCTCCCGGCGAGTGTGCGCATAAGCAGGCTTTTTCCGGACCCGCCCGCGCCTTCCAGCCAGACAAAATCCTTCTGCTTTATTTCCGCATGCACATTTTTGAAAACAACCGAGCGGCTGTTTTCAAGCCATAGATTTTCAGCTTTAATGAGTAGTTTCATAATTTCAGCTTATCTTTTAATAAATTCAGAAAGATTTGAAAAGCGCATTCTTCAGCGATACGCGGCAGCTCCGCGCGGTTTCTCTTGTTTGGAGAGGAGAGTTTATCCATATCCTTCATGAAATTTGCCGTCTTGTCGGAATACGTCACGGCGGTGAAATCCGCGCCGGAGACCGTCGCCAGTACCAGAGAGTGGAAAGGGGTGAGTATGAAAAAATCACAGCCGGCGAAAAATTTCTCCGCCCCTGCCATATCTTTTATGAGAA
>Ga0180732_1000193_pt1 | contig 58472 bp, 44 predicted proteins | sample KR11_01MetaG_FD_148674 | JGI IMG/M metagenome (GOLD analysis project Ga0180732, IMG submission 148674) | Groundwater microbial communities from the Olkiluoto Island deep subsurface site, Finland - KR11_0.1 MetaG | ecosystem: Environmental > Aquatic > Deep subsurface > Groundwater | place... | reverse complement strand
AGTCGATGGTGTGGTCGAAGGTGTAGTCGATGGTGTAGTCGAAGGTGTAGTCGATGGTGTGGTCGATGGTGTGGTCGAAGGTGTAGTCGATGGTGTTGTCGAAGGTGTGGTCGAAGGTGTGGTCGAAGGTGTAGTCGATGGTGTGGTCGAAGGTGTAGTCGATGGTGTGGTCGAAGGTGTAGTCGATGGTGTGGTCGAAGGTGTAGTCGATGGTGTAGTCGAAGGTGTGGTCGATGGTGCAGTTGCTTCCGGAGGTGAAGTTGGAATGTTCGGATCTAAAAAGGTTCTGGTAACTCCAATTGTCTCTGCTCCACTTACCGGTGTAACAGCTTCGCCGGTTAAATTAAATACGGGATAGCTAGCACCGCCGTCACGTGCATCGGCTACACCTCCAGCGCCTGCAGCCGGGCCGGCTGCTGGTGCTTCTAATTCTGTCGTTGGGTCAAACGTACCTGCCTCCAATGCCTTCTGGACGTCTGCAACCTCACTGGTCGCTCCAGCAAAATCTTCAGTAGGTGCCTGATTGTAGACTTCCTCATCAATGACTACATTGGAATTCCGACCCAAGCTTAATACAGTATGCTCTGGGTCGTTAAAGTTGATAGAAATTCTGCCATCACCTCCAGTTAATATTCGCTCATCAGCAAATATTGGACTGTTGGGTGCAAGTGTTCTCATTGACCCATCAGGGGCAATCGCTTTCACTTCTCCAAAAATGACAAATACCTGACCAATAGGTCCTGCATGGCCAGTGTTTCCGACTCCGGATGTATTTTCAGTCATGACGTCCTCTCTTTGAAAGTGTATAAAATATTGTGTTCCCTTATCTGTTTTAATTATAGGTCCATGAAAAAATCAAGTCTATGGTACTTTGGTACAATATTGATACACTCAAAATAAGTATGTGCCAAATCATACAGGAAAATTTAACGGGCCTTGTGTGTATTGGCATGATTAACGGTCAAGTGCTTACGCTAACATATTGTAAATAAATTTGATTGTGTGAATTAATTAATAAGGTGAGAGAGGTGATTGGCTTAGGCAATTTCTTGATGAAATTTTGGAAGGGATTAATGTTGATGCTTTTGGATAATTATAAAATTGGATTTTGTATGAGACGGGATAGAAGTGTTGAGGTGATAATTTATGCCAAATGATTCAATGGTATTCTTGTCCCGATTCTGGTGGCAAAATCGGACTTGGACATTGCCTTTAATTTGGTGGGGTCTATCTCCGTAAATCTTTGGCGGAAACAGGTTCAATATTTGTCAGGAAAATATGGAAAGTTGAGGTGTGTGGAATTGAATGTAGCTGGTAATGCTTCGTCCGAATTATCTCGGAGCAGGTGAGCTATGATGTGGCAGATGGTTTCAGTTGAAGGACTTTGATAACAAAGGGTGACAAATGAATTAAGATAGACCATCAAAGTGGTCGGGAAGAGAGGATTCGAACCTCCGACTTCAGCGTCCCGAACGCTGCGCTCTACCAGACTGAGCCACTCCCCGACGTATGATGTGATGATGACTTTAGTTGAATATATCTTGTTTATCCTTTTGCTTCAATGTGGAAAAGATAAAAAACGTCGTCCTTAAAACCTTTTTTCAAAATAAGGGGCAAGGACTTCTGGAATCCGTACTGAGCCATCTTCTTGCTGATAGTTTTCCAGGATGGCCAAAAGGGTGCGGCCCACTGCTAGTCCAGAGCCATTAAGGGTATGGACCAATCGGCTCTTCTTTTGACCGTTGGGGCGGTAGCGAATACCACCGCGACGGGCCTGGAAATCGAGAAAGTTGGAGCAGGAGGATATCTCTCGATACGTTTCTTGACCCGGTAACCATACCTCGATGTCGTAGGTTTGGGTGGCGGAGAAGCCAAGGTCTCCACTGCAGAGTTTGACGACTCGATAGTGCAGATTAAGGAGTTGCAGTACCTCCTCGGCATCAGCCAGCAGTGATTCAAGCTCCTGGGCGGATTCTTCCGGTCTAGTAAATTTGACTAGCTCAACCTTGTCAAATTGATGCTGCCTGATTAGCCCTCGGGTGTCGCGGCCATGGGAGCCGGCCTCGGAGCGGAAGCAAGGGGTGTAGGCGGTAAATTTAATAGGAAGTTTGTTCTCTTCCAGGGTTTCATCACGAAAAATGTTGGTGACCGGAACTTCGGCAGTTGGGATCAGATAAAGATCCCAACCCTTGATGCGGAAAAGATCCTCCTCAAATTTTGGCAACTGGCCTGTGGCTGTCATGGAGGCTGAATTTACCAGGAAGGGTGGAAGAATTTCTTCATAGCCGTGTCGCTGAGTGTGAAGATCGAGCATGAAATTGATAAGGGCACGTTCAAGTCTTGAAGCCAGTCCGCTGAGCAGAGCGAATCGTGCACCGGTTATTTTAGCTGCCCGTTCAAAGTCGAGTATCTGCAAGGCCTCGCCAACTTCCCAGTGTGGTTTGGGCTGAAAGGAGAATACCGGTTTCGCTCCCCATTGTCTAATTTCGAGATTGTCACTGTCGTCCTGGCCAATGGGCACTGAATCGTCGCACAGGTTGGGGATGGCCATGACAATTTCTTGAAGACGGGCCTGGATCTCTGTCAGTCGGTTGTCAAGCTCCTTGATCCGTTCTGAGTTTTTTCGCATCTCAAGGACCATGGGTTCAGCCTTGGCGATGTCTTCGGGGCTACCATTTTTCAGTGCGGCAATATCTTTTGATACCGTATTCCGTTTATTCTTCAGCGCTTCGACTTCAGCGAGAAGGGTGAGTCTTTCCTGATCAATGGTTGAAAAATCAATCAGTTTGTCTAGGCTCAGGCCTCGCTTTGCAGTCTTCTCCTTCACAAGTTCCAAGTTCTCTCGGATAAATCGTAATTCAAGCATAATAAATTCAAAGGAAGTTTAAGCTTATAGTTAGCGGTTGGATTGAGGATAAAATCCGTTGAGTTGCGGTCAATCTACCAAAAAAAAGGCCAGCTACGGAATGAACCCATAACTGGCCTAAGATGTTGTAATGGTGGAGCTACGCGGGATCGAACCGCGGACCTCTTGCATGCCATGCAAGCGCTCTCCCAGCTGAGCTACAGCCCCAATTAATATTTTCATATTTAAAAAACAAAATTTTATTACCAGTATTTCCAGAGAGTGTCAACTCTTTTGCTTTATTACTTGTTTTTTATTGAGAAACTATTACGGAATAAGCTCCGATTGTCAGGATCATTTGTAAGGGGTTCCTGTGCTGTTTATGCCATTCAGACGATGACCTTTTTTTTCAGGACGGGTTGTTGATGGCCGGGTATATCTCTTGCGTATAGTAGGGGATTTTGGTAATATTAAAAAATTTTCTGAGGGGAATGGTTAGAGGGTATGCCTCCTAAAACTATTGAGTAAAGCACGGAGCGTTCCTCTTAGATGAAGGTTTTTTATGTCTGGTATGGTGTCGAATCATTCCAAAAGATTGTTTAGTTTATTGTCGTTGTTGAAGTTTTGTTGGACGTGTCTGTACGTTTATATATAAAAGGAATGATTCATGTACTCACCATTTAATTTTTTGTTTGGTTGGCTGTCGAATGATCTGGCAATTGATCTGGGGACAGCAAACACAGTTGTTTATGTAAAGGGTAAAGGTATTGTTTTGCGGGAACCGTCTGTGGTGGCGGTGCGGCAGGATGCCCGAGGGAGCAAGGTTCTTGCCGTTGGCCAGGAGGCAAAGCAGATGCTTGGCAAGACACCTGGAAACATCATGGCCATCCGTCCCATCCGGGATGGGGTTATTGCTGACTTTGAGGTGACTGAGGCCATGCTTCGTTATTTTATCAATAAGGTGCATAATCGGCGAACCCTTGTTCATCCTCGTATTATCGTTTCTGTGCCTTCCGGCTGTACTCAGGTGGAAAAGCGGGCGGTTCGTGAGTCTGCCGAATCTGCCGGGGCGCGGGAGGTCTATCTGATAGAAGAACCCATGGCGGCGGCAATTGGTGCCAATCTTCCCGTTACCGAGCCTACTGCCAATATGATTGTTGATATTGGTGGTGGCACCACTGAGGTGGCGGTGATCTCTCTGTCAGGTATTGTCTATGCCAAATCGGTGCGGGTCGCTGGTGATAAGATGGATGATGCGATCCTCCAATATATCAAGCGCAAGCATAATCTTGCCATCGGGGAGCGGACCGCGGAGCTGATCAAGATGACAATCGGCAACGTACAACCCGAGTTACCTTATGAAACCATGGAGATAAAGGGGCGGGATCTGGTTGAAGGTGTTCCTAAAATTATCATCATTGGCGCCGATGAGATTCAGCTTGCGATATCCGAACAGGTAGATGTAATTATTGATGCGGTGAAAGAGGCCCTTGAGGTAACGCCGCCGGAACTGGCAGCGGATATCGTTGATCAGGGTATTATGCTGACCGGTGGAGGAGCCCTCTTGAAAAATCTTGACAAGCGCTTGCGTGAGGAGACAGGTCTGCCCATTATTGTGGCCGATGATCCGCTTTCCTCGGTTGTTCTTGGCTCGGGTAAGGCCCTTGATAATTTGCACATTCTGCGAGAAGTTACTGTACAATGAAAGTGTTCAGCGATTCCTTGTGGATACCTCGGAAGTTTGTCTTTTTCTTACGAGCGAAAGCTGTTTTTAAGGCGTCTCCCTTGTGAGTTTGATATTGAAAAATGTGCCATCAGAAATGTGCCACCAATTGCTGGTGAGCATCATTGAATAAAAACGAGTTTTGAAAAAAACATCTAACGTTAAAAAAACTCAGCCTCGTTTTGTAACGACGAGATTACTCTTTCTTTGTGGAGCATTGCTGCTTTCTGGCCTTTTCTTGTTTGGCTCTACAGTGGGTGGCCAATATGGGGTGGTTCAACAAATGATCATGCAGGGTCTTGGACCAGTTCAGGGCGGCGTTTCTCGAGTGATCAGATCTCTTCAGGTGGTGACTGATGATTATCTGGTTTTGTGGAGTATCAGAGATGATAATAAGCGCTTGCGGTTACTGATTGCTGATTATCAGCAACAACTGGATCAATATCGTGAAGCCTATGCCAAGAACCGTTATCTGGAAAATGAACTTAAATTTAAAAAAGAAGAGAACTTTCCTTCCCTTACGGCGCGTGTAGTTGGCAAAGATCCTTCCTTCTGGTTCCAAACCTTGATTGTGGACAGGGGAAAAAGTGACGGGGTGATTGAAGGTATGGTTGCTCGTACCTCTTTAGGTGTGGTCGGACAGGTTATTCAGGTTTCTGACAATTACTCAAAAATTCTTCTCTCTAATGCACCGAGTAGTGCCATCGATGCCATGATTCAAAAAAATCGGGTGCGTGGAATTCTAAAAGGGGCAGCCGATAAAGGATATGTCCTTTACTATGTCCTCAAAAATGCCGATGTTGCAGTCGGTGATCGTGTTGTCACTGCCGGTATAGGTGGTGTTTTTCCGTCAGGAATTCCGCTGGGTACTGTGTCTGCCTTACGCTCAAAACGTAGAGGAATGTTTCAGGAAATTGAGGTCGCTCCAATTGTTGATTTCGGACAATTAGAGATGGTCTTTATTGATCTTTCCGCAAGGCAGGAAATAGCTGAAGAGATGGGACTCTCGGTTGAGCCTGTTGTCGAGTAGATAGTATGCTGATATTCAGTTTTTTGCTGGTTGGAATAACTCTGGTTGTAGCTCAGACTTCAATCTTTCAGTTTTTCCCCTCCTGGTTGGGAAACCCCGATCTTCTCTATATATTGATTGCCTTCATTGCATATCGTTTTGACTGGTTGCGTGGGCTACTTCTTGTTATTCTTCTCAGCTGGATAATGGATGTCGTTTCCGGCCTTTATCTGGGGACGTATCCTCTGCTTTATTTCTTTCTATTTCTTTCTCTTAAGATTTTTAAAGAGAATAGTCCGGTTAAAGAGGCTGTCTATCAGATTCCATTGGTTGGGTTTGTCTTTATAGTTGAATATTCCTGTTTTTATTCTTTTTATTCGTTGGTTTTGCCGGGTATTTTGCCTGAGTGGTCATGGATGCAAATTTTTCAGGAAACATTCATTCTGATTGTAGCAACAATTCCTTGTTTTCTTCTTTATAACAGCTTGTTTGAACATATGTCCAAACGTCGTTTCCGTTTTGTTCCGCCTCGCATTTTGCGCAAGCGATCGGGGAATTACTTTCGTTGATAGGGTTACTTGTGTGGGCTTAAGAAAATGATTAAATGGACCTTTCTGAAAGAACTTGGGGAGATTTCCGAGTACGATCAGGCTGCCTTGGATGCACTGAGAAAGCGAATCCTGGGTACTGGGTTGGTGATTGTTTTTTTTGCCGCAATGATTCTCCTGCGTCTTTGGTTTCTGCAGATTCATAAAGGAGAGGAGTATAAAAATAGGGCTGAGAATAATCGGGTACGGATTCGAGAAATAGCTGCTCCACGCGGGGATATCATTGACCGGAACGGGAAAGAACTGGTGACGAATCGGCCTTCGTTTAATGTTGTGCTTGTCCGTGAGGATTCTAATGATATTGATGGCCTTCTGAAACGATTGTCCGTAGTGCTCAAGGAAGATGTCTCTGTTCTCTGGGAAAGGATCAGAGATGCGGAGAGTAAGCAGAAACATATTCCCATTCGCCTAAAGGAGAATCTGACTTGGGATACCCTGGCCTATCTGGAAACGCATAATAATGAATTTCCAGGGATTCGTATTGAGGTCTTTCCCAGTCGGGAATATCATTATGGGGATATGGCCGCTCACATTATTGGCTATCTGGGTGAAATCAATAAAATGGAGCTGGAGAAGTCAGATACTGATTTTTACCGGGGTGGAGATCTGGTTGGTAAGATGGGTCTTGAAAAACTCAGAGAAAAAGAATTGCGCGGGGAAAAGGGAAGTGATTCTTCAGAAGTGAATGCCCGTGGTTTTGAACAGCAGTTATTGACCCACGTGGAACCTGTCCCAGGACAAGAGGTGCGTTTAACCCTTGATATAGATCTGCAGCAGGTGGCGGAAGAGACCATGGACGCAGATGAAAGAGCAGGAGCTGTAGTTGCTATGGAGGTGAAAACTGGACGGCTTCTGGTACTTTCTTCCACGCCGCGGTTGCATCTGGCGGACTTTGAAGGTGGAATCTCGACTAAAAACTGGAATGCGCTTCTGGATAATCCCAAACACCCATTAATTAATAAAACATTGCAGGCCATGTACCCGCCTGGCTCGACTTACAAGATGGTTACTGCACTGGCAGGATTGGCCAAAGGAGTCATAAACAAGGATACAACCTTCTTCTGTCCTGGCTATCTTTCTTTTGGGAATCGGCGTTATAACTGCTGGAAACATGGTGGGCACGGAACTGTGGATTTGAGGCGTGCTATAAGTGAGTCCTGTGATGTCTATTTTTATCAGGTCGGGATGCGGGTAGGGGTTGATGCTCTGGCGGAATATGCTAATAAGCTTGGACTAGGATTGAAGACCCAGGTGGAGCTTGAATATGAAAAGAGTGGCCTTATCCCGACAAAAGAGTGGAAGAAAAAGAAATATGGGGTGAAGTGGCAGGATGGAGAGACCTTGTCGCTGGCTATAGGGCAGGGGTTTAATCTGCTCACTCCGATCCAGCTCTGTCAGATGACAGCAACGCTTGCCAACGGAGGGAAACGTTATCTTCCGCAACTTATTGAAAGTGTCACCGATGCGGATGGAAAAGTTTTGGAGTCGTTTACACCAAAACTGGCAGGTGAGATGCAAGAGGATGAAAAAAAATATCTGGCATTGATTCGGGAGGGGATGGTCGAGGTTATTCAAGGAGCCAGAGGGACAGCTCGTTCGGCACGAATTGAGGGTATCAATATGGGTGGTAAGACAGGAACCGCGCAAGTTGTGCGTCTGGAACAGTACAAGCATCTCAAGGAAGATGATATTCCTTATAAATATCGGGACCATGCCTGGTTTACCTGTTTCGCCCCGGCCGAAGATCCTGAAATAGCCGTAACCGTTCTGGTTGAGCACGGTTTGCATGGAGGTTCGGGAGCAGCACCTGTGGCCAAGGCAGTTATGCAGAAATATTTTGCTGACAGGGTGGCTGTGGAGGTAATCAGGAAGGCCATTATTCAATGAGCTTGCTTGTTTCTTTAACTCCCCAGGAGTTCTCTTAAGGTCCGCTGAGAAATGACAAGTATGGTTTTATCTATTTTGTTACGGTCTCTTGTGCCGTTAATGATATTGAAATGTAGTCAGTAGTTTTGAACGAGGGCTTAATGGAATGGTGAAAAATGTTTCGTGTGGATAGACGTTTTTTAAGGAACTTCGACTGGGTCCTCTTGTCATTGTTGATACTGGTCTGTGGCATGGCCTTTCTTAATCTATACAGTGCTTCTTATCCACCACTTGGGGGAATGCCGCCTTACCAGAAACAGGGGTATCTTTTATTGATGGGCGTGGCTGGGATTATCTTTTTGATCAGCTTTGATTATAAGGAGCTCCATTTGTGGAATTATCCTGTTTATCTTCTGGTCATATTGTTGCTCGCGCTTGTTATCTTTTTTGGTAATAGTGCCGGTGGGGCTCAGCGTTGGATCAATCTTGGTTTTTTTCAGTTGCAACCTTCTGAGCCTGCCAAGTTGATGATGGTAATAACGCTGGCCAGTTATTATTCACGGAAAGAAGTGGTAAACGGTTATTCTATACAGGATCTGATCACGCCTATTATTCTTATGGCTATTCCCTTCATCTTGATTCTGATTCAGCCGGATCTGGGTACGGCATTGATGTTTGTCATCATCTTTATTTCTATGACGGTTTTTGCTAAACTTCGCTGGTCGAGTTATCTGATCTTGGGATTTTCGGGTATCGCCTTGTCAGTGGTGGGCTGGTTTTATGTACTGAAACCTTACCAGAAGCAGAGGGTTGAAACTTTGTTGAATCCAGCGAAGGATTCATTGGGAGAAGGATATCAGATCCTGCAGTCTAAGATTGCCGTGGGCAGTGGTGGCATCTTTGGTAAAGGGTATATGGAGGGGACCCAGGGACATCTTCATTTCCTGCCGGAGAGACACACTGATTTTGCGTTTTCTGTCTGGTGCGAAGAATGGGGATTTTCCGGGAGTCTCTTTTTCTTAGGGGTCTATTTTTTTCTGTTATTCTGGGGTTTGCATGTAGCCATGTCAGCAAGAGATCGCTTTGGTTTGTTTCTTGCCTTTGGTGTTGTGGCGCTCATCTTCTGGCAGGCAGTGATTAATTTGCTGATGATTCTCGGGTTTCTCCCTGTGGTAGGAATCCCCTTGCCATTATTCAGTTATGGTGGTTCTTCTCTGTTGACTACCCTGCTAGGAATTGGGATATTGATGAATGTGAGTATGCGGCGTTTTCAGACAGACTCTAGCCTTGAAGATTGTAATGATATGTGAGGAGTTCAACTGCAGGTAAGGTGTGTGACAATTATTTTTTCTTTATTGCGATAAAATAATTGCGAAGGACTTGCTTATCAGGTTTAGAGGAATATAATGAAAGTGAAGGTAAGTTTTTGTTTCGGGAATTGATCGGAAACTTGCCAGGCAATGTGCCTTAGGGTGCATCATTGATAATGGCGCTGATTTTATCGTCATTAGTGAATAAATGGAGGAACTGTATGGAACTGAAGGTTGAAACCAGGAACGTAGAGTTGCGAAAAGGTTGGCAGGAGCGGATAGAAGAAGAAAAAGAAAAAATTGTTCGCCATTATGCGAACTTTGTGTTGCATCTTCGTGTTTCCATTGAGGCAACGAAACACCATAAAGAGGGAGGATTTGAACTCAAGCTGGTTGCAACGGTACCAAATGATACGGTTGTCGTATCCAGAAAGGGTGAAAGTATGAATGCTCTGTTGGTTGAAGCCTTTGATGTCCTGTCTCTTCAGTTAAAAGAGATCCAGCGAAAAAAACGAAAAGATCAGAAGGGGCTGGAAGCGAGTGTTGAGGTCGGTAGCTTCGGGGTGGTGCGTAAGGTTTCACCTTTTGAATCCTATGGATTTATTGTCACCCCTGATGAGCGGGAAATTTATTTTCACGAAAATGCCTTGAAAGACATCTCGTTGGATAAGTTGTTAGAAGGAGATGAGGTCATGTACGGAGAGACCGTCGGTGATAAAGGGCCTCAGGCGTCGTGGGTGCGCGTCGTTAGATAGTATAAAAAGAGATGAAAAGAATCAGGGCCCTGCATGGAATAGTTCTGTGCAGGGCCTTTTTATTCTGTGCGAGGAATCCCCTCGTTCTTCTTGCCACACAAGACGGGCAGTGGTAGAAATCGTTTTTTATGAATATATTTAATCGTTACAAGTAATTTTGAAGCCTGATTTTTTAAGGCATCCAGTCTAAAAATGATTTTTATGAGGGAGTTTCTTCATGTCTTTGCAACAACCCGATATTGAGGCTGGATATTTTAGTCTGCCTGAGCAGGAGATCTTTTTAAGGATAGAGGAGCGGAAAAAAGAGCTGGCCGGCCGCTTACTCATCCTTTGTCATCATTATCAGCAGGAAAGTCTTTTTCGGTTTGCTGATCTTAAAGGGGATTCGCTGAAACTTGCCCGTGAGGCTGCATCAGTTCATGATCGGGAATTTATCATCTTCTGTGGCGTTCACTTTATGGCAGAGTCCGCAGACATTCTTGCACGACCTCATCAAAAAGTGATGTTGCCCCATCTCCATGCCGGTTGTCCAATGGCTGACATGGCGACCGTGGGGGCGGTGAGCATGGCTTACCGGGATTTGGTGCAGGCAGGGGTTGTTCAGGATGAATTGTCCGTGGTACCTGTTACTTATGTGAATTCCTCGGCAGCAGTCAAGGCCTTTGTAGGAGAGCGCGAAGGCTCTGTGTGTACTTCTTCCAATGCCGAGCGCGTGCTTGCCTGGGCCTTGGCAAAGGGGGATAAGGTTTTTTTCTTTCCTGATGAACACTTGGGCCGAAACTCAGCGCTGGCCCTTGGCATACCAGCAGAGGAGGTTCTTGTCTGGCATCGGGGGGAGCTCCTGGGTGGAAGCAGTGTGGAGCAGTTACGGCGTGCCAGGATCCTGCTCTGGGATGGATATTGTGAAGTCCATATGCGCTTTTTGCCCGATCACGTACGCAGATGGCGCCTTCTTGAGCCCGACATCAAGATTATTGTTCATCCCGAGTGCGCAAGTAATGTTGTTCAGATAGCTGATCGTTATGGATCAACAGAGGCTATTATCGAGGCGGTCAAAAAGTCACCAGCCGGCAGTAAGTGGGCCATTGGTACTGAGATCAATCTGGTCGAGCGTCTGCAGAGACAACATCCGGACAAGGAGATACATCTTCTTGCTCCCTCATCCTGCCATTGTTCAACCATGGCGCGCAACCAGCCAGTGAATCTGCTCTGGCTTCTGGATAATCTGGCCGCAGGAACCGTGGTGAATCAGATACGAGTGGCGCCGGATGTTGCTATTCCGGCCCGCAAATCTCTTGAGCAGATGCTATATATTTGAGCGCGAACCTCTCTTTCATTTCTTCCGGAGCATCTTGTGAACAGTGAAGTGTACCTCATTGATGGCAGCGCCTATATCTACCGGGCCTATCATGCCATTACCCCCTTGACCACGAGTCAGGGGTTGCCCACCCATGCAGTATTTGGATTTTTTAACATCCTACGCCGGATTCTGCGGGAGAAAAATCCGCTCTATCTGGCGGTGGCCTATGACAGCAGGGGGCCGGTGTTTCGTCATGAGATGTATACCGCATATAAGGCTAACAGGTCCGTCATGCCCGAAGATCTGCAGGTTCAGATTCCCTATATTAAAGATCTGGTACGAGCCTTTAATATCTGTTCCTTTGAAATACCCGGGGTTGAGGCAGATGATATCATTGCCTCGGCGGCCCGACAACTGAGCCGGCAGGGACATAAGGTGATTGTCGTTTCTGGTGACAAGGATCTGCTACAGCTGGTGGGTGAGCAGATCACTGTTTGGGAGCCCATGCTGGACAGGGTCATGGACAGTCAGGCGGTGCATGATAAGTATACGGTGGGCCCCGATCAGCTTTTGGACTGTTTCGCCTTGATTGGTGACAGCTCTGATAATATCCCTGGGGTTCCAGGTATAGGTCCCAAGACTGCAGGAATCTTGATCAATCAGTATGGGACACTAGAGGGCATTTATACACATCTCGATGGGATGAAAAAATCAAAGATGAAGGAGCGTCTGGGGGAGAACCGGGAGGCGGTTTTCTTGTCTAGGGATCTGATTCGCCTCAAGGAGGATCTCGATCTTCCCATAAACCTAGAGGCCTATAGATTGCCCTCTCCTGATGATGATCAACTGCAGGACCTCTATAAAAAACTGGAATTCACCAGCCTGATTGAGGAGAAAAAGAAGGGTGAGCGTATTGCCACTGATGGATTCTCTCTCGTTCAGAGTGAAGAACAATTAGTGAAGCTTGTGCAGGACTTGTCAGAGGCATCGCTGCTGGTAATCGATACCGAGACCACCTCGATCTGTACGCGGACGGCAAAACTTGTCGGCATCTCAATCTGTGTGGATCTGGAGAAGGCTTGGTATATCCCGTTGAGTCATCAGGACGGGGAGCGGAAACGCTTATCTGGTCAGCTTGATCTTGCTCTGGTGACCGAGAGGCTGCGCCCCTTTCTGGAGGACATGGATCTGCCGAAGCTTGGGCATAATATCAAGTATGATTATTCGGTGATCCGTCAGAACTTGGGGATACGTCTTGGCGGTCCGCTTATTGACACCATGATTGCAGCCTATCTTGTTGAACCCACCAGGCGTTCCTATAAGCTTGATGATTTGTGTCTGGATATTGGCCTGATGCTTACCTCGTTTACCGAAGTGGTTCAAGGTGACAGCCGGGAAGATGCCTTCGTCTTTGTGGAGATTTCGGCGGCCAAGGATTATAGTTGTGAAGATGTTTACGGGGCGCTTCGACTCTGGCAGACGTGTGAACCTGTTCTTCAGACGTTGGAATTGCACACCCTTTTCTTTGATGTGGAAATCCCCCTGATACCGATCCTGGCCGAAATGGAGCTTGCCGGGATCTGTGTCTCCATGCAAGTATTGGATGAGTTGTCTGTCGAATTCAAGGGTAAATTGTTGCTACTTGAACAGGAAATATATCAGCTTGCCGGCAGAGAGTTTAACATCCAGTCTCCCAAACAACTGGGTGAGATCTTGTTTGACGAGCTGCATCTTCCATCCGGACGCAAAACCAAGACCGGCTATTCAACGGATATGAAGGTTCTGGAAAAATTAGCCGTCAGTCATGAGCTGCCGGCAAGGATTATGAATTATCGGAATCTGGCCAAGCTGCAGTCAACGTATGTGGAGAAGTTGAGAGATCTTATTGATGCGGAAACAGGCCGGGTTCATACCTCTTATAATCAGACGGTAACAGCCACGGGCAGACTGTCTTCCAGTAATCCCAACCTGCAGAATATCCCTATTCGTTCAGAAGAGGGGAACCGTATCCGAGGTGCCTTTGTTCCGGCAGAAGGACTCGTTTTTTTGTCGGCGGATTATTCACAGATTGATCTCCGGGTTCTGGCCCATTACTCACAGGATCCCGTTTTGCTTCAGGCCTTTAAGAGCGGTGGCGATATCCATGCCCGGACAGCGGCCCAGCTTTTTTCCATCTCACCGATGCTGCTTACTCCTGAGATGCGGCGGGTGGCCAAGACCATCAATTTTGGCATTGTCTACGGCATGAGTAGTTTCGGACTTGCCAGTCAGCTCAATATCAGCAGGAAAGAGGCTCAGGCTTTTATTGACCGCTATTTTCAGTTGTATAGCGGGGTCAAGACATTTATGGTGGATATTGTAGAAAAGGCAAGGGCTGATGGCTTTGTGACTACTCTGCTGCATCGGCGACGGATCTTGCCTGAGATTAATGCAAAAAAGAAAGCTGATCGGGAGTTTGCGGAACGTACTGCCATTAATACTCCCATACAGGGAACGGCGGCCGATATTATGAAGCTGGCCATGATTCAAGTGAGCGAGGTCCTGGCGAAGGAACGGCTTGGAGCCCGTCTTCTTCTCCAGATTCATGATGAATTGGTCTTTGAATTACCAGCAGCAGAGATAGAAGAAACAATAAGGATTGTCAGGCCGGCAATGGAAGATGTTTTAGCCCTGGATGTGCCTCTTGTGGTAAATTTTGAGAGGGGAAAAAGCCTGGCTAAACCTTGATGAGTTGTTTTCTGAGGGGCAAGGGTCGTTCTGTTCACAAAGTCTTGAGAGGGGAAAGACCTTGTCGTTTTTAAACTATTTCTACCGGTGGTAACTCGTTTTCTGTCTGGGGCATATCATCTGGCTGGTCGTTTTCTGTATTCTTTTTCCGCTCTTTCTTTTCGTTCTGTTTCTTTAATCGATTTAGTTCCTTAGACCTTTTTTCGCCCTGGTAGTTTGTTCGTTTAGCCAAAATAATCTCCTGTGCAATATCCTGTGAATCTTTTTAGGATGTATTGATAACATAAAAAAAGCCCCGCATGTATGCGGGGCTTTTTTTTTTATCTAAGCGGTCTTACAGCTTGACAACATTCTCAGCTGCCGGGCCTTTGGCACCATCAACCACGTCAAATTTGACGCGTGCGCCCTCGTCAAGGGACTTGAAACCGTCGCCCTGGATTGCGGAGTGATGAACGAAAACATCTTTTCCGCCATCCTGCTCAATAAAACCAAAACCTTTAGAATCGTTAAACCATTTTACTGTACCTTCAGCCATTTTTAATACTCCTTTATATTTTGTTCCATATGGAAACTTATTTCAGGGTGTCTTGATATCAAATAAATGATACTTTTCAAGAGACCTTTTTTACCGGTTCTTACAGTTTAACAACATTCTCAGCTGCTGGACCTTTGGCACCATCGACAACGTCAAATTTGACGCGTGCGCCCTCATCCAGGGATTTAAAGCCGTCTGACTGAATTGCGGAGTGGTGAACGAAAACATCTTTTCCGCCATCCTGCTCAATAAAACCAAAACCTTTAGAATCGTTAAACCATTTTACTGTACCTTCTGCCATTTTTACTACTCCTTTGTACTTGCTTCCATCTGGAAACCTTTTTTTAATAACTCCAAACTATTGATAAATAGCCTGGCGTGCTTGCCTCAAGTAATTCTTGGGTGCTTTTTGTGGGGCCATTACGAAATAATCATTACATTCATATCCATTTCGTTTTGGCTCCGTATGCCGCTTAACGCACATCAATGGTACGGTAACTTTGAAAGACGGCTTATCGTTTTGAAAATATAGAGGTACCAAAGCCCCGCTTATGCTTAGGGGCGCCAGTTGTCGTGCTTGTTTTCTTCTTTTGCCACGATCTTGCTGCTCCGTCTTTGGGAGCGGGGTTCCGGTCCTGGGCGTCAAGTTTGAAGTCAGACACGGACTCCCGGAGAATTCTTTTGCCCAGGGTCTGTTCAATCATCTTGATGATTTTGTCGTCATCGGCAGTTATAAAGGTGAATGCCTCACCGGTACAGGCCGCACGGCCAGTACGACCGGTGCGATGGGTGTAGGCCTCGGCGGTATCGGGAACGTCGTAATTGATGACATGCGAGATTCCGGAGACATCAATGCCGCGGGCTGCGATATCTGTCGCTACCAGGATATTGTAGGTGCCATTTTTGAAGCCATCCAGGGCCTGTTGTCTCTTGCTTTGTGACAAATTTCCCTGCAGGGAGGTTGCACGGTAACCGGAGTTCTCAAGTTGCTGTGCAACATTCTTGGCCTTGTATTTTGTTTTGGTGAAGACCAGGGTGGTCGTCATCCCTTTTTGTTCCAGGATATTCTTCAGCAAATCGGTCTTGCGTTTTTGTTCAACTGGAATTAACGCATGGCTGATGGATGCTGCCGCTTTGGTATGATTGATCTGTACCGTAGCTGGATTAGTGAGAATATCCTCAGCGAGGTGGCGTATCTCTTGGGGCATGGTCGCCGAAAAGACAAGAGATTGTCGTTTTTTAGGTATAGATTTCAATATCCGTCGAATGTCAGGCAGAAAGCCTTTGTCAAACATATGATCGGCCTCGTCGAGGATTAATATCTCAACATTGGCCAGGTTGATTGCCCGGTCGTTCATATGATCCAGCAGTCGTCCGGGGCAGGCAACAATAATCTCTACCCCTGCTCGAATTTTTTTAACCTGGGTCACCTTGCTGACACCACCATAAATTACGGCGCTGCGAAGGTTGGTCATATGGGCCATTTTCTCAATGTAACTGTGGATCTGTTCAGCAAGCTCCCGGGTAGGGGCAACGATCAGGGCCCTGATACTCTTTCTGGGTCCATCGAGAAGACGTTGTAAGGTTGGAAGTATAAAGGCGGCTGTTTTACCGGTTCCGGTTTGGGCCAGGCCAAGAAGGTCGCGACCTTCGAGAACAGGAGGTATTGCCTGCTGTTGAATGGGTGTAGGTATGGTGTAGCCGCATTCCTGAATGGCGGTATTGATGTGAGGGTGAAAATTAAAAACTTTAAAACTCATAAAACTCCTTTTGATTTACTACTGCTCTTGTTGCTTTTCAGGTTCCAGTGTTAACGTACCTGGAACGAAATGAAGCATGTATGGTTTTTTCTGTATCAGAAAAGTGTGTTCTGGTCTTAGGGAAATGAAGAATGTGCCAGAAGGCAGGAAAACTCGATTCTGACCAGGATGTGCTATATGTTGTCAATGGGGTTTTGTTGTTGATCGAATATTGACCAATACAAAGCCGTGTTTTCCCTGCGGCTTTTCCTGGATTCCTATTCTGCTTTTGCGTTGTTGAAGCGAGGGGGATATAATTGCACTCTTAAGCGTTTATAGTTTCGGTTATGCCGAAGAAAGCATGTTGATAAAAAGTATCAACAACTGCTCCTGGTAAGTGATCAGCAAAAACTTTAACGACATTGAGCGATGCGAGAAACACAGCGGAGATGTAACGAGAAAAGAATGTGCTTAAACTTATTTTTAAACTTTTAATACTATACACTGCTTTTTTTCTAATTGCTACAAAATAATGCGATTTTTTATGTAAACGTGTAAGCTGTTTATTTATACTGCGTTTTCTTAGATGTATTCTTTCAGAAAAATTAGATGGTTATGTCAGTTTAGTAGGGTGAAAGAAAAATTAAAATAGAGTTGAAAGTGCTGAGGTGTGAACGGAATGGTAAGAGAGAACACGAATCATAGTCTCTATGAACGAAGGTTGCGGCAATTTGTGGAAGAGGTAACACTTTATCCTGTGAGTTGTGAGAAACTGGCTTTAGGGAGGACGGATCGGGAATGGTTGGATGGGGTTTTGGCTGGTGGTGCCAGAATTGTGCAGCTTAGGGATAAAGAAAGCAATGATTCTGAACTTTTGGCCAAGGCTCGTTATTTTCGTGAAAAAACACAAGAAGCTGGGGCTCTGTTTCTCTTGAATGATCGATTGGATATTGCGCTTCTTGCTGACGCGGACGGGATGCATGTGGGTCAGAATGATCTGCCGCCAGATGAGATCAGAAAACTGGCCCCTGATTTTTTGATCGGTCTTTCCTGTAATACTCAGGAACAGGCTAAAAAATTGGGGAACATTGTGGCAAAGGGATCTTGCCCTGTTGCCTATTTTAATATAGGCCCAGTCTACTCTACGGCAACGAAAAAAGGGCTGCGAGAGTTTGTCGGCCCTCAGGCCGTGGAGCAATTTACGAAAGTGTGTCCCCTTCCTTTTACGGTGATGGGTGGAATTAAATCAAATCATATTAAAGAATTGTGCGCGGTTGGTGTTAAACGGATAGCTGTGGTGACTGCCATTAGTCAGGCTACGAATATTGCCGCTGAGACAGCATGTTGGATCCAAGAAATATACGCATCTTCGCGGGATGCAAGGTGAGATGATGCAGTTATCTGAAAAAGTAGAGAAATTTATCAAGGAAGTAGAGCTCTTCATCCAGTACGGGGTGCAGGAGAGTGAACGACAGGATGCTCTGACGTTTCTGCACCGATATAAAAATGATGCCCTTGCTTTGCAACTTATGAGGACTTTTTATTCCTCTCTTCCCGAGACTCACGAAGAAACTATTGCCAGGATTAGCCTTATCCAGAAAAAAGATGATATCTTCCTGTTGGGACTCAGTACCGCCAGGCATAGTTATCTGTATCTTGCCACTGAGCAGAAGGCGCTTTTTCTTGGTGAGTATGGATATGAGATTGTTGAACCAGAAGCGCTTGCTCTGTTCGGTTACCCTGATACTAAGGAATTTTTTGAGAAATATCCGGCGCTCATAAGTTGTGAAGAATATGAGCCTGTGGGTGTGACAGGTACAATGTTCTGCCCTGTCTGCTCGGCGGCAGTGGGAGAGTGTCATCTTCTGGGCTGTCCGGTGGAGGTCTGTCCCTGGTGTGATGGGCAGCTCAGCCGTTGCGGCTGCCGATTTGAAAAATTAGGGGTTGAGGTACTGGAAGATGATGAAGAGTTGGTAGAGTTGGAGAGGATCCTCAAAGAGAAGGGACGTATTCCCTATACCAGGGAGCAGTGTCCTTCCTATCCGTCAGGTACGGACGAATAAGAAGGACCACTTGCTGATGGGGGGTGAGGATTTACCTCTTCCCATCGATACTTTTAAGATATTGAAAGATATCGGAATTTGAAGAAAGTACAAGGGAGGTCTTGTCGCCGATTATTTCCTGATAACTTTCCAGGGTCTTGGTAAATGAATAAAATTCCGGATCCTGATTATAGGCCTTGCCAAATATCTTTGTTGCCTCGGCATCGGCCTTGCCTCGTATGCCGATGGAGTCACGTTTGGCCGTGGAGGTGATCACCTTTAACTCACGGTCAACTGTGCCGAGAATCACGGCCTTTTTGCCTTCGCCGGTGGAGCGTTTTTCGGCGGCGATACGTTTTCTCTCTGATATCATGCGGTCATAAACCTTGACGCGCACAGACTCAATGTAGTTGACCCGCTTAAACATAACATCAATGAGTTCGATTCCGTATTGCGGGGTAGCCTTGGCTGCTGTCTCAATGATATAATTAGTGATCACGTCGCGGCCACGTTTGGGGGCAGCCCCAGGGTCTTTATCGATGGCGATCATTGTCTCAGCGGTCCAGTCAGAGCTGCGAATAATTTCAATAAGATCATTCTTGTTCACCATATCCCGAACCGTGCCGTCAATGATATCGTCGAGCATGGATTGAGCCCGGGCTTCGGTCTTGACTGCCTGCATATATTTCAGGGCGTCCGTGATCCGCCAGCGGGCTGTGACGTCAAGATAGACATAGGTCTTGTCTCCAGTAGGGATCTGATTTGCTTCGCCATCCCAGATCTGGATCTTTTTGTCAAACAGATTGACATGCTGGATAAAGGGAACCTTCAGGTGTAGGCCGGCTGTAGTCTTTGGGGTGCCGACCGGTGCACCGAACTGGGTTAATACTGCCTGCGTTCCCTCTTCAAGGATAAAGAAACCATCATAGATGACCACAATACCCAGCAGGACGAGACCTGCCAGGAAAAATTGAGCTATTTGTTTCATGTTAGTTTCCTTGTTGGTTTGATTTTGGGCTTGTTATCCCTTGAGTGGCAGAGAGATTGAGCAGGGGTAACGGTGACTTCTGGTCTTCATCAATAACATAGACAGATGCCACTCCAGGCATAATTGCCTGCATGGCTTCCAGGTACATCCGTCTGCGAGTGACCTCCGGGGCGTTTTTGTATTCTTTGAGGATATCCAGAAAACGTCCGGTTTCGCCCTCGGCCTCATTGATTCGTGCTGCAGCGTAACCATGGGCCACTTCAACCATTTTTTTTGCATCGCCACGGGCCTTGGGGATGACCTGGTTGTAGGTTTCTTCTGCCTCATTAACCAGCCGTTTCATGTCCTGATCTGCCTCGTTGACCTCGTTGAATGCTGGCTTGACAGGCTCAGGCGGATTGATATCCTGAAACTGGACGGTGCCGATGGCGATTCCTGCCTCCAACTTATCCAGTTGCGCCTGCAGTTCTTTTTTTGCATCTGCAGCCAGGAGGTCCCGATTACCGAGGACATAGTCAAAGTCCATATTACCAACCACTCTTCTGGTGATACTCTCTGAAATATCACGCACCGCCTGGCGTACGTCTTTGACCTTAAAAAGAAAGTTAAGGGGGTCGCTGACCCGGTATTGAACGATCCAGGCGACATTGATCACATTGGTGTCAGCGGTGAGCATCAGTGATTCCATTTCAAAACCGCTTCGATCAAAGGTGCTTTGCTGTCCAGGGGTGCGGCTGCGAAAACCAAACTCTTCTTTTCGGATCTCTTCCACATCAACCTTGTACAAGGTGTCGATCAAGGGGAATTTAAAATGGAGTCCTGATTGGGTGGTGCGGGAGTATTGTCCCAGACGGAGCACAACCCCCACTTCACTCGGAGAAATCTTGTAAAAAGAGGCATAGATGCCCTGAAGAATCAGGATGGCAAAGATGAAAGTCAGTAATTTGCCGATCCCGGCGATGGGGTTACCGGGCTGAGAGGGGGTAGCCTGCCCTGAACCGCTCATCTTTGTTTTTTTTGCATCCGAAAAGTAGTCTTGTAGCTTTTTAATGAAGAGGGCCACCCACTCTTCAGGGGTTTGTGGTTTTTTTTTCTGACCCCATGGAGGTTGTTGATCCTGGTTGGACATAAAGTTGTTCTCCTGTTTTGGCTGTAGAGTGGGAGTGATGTCTATTCTATTATAATTTGGAAAAATATTTGTAAAGACTAAGTCTTTCCTAAAGGATTACAAATCAAAATGACAAATCTCTTGGTAAGCTGTTGTTTAAAAAATACGGAACAATTAAGATCTCTAAAAGAGGTGAAGAGTTGTGACAAAATGACCAGAGTCCTTAAGATACAAGGATAATTCATATTGTCAAGGAAACTTGGTTGTATGGTTATGGGTGGAGGGCCAGCATCCAGCTGCCAAGCAGCAGGGCTAGAAAAAGGAGGAAAAATATACATTGGACCACAAGAGAGTGACGCATGCTGTGAAGCGGTTCGCTTCCCAGGAGGTGCCCGAAAATCAGCCCGCAGAGCAGTCCGAAGAGATGGGCGCCAAGGTCTGTGTGCTCACCGGAACTGCCAAGTATGGCCAGAAGCGCGGTCCCTGCCATGACGGGGATGAGAAAATGATAACCAGTGATTTTTTTTCGGGCCCGGTGTGTGAGGACGGCCAGCATGCCAATGACAGCGAATACTGCCGTTGAAAAACCGACAAAGGTATGATCTGGGCCATGAACAAGGACGTTGATCAGGTTGCCGCAACCGGAGGTGAAAAGTACGAAGAAGAGTCCAAGCCCCGTGCCGGTAATGCGGCAGAAAAAATGAATGAGCCACCCACCAATGAAACAGTTACTCAGGAGGTGGACAGTATTGGCATGCAAGGTAAGGGCGGTTATCAGACGCCACCATTCTCCCACCTGAAGTATACGTTGACCGTTTCCTTCACCTTGTACAAACCAGAGGGAGTGGTCTTCCCACGGGCCGGTTATGGAAAAGAAGAGGATTAGGCCGCCGATCAGGAGGATGGTCGGGGGTTGCAGCAGAGGTGTGAAATCATTATCTGGAGGAGGCAGAGGAGGCGGCCAGTCTTTATTTTCTGTAAAGTAGCTTTCCAGTTCATAGATTGCCCTCAGCTCATTGTCAGCGCTTACCCAAAGCTGCCAGGTGTTATCGGTAGAGTGAATATGGTGTGAAATCTGAACTGCTGAAAGTACCAGGGACCAGGTGGCCGCTGTCTCTTCCTGGTTGGTTGTAAAGATATGGTGATCTGGTTTTGTTTCAGTCTGGAAGACCATATCTGTCCCGAGAAAATAAAGGAGCTTATGAAAAATGGTGAGATAGACGATGTTTTTGTAGCCTGCACTTTAGCCATTGAATATTGTTTTGGCAAATAGTGGGTTTCGGTTGGGGGCGTTTTGTCGGAGGTAGAGGGCAAAGGGAGAGAGCAGGGGCGTTCAAGGATTGCGGGAAAGAGCGTTTCATGCTATACGGCAGAGGGTGTATCTGTGGAAGGTTTTTTGTATATTGAGCGAGTGAAAAGAGGGATAGCAATAAAAAAAGGGTTACAACCTTTACAGATTGTAACCCTTTAATCAATTTGGTACCGTAGAGAAGACTCGAACTTCCACGAGGAAACCCCCACTAGGACCTGAACCTAGCGCGTCTGCCATTCCGCCACTACGGCACAACGATGTGCAATATGCTTGTCTGGACGATTTTTGTCAAGACTTTCTTGCTGGCAGTCTAAAAAAAGAGAAGGAAGTAGGATGTAATGGAAATTTTCAGAGAACTTGAGGCTATCGAGAACACTTATCCCTATGCCTGTGTCACCATCGGCAACTTTGACGGGGTGCATCTTGGTCATCAGATGTTGTTTGCTGAGGTGGTGCAAAGGGCTTACCGCCACCATGGGACCAGTGTTGCCATTACTTTTGATCCTCACCCGTTACAGGTCCTTAGGCCAGAGGGGATCAAGCTTATTTCCACCTGTGCCCAAAAAATAGAATTGATTGGCCATGCCGGTATTGATGTCCTGGTGATTGTTCCTTTTACTTTGCAGTTTGCTGCCACGTCGGCCGTTCATTTTGTTGATGAGATTCTCAAAAGACGTATAGGAGTCAAAGAATTGGTAGTCGGATATGACTATGCCTTTGGGAAGGGGAGGACTGGTGATATCACTTTTTTGCAAAAGCAGGGCCGGGAAAAAGGGTTTCCCGTGACTGTGGTCAATGCCCATTATGAAAACGGGATGCTGGTCAGTTCAACCAAGGTTCGGGAGTTGATAGCGGAAGGGCGTATGGCTGACGCCAGAAGGCTGCTCGGCCGTTATTATCAGATACGGGGCGAGGTTCAGGTTGGCAAACAGCGGGGTAGTAAGGAAATAGGGTTTCCCACGGCCAACCTGCATCTGGATCCAGAAGACCTGATTCCTAAGATCGGTGTCTATGTGAGCCAAGTGATCTGTGACGGTAAATGTTATGGGGGGGTTTTAAATATTGGTTATAATCCTACCTTTGGTGAGGAAAAGTTGGTCGCCGAGACCCATATCTTTGATTTTAATCAAGATATATATGGAAAACCCATCAAGGTAAATTTGCTGCAATTCCTGCGTGGAGAACAGAAATTTTCAGGTGTTCAGGAGCTTGCCACTCAGATCGGTCGTGATGTGGTCCAGGCAAAACAGGTGCTGGCGGTGCAACAGAATGAATTAACTTTTTCCTGTGAAGAAAAATTTAATAGTTGAATGGAAAATCTTGAAATTTTGTTTGATTAAGAGAAGATGTTGCATTGATACTATCTTGGCCTTGCGCATTTTTGGCGGTCTCTGGCCATCTCGTTGCCTCATTAACAGCTCATGGAAAATGGGCTGGCATAATTTATTTGTTTCTTTGGTTTTTGCATATGTTAATTGGGATTTGTTGGAGATAAGTAGTATCCGTTTCTCTATTTGTTAATACTCCCTGAGTGGATTTTCTTCTTGCAAGTGTGTTGAAGGTGTCTATAGTGTAAGCGATTTTATGACTTGGGAAGAAAATCTTTTGTTTTTACTTTTTTCCTGTAAAGTCATCTGTCCGGTTTACTGCAGTGAGTTGAAGGTAACCATAAAATAAAGATGGTAGCTGTCATACCGGTGTCTGATAAACAGATGTTTGTGGATGAGAGCGGCCTGTCTGATGAGAGTATAGAGGTGTGTTATGTCAGAACAGTTGCAGGAAGATTTACCAAAGATCATTGAAGAATTTGAGAAGAAATGTCAGCAGAACCCTAATAACGTGATGGCCCATCATCATCTGGGACTTGTTTATTTGAAGGCCGGCCGTGTGGATGATGCTATCAAGATGCTTGAGCGGGGCATTGCCATTGATCCCATGAGCGGTGAGAGCATGATTAATCTTGGGGCTATTTATTTTGGCAAGGGTGATCTGGCCAAGGCTCAGGAGTTGAATGAAGAGGCGATCAGGGTCATGCCCGAGACTGCTCAGGCCCATGCCAATATGGGGTTGATCTGGCAGCAGCGTAACGAGCTTGATAAGGCAATAGCAGCGTATGATAAGGCCATTCAGTATAATCCAAAGCTTGCGACTGTATGGATGAATTTGACCTCGGTACTGACCATGAAGGGTGAGGATGAACGGGCTCTCAAGGCGGCGCGTAAAGGAGTGGAGCTTGACCCTGATTCCCCTCTGGGCCAGAATAACCTGGCGGTGGCTCTTTTCTTCAGTGGAGAGTTCACGTTGGCTAAGGAACATTTGGACAAGGCCAGCGAGCTAGGCTATTCCGTGGATCCCAATTTTGCGAATCGACTGAATCAAGAGTTGGCATGATGGGTTCCCTGCAAGGTAAAGTATGATCAGTAATAAATTGATATGAGCAAACAACGATTAACAACACCACCGTGGTGTCCCTTCTGCGGCCAGAAAGTTGGACGGGCAACGGATGGTATAGAACGGAAGATGCATGAGTTCAAGGTGGGGCGTTGCGGTTGTGGCGCGGTTTATAGCTGCGACCCCACTGGCCATAATATCGGGTCGGCCATTGTGGAAACTCTGGTTCTGGCCTGTGATAACAACTGGGATTTTGCTTGGGATCTCCTTCCTGAGGATGATTATCTGACTGGCCGGGTGGAAGATTATGATGAGTTGACCCATCAGGTTATCAATACCAAGAACATTGATGGCCGACCCGTGCGAGGGGTCCTGTATTTTGTACGTCTGCATACGGCGATCACCGAGATTTCCAAGCGGGTCAAAGAAAAAAAATCTGCCCTGGCCCGACAGTTGAGTGGTGACTCAGATCAGGATCCCATTATTATCGAACCTGTCCTTGATCCAAAGCGAAAAAAAAACAAGGCTACCAAGCAGGATGTGAAGCGATATACTGATCTTGGCGATATTGATACCCTTGTCCGCCTCTGTTTTGATGACAAGAAGACCCTGCGTCTGTTGCAACGATTGTTGTATCAGCCGGACGAGGAACAGCGATGGCGGATTGCTTGGATTATCGGCCAGGTATGTTCCCGGGTTGCCACCAGGGAACCCGGCCAGGTCTCTGAACTTATTCACCGGCTTTTTGAGGCCTGTTCCGATTCCGCTGCCACCCCTTGGGGTATGGTGGAGACCCTGGGAGAGATCATTTCCGGGCGGACCGATATCTTTGGCGCCTTTACCCGTCATCTTCTGAATTATATGGGGGATAGTTCCACGCAGATCCAGGTTATCTGGGCGCTGAATAAAATTGCCAGGGTACGGCCGGATCTGATCCGTGAAACCCCTTTTTTCAATCTGTTTCATTTTATGAGTCATCCCAATCCTGCCATGCGCGGTCAGGTTGCTCGTCTGTTGGGCCGTATCAAGGCCACAGAGGCTGCGATCCAGCTGATGGCGCTCACTGAGGATATGGCGGAATTATCGATCTGGGAAGATGCAAAATGTGTTAACTATACCGTTTCAGCCTTGGCCCGGGAGGCTGTGGCCAGGATTAATGAAGGAGATGTTCAACAATGACCAATACCACTTTACAACCCATTCAAAATATCGCCCCGGTGGATCAAAAGAAAAAATCCTCTGATCCTGCCCAGGCGCAATATGACGAAGGAAAGGAATTTTTAGAAAAGAACGAACTGGCCCAGGCTGCCCTTGCTTTCCATAATGCACTCCTGGCCTTTGAGGAAAAAGGTGACGAGAACGGGATCGCTAATGCCTCTAATCAACTTGGTCATGTTTGTCTGCAGCGTGCAGAATACGAGAAGGCATTAGCCCATTATCAGCGGGCCTGGGATATTTGTGATAAAAATGATGACCCCATGAGTCTTATGGCCCTTTCCAAACAGCTTGTTCTGGTGCATCAGGGGTTGAAGCAGTATCAGGAGGCCGTTAAGCTCTGTTTTGATCTGTTGGACTCATATAACCGGAATAATAATCCCAAGGGGGCTGTGGAGACTCTGGAACTGATGGTTGACGTCCATATTGAAGCGGGTGATAAAGCCACTGCTGCAGATGCGTATCGGACAATCGCCTCCATCCATGCCAGCTATAAACACAATAATATTGCCGAGCGTTTTCTCAAAAAGGCCCAGGCACTGGAAGAGGCTGTCTGAGACAGGTTGAGAACCGTAGCGAAATAACCATTACATTTCAGGCTGTTTCGCTACGGTTCTTTTTGCCGATCATGGTATTTCAAGGTTATAGCCATTTTTGAATAACGGCTCAGGGGCAGATCATGTTTACAGGCATTGTTGCGGGTACAGGCATATTGCGCGGGAGACGAGGCACTGGTGGTGGCTTGGCCTTTGACCTTGAGGCCGGATTTGATATTGTTGGTCCGGAGGAAGGGGAGTCTATTGCTATCAGTGGAGTCTGCCTGACGGCCTATGGCATACAGGGCCGGCGTTTTACCGTGGACGTGTCCCCAGAGTCCTTGACGCGTACCACACTTGGAGAGCTTGGCGTTGGTGGTCCGGTCAACATGGAACGAGCTTTGCGCTTGTCCGACAGGTTGGGAGGGCATATTGTCTCAGGTCATGTTGATTGTGTAGCCACGGTGCGAGAACGACGTAACACAGGGGTTTTTACACTTTTTTCTTTTTCCTTGCCTGAGCAATGGAATCGCTATGTGATTGAAAAAGGATCAGTCACCATTGATGGGGTCAGTCTGACCGTGAACAACTGCAGTGCTGGGCGATTTGAGGTCTCGATTATTCCGCACACCTTGCAGGTGAGCACCCTTAGTCTATTGAAGATCGGTAGTCGGGTGAATATTGAGGTTGATATTATCGGTAAATATGTGGAGAAGCTTCTTGCCGTTCATCCCCCTACTTCTTCCGGGCCGGAACAAGGAATAATTAATCCTGCCTTCCTTGCAGAGCATGGTTTTTTTTGATGCCCTTTTGATGTTAAGCGGCTGTAATAAAAAAATGACCACATGGGTAAGCAAAACGGCATCAAGAGCCGTAAGGAAATGATCGTAAAAAGATAAGTGATGCAAGTTTGTTTTGTAACGGCTCCTCAATATTCCTTCATCGATGAAGGGGTGAGGGATAGTTTATTTTAACGCAAGGTACCTGATCATGTCAGTAAGTCCAATTGAGGAAGTAATACAAGATATCAAGGCCGGGAAAATGGTCATCCTGGTTGACGATGAAGATAGGGAAAATGAGGGAGACCTCTGTATGGCCGCTGAGGCGGTGACACCAGAGGCCATTAATTTCATGGCCAGGTATGGTCGGGGGTTGATCTGTCTGACGCTGAGTCCGGACCTTGTGGACAAACTGCAATTACCGATGATGGTAAGTGAAAACACGTGTCCCTTCGGCACCGGCTTTACTATCAGTATTGAAGCCCGCACCGGGGTATCTACCGGTATCTCGGCAGCGGATCGGGCCCGTACCATCCAGGTCGCAGTTGCGCCTGATGCCAAGCCTTATGATCTGGTCAATCCCGGGCATGTTTTTCCGCTGCGAGCCCGGGCGGGCGGGGTGTTGGTTCGTCTTGGCCAGACTGAAGGATCGGTGGATCTTTCCCGTCTTGCGGGCTGCAGCACGGCAGGGGTTATCTGTGAGATCATGAATGACGATGGAACCATGTCCAGGATGCCTGATCTGGAGAAGTTTGCTGCGAAGCATGATCTGAAAATTGCCACCATTGCTGATCTGGTCGCCTATCGCCTGCGTGAGGATATCCTGGTGCATCGTGCGGTTGAGACCCGGGTACCCACGGAACATGCCGGTGAGTTCAGGGCTGTGGTTTATACCAATGACGTGGACAGCCTGGAACATATTGCCCTGGTGAAAGGGCAGATTGATCCCGAGAAAAAGGTGTTGGTCCGCGTTCATTCCGAATGTCTTACCGGAGATGTCTTTGGTTCCGCCCGTTGCGACTGTGGATCGCAGTTGCATGCGGCAATGCGGATGATTGATCAGGAAGGCACTGGCATTCTGCTCTATATGCGCCAGGAAGGACGGGGTATTGGTCTTGTTAATAAATTGAAGGCGTACAATCTCCAGGATGAAGAGGGGATGGATACAGTTGAGGCCAATATCCATTTGGGTTTTAAGGCCGATCTCCGTGATTATGGTATCGGGGCTCAGATCCTCCGTGATCTCGGGGTCAGAAAAATGAGCCTGCTTACAAATAATCCAAAGAAGATCATCGGCCTTGAGGGCTATGGTATTGAGGTGGTGGAACGTTTCCCCATTGAGATGGCGGCAAGTGTGGAGAATCGGAGCTATCTACAGTGCAAGCGGGACCGGATGGGCCATCTGATGGAAGTTGAAGATGAATAAAACGGGTAAAATAAAGGCCTCTTTCTTTTGAGAGGCTACTCTACATATACAAGTAATGAAGGTGATAATGCTATGGCAAACATGATTGAAGGAAACCTGAAGGCGGATGGTAAAAAATTTGCAATTATTGTCGCCCGCTTTAATTCTTTTATCTCGGAGAAGCTATTGGAAGGAGCTCTCGATACTCTGGTCCGTTCCGGAGCTTTGGATGAAGATATCGATGTCGCACGGGTTCCCGGTGCCTTTGAGATTCCCCTTATTGCCAAAAAAATGGCTTCGTCTCAGAAGTATGATGCGGTGATATGTCTTGGTGTCGTCATTCGCGGTGCTACTCCCCATTTTGATGTGGTGGTCAATGAGGTTTCCAAGGGTTCTGCCCAAGTGGGTCTGGAAACAGGGGTGCCCGTCCTTTTTGGTGTGTTGACCACGGAAACCATTGAGCAGGCCATTGAACGTTCCGGCACCAAAGCGGGAAATAAAGGTGCAGAGGTTGCCGTGGCCGCTATTGAAATGGCGAACCTGATTATTAATCTTCAGTAACTGCTTCATCTGTTGAAGACAGGTTGTATCAATCACCACAAAATATTTTAAAGATATAAGAAATTCATCGTCATTGACGGTATTTCAACTGTTTTGTGGTTGAATAATTCAATATCTATAACATTACGTTAACAATATTGATTAACCCTTTGCGCTTCATTGTTTTATTCCATGGGAATACGTCGAAAATCACGTGAGGCTGCCATGCAGTTTCTTTTTCAGGAAGAGTTCTTTCCTGATGGTGTTCAGTTACAAGACGATTTTGATGCACGTTTTGAACGGTTTTGTGCCCTCTATTCGGTACAGAAGCTGGCACTCCCTTATGCCCTTGAGTTGCTGCGGGGAACCATGCGCCATCTTGATCGTATTGACACATTGATAAGGGAAAGTGCGAGTAACTGGCGTATGGAAAGGATTGCTCTGACGGATAGAAATCTTTTGCGTATTGCAGTCTATGAGATGCTGTTCAGTGAAGATGCGCCTGACCAGGTGGTCATCAATGAGGCGGTGGAGATCGCTAAACGGTATGGAACGGAAGAATCGCCTCCCTTTGTTAATGGTATCCTTGATGCGGTGCGTGTTGTAATCCGCGGCAGTGATGCTGGCCAGGGAGAGCTCAAGGTTGCTCAAGACACGGATGGCCAAAAAACGGCGGGCAAAAGAGACGAGGCGACGAAGGATGACTCTGACCCGTCTGTAAAAAACTGACCTGCCCCTCCCTATGAATCAAACACCAATCAAGACAAGGCCTGGGCTGAAACAGGAAGCGGTTGCTGTTTGTGGAATTTTTCTTTCTTGTTTTCTTCTTATCAGTCTGTTGTCCACATCTCTATCCACCGGCCCAAACTGGGGCGGTGAATTAGGCCGGATTCTTGCCAGGTTTCTCGTGGAATTTATCGGTGTGGGTGCCTATCTTCTGGACGTGCTTCTACTTTTCTGTTCTTTTCTTTTTTTTGGTCCCCGTATGAGCTTTGATCGCTTGCCGCAGATAACAGCAGGTTTGACCGGTGCGGTTATTGCGGCCTGCGGGCTATTTTCTTCTCTGTCATTGCAGGGATTTGTGAGCGTGGAAGCTGGCGGATTTCTAGGAAAGACGGTTCTGGATCTACTGCGTTCAGTGATTGGTGGGCCGGGGGCCGTTCTTTTTTTAGTGTTGATCTTTGTGATTTCCATCATGCTTTCTACCCGCCTTTCTCCCTATACCTTTGGCTCTTTGTTCTGGGGAGCATTCAAGAATATGAGGGGGAAGCGGGAGATTCGCCAGAACGAGAGTAGACAGGGAAGTGTTGTTGAACAAGTCAGAGAGCAAAGGTCGGTAAGAAAGGAAGTGGGAGCGGGTGAGGCTGTGCCTCTCCTTTTAAGTGGAGTCCCTGTTGTCAAGGAATCACGTATGGCGCCAGACACTTCAGGGGATGATGAAATCTTTGCCTTGCGACCACTTGCCAGGGGAGAATGGCGTCTGCCTCCCTTGTCCTTGCTCGAAAAACCAGAGTTGATTCAGCAGAAGGTGGATAAAGAAGAGTATTATAAAGTCTCCAAACAACTGGAGCAAAAGCTGATTAACTTTGGCGTTTCAGGCAAGGTGGTTGGCATCTCACCAGGTCCGGTGGTGACCACCTATGAGTATGCACCAGCGGCTGGAGTGAAGATTAATAAGATTGTAGCCCTGGCTGATGATCTGGCCTTGGGACTGAAGGCACAATCTGTCAGGGTGGTGGGTTCAGTCCCTGGCAAGGCGGCCCTGGGGATAGAGATTCCTAATAAAGATCGGCAGGTGGTGTACATTCGGGATCTCTTGACCACGGAAAAATATCGTTCCTCAGTGGCTAAACTTTCCATTGCTCTCGGTCTTGATGTGGTTGGCAATCCAGTCATTGCAGATCTGGCTAAAATGCCGCATCTGCTGATTGCGGGCGCTACCGGTGCGGGGAAGAGTGTCGCCATTAATACCATTATCTCGTCGTTGCTCTATAATGCGACCCCTGATGAAGTTCGGCTTTTGATGGTCGACCCTAAGCGGATTGAGCTGTCCGGATATGAAGGGATTCCGCATTTACTGCATCCGGTGGTGGTGGAGCCCAAACTTGCTTCCAGAGCCTTACAATGGGCGGTGCGGGAAATGGAGCGCCGATATCGGCTGCTCGAAGAGGCAAAGGTGAAAAACTTTGACTCCTACAACGAGACCGGAGCGGAAAAATTACCTTACATCGTCATTATTGTCGATGAGCTGGCAGATCTGATGATGGTTGCCTCGAAAGATGTGGAAGCCTCCATTGCCCGATTGGCTCAGATGGCCAGGGCTTCGGGAATGCATCTTATCCTTGCGACTCAGCGTCCTTCCGTGGACGTGCTGACAGGGCTTATCAAGGCTAACTTTCCCACTCGAATTTCTTTTAAAGTGGCCTCTAAAATTGATTCAAGAACAATTATAGATAGTGCTGGTGCTGAGCATCTTCTGGGGTCAGGTGATATGCTCTACTTGCCCTCAGGAAGACCTTTGCAGAGGATTCATGGCGCGTATATCTCAGAGGTTGAGACGACACAGATTGTTGATTTTCTGAAAAAACAGGGGAGCGCCAGCTATGATGATTCCGTTGTTGCGGAGGTTGAGGAGGGAATAAGTGATGTCGGGCCAGGTGATGAGGAGGCCGACGAACGTTATGATGAGGCAATCGCCATGGTCTGCGAGTCTGGGCAGGCTTCCATTTCAATGGTCCAGCGTCGTCTACGGATTGGCTATAATCGGGCTGCAAGATTGATTGAAATGATGGAAAAAGAGGGAATTGTTGGTCCGGCTGATGGTGCACGGCCCAGAGAGGTTCTGGTCAGGAAATCATATTAAACTCAGCAGAATCGTTGTCAGTATAACGTAAGTAAAAAACCCCGACCCACATGTATCACATGTCTATCCAAAACGGCAGAACGAGCTGTAACGAAATGAATATAGCAGGCCAGGTTATTTCATAACGGCCCATAATTTTCAGTGATTAATTTTCTTGACAATTAATCGGCAACAAATTATAAGATTAACTCTATGAAAATGAGTGAGCGTTCATTTTGTTGTTGTTGAGGAAAGACTGTTAGAATGCTCTGATATTATATGTAGTTGTGTGTTTGTAAGCTGCCTCCTTGTCTCTGATATAGGGGGTTGTGGAGTATGTTTGTTGTGTAGGAGTTAAGTTGGCCCAGTCGGTTCTGGGTCGCAAAAGTAAAAATGAACTGAGGAGGTAGTTTTATGCCAAGTTATGTAGATCCTTCCAAGTGCGATGGTTGCAAGGGCGGAGACAAGACAGCGTGTATGTACATTTGTCCCAACGACCTGATGGTGCTTAACAAAGAAGAGATGAAGGCCTACAATCAGGAGCCAGATGCCTGTTGGGAGTGTTATTCATGTGTAAAGATTTGTCCCCAGGGCGCAATCTTTGTTCGTGGTTATGATGACTTTGTACCAATGGGCGGTCAGGTTCATCCAATGCGCAGTGCTGCTGATATCATGTGGACCGTTAAGTTTCGTAATGGTAACCTGAAGCGCTTCAAGTTCCCAATTCGTACCACCTCTGAAGGTGCTGCTAATGCATACTTAGGTACCATGGGCGCTAATCTTGATGATGAGTGTCTGGCTCTTGAGTCTTCTCTGCCAACACCAACAAAGTGATTCTGACTCTTTTTCTTTGAGAAGAATTGTAAACAAACTCTTTTAATATTTTAAGGAGATTTTAATATGGCATTACCAAATAAACCACAAGGTGAAATTGCTGCCGTGGTAAATCCGGCGATCGTCGAGCATGATGTCGACGTTCTGATTGTTGGTGGCGGTATGGCTGCTTGCGGCGCTGCTTTTGAGATCAAAAAGTGGGCACCTGCTGACATGAAGATTACCCTTGTTGATAAGGCTGCTATGGAGCGTTCTGGAGCTGTTGCCCAGGGTCTTTCTGCTATCAACACCTATATCGGCGCGAACCCCATTGAGAGTTATGTAAAGATGGTTCGTAATGACCTCATGGGTGTTGTTCGTGAGGATTTGATCTATGACTGTGGTCGTCACGTAGATGAGTCCGTAAAGCTGTTCGAAGAATGGGGTCTCCCAATCTGGAAACTCGATGCAGATGGTAACAACCTTGATGGTGCTGCCCCTGCCAAGAGCCTGCGTGAAGGCGGTACTCCTGTTCGTACCGGTAAATGGCAGATCATGATCAACGGTGAGTCTTACAAGTGTATCGTTGCAGAGCCTGCAAAGACTGCCCTTGGTGCCGAGAACTGTCTTGAGCGTATCTTTATTGTGAAGATGCTCCTTGACAAAAATAAGGCAAATCAGATCGCTGGTGCAGTTGGTTTCTCTACCCGTGATAATACAGTGCATGTCTTCCGTTGCAAGACTGCTCTCGTAGCCTGTGGTGGTGCAGTTAATATTTTCCGCCCACGCTCTACTGGTGAGGGTAAAGGTCGTGCCTGGTATCCAGTATGGAATGCCGGTTCCACCTACACCATGTGTGCCCAGGTTGGTGCTACTCTGACCATGATGGAGAATCGCTTCACCCCAGCTCGTTTCAAAGATGGATACGGTCCTGTTGGTGCCTGGTTCCTCCTGTTCAAGGCCAAGGTACAGAATGGTCTTGGTGAGTTTTATGCCAACAGCCCAGCAGTAAAAGAGGAACTTGAGAAATTTATGCCTTATGGCGCCTCTGCCGTTACTCCTACCTGTCTGCGTAATCATCTCATGATCAATGAGTTAAAGGCCGGACGTGGTCCAATCTACATGGCAACCGATGTTGCCCTGAATGCCTTCCTTGATGCCAAAAAAGCTGCTGGCATGGATGAGAAGGGTGTGAAGAAATACTGGAAACATCTTGAGTCTGAGGCCTGGGAAGATTTCTTGGATATGTCCGTTGGTCAGGCTGGTCTCTGGGCCGGTGCCAACGTCGAGCCTGAGAAGGTTGGATCTGAGATTATGCCAACTGAACCTTACATGCTTGGTTCTCATTCCGGTTGTTGTGGCATTTGGACCTCTGGTCCAGAGGAAGCTTGGGTTCCCGATGTTGCCAACGCATCTCGTTCCCACAAGTACAAATGGGGTTATAACCGTATGACCACCGTTGACGGACTCTTCACTGCTGGTGATGGAGTTGGTGCTTCCGGTCATAAGTTCTCTTCCGGTGCCCATGCAGAAGGTCGTATCGTTGCCAAGCAGATGGTGAAATACTGTCGTGACAACGCTTCCTTCAAACCAGAACTTAAACAAACCGCTCAGGAACTTGCTGATGAGATCTATGCACCAGTTAAGCTGTACCATGAGCATGTTGGTGCTTCTACCTCTTCAAACGTGAATCCTAATTTCTGCAAACCAGCAGGTATCATGATGCGCTTGATGAAGGCCACTGATGAGTATGGTGGTGGTGTAGCTACCTATTACATGACCTCTGGTAAACTTCTGAACATCTGCCTTGATCTTCTGAAAATGCTTCGTGAAGATGCAGCTTTGATGGCAGCTGGCGATCTGCATGAGCTCCTTCGTTGCTGGGAGAACTACCATCGTATATGGTGTGTAGAGACTCATATTCGTCACATTGAGTTCCGTAAAGAGTCCCGCTACCCAGGATTCTATTATCGCTCTGACTTCCCAGCGGTTGATGACGAAAACTGGAAGTGTTTCGTTAATTCCACTTTCAATCCTGAGACCCAGGATTGGCTCTGTGAGAAGGTTGAGTGTATCAACATCGTTGCGACCGATCCTTGGCTCTAAAATTTTAGAATCTGGTTTCATGATGGAATAAAAAAATCTCCAGGAGTCTTCGGATTCCTGGAGATTTTTTCTATGTATTGTGGTTGATTCGGGCCAAAGGTTTTTAGAACCCTTTGATCTGGATGAACTACAAAAAAAATATTGTTTTGTTAATTTTTTTTTGTGTAGTTTAGTAATGAAATTTTTTTTGTAGCACAGTAGGTTAACGGAATTGAATTGGTTAGGAATTGATGTCTTTGATCCACTCATTCATACTAGAGTGAGCAGAGTAAAAGACTTTCAAAGAAAATATTAAGAGTACTCATGGAGGGATGGTATGACTGACGAGCAAGGCACTTCAGGTGCAATTTTGGTCGTAGGCGGTGGTATCAGTGGGCTGACATCGGCCCTTGAAGCCGCTGAAGTCGGAAATGATGTTTTTCTGGTCGAAAAAAACGCCTACTTTGGTGGTCGTGTAGCGCAACTTAATCAATATTTTCCCAAGCTGTGCCCGCCAAGTTGTGGTTTGGAGATCAACTTTAAACGGATAAAAGATAATCGTAAGATTCGTCCTTATACAATGACCACCGTCAAGTCCGTAACCGGTGGGCCGGGGAATTATGAAGTAACATTGGAAACAGCACCGCGATATGTCAATGCCAATTGTACCGCGTGTGGTGAATGTACCATTGCCTGTTCAGATGAGATTGATAATGATTTCAATCTCGGTATGAATAAGAGTAAGGCGGCATATCTTCCTCATGAGATGGCCTTTCCGCGCCGTTATGTAATCAATAAAGCAGCCCTGTCCGCGGCTGGGGCTGCAGCAGTAAAAGCGGCCTGTAAGTATAATGCTGTTGATCTTGAGATGCAGACAGAGACCAAGGTGATAAAGGTTGGTGCTATTATCTGGGCTACCGGCTGGACACCTTATGATCCAACTAAAATGGAAAATCTGAAGTTTGGTCAGTCTCAAGCCATTGTTACTAATATGATGATTGAACGGATGGCAGCGCCTGGAGGACCTACCGATGGAGCTATCGTTCGTCCTGGTGATGGCAAAGAGCCTGAGTCGTTTGCTTTTGTGCAGTGTGCCGGCTCCAGGGATGAAAATCATCTTGAATTTTGTTCCTATGTTTGCTGTATGGCCACCTTCAAGCAGATGACCTATATCCGTGAGCGCTATCCTGAGGCCAAAATTTATGTCTTCTATATCGATCTCCGTACTCCCGGTAAATATGAAAAATTCCGTGAGAAGTTGATGGCCGATCAGAATTCGACCTTTATCAAAGGGAAAGTCGCAGAGATTATCCCTGAAGCTGATGGTGGAGTTACCGTTGTCGCTGAGAATGCGGTAACTGGTAATAAAATCAGACAAAAAGTGGATATGGCAGTTCTTGCAACCGGAATGCAGCCTTCCTTGGCAGTTCAGGGTGTTCCCGTTGCCCTGGCCATGGATAACAGTGGGTTTATAATCTCTGACCCAGAAAAGGGGATGATTGCAGCAGGTTGTGCACGTAAGGCTGCTGATGTTGTCACCACTAACCAGTCATCTACTGCTGCTGCCTTAAAGGCAATTCAGGTTTCCAGGAGGTCGTAATCAATGGATAAAAAGTATTGTGCCTATATATGTACGGGTTGCGGCATCGGCGAGGCTCTGAATATAGAAGAGCTGACGAAGGTAGTAACAAGTGAAATGGCCATGGATTGCAAGGACCATTCGTACCTCTGCGGAGCAGATGGTCGTGCATTTATTGAAAAAGATATGAGTGAGAACGGTGTAAATACCGTAATGATCTGTGCTTGCTCTCCTCGTGTTATGCAGAATGAGTTTGATTTTGGGAATGATAAGATCACTGTTCGGGCCAATCTGCGTGAGCAGGTTATTTGGTCTGCTGGTGTTGCTGAAGAGGGTAAAGAGGATGCGCATCAGGAATGGATGCAGGAGACTGCCAGTGACTATGTCCGCATGGCCTGTACTCGTGCCAAAAAGACTGAACTACCTGAACCCTTTCAATTGGAGACCCTGAACAAGGAAATCCTGGTGATGGGTGGTGGTATTGCCGGTATGACTGCAGCCCTGGAAGCATCCAAGGCGGGAAGCAAAGTAACTATTATAGAAAAGGCCGATAAACTCGGTGGGAAGGCTCTTGGCTGGGCCAAACAATTTCCGACCAAGCTTCCTTATGCGGATCTTGAACCAAATTCAATTGGTGAAATGGTTGCAGCAGTTGAGGCCGATAGCAATATTACAGTGAAGACCAGCACGGAAGTGGCCCGTATTGGTGGTGCTCCCGGTGATTTTGGGGTTACTCTGAAGGCTGCGGGTTCCAAAACTGAGTGGGATGCTCCCGCTAAAGTTGGTGTTGATGAGCAGGACCTTATCAGCCAAGGTAAGATGGAAGATCCCAATGCTGGTCTCAAACCTTATGCAGAAGGCAATCCTGATGCCCAAAAATTTGGCGCTGTTGTTCTCGCCACCGGTTGGGTTCCCGCAGATGTCTCTGAATACACTCATCTCGGTTGTGGGGTCAATGAGAAGGTTGTTACCAACGCTCAGTTTGAAAAAATGGCCAAGGATAATCAACTTTCCGGCATTAACTCCGTTGCCTTTGTCATGAGTCCAGGCGGTGAGGAGCACGATCAGGATTTTCCTTATTGTAACTCTGTAACCTCTATGGTTGCATTGAAACAGGCAAAATATGTACGTGAAAACAATGCTGATGCCAAGGCCTATATCCTCTATCAGCATATGCGGACTCCAGGTCATATGGAGCTCTTTTATAAAGGGATTCAGCAGGACGATGGCATCTTCCTGACCAAAGCGGCAGTGACAAGTGTCGTTGCTGCTGGCAATGGCTGTACGGTTACGGCAAAAGATACCCTTTTAGGTGAAGATTTGAGTCTAGATGTTGATCTTGTGGTTTTGGCTGCCGGTATGGTACCAACGACCAAATTCGAGAATTCAATCAATCTGGCCTATCGCCAAGGTCCTGCTTTCCTTGATCTTGGTCTCTTTGATGGCTATGCCGACTCACATTTCATCTGCTTTCCTTATGAGACTCGTCGGACCGGAGTTTATACCTGTGGTGGTGTGCGTAAGGCCATGAACATGGAAGAAACCATTGATGACGCTACTGGTGCGGCATTGAAGGCTATTCAGTGTATCGAGTCTGCTGACCGCGGAGTGTCAGTACATCCACGATCAGGTGATAAGACCTATCCAGAATTCTTCATGCAGCGTTGTACCCAGTGTAAGCGTTGTACGGAAGAGTGTCCATTTGGGGCCCTTGATGATGATGCCAAGGGTACTCCATTGCCGAACCCAACCCGTTGCCGTCGGTGCGGTACTTGTATGGGAGCTTGCCCTGAGCGTATTATCGGCTTCAAGGATTATAATGTCGATCTCATTGGCGCGATGCTTAAGTCCATTGAGGTTCCTGAAGATGATGAAGACAAGTTGCGTATTGTGATTTTTGCCTGTGAGAATGACGCGTATCCTGCCTTGGATATGGCGGGCATGAGAAGGAACAAGCTCAATCATATGGTTCGTATCATTCCTGTTCGTTGTCTTGGTTCTGTAAATATGGCATGGGTACGCGACTTGCTCTCTGCTGGTATGGACGGCGCCATGCTTCTTGGCTGCAAATATGGTGACGATTATCAGTGCCATTTTGTCAAGGGTTCTGAAATTGCCAGCAAGCGTATGGAAAACATAGGTGATTCTCTCTCCACCCTTGGGCTTGAGCCTGAGCGTGTACGCTCTGAGCAGATATCGATTACCGACTATGATAAGATCCCTCAGCTTCTCAATGATTTTGTTGATGAGATAGTTGAACTTGGTCCTAACCCCTTTAAGGGTTTCTAGTCCTGTTGAGTAGATACTGGTGTTCCTTCTCTTGCAAATAGAGGGGAGCGCCAGTATTATGTTTCTCTTGAGTGGAGAGATTTTCGATCTTTTCTAGTCTTAATCAAAAGATTTGATAATATAACAGGAGGATGAGAAGGATGAATGTTCAACCGGATTTAGAGTTTATTAAATATCTTAAAGGTGCTGGTGGTGACACGCTGAAGAAATGTTATCAGTGTGCTACCTGCTCTGTAGTTTGTCCTCTTTCTACGGATACAAAGCCTTTTCCGCGCAAAGAGATGATTTGGGCCCAGTGGGGCCTGAAGGAGAAGCTGGTTGCTGATCCTGATGTTTTTCTCTGTCATAATTGTGGTGATTGTACTGCCTATTGTCCACGTGGGGCAAAACCGGGCGATGTCCTTGGTTCTATCAGGGCTTATGCTTATACCTTTTATGGATGGCCGTCTGGCTTTGCCAAGCTCGCATCAAGTTCAAAGGGCTTGCCGATGTTGATTGCAATCCCTTCTGTAATTATTTTTGTTTTGTGGTTGGTCTCAGGCGGGCTTTCTGTTCCTTCAGCGGCTGATTTTTCCACCTATGGATATCAACGTTTTTTTGGTCATTGGGATTTCCATTGGTTGACCAAGAATGTCTTTGTTATCGATCTTATTATGCTCTCTGCTGCCGGATTGGCTGTTGTCTCGGCCTATAAAGGTGTTTCAAAGATGTGGAAGGGTATGGAAGAAAACGCTGGAATCAAAGGCGATTTTAGGCCTTCGTGTGTACAGTTTGTTAAGGAATTTCTCTGGCCATCGGTTCAGGAAATTGTTCAACACACTCGTTTCAGAGAGTGTAAAGAGAATATTGATCGGGTGCAGGGTCATCTGCCATTGATGCTTTCATTTATTGGTCTCTTTATCGTTACTGTCTGGTCTGCCACAGCAAATGATGTGCTTGCTCTTATTCCGGCACTTAGTTTTCTACATGGCCCGATGTCTGTATGGAATCCCGTTAAAATTCTTGCCAATATCTCTGCTGTTGCCATGATTGTAGGGATAGGGATTCTCTGGATGAATCGCTCAAGAAAAGAGTCAGAAAAGGGTTTGAAACCTACTTTTTATGATTGGTTTTTGATTTGGGAAATTATGGCTGTTGGTGCTACCGGACTCCTCGCTGAGATTGCTCGCTGGGCTGGATTACCAGCACTTGGATATATTATTTATTTTATTCATCTGGTATCCGTAATGATGCTTTTTCTGTATATGCCCTATACAAAGTTCGCCCATCTTGTTTATCGGACTTTTGCCATGGCTTTTGAAAGATATAGAGAAAGTGCATTTGGTAAAAATCCCGTTAATATGTAAATATGATCAGATGTTTTCGGTTGTAAAGGCCGTGTCTTTTTGACATGGCCTTTTTTTTATTTAAATCAGGTCGGTTACAGAAGAACAAAAACAGCTATAAATAAAAAAAAGATTGCTTTACTCTTATATTGTAGGTATATTAGTTGTCTTTGTATGCTGGCGTAGCTCAACTGGCAGAGCAGCTGATTTGTAATCAGCAGGTTGCGGGTTCGAGTCCCATCGCCAGCTCCAGAAATTTAAAGACATGATCCTTGGATTTTTTTATGGGATCGGTTGTGAAGTAATAGCAGTAAGGTTGTTATAGTTAAAGTAGGTTGTGAATGGAGGGGTTCCCGAGTGGCTAAAGGGAACAGACTGTAAATCTGTCGGCAGCGCCTTCGGAGGTTCGAATCCTCCCCCCTCCACCATCTCTTTATCGTTCTGCATTTAGGTATCAGGCGGGAATAGCTCAATTGGTAGAGCATCAGCCTTCCAAGCTGAGGGTTGCGAGTTCGAGTCTCGTTTCCCGCTCCAGTAGAAGTTTTTTTTCGATTGTACAGGTAAGGCCCACATAGCTCAGTTGGTAGAGCGCATCCTTGGTAAGGATGAGGTCACCAGTTCGACTCTGGTTGTGGGCTCCATCTGGAATGCTATTTTAACCAGTTTATGGTCAGGGAGACGACGACTATGGCAAAAGAAAAGTTTGAAAGAAAAAAACCACATGTCAATGTTGGTACTGTGGGTCATATTGATCATGGTAAAACAACCCTGACCGCTGCGATAACCCGCGTACTTTCCACTAAGGGTTTGGCTAAGTTTACTGATTTCAGTGAGATCGATAAGGCACCGGAAGAAAAAGAGCGTGGAATTACTATCGCCACCGCGCATGTTGAGTATGAGACGGCCAATCGCCATTATGCACATGTGGACTGCCCAGGTCATGCAGACTATATTAAGAACATGATTACCGGTGCGGCCCAGATGGACGGTGCGATTCTTGTGGTTGGTGCCAATGATGGTGCCATGCCTCAGACCCGCGAGCATATTCTTCTTGCCCGCCAGGTTGGTGTGCCATGTATTGTCGTTTTTCTCAATAAATGCGACATGGTGGATGATCCTGAACTCATCGAACTGGTAGAGATGGAGCTGCGAGAGCTTCTTGACAAGTATGACTTCCCTGGTGATGATGTTCCGATCATCCATGGCTCTGCTTTGAAGGCTTTGGAGAATCCAGAAGATCCTGAGGCTAGCAAGTGTATTTGGGAGCTGATGGAAGCCATTGATACCTATGTTCCCGAGCCCAAGCGTGAGATTGATCAGCCTTTCTTGATGCCGGTTGAGGATGTATTCTCCATCTCCGGTCGTGGTACCGTAGCCACCGGACGTATTGAGCGTGGTATCGTTCATGTTGGTGATGAGGTTGCCATTGTAGGTATTACTGATACTGTAAAGACCACAGTCACCGGTGTTGAGATGTTCCGCAAGATCCTTGATGAAGGTCAGGCAGGTGATAATGTTGGAGTATTGCTTCGTGGCACCAAACGTGAAGATATTCAACGTGGACAGGTTCTTGCAAAGCCCGGTTCTATTACTCCCCATACCAAGTTCAAGGCAGAGTGCTATATCCTGGGTAAGGAAGAGGGCGGTCGTCATACCCCGTTCTTCAATGGATATCGTCCTCAGTTTTATTTCAGAACAACAGATGTAACCGGTATCGTGACCCTTCCCGAGGGAACCGAGATGGTAATGCCTGGTGATAATGTTTCTGTTGTTGCCGAGCTGATTACTCCTATCGCCATGGACGCTGGCCTTCGTTTTGCTATTCGTGAGGGTGGTCGGACAGTTGGTGCTGGTGTTATTAGTGAAATTATAGCTTAATATTAAAATTTTAAGCACTTTGTCTGGTTTTCTGGGCAGAGTGCTTTTTTTCTATTGGATGGTCAGGTATGAGAGATATCATTACTCTTGCGTGTGGAACATGCAAACGTCGTAATTATACGACGACAAAAAATAAGAAGAGTACACCGAACAAGCTTGAACTAAAAAAATTCTGTTCTTTTTGCAGAGCACACACCCCACACAAAGAGACTAAATAGTAAACATTAAAAATGTTATAGGCCAGTAGCTCTAACGGTAGAGCGCCGGACTCCAAATCCGGATGTTGGGGGTTCGAATCCCTCCTGGCCTGCCATTTCAGTGTCGGACTGTACGCGGCAACGGTGAGTTAATAGTGATTTTTTGGCAGGTATATATTGCCAAAGATAGGGATGGCTGGGACGATGATAAATAAATCAAAACCTATCAAAGATCTTAAAGTGATTGCTGAGGAATCTGCTAGTTTCTCGCCGACTCAAATTAAGAAATTTATTAATGAAGTCAAGATTGAAGCTACTAAAATTGTTTGGCCGGAAAGAAAAACAACCATTGGCCTCACCACTGTTGTGATTATTCTGTCAATTGTAGCTTCTCTTTATCTGGGAACAGTTGATTTGTTGCTAGGGAAAATAGTTTCTTCATTTTTGAAGTAATCTTTTTTCTGAAAAAGTATTGATGTTAGAAATAGTTACTTTAACCCCTTAACTGATTTAAAAGCTTATCCATGGAAAAACATTGGTACATCCTGCAGGTTCATTCAGGCTTTGAGGATAAGGTTAAAGCAACCCTTGAAGAGAGGATCAAGAATGAAGGCCTTGTGGAATCATTCGGAGATATCCTGATTCCCACTGAACAGGTTGTGGAAATGGTGAAAGGGGTCAGGAAGACTTCCTCACGAAAGTTTTTCCCTGGTTATATACTCATTTCAATGGAGTTAAACGATACTACATGGCATTGTATTCATGAAAATATGCCTCGGGTTGTTGGCTTTGTTGGAGACGACACGAATCCTTTGCCTCTTCCTGATGAGGAGGCTGCCAAGATTATTGGTCGTATTCATGATGGATCAGAATCACCCCGGCCGAAGGTCATATTTGAGGTTGGTGAAGTTGTCAGGGTTACAGATGGTCCATTTGCTAATTTTCAGGGTGTTGTTGATGAGGTTTTCCCTGAAAAAGGTAGGGTCAGGGTCAAAGTGTCAATATTCGGCAGGGAGACTCCTGTTGAATTAGAATATGTCCAGGTTTCAAATAGTTAAATTTAATGAATACAGATCAGTAAAGTTGGTAATTCATATTTTATAATGAATAGTAGTCTGGGTTTGTTTGATTCTTTTAACGGATTACTCAGTGAGTAAAAAAATCTACTTTGTAGAATACAGCAGGAGTAAATAATGGCCAAGAAAATCACGGCATATATCAAGTTGCAGGTTGCTGCTGGTAAAGCCAACCCGTCTCCACCAATTGGTCCGGCATTGGGTCAGCATGGTGTAAATATTATGGAGTTCTGTAAAGATTTTAATGCCAAGACTCAGTCTATGGGTGATACCGTTGTTCCGGTCGTAATAACAGTATTTCAGGACAGGTCGTTTACTTATATTACCAAAACTCCTCCAGCGTCTATCCTTTTGCTCAAAGCTGCAGGTCTGAAAAAAGGTTCGAATAATCCGAAAATTGATCGTGTTGCGGAAATAACGAAAGATCAGATTCGTGAAATTGCTGAGATTAAACTTCCTGATTTGAATGCATATGATATTGATAAAGCCATGCGTATTATTGCAGGAACAGCCCGCAGTATCGGGATCACTGTCATAGGATGATGCAAATTTAAATAATTTTACTACAATTCAAGCAGATGTCTTTTCTGATTATATGCTGAATACGTAGGAGGCCACAAAAATGCCGAAACACGGAAAACAATATAGAAATAAAATAGAAAATCTTGACCGTTCAGTTTTAATGAACTTGGACGATGCGGTTAAGGCGGTTGTCAATGCTAGCTATGCTAAGTTTGATGAAACGTTTGATATCGCAATGAAATTAGGTGTTGATCCTAGGCATGCTGATCAGATGGTTCGTTCCTCTGTTGTCTTGCCGCATGGTACAGGTAAAGTTACTCGCGTTCTTGTTTTTGCCAAGGGTGAAAAAGAGGCTGAGGCACGGGAGGCAGGTGCAGATTATGTCGGAGGGGATGAACTGGTTGCGAAAATTCAGGGTGGTTGGCTTGAATTTGATAAAACAGTAGCAACACCTGACATGATGGGCACAGTTGGTAAAATTGGTCGAGTCCTTGGACCTAGAAATTTGATGCCTAATGCCAAACTTGGGACAGTGACCTTTGATGTGGCCAATATTATAAAAGAGATTAAGGGCGGTAAGGTGGACTTTCGAGTTGATAAGGCTGGAATAGTTCATGCTGGACTGGGCAAAATATCTTTTGGTGATGCCAAGCTGCTTGACAATGTTAAGGCCTTTATAGAAAAAATTATTCAGTTGAAACCCTCTTCAAGTAAAGGGATTTATCTTAAATCAATATCTGTCTCCTCAACTATGGGTGCAGGATTTAAGGTTGATCCTCTTTCTGCCAGGGCCATGGTAAAATAAATTTGAGTATGACAACATCCTGAGGCTTCACAGTCGCTGGATTTTCAGTCAAAGACAGCAGGTACAGTTAGTTTAATTGTGTTTATTCATAGCCTGCCGAGACGATGGAAGGGGTTTTGTTCAATGCCTTGCATTTATTTCTCTTTGTAATGTGTTAAATAATTATAGAGTGTTGTAAATGTGATATGAATTAAGACGAATAACTTTCGTAATTGCTGTTTTTGATTAAATATTAACCTTAAACGAGCATGGGAGGAGTACTTTGAATCGTGATGAAAAATCAGCAGTAGTTACTGAGTTGAATGAATCATTCAACCGGGCCAAATTTACAGTGGTTGCCGACTATTGTGGATTAACGGTTTCAGAGTTGCAAGAGTTGCGTGGTGAATTGCGCAAGTGCGATTCAGAAATACGAGTAGCAAAAAATACCCTTCTGAAAAGAGCAGTTACAAATACCACAAGTGATCTTCTTGCCGATGACTTTACGGGAACTACCGCTATTGTCATGGCGTATAATGACCCGGTCTCCCCGGCAAAGGCACTTGCTAAGTTTGCTGATGGTCACGCCAAGTTTAAGATACGGTGTGCTGCTCTTGAAGGAGATAAGCTTACAATTGATGACTTGATTGCCCTGTCAAAACTTCCGACAAAAGAGGTTTTGCTTGGTCAATTTTTATCTGTTCTCAATGGAGTGCCTACGGGTCTTGTGCAGGTGCTTTCTGCTGTACCCCGGACTTTTCTTTATGGGTTGCAGGCTATCAAAGAACAAAAAGAACAGAGTGAGAACTAACAGGTATTGTGCTGTTTCTTTTTTTGATGGCAGTAGAAGCTTGAAGTCCTAAAAAGTTACGTTAAATCATAAAACTACATGAGGTATTATAATGGCTGTTTCTAAAGACGATGTAATTGAATTTATCTCCAACATGTCCGTTCTTGAGCTCTCTGCTATGATCAAGGAACTTGAGGATAAGTTTGGTGTATCAGCTGCTGCTCCTGCTGCTGCTGCTGCTGCTGTTGCTGGTGCTCCTGCTGGTGCCGCTGCTCCAGCTGAAGAAAAAACTGAATTTGATGTTATTCTCACCGGTGCCGGAGATCAGAAGATTAAGGTAATTAAAGAAGTACGTGCCATCACTGGTCTTGGCTTGAAAGAGGCTAAGGATCTTGTAGAAGGTACTCCTCAGCCTGTGAAAGAGGGTGTCAGCAAGGATGAAGCCGCTGATATCAAAACCAAGATTGAGGCTGTTGGTGGTGTGGTAGAAGTAAAATAAGTTGTCTTTGTATACCTTGTTCTGCTTGCAGAACAACCAGTTTAAATGTAACACGCTACGGCTTTTGGCACGTAGCGTGTTGCATTTAAAGCTTATGGATTTTTTTTAATGTGGGTAACAGTTTGTAACTGTTTGATTTTAGATCTATTTAAGAGAACATTTTCTCCCCGTGGTTAAAGTTATGATCTTACAGGTTTTTAATTTTTGCACAGGGCAGTCTTTTGTATTGAGGAAGAATTTTTGTTTCCATTTAACTTCCCGTCATCATCTTTGTCACCTCTTTTTATCCCCAGGCTACGTCATCTTCTGGCCTAAAGGGTCATTTACATCGCAACTGTTGAATTTTACATCCAGTCTGTGATTTTAAAATAACGCTCTCAAGGCAACCTCGAGGACTACTATGGAACGAGTGAGAAAAAATTTTGCCACGGCGGCTTCTGTCATGGAGCCACCGCATCTTATCTCCATGCAGCGTATATCATACGGAAAGTTTCTTCAGATGGATGTCGAAGCTGATGCACGTGAGGATTTTGGCCTGCAGGGAATTTTTAAGAATGTTTTCCCTATTAATGATTTTAATGGACTATGTTCTCTTGAATTTGTTCGCTATACCTTTGGTGAGCCCAAATATACGGTGGAAGAATGCCAGCAGCGTGGCATGACCTTTGAGATACCGCTTAAGATCACGGTCAGGTTGATCACTTTTGATATCGATGCGGTGACAGGTGTTCAGGCCATACGTGATATCAAGGAACAGGAGGTTTTTCTTGGAAGTCTGCCCCTGATGACCGGAGATGGTGTGTTTGTCGTTAATGGTACTGAGCGGGTTATTGTCTCCCAATTACAGCGTTCTCCCGGCCTTTTTTTCACTCATGATAATGGAAAAAGCCATGCCAGTGGTAAACTTTTATATTCCGCACGAGTTATACCAATTAGAGGTTCATGGATAGACCTTGAGTTTGATATTAAAGACGTTCTTTATGTTCGCATTGATCGCAGGCGTAAATTCCCTGTTACCACATTGCTGAAGGCCATAGGTCATAGTTCAGCCGAGCTTTTGCGGATATTTTATCTTACCAATACCGTCCGTGCAAATGGTGATGACTATTTGCTCTCTTTTTCTCCTGAGACCTTTCAGGGGCAGAGATTGGAGTTTGATCTAATTAACCCTGCGGATGGAGAGCTCCTGGCTAAAAAAGGGCATAAAGTCAGCCAGGCTCTTTGTAAGAAAATTAAAGCGGCAGCCATTGATTTCCTGAAGATATCAGTCGAGGAGCTTTCCGGCCGTTTTCTCGCTAAGGATGTCGTTCATCCGACAACCGGTGAAGTTATTGCCTTGTGTAATAGTGAACTCACTGATTCCCTGTTACAATCGCTCTCAGAAAGTGGTGTCAGTGAATTTGAAATACTTTTTATTGATGGTGTCAATTACTCAGATTCATTCAGAAAGACATTAGCACTTGATAAGGTCGGAAGTTCCGAAGAGGCCTTATTAGAGATCTACCGCAGATTGCGTCCTTCTAGTCCTCCAACGAAAGAAGTTGCTGAGACTTTTTTTGAAAATCTCTTTTTTAATGTTGACCTCTATGATCTCTCAGAAGTCGGGAGATATAAAATCAATGCCAGACTTGGTCTGACAACTGACATTAATCATAAAGCCTTAACTCGTGAGGATATTGTTGAATCGGTGAAGTATCTGGTGCGCCTGAAAGACAGTCAGGGCACAGTGGATGATATTGATCACCTTGGTAACAGACGTGTCCGAACAGTTGGGGAGCTCATTGAAAATCAGTACAGAATGGGGCTTGTCCGTATGGAACGGGCCATTAAGGAAAGAATGACTCTTCAGGAAATTGAGACCCTGATGCCTCATGACCTTGTGAATCCAAAGCCTATCTCTGCGGCCATTAAGGAGTTTTTTGGAACCAGTCAACTTTCTCAGTTTATGGATCAGACGAATCCTATCTCTGAGGTTACCCATAAACGTCGTCTCAGTGCCCTTGGACCTGGTGGTCTTTCCAGAGAGAGAGCAGGATTTGAGGTTCGTGATGTGCATCCTACCCACTATGGTCGAATCTGTCCTGTTGAAACTCCTGAGGGACCAAATATCGGTCTTATTGTTTCTCTGGCGACCTATGCCCAGGTGAATCCTTATGGCTTTATTGAGACTCCTTACCGGAAGGTCGCGGATAGAATTGTGCTCGATGAGGTGAAATATCTGAGTGCTCTGCAAGAGCAGAATCAGATCATTGCGCCTGCTAAAACCAAATTGGATGCTTCAGGAAAGATTGTACCTGATTTTCTCATTGCCAGAGAAGAAGGTGAGGTCTTGACCGTTGCCAGTGATCAGATCAGTTATATTGATATTGCCCCCAACCAGTTAGTCAGTGTTGCCGCCTCACTCATTCCCTTTCTTGAGAATGATGATGCCAACCGCGCTCTGATGGGTTCAAATATGCAGCGTCAGGCTGTACCTCTCATGATTACCGCTGCTCCTCTCGTCGGTACAGGGATGGAACGGTATGTGGCCCGTGATTCAGGTGCATGTTTGCTGGCTGGTGACGATGGTGTGGTGGAGGAAGTTGATTCCAATCGCATTGTTGTACGTTATGATCGACCCGGTGTCGATGGCTATGATACCGGCGTTGCTGTATATCGATTGAGTAAGTATAAGAAATCAAATCAGAATACATGCTTTACTCAGAGTCCTCTGGTGCTTCCTGGTTTGCGTGTCAGCAAGGGAACAGTCCTTGCTGACGGTCCCTCTTGTGAGCAGGGTGAACTGGCCTTGGGGAAAAATGTGACCATTGCCTTCATGCCGTGGCGCGGATTCAATTTTGAGGATTCAATCCTTATCAATGAAAGGCTGCTTAAGGAAGATACCTTTACCTCTGTCCATATTGAGGTCTTTGAGACCATGGCCAGGGATACAAAGCTTGGCAAGGAAGAAATTACTCGCGATATTCCTAATGTGAGCGAGGAAACCCTGAGAAATCTTGATGACTCCGGTATTGTTCGTATCGGTGCTGAGATCAAGGCGGGTGATACACTTGTAGGAAAGGTGACACCGAAGGGTGAGACCATGCTTTCTCCTGAAGAAAAGTTACTGCGGGCTATTTTCGGTGAAAAGGCCCAGGATGTTAAAGACTCATCACTTCGTGTTCCACCCGGTGTTGAAGGTGTTGTCATTGATGCCAAGGTTTATTCTCGGAGGGGTGTTGATAAAGATGAGCGATCATTGATGATCGAAGACCTTGAGATTGAACGACTCACTCAGGATAAGGTTGATGAGTTGACCAGTCTTAAACGTGGTGTCTGTCGTGAAATAGGTGATATTATCGACGGACGCACGGTCAAGAGTGATGTCTCCGATAAGAAAGGAAATGTTGTCGTTAAACTGGGGAAAAAAATAAGTGCTGATCTTGCAGAAGTCATCGGTTTTACCGCTTTGCGTACCCTTGATTTTTCCGAAAAAGCCAAATTCCAAGAGCAGATTGATCAGGCTTACGCCCGTTATGATAAGCAGGCGGCGCTTATTAGTAAACGGTATGATGGTATCATCGATCGCAAAAAGAAGGGGGATGACCTTCCTCCTGGTGTGGTTAAGATGGTCAAGGTTTATGTGGCAACGAAGCGTAAACTGTCCGTTGGCGATAAGATGGCTGGACGACATGGAAACAAAGGTGTCGTTTCCCGTCTCCTGCCTGAAGAGGATATGCCTTTCTTTGCTGATGGCACCACGGTGGATATTGTTTTGAATCCTTTAGGTGTTCCTTCTCGTATGAATGTGGGGCAGGTGCTTGAGGTCCATCTTGGTTTTGCTGCCAAAAAACTTGGGCAACAGCTCAGTGCTCTGGCACAACAGCATGAAGTTGAGGCCATTAAGAAGAAGTTGCAGTCGATCTATTCTCAGGACGAGTGTTCAAAGATCATCGGTACTCAGAGTGATGAAGAACTTCTTGACTGGGCACGTAAACACTATCGTGGATTGCACGTGGCCAGTCCTGTCTTTGACGGTGCCAATGAAGCACAGATTCGTCAATTGCTGGTTGAGAGTGGTGTTGATGAGGTGGGCCAGAGTCAACTCTATGATGGCTTGACCGGAGATCCCTTTGATAACCAGGTAACAGTCGGTGTTATGTATATGTTGAAACTGCACCATCTGGTAGATAATAAGATCCATGCTCGGTCAACCGGACCCTATTCTCTTGTGACTCAGCAACCCCTCGGTGGTAAGGCCCAGTTTGGTGGCCAGCGTCTGGGTGAGATGGAGGTGTGGGCCATGGAGGCGTATGGTGCTGCCTATACGCTGAAGGAGTTTTTGACCGCTAAGTCAGATGACGTGGAAGGAAGGACCACAATGTATGAACGGATAGTTAAGGGTAATAACTTTCTTACTACTGGTCTGCCTGAATCGTTCAATGTCCTTGTTAAAGAGCTGCAAGGTCTTTGTCTTGATATGGAGCTGTTACAAGATTGAGGGTGTAAGCTGAAGAATGGCCTTTAAAGGCCCCGTGCTCATCGTGTGCAGATGAACTTCAAGCTGAAAACTTCTCTAACCCTATAAACTGTGGGAGATGTAATCTCGTGGAAGAGCTATTTAATTTTTTTCAAAAGCCAAAAGCTCCTGTTAAATTCAAAAAAGTACAGATATCTTTAGCTTCACCTGACAAAATCATGGACTGGAGCCATGGTGAGGTAAAGAAGCCTGAAACCATCAATTATCGGACCTTCAAGCCCGAAAGAGATGGCCTTTTTTGTGCCAAGATCTTTGGTCCGGTCAAAGATTTTGAGTGTAATTGCGGGAAGTATAAACGCATGAAACATAGAGGTGTCGTCTGTGAAAAGTGCGGGGTTGAGGTTATTCAGTCAAAGGTTCGCCGGGAACGGCTGGGGCATATCAAACTTGCTGCCCCGGTAGCTCATATCTGGTTTCTTAAAAGCCTTCCCAGCAAGATTGGTGCTGTTCTTGACCTGACGCTGAAACAACTGGAAAAGATTCTTTATTTTGAACAATATGCAGTCATAGAGTCAAGTGTTGACTCTATTCCTGTCTCTACTCTGCTTACCGAAGAGACGTATCGTCAGCAACGCGATGCCTTTCCTGGGCAGTTTCAGGTTGGTATTGGTGCCGAGGCTATTCGTGAGCTGCTCTCCAGACAGGATTTGGTTGCCTTATCAGCTCAGTTGCGCGAAGAGATGACATCGACAAACTCGAAAACTAAAAGGCAGAAGCTGTATAAACGGCTTTTCGTCATAGAAGCTTTTCGTGATTCCGGCAATAGGCCTGAGTGGATGGTTTTAGAGGTCATTCCGGTATTACCACCCGATTTGCGCCCTCTTGTTCCTTTGGAGGGTGGCCGTTTTGCCACTTCCGATCTCAATGATCTTTATAGACGGGTGATTAACAGAAATAACCGCCTGAAAAGACTCCTTGAACTTGACGCACCGGATATTATCATTCGCAATGAAAAACGGATGCTTCAGGAGGCGGTCGATGTCCTTTTTGATAATGGACGTCGTGGTCGTGTCATTACTGGAGCCAATAAACGGCCGCTGAAGTCGCTTTCTGATATGCTGAAAGGGAAGCAGGGTCGGTTCCGTCAGAATCTTCTGGGAAAACGTGTTGATTATTCCGGTCGTTCCGTCATTGTGGTGGGACCCCATCTTCGACTGCATCAATGTGGTATCCCTAAGAAAATGGCTTTGGAGTTGTTTAAGCCCTTCATCTATAATAAGCTTGAGAGCAAGGGTTTTGTTACCACCATCAAGAGTGCCAGGAAAATGGTGGAAAAAGGGGCCAAGGAGGTCTGGGATGTTCTTGAAGAGGTTGTTACTGAATATCCCGTGATTCTCAACCGTGCGCCAACCCTCCATCGTCTTGGTATGCAGGCCTTTGAGGCTCTGCTGATTGAAGGTAAGGCAATCCAGTTACATCCCTTGGTTTGTGCGGCTTTTAATGCCGACTTTGACGGTGACCAGATGGCTGTTCATGTGCCTCTGTCTGTTGAGGCCCAGGTTGAGGCGCGGGTTCTCATGATGTCATCGAATAATATCCTCTCACCTGCCAATGGTGAACCGGTTATTATTCCCTCTCAGGATATTGTTCTTGGCCTCTATTATATGAGTCGTGAGCGAATCAATGCCACCGGTGAGGGTAAGATCTTTTCAAGTCCTGAGGAGGCAATAATTGCCTATGATTATCAGGCTGTTCATTTACAGGCCAAGATTAAAGTCCGCATGGATGGGGAAATTATTGATACCACCATGGGGAGGATTCTGCTTGGGGGCCTGTTGCCTGTAGTTGTGCCATTTGCAGAAATCAATAAGGTGATGAGTAAGAAGGCACTTGCTCAACTCATTGATTATACGTACAGGCATGGTGGAACTAAAGAAACGGTTATCCTTGCTGACCGCTTGAAAGATATAGGCTATGAATATGCCACACGGGCCGGGATCTCCATCTGTATTAATGATATGAAGATACCGACGAGTAAGGAAGATCTGATTGAAAAGGCAGAAAATGATGTGATGGATGTTGGACAGCAATATTCTGATGGTCTTATTACCTCCGGTGAGAAATATAATAAGGTTGTCGATATCTGGTCCAAGGTGAGTGAGGATGTTGCCAACGAGATGATGGAAGGGATAAAGGTTGATTATGTCCGTGACCATGATAATAACGTCGTGGAAGTACCAAGCTTTAACTCTATCTTTATCATGGCTGATTCCGGCGCCAGGGGCTCCAGGGATCAGATCAGGCAGTTGGCCGGGATGCGTGGACTGATGGCTAAACCATCGGGCGCCATTATTGAAACTCCGATCAAAGCCAATTTCCGAGAGGGACTTGGTGTACTTGAATATTTTATTTCAACTCATGGTGCTCGGAAAGGGCTTGCGGATACAGCGCTGAAAACTGCCAACTCCGGATATCTTACCCGGAGACTAGTTGATGTAGCGCAGGATGCAACGATTATTGAAGCAGATTGCCAGACTATTGATGGAATTATTGCTGAACCACTGATGGACGGTGGAGAGGTAATTGTTCCCCTTGGAGACCGAATCTTAGGACGTGTAACCTTGGAAGAAGTCATTGATCCGTATAGCGGTGAGGTGATTGTGGCTGAGGGTGAGGAAGTCACTGAATCAAAGGTTAAGCAGATCAGTGAGGCAGGGATTGACCGGGTTCATATCCGCTCAGTGCTTACCTGCCGGACTCGGCGCGGGGTCTGTGCTGCCTGTTATGGACGTGATTTAGGGCGTGGTCATATGGTGAATATCGGTGAGGCAGTAGGTATTATTGCTGCTCAATCCATCGGTGAACCGGGAACTCAGCTGACCATGCGTACCTTCCATATCGGTGGTACTGCCAGTCGTGCCATTGAACAGGCTGAAGTCCAGACGCAGCGTGGCGGTTTGGTCGTCTTTAAGAATATGCATTACGTTGAAAATAATCTTGGGGTCAAGATTGTCATGAATCGTAATGCGGAAATTACCATCAAGGATGAACTTGGTCGAGATCGTGAGCGCTATAAGGTAAATTATGGTGCTCAGATCTTTGTAAAAGAAGGAGAAACGGCTGAGGCCGGTATGATTCTTGCCAAATGGGACGCCTATACGATTCCCATTGTCAGTGAGGTTGGTGGTATTATTAAATATGGTGATGTGATTGAAGGTATCACCATGCAGGAGAAGTTGGATGGAGTGACCGGGAAGTCCAGTAAGGTCATTGTCCATTCAACCACTGCTGCCCAGTTGAATCCACGCATCAGTGTTAAAAATGAGCGCGGCAAAACTCGTAAACTGCCAAATTCTGAATCTTTTGCACGATACAGTCTGCCTGTAGGATCGTTTATCTCAGTGGATGAGGGAGCTGTTATTGAGCCTGGAGCAATTGTTGGAAAGATTCCCCGTGAATCATCGAAAACAAAGGATATTACCGGTGGTTTACCACGAGTTGCCGAGTTGTTTGAGGTTAGAAAATCAAAGGATCCTGCCATTATTTCCCAGATCGATGGACGGGTAAGTTTCGGCAAGGAATTGAAGGGTAAACGGCGGGTGGTTGTGACCCCTGAGTATGGAGAACCCGAGGAGTATCTTGTACCAAAGGCCAAACATACCATTGTCCATGAAGGTGATTATGTGCAGGCTGGTGAGCCTTTAATGGAAGGGGTTGTCCTTCCCAATGATATCTTGAGGGTTCTTGGAGTAAAAGAGCTGGCCAAATTCCTGGTTAATGAGGTACAGGAAGTGTATCGTCTGCAAGGTGTTAAGATCAATGACAAGCATATTGAGGTTATTGTCCGTCAGATGCTGAAGAGAGTACAGATCACCAGTGCCGGAGATTCCCGTTTCATGATTGGTGAACAGGTGGAATGGTGGAAATTTGAAGATGAGCGGGAACGCCTTTTTGCCGAGGGAAAGGTCCCAGCAGTTGCGGAACCCATGCTCTTAGGTGTCACAAAGGCTTCACTGTCTACTGAAAGCTTTATTTCTGCGGCCTCATTCCAAGAGACAACAAAGGTACTGACCAATGCGGCTATGGCGGGTAAAATTGATCAGCTGGCCGGGTTGAAGGAAAATGTAATTATGGGAAGGTTAATTTCGGCAGGAACCGGATTGCGAGGCAATTCATAGGGAACTATTCTACTCCAATATCCTTTTTTGTGTTGACACAGATACGACATTGGGGTAAATAACTTTTCTTTGTGTTTATCCTTTGTGGGTTGTTTATTCACAGGTTGTGGTAAGCGAGTAAAGTTATTAAGAATAATAAATTAAGCGTAATCGAACAGGAGCAGTAAAAGTAATGCCAACAATTAACCAGCTCGTTCGACAGGGCAGAAAGAAGATAGTTAAAAAAACAAATACCCCTGCATTGAAAGGGTCACCTCAGAAACGTGGTGTCTGCGTTCGTGTATATACAACAACTCCGAAGAAACCAAACTCGGCTCTCCGTAAGGTGGCAAGAGTAAGGTTGACCAACGGGATTGAGGTGACTTCCTATATCCCTGGAATTGGCCATAATCTACAGGAGCATTCGGTTGTTTTGATCAGGGGCGGTCGTGTAAAAGATTTACCTGGTGTAAGGTATCATATCGTTCGTGGTACCCTTGATACCCTTGGGGTTACCAACAGACGACAAGGTCGCTCAAAATATGGTGCAAAACGACCTAAATGATAGGTTGCTTCTGTTGCTGAAAAGGATAAAAAATGCCGCGTAGAAAAATAGTAGCAAAAAGAGAGATTGAGCCCGATCCACGCTTTAATTCAGTGTTGGTAAGTAAGTTTACCAACGGTATTATGGAGCGAGGGAAAAAGAGTGTTGCTCAGCATATATTGTATGGTGCCATGGATATCATTGCAGCCAAGGTGACTGATAGTGATCCTTTGACAGTTTTCGAAGAGGCCATGGAGAAGGTACGGCCAAAGGTCGAAGTTAAATCGCGTCGTGTCGGTGGTGCTACCTATCAGGTGCCGATGGAAGTCAGGCAGTCCAGGAGAAATGCCTTGGCTATGAGGTGGATTATCAGCTATGCCAAGTCACGCTCTGGAAGATCTATGTCTGAGAAGTTGGCGGCAGAGCTTATGGATGCATTTAATAACCGTGGTGCAGCTGTGAAGAAGCGCGACGATACGCATCGTATGGCTGAGGCGAATAAGGCATTTGCGCATTATCGCTGGTAGGGATCTGCTTTCAATAAGCGTTTGCTGGAACTATTTTTGTTGTACGGTTGGCCATCAATAAATATTGATTGTGTCGAGGGGTATTGATGGCTGTTCATGAGGATCTGTCTAATGTGCGCAATATAGGCATAATGGCCCATATTGATGCCGGAAAGACTACCACAACTGAACGAATTCTTTACTATACCGGTCGGTCTCATAAGATTGGTGAGGTTCATGACGGCAATGCTGTTATGGACTGGATGGAGCAAGAACAGGAGCGAGGGATTACGATAACCTCTGCCGCTACCACCTGCTTCTGGCATAATTGTAAGGTAAATATTATTGATACACCAGGGCATGTCGATTTCACTGTTGAAGTCGAACGATGCTTGAGAGTGCTTGACGGTGTAGTTGCTGTTTTTTGTGCCGTTGGTGGGGTTGAGCCGCAGTCGGAGACGGTATGGCGTCAGGCTGACAAGTATTCCATCCCCCGGATAGCATTTATTAATAAGATGGATCGTCTCGGGGCTGATTTTGATCGCAGTCTTAAGATGATAGCGAAGAGACTTGGGGCAAACCCGGTTGCTGTGCAGCTTCCAGTTGGTTGTGAGTCTGCATTTGAGGGGATCATTGACCTTGTTGAAGGTAAGATGTTCATCTTTGATGAGGTGTCACTTGGACAGGAAGTAAGGGAGGTTGATATCCCTGAAGAGTATCAACACAAATTCACGGCCGCACATATGGTACTCCTCGAAAAGTTGGCCGACTTTGATGAGGGGATCATGGGAAAATACCTGGAGAACAAACCAGTGTCACCTGAAGAGATTTATTCGGCTCTCAGGAAAGCAACGCTGAGTCTTGACTTGGTTCCCGTCTTTTGTGGTAGTGCCTTTAAAAATAAAGGAATTCAACCCTTACTCGATGGCGTGATTCGCTATCTTCCCTCTCCGCTCGATGTTCCCTCGGTTGAAGGGCTAGATGAAAGTGGTCAACTCGTAACGCGAGTTCCAAGCGATGACGCCCATTTTTCTGGCTTGGTCTTTAAGCTTATGAGTGATTCCTTTGTTGAGAATCTTGCTTTTTTGCGAGTTTATTCCGGTACGATTAAGGTTGGCGACAGAGTTTATAATCCTGCGAAAAAAAAGCAGGAAAAAATTTCTAAGCTTCTTAAATTGCATGCCAATAAGCGTGAGGAAGTTAAGGAAATAGGTAGTGGTGATATTGGAGCCGTGATAGGCCTCAAGTTTACGACGACGGGTGATACCCTCTGTGCGAGTGATGATTATATCCTTCTTGATAGTATGGATTTCCCGGAGCCTGTTATCGGAGTAGCCATAGAGGCTAAAAGTAAGGCTGATGAGAAGAAGCTTGCTGACTCCTTACAGAAGTTAGCCCTTGAAGATCCTTCTTTTACGATAACGACCAACGAAGATACTGGTCAAACGATTATTTCCGGGATGGGTGAGCTGCATCTTGAAATAATTATTGATCGTTTGTTGAATAATTTTAAAGCGTCTGCCAATGTAGGTAAGCCCCAGGTTGCGTATAAAGAGACAATCAGTATCACGAAAGAGGCAGAGGGTAAGTTTGATCAGCATACCGGTGCTAAAGGACAATATGGGCATGTTGTTCTCAAGGTCGATCCACTTTCCAGAGGTACAGGTTTTGTTTTTGAGAGCAAGGTAAGCGAGGACCAGATTCCTGCTTCCTTTATGAAGGCCATCGAGAAGGGAATTTTCGATAGCCTTGATGCTGGGCCCTTGATTGGTTATCCCTTGACCGACTTGAAGGTTAGTTTGATTGGTGGCTCCTATCATGAGGATGATTCTACCGAGATGGCATTTGGGATTTCTGCTGCGATGGCGATTCGCCGTGTGGTTGCAGATGCTGAACCTTTGCTGTTGGAACCTTTAATGCTTGTAGAGGTTGTTACTCCAGACCAATATCTTGGTGAAGCGATTAATGATCTTAATAGTAAAAGAGCCAAGATTGGCATTGTTGAGACTGTGCATGATTTACAGGTAGTTCATGCACAGGTTCCCTTGGCAGAGATGTTCGGATATTCAACATCTTTGCGATCCGCTACTCAGGGACGTGCTAATTTTACAATGCGATTTTTAGAATATGATGTGGTGCCGAAGGCTAAGGCAGAAGTAATAATAAAGAAAATCAGAGGAATTTAAGTTCAATCATATTGAGGTCCGATTATGGCAAAAGAAAAGTTTGAAAGAAAAAAACCACATGTCAATGTTGGTACTGTGGGTCATATTGATCATGGTAAAACGACCCTGACCGCTGCGATAACCCGCGTACTCTCCACTAAGGGTTTGGCTAAGTTTACTGATTTCAGTGAGATCGATAAGGCACCGGAAGAAAAAGAGCGTGGAATTACTATCGCCACCGCACATGTTGAGTATGAGACAGCCAATCGTCATTATGCTCATGTGGACTGTCCAGGTCATGCAGACTATATTAAGAACATGATTACCGGTGCGGCCCAGATGGATGGCGCGATTCTAGTAGTTGGTGCCAATGATGGTGCCATGCCTCAGACTCGTGAACATATTCTTCTTGCCCGTCAGGTTGGTGTGCCTTGTATTGTCGTTTTTCTCAATAAATGCGACATGGTGGATGATCCTGAACTCATCGAACTGGTAGAGATGGAGCTGCGTGAGCTTCTTGACAAGTATGACTTCCCTGGTGATGATGTTCCGATCATCCATGGCTCTGCTTTGAAGGCTTTGGAGAATCCAGAAGATCCTGAGGCTAGCAAGTGTATTTGGGAGCTGATGGAAGCCATTGATACCTATGTTCCCGAGCCCAAGCGTGAGATTGATCAGCCTTTCTTGATGCCGGTTGAGGATGTATTCTCCATCTCCGGTCGTGGTACCGTAGCCACCGGACGTATTGAGCGTGGTATCGTTCATGTTGGTGATGAGGTTGCCATTGTAGGTATTACTGATACTGTAAAGACCACAGTCACCGGTGTTGAGATGTTCCGCAAGATCCTTGATGAAGGTCAGGCAGGTGATAATGTTGGAGTATTGCTTCGTGGCACCAAACGTGAAGATATTCAACGTGGACAGGTTCTTGCAAAGCCCGGTTCTATTACTCCCCATACCAAGTTCAAGGCAGAGTGCTATATCCTGGGTAAGGAAGAGGGCGGTCGTCATACCCCGTTCTTCAATGGATATCGTCCTCAGTTTTATTTCAGAACAACAGATGTAACCGGTATCGTGACCCTTCCCGAGGGAACCGAGATGGTAATGCCTGGTGATAATGTTTCTGTTGTTGCCGAGCTGATTACTCCTATCGCCATGGACGCTGGCCTTCGTTTTGCTATTCGTGAGGGTGGTCGGACAGTTGGTGCTGGTGTTATTAGTGAAATTAT
>Ga0180732_1000192_pt1 | contig 58591 bp, 48 predicted proteins | sample KR11_01MetaG_FD_148674 | JGI IMG/M metagenome (GOLD analysis project Ga0180732, IMG submission 148674) | Groundwater microbial communities from the Olkiluoto Island deep subsurface site, Finland - KR11_0.1 MetaG | ecosystem: Environmental > Aquatic > Deep subsurface > Groundwater | place... | reverse complement strand
TTAACTGGACAAATATCATTTTAGCTGTATTAAGCGGCTTGCTTTTAACCGGTTCTTTCCCGAAAATCGGCATTGACTGGCTTGCGTGGTTTGCCCTTGTGCCGTTGCTGATTTCCTTAAAAAACAGCTCGTTAGCAAATAGTTTTCGCCTTGGTTTTATTGCAGGTCTTGCACATTATATTACCCTTGCATACTGGCTTGTCTATACTATGCAAACTTATGGTAATCTTCCTCTTTATCAATGCGTATCCGTTCTTTTCCTGTTATCCGCTTATCTATCTCTCTACATAGCTGTCTTTTCGGTTATTTTAATAAGGCTATGTGCAAAACCTGTGAACTGTCTTTTTATAATTCCTTTTTCATGGGTTTCTTTGGAATATATTCGCAATTATCTTTTCTCAGGGTTTCCCTGGGGGCTGATTGGATACTCCCAATTTAACAGGTTGCATCTTATACAGCTATCGGATATACTTGGAATATATGGGGTGTCTTTTCTGATTGCTCTGGCTAATGCGACAATTTTCCTTGCATTTCTTTATATCACGGGAAGCAAATGGAAAGAGGCAAAGGTTAAAAAACGTCTTGCCGGAGGATCGATATTTGTTTTTATCCTGATCACAGGCCTTGTTTTCATTTATGGAACATGGCGAATTAAATCAATTGATAATCTAATCTCTGCTGCAAAGTCTGTAAAAATCACAATTGTTCAGGGAAATATCGAACAGTCAATAAAGTGGGATCCTGCATTTCAAACAGCAACCACAGAAAAATACATCAATTTATCTCTTTCAGCCAAAGAGGAAAAACCTGATCTCGTGGTCTGGCCGGAGACAGCAACTCCCTTTTACTTTTTATATGACAGACTGCTGTCAAAAAAGGTTCAAAATGGAATTCATGATACAAACACGGATTTTCTGATAGGCAGTCCTTCCTTTGCCCGCATGGGAAACATTATAGAATATTACAATAGTGCCTACCTGATTAGCCCGGATGGAATGGTATGCGGAAAATATGACAAGGCACACCTTGTTCCATTTGGAGAATATGTTCCTTTTAAAAAATGGCTGCCGTTTATTGGTAAAATGGTTGAAGCTGTTGGAGATTTCAGCGCTGGGCAGGAAGGAAAAACTATCAAGTGGAATAATTACAACCTGGGGTTGCTGATTTGTTATGAAATCATTTTTCCTGAGCTTTCCAGAGCCATGACAAAAAATGAAGCGTCATTACTTGTCAACATCACCAATGATGCTTGGTATGGTAAAACAAGCGCTCCCTATCAGCACTTTTCCATGGCAATATTCAGAGCGATAGAAAACAGACGATCTCTGGTAAGGGCGGCAAATACAGGCATAAGCGGATTCATAGACCCTGTTGGAAGAGTTATGGATTCGACATCGCTCTTTCAGGAAAAAGTAATAACTCGATCTATTCCAATAATACATGAGACATCCGCCTATACCAGATTTGGTGATCTATTCGCCATTGCATGCCTGGTAGTTATGCTTATATTTTCAATATTGTATAAAGGTAAAGGGTAATGTCTCAATAAGTCCGGGCAAATTACATGATACAAGACTCGCCCACTGATAACAAAATGTAAGAAGATCTGAAACTCGCATATAAGTGAGCCTAAAGAAAAAACAGTGGCCAATCCTTTTAATACGTATTGGTTAAGCGATAGATCATATGCTTTAAAGATAAATTTTCTTATGCGCTGTTTTTTCTCAAAGCTCACTAAGATGCTCAAACAGTCAGCTCTTTTACATTTTATCACCAGCGGACTCGTCTTTTTTATCTTTAGCCGAACTTTTTGAGAAGTTACGGCAAGGGCAACTTAAATAAAAAACAATGATAAACACATAAAAATCGAAATTTTGACGGCAATGGACTTTTTACAAAGCCGTCAACAATAAGGAGAAAAAAATGTCTATAGAACTCAAACAAACTATAAAGGAACTTAATCTTAAATTAGACCATCTGAAGGACTATCTTTGACGTCGAAGAAAAATCAAAAAGACTAAAAGAAATTGAGAACCTGATTGCAAAAGACAGCTTCTGGGATAAACAAGAAGAAACCACATCAATTCTAAAAGAACGGGCTCTGCTTACAAGCAAGGTCGAAAGTTTTAACAAGCTTTTTAAAAACCTTGAAGAATGTGAAATGATGCTGGATATGGCCCTCGATGAATCAGACACAGATACCATCGAAGAAGTTTACCATGAAATCGAAGCAATAGACAAAGAAATCAGCAAACTTTCACTCGAGTTAATGCTTGATGAAGAAGATGATAAAAAAAATGCTATTGTTTCAATCAATGCAGGCGCAGGCGGAACCGATGCTCAGGACTGGGCTGAAATGCTTTTCAGAATGTATATGAGATGGACTGAACGAAAAGGCTTTCAAGCCAAAATAATTGACTTTCAGCCTGGTGATGAAGCTGGGATTAAGAGTGTTACTTTTACCGCAAGCGGAGAATATGCATATGGATACCTTAGGGCGGAAAAAGGAGTTCACCGCCTGGTTAGAATCTCTCCATTTAATGCAAGCCACAAAAGGCAGACATCCTTTGCTTCCGTATTTGTCTATCCGGAAATTGATAAAACAATTGTTATAGATATCGACGATAAAGACTTGCGTATAGATGTATTCAGGGCAAGCGGTGCTGGAGGACAACATGTTAATAAAACAAGCAGTGCTGTCCGCATTACACACCTGCCTACAGGGATAGCTGTGCAGTGCCAGCAGGAAAAATCTCAGCACAGAAACAAAGAAATGGCAATGAAGGTGCTTAAAGCAAGACTATATCAACAGGAAAAGCTGAAGCAGGATGAAAAAAAACAAAAACTGCATGACAGCAAGGATGATATAGCATGGGGCAGCCAGATAAGGTCATATGTTCTTCATCCCTATCAGATGGTCAAGGATCACCGGATAAATCTTGAAGTTGGTGACGTCAACAGCGTTCTTGATGGAGCAATAGATCCTTTTATAGAAGGCGTGCTTCTTTCACGATAGCTTTATGAATCCTATCGATATAATTGATAAATACTACAAAACCGATTCAAAAGCATATGAAATTATAATTCAACATAGCAAACAGGTCACAAGAAAAGCTCTTGATGCCGCCAAAAAGGTTCCCCATTTAAATCCAGACCTTGATTTTATAAAAGAAGCTGCGATGCTGCACGATATAGGTATTTTTTTGACCAATACCCCTGAATTAGGTTGTAAAGGCAAGTCGCCGTATATTTGCCATGGATATTTGGGCCGTGAAATATTAGAAAAAATCGGGCTTCCGAGACACGCTCTTGTCTGCGAACGTCACGTAGGCGTTGGCATAACAATCGAAGACATAAAAAACTACGCTCTTCCGTTACCCAAACGCGATATGCTTCCTGTTTCAATAGAAGAGCAGATAATATGCTTTGCAGACAAGTTCTTTTCTAAAAATCGGGATTCACTAAAAAAAGAAAAATCTGTTGAAGATATAAAGCAATACCTTAAACCCTACGGACTTGAAAAAGTCAAAAGGTTTCAGTCCTGGGTTGATCTGTTTGGGTGATAACAGATGTAACGGCATTATCCTTATTTTTTTGTAATAGTTCAGCTTTTTGAAGATATGCTCGCTTCAGGTATAATCAAATTAAAATCATGAAAAACTCGTGCATAAGATATCATAAAGAAAGAATTAGCCATAACTATAAAGAAATTGTGGCAATTGAACAAAAAGCCTGGCAACAAATGGGTTTTATAATAGATTCTTTCTTAACGATCTCTAATGCACTCAAACAGTTTCCTGTTTTGAATTTGATCATACCTGAAGCTCACACCCTCAGCAGATTTGTTTCATAAGACTAAAATATTACCATTTTTTTAATAGGAGGTGCGGCTTGTCAAGCAAAATTCAGATTACGATTAACGGAAAAGTAACTGCTGTAAAACCCGACACCTCTATCTTACAGGCAGCAGAAGAATCAGGGATAAAGATACCAACTCTTTGCTATCAGGAACACCTAAAGCCCCTGGGACGATGTCGTCTATGCGTAGTAGAAATTGAAGGCAAAGATCGTCTTGTAACATCCTGTATAGCAAAGGTCAAAGAAGGAATGGTTGTAGATACTGATTCAGAGCGTGTACGGCAGGCCCGTCAAAATAAAATAGAACTAATACTGACAAATCACTATGGAGACTGCGTAGCTCCATGTCATCTCGCCTGCCCGGCAAACGTGGATATCCAGGGGTATCTTGCACTGCTTGCCAATGGTCAATATCTGGAAGCATTAAAACTAGTTAAGGAACGCTGCCCAATGCCCCTGGTAATCGGAAGGATATGCCCCCATCCATGTGAAACCGAATGCCGGCGCCAAAGAGTTGACGAGCCTGTTTGTATTAACTTTGCAAAGCGTTTTCTTGGTGATTACGAAAGAACTAATTACAAGAAATTGATTGTATGTCTACCCGAACCTTCCGGCTACCGGGTCGCTGTTGTTGGAGGAGGGCCTGCCGGGCTCTCCACTGCCTTTTATCTGAGGCAAATGGGCCATGAAGTGACTATATTTGAGGCCATGCCTGAGTTAGGCGGACAATTGAAGTATGGAATCCCCAGTTACCGTCTTCCCAGGCATATCCTAGAACTTGAGATAGAATCTATACTTCAGCTCGGAATTGATGCAAAAACAAACACTTCACTTGGGAAAGACTTTACCTGTGCAAGTCTTCTTTCTGATGGATACAGCGCAGTTTTTTTAGGATTAGGTTGCTGGGGTGCACGTAATTTGCGTATCCCAGGAGAAGAATTAAGCGATGTTATAGAAGGCACAACTTTTCTAACAGATGTCTCTCTTGGAAAAGATGTAAAGATTGGAAATAAAGTAATAGTTATCGGCGGCGGGAATACAGCCATCGATGCTGCCCGTACTGCCCTTAGGCTGGGAGCAAAAAATGTCGCCATATACTATCGTCGATCAAGAGTGGAAATGCCGGCTCTTGCCGCAGAGGTTGATGCTGCAGAAGAAGAGGGTGTTCAAATAAATATACTTGTTGCTCCTTCACGGCTTATTGGTGAAAACGGCAAGTTAAAACAGATGGAATATATAAGTATGACGCTTTGTGAAAAAGATGATAGCGGAAGGTGCAGGCCGGCGCCAATATCCGGTTCAGAAAAAACCGTTGATGTAGATACAGTAATAGCGGCGATCGGACAGGTACCTGAAATGTCTTGTTTGCAGAATGATGAAATCGGCCAAAAGTGCGAAACCACGCGCTGGGGAACAATTGTTGCGCACCCAGGCACTCTTCAGACAAATGTAGTAGGGGTCTTTACCGGAGGAGACGTCTTTACCGGCCCCAAGACAGTGGTGTCAGCTTTTAGCGCAGGCAGACGAGCCGCTCATTCCATTGATCTGTTCCTGCGCAAAAAGCCTGTAAAATCTCCTGAAATGCCTTTTAACATAAGCAAAGGGTCCCTTAATAAAGTGGATTCACAAAACTTCGTCGGTGTTGCAAAGAAAGCAAGGGCAACAATGCCGGAACTTCCTGCAGGTGCCCGCCGCAATAACTTTGAAGAAGTGGATTTGGGGTTTTCAGAAGAAACTGCTGTTCAAGAGGCAAAGAGATGCCTTTCTTGCGGATGTATTGATGCCTTTGAATGCAAATTGAGAGAATATGCCACAGAATATGGGGTAGATATTTCAAACCTTGAAAGCCGGCAGGAAAAAAAGTTTGAAATAGATGAAACACATCCGCATATAATTGTTGATCCAAACAAATGCATCAACTGCAGGCGATGCATGCGTAATTGCTCTGAATACCAGTGTTCAGATGCAATCGAGTTAGAACCACTTGAATTTGATCAAAAAGGCAAGATAACATTTTTCGGACCTGTAATCAACGACAATTGTGTTTCATGCGGTTTATGCGTAAGCAACTGTCCCACAGGCGCCCTTATTGAAAAAACAAAAAAACGCCCCGGACCTTTCCATCTTGAAACCACACCAACCACTTGTTCCGTATGCGGCTGCGGATGCAATTTAATATTAAACTATATTGGCAATGATTTGGTCAAAGTAACATCAGATCTGAAAAAGGAGCCAAATTACGGCCATCTCTGCATTAATGGAAAGTTCAGATATAAAGATACAAGTGGAAGAAAAAGGCTGGATAAGCCTCTAATCAAGCAAAAAGGACAATTTATCTCAGTGGAGTGGGACGAAGCTATTTCCCATGTTGTTCAGCGGCTTAAAACGCTTCAAAAAACATATCCCCCTGAATCGTTTGCAGGAATTGCAACACCAGCATGCACAAATGAAGAAGCATATCTATTTCAGAAATTTTTAAGAGCTGTACTTAAAACTTCAAATATCGACTTTTTCGATAGCCCATCTGAAATAAATATTCTCCCTGAATTTACTTCGCTGTTCTCGACTACGGCTGAATATAGAACTATTGAAACCGCAAAACAGATTCTTATCACCTCAGATAATCCGGCTGTTCAATATCCAGTAATTGATGCGCTTGTCAGACGCGCTCAAAGAGAAAACAAAGCAACAATTGATTTTGTAGATGGTGCATTGCCTGAAATTTCAGATGAAATGCCTACTGTTTTTCTTTATTCAAAGGAAATCTTTAAATGGGATACAAATCAGCTTGAACAACTCCTTTCAATGTCCAAGAAAGGATTTTTGCATCTTTTTCCACTTATTTTTAAATCCAATGGCCTTGGATTGCTTAATATGGGTGTTTCCCCAAACCTTTTTCCAGGGCAAAAATGGATAAATGATATTGAGGAACGCAAAAAATTAGAAACTGCCTGGAAAACAAATCTGCCTGAACAGCCGGGACTATCGATAGACAAAATACTGGAAAAAACTTTTACAGAGGATATTCGTGTAATTTATTTAATGGGCGACATTCCGGAATCTATTGAACATGACGACACAGTAAAAAGGTCTCTTTCTAAGGCTGAACTATTAGTGGTCCAATCGCCTTATCATTCACGGTTATTCTCAGACGCAGAAGTAATCTTGCCTCCACTTACAATTGAAGAATCAGAGGGAACCATAACAAATATCGAAGGTAGAATAAGTCCGTTATCTGTTCCAGTTTCTATGCGGGGACAAAATAAACATGGAAGAGAAATAATAGCACAGATTTCAACGCTAATGGGTTACCCAATGCCCTTGAGTAATTTAGATGAAATAAACAAAGAGATTAATTGATCACTGATTTTTTCTGGCCCCTGATCCATGCCCCCCGTGAACCGTTACAAGATGCCGTATTACGCTTTTTATAACTCTTGGAAATGAAAAGGAGATATCACTCAATCCATCTGGAAAAAGATATTTTTCAGTCATTACATCTGAAACATCATCTCCCTCGATCTTAATATCCCTTAACCTACATCCATTAATGCCGCATTTTCTGGCAGTTTTAAGCAACGGCACCCTGTCCGGATTTATATTGAATACATCACAAATAGCCCTGTCAATGCTTAGGCAGTTTATCCCGGCAAAAAGCAGGCCGGTATGTCTTACAGGCCCGCCACGAGGGCCTGTCTTTTCCATAATATCTATGGCATCTACAACGGTAAAACATGGCTGGACATGCTCGTAAATGCCAAGAATCATTAATGAAAATTTTTCGTGGCTGCCCCGGGCTTTAAAATGTCTCCATGCCTTAACCTTTCCGGCAACCAGCCCAAAAACATTTTTAACCGCTCCTGAAAAAAGCATCTGTTGGTGAGCCTTAAATTTTGGAATGTTAATTATTTTATCAAAATCTCTGACTGTATCTGTTATTCGCACTTTGCTGTGATATGGATATGATCTGTTTCCCCTGAAACATACGATTGGGATATTGTCTTTTTTAAGCAAAGGCAGCAACCCGCAGGCAGCAGCAACCTGACTGACCCTCCCGAATGCAGGGCTGTCTCCAACCGCCGGCAGTCCGCCGGCAGTCTTAACAATATCCGCCACAGATTTTACAACAAAGGGATGCGTTATGACCCCTGACCTTGCAGAAGCTTTTAATAGCAGATTTGGTTTTAACAAGATATTTTCGCCCTTATTTACAAGTGATTCAATTCCGCCAAAATATGAAAATGCTCTATTAATATTATAATCAAGATTCTTTGTATCATAATTCGGACATCTTAATATAACCACCTTAAACTTATCGTTATTATTTTCGAGCACCATAATTTCCTTCAAAAATCTGTCGATTAATTTTTTTCCTCTGCGACCTCTGCGGCTGGGCGGTGAATATAGCCCACTTTAAACATGCATAGCACTCAGCCTAAACGCTCAGGTTGCAACATTTCTGCAATTAAAGCATAAGCTTATAATATTAGCAAATATTGAAAATTTATCCCGGCCTTCTTACCAAAGTTGATATTTCAAGCCCTTAATGCTACACGACATTGATTTAGAGCAATACGGAGTTAAAATGAAATTATTTGACAGCCACTGCCATCTTGATGACCGCGCATATGACAAAGATATCGATGATGTAATAAAATGCGCAAATGAAGCTGGTGTTTCTGCAATTATGATAGTTGGAACAAACAAGGATTCTTCCACTAAAGCTGTTGCACTGGCAAAATCTTATAGTGGTTTGTATGCCTCTGTAGGTATTCATCCACACGATGCAAAAGACTGTTCAGAACAAGTTCTTTTATACCTGATTAAACTTACCAAAAGCAAAAAAGTCCGGGCATGGGGAGAAATCGGCCTTGACTTTAACCGAATGTATTCTCCAAGAAAAGATCAGGAAAAATGGTTTGTCAGGCAGCTTGAAATCGCCGGGAAATTAGATCTTCCAGTTATTTTTCATGAAAGGGACAGCAAAGGAAGGCTTCTTGAAATCCTCAAAGAAAAACATTGCAGGGAAAGAAAAGGGGTCATTCACTGTTTCAGCGGGAACAAATCAGAATTATATCAATATATAGAGCTTGGTTTTTACATCGGTATAACCGGAATATTAACAATAAAAAGCCGTGGTGCTGAACTCATAAAACTTGCTCCCCTTGTTCCAGCAGATCGCATACTTGTCGAGACAGATGCGCCATACCTTACACCAGCGCCCGAAAAAAATCGTACTAAACGCAATGAACCGGCATTTGTTAAATCAGTCCTTCTTAAACTGGCAGAAGCAAGAAAAGAAGATCCAGAATATCTTTCTGATATCATATGGAAAAACACCTGCAAATTATATAACCTAAAACCTGCACATAGGCTTGCTCAGTTCTGAAACTGAGGCGTCTGACCCATGTAGCAAGCCGAACCTGATCCAGCAGTTTTGGCTTGACCATCCTAAGCTTTATCATGTATATCTCCTGCAAATTATTGTAGATATTTCTTGGTTTGGAAATGTCTGGATATCTCACAACAAATATTTTATGAAACACTGTTTAACACCTTCAAAGGCTAAGCTCATAGCTTTGCACTCCGGGTTGGCCGCTCCTTTCACTCACTCTCGCCTGAGGCTCACCTTCCGCTTCGCTCCGCCTTCAGACAGTTTCTCACGATTCTGACCTTGCATTCGGCTAATACTTTTGCTAATGTATTCAGGACATTAACAGGATTCACGTACAGGGAACTTTCAGCCCATAAGTTCTGCCGTACTCTGCAATCTCTTCGAGTCGATCCTTGCAGTTTTGTATTTTTGTTGACATGACCACTTTGTTTGACTATATAGATATCCTATTAGTCTGGTGGAGGTGAAACCATGAAAATAATGGCTATCAGTAAATTCAAAGCCCATGCTTTGAAAATATTGGATGAAGTTGCAGAATCCCAAGAAAAAGTGGTCATTACAAAAAGAGGAAAACCGCTTGCTGAAGTAATCCCATACCAGCGCGTAGAGGGTAATTCTAAGCCTGGTAAACTAGCGGACGCTTTCGTTTTTGAAAAGGACATTGTCTCTCCTCTCGGCGAGGAGATTTGGGATGCCTGTAAATGAAATATCTTCTCGATACTCATACATGGATCTGGTGGCACATGCGCCCCGAAAAGCTATCTCGCAAGGTCAAAGCACTTATTGCAGATAGCACTAAGTACGAAGAGTTGCTTTTGTCCGCCATATCGCCGTGGGAATTCAGCAAGCTTCTTGAAAAGGGCCGATTAGGTATTTCCTGCAATCCAGAAGTGTGGATCAATTCTGCCCTTGAAATGCCCAAGCTTAGACTAGTACCTCTATCACCCGTTATCGCCTATCGCTCGACGATACTCCCTCCTAAATTCCATGATGATCCGGCAGACCAAATAATAGTCGCAACCGCACGTGCCGAAAACGCAACAATACTGACAAAGGACAGCCGCATCCAAGCTTATAAACACATTAAAGCGCTTTGGTAGCAATATGGAGGCTGAGCGGGAAAACTCGCACGCCAAATGGCATACAAATACAAAATCTTAACAGTTTTTATTTGTGGAATTCTTCTACTTTTCTTTCTAAACGGCTGTGCTCGGACTGCGCCACGAATTAATCAGTTAAAGCCCGGTTCAGTTATTCTTGCTTTTGGCGATAGCCTCACTTCAGGAGTAGGCGCCGGCATTGATGAGAGCTATCCTGCCATTCAAAGGAATCAATATCATGGCAAACACGATAAAACATATCCTGTTCGTTTGTACGGGTAATATATGTAGAAGTCCATTTGCTGAAGGCTTACTAAAAAAGCTTGTACAAAAAAAGGGAGTTGATGATATTGTTGCCGATTCAGCAGGATTGCTTGCGCTTCCAGGCAATAGTGCCACCGGCCTGGCACAGAAAGTTGCGGCAGAATATGATGTTGATCTGTCCGGCCACATTGCAAAATCTGTTAGAGAAGCTATTGTAGATAGAAGCGATCTTATACTGGTAATGGAAAAAGCCCATGGGGAGAGTCTTTTGGATGCCTTTCCTGAAGCAGATGGCAAAGTTTTTTTGATCAGGCATTTTGCCGGCTTTGGATCTAGAAATCGAGGGATTGCGGATCCTTATGGGTTAAATTATGAGGCTTATCGTTTCTGCTTTCTCGATATTCAGGATTGTGTTTCACGTTTGGCAGAATATGTTCTGCAGGGCAAAGGATTTATTTAAATGGCTGAAGGAACGCTCTTCGCGGAACTTATTAAAAGTTTAGATCAATTCGACCGCAAACTCATCTTTGTATTAGATGATCTTAGAGAAAAGCAGAATAGAATGACTCTTATTACTTCCCGGTTTGAGCTTTGCGGGTCGTTACATATTGAATATAATAGCGATAATGTAAAAAAACTGGATCGGTCATTGCGGCGTTTGTTACAAGCCAAGTTGTTCTCAGTAGAGCCTGAATCAGGATTTTCAATTGCTACAAAGACAATTTCGGAGATACACCAGGTAGGGGAAACAGAGAAGCTTATAATTTATTTAGGAAGACTTTTTTCAATTTAGGCATTCTAATCCATTGCCATTGCAGCTATAACCTCAAATCCTTCCTTTTTAAGCGCTTTTTTTATAATATCGGTTTTGCAGGCAAAGAGCCGGAAATAATATATTCTTTTGCTTGCGGGTTGGGCTGTCATGCCTACACTAATTATATCCCCTCCATTATCATTTATAATGTGCAGCGCTTGTTTGAATGCTCCGGGTTCTTCTCCTATCACTACATCAATACGCGAGCTTGCGGTAAGCATTCCCATCATTTCAATAAAGGTTCTCAGGATATCCGTCCCGGTAATTATACCGACCACTTTGCCTTTTTTTACAACCGGCATACCCCCAATTTTGTGCTTATAAATCAGCTTGGCAGCTATTTCGATATCATCATCGGGACCAACTGTAATAGGATTCTTTATAATCAAGTCCGAGAGAGTGACTCCTGCAACCATAGAGGGTATAAGTCCTTGTTTCAAATCCGCAAGTGTAACCAGGCCTGCAAGCAAGTTTTTCTCTGAAACTACAGGCAGGTGCCGGATTGAGTTGATTTTCATCAGTTCAATAGCTTCGCTTACGGAGGCTTTTTCCGTTATTGTGATAGGATTGGGAATCATTAAAGAATTTATTTTCATGGGGCTTTCCTTGGTTGATAAATGCAAAGAGGTTCTTCTGCCAGAAAGTCGCCGGTCGCTTCATAAGCTCTTGCTCTGCAGCCGCCGCAGACTTTTCTGTATTCACATATTCCGCATTTTCCCTTTAATTGACTGAAATCGCGTAAGGCTAAAAATACTTCTGAATTGTTCCAGATATCTGCAAATGATGTTTTTTTAACGTCACCGCAGTTTACTTGGAGAAACCCGCAGGGTTGCACAATACCCCTGTGCGAGATAAAGCAAAATCCTGTTCCTCCAAGACATCCTCTGGTTACTGCATCAAGGCCGTGACTTTTGAAACTGACTGATTTCTCTTCTTTTTTTGCCCTTTGCCTCAGTATCCTGTAATAATGTGGAGCGCATGTAGCTTTTAATTGCAGAGGCGTCTTTTCCCTTTGATCATAAAACCAGTTAAGGGTATCTTCATATTCTTCTGATGATATTTCCTGGTCCAGAATATATTTGCCGCGGCCTGTCGGCACTAAAAGAAAAATGTGGTGAGCTACTGCGCCAAGACTAACAGCCAGTTCCTGAATTTTGGGGATCTGATTTAGATTTGCTTTTGTTATGGTTGTATTTATTTGAAATTCTATTCCAGCATCTTTAGCCAGGCCTATGCCTCGAAGTGCGCCGTCAAAAGCGCCGTCAACTCCCCTGAAGCTGTCATGGCTTTCTTTTGTGGAACCATCCAGGCTGACACTTATTCTTTTTATGCCTGAGTCTGCCATTTTTCTGGCGTATTCTGCTGTTATCAGGGTTCCGTTTGGAGCCATAACCATCCTAAGGCCTTTGCCTGTTCCATAACTTGCGATTTCAAAAATATCAGGTCTAAGCAGAGGTTCTCCGCCTGTAAGTATGATTATTGGCTGTCCGACTTCAGCTATCTGATCAAGAAGCTGCAGGGAGGTTTTTGTGTCAAGTTCGTTACTGTATGGACCTTTTGTGGCTGATGCGCGGCAGTGCATACATGAAAGATTGCAGTTTCGGGTGGTTTCCCATGCAACAAGTCGAAGTGTCGATCCTTTGTTTTCAGCGTGAGGATGAGATTTAGGTGGGGGTGTATGATCGTTGTTCGTCATATAGTTTTTAACCATTTAACTCTTTAGCGGCATCAACAGCAAAATATGTAAGAATCATGTCGGCGCCGGCGCGCTTGATCGATGTTAATGTTTCCATCATTACTTTCTTGCCGTCAATCCACCCCATTTTTTCGGCGGCCTTGATCATTGCATACTCGCCGCTGACATTATATGCGGCAACCGGAAGGTTTATTTCGGTTCGTATGCGATATATAATGTCAAGGTACGGAAGTGCGGGCTTGACCATGATTATATCAGCGCCTTCTTCTATATCCAGCGTAACTTCCCTGAGAGCTTCAAGCGAATTGGCAGGATCCATCTGATATGTTCTTCTATCGCCGAATTTTGGAGCTGAGTGCGCAGCGCTTCGGAACGGGCCGTAGTAAGATGAGCAGTACTTGGCTGCATATGACATAATAGGAGTATTGCTGAAGTCGTTCTCATCAAGGGCATTGCGGATTTCACCAACACGGCCGTCCATCATGTCTGATGGAGCTACCATGTCTGCTCCTGCCTTTGCGTGTGACAATGCTGTCCTGGCAAGAAGATCAAGAGTTGCATCGTTGTTTATGGTGTGGCCTTCAACAATTCCGCAGTGGCCATGATCCATATACTGGCATAAACATACATCAGTTATTACAACTAAATCCGGCATCTTTTTTTTCAGAGCTCTTGTTGCTCTTTGAACGATACCATCATTTGCATAAGCACTTGTTGCAAGAGGATCTTTCTTATCAGGTATTCCAAAAAGCATAACAGCAGGTATGCCCAGATTAAACGCTTCTCTGGCTGTTTCAACAAGATTGTCTACGGATAATTGATACTGTCCGGGCATGGACTCGATGGGATTTTTAACTTCCTTGCCGCCTATTGCGAAAAGGGGAAGAATAAAGTCATCTGTGGAAAGTGTGGTTTCACGAATCATTCGCCGGAAGGCTTCATTTTGTCTCAAACGTCTGGGCCTGTATTCTGGGAATAGCATCAATTCGCTCCTTTGTCAGACCTCGTCGAGTGGTCGAGTGGTTAAGTGGTTGTTATTATATAAACAAATAGACTTTGCCTAAAAATTGGACAGGCAGTATTCATTCAAATTCTAACATGCTAAATTGTCCGCAATTGTTCCCCCACTCGACAACTCGACAACTCAACTACTTGACGATCTCTTTTACGCTATCTCTTCATCTGTCAGATAACATGCAGGATCCGGCGCAAAAGCGTCGCCTGTTATGGCCTCGGCTCTCACCCTGAAGTTTCCTGCGCAAATATCCAGCCATCGGCATTTAGCACATCTGCCCTTTACATACTTTTTTTTCTCTTTAAGCTTCTTCATTAAAGGTTCTGAGGTGTCTGTCCATATTTCGGAAAATGGCCTTTCCCGAACATTTCCGAAACTGTAATATCGCCAGAACTGATCGGCATAAACCTCTCCATCCCAGCTAACGCATCCAATGCCCCGGCCGGAATTGTTTCCTTCATTCATTTCGAGAAGCTCAAGGACTTCTGCCGCACGTTTTGGATCTTCTTTAAGCAACCTCAGATAGAGGTATGGCCCGTCAGCATGATTATCAACAGTTAATACTTCTTTTTGCTTTCCTTTATCATGGAGCTTTCTTGTCAGGTCCATTATCAGGTCAACAGCTTTTCTGGTTTCGTCGTGGGTCAAATCATCTTCTACAAGTTTTGATCCGCGACCGGCATACACAAGGTGATAAAAACATACCCTTGGAATTTCCATATCTTCAAGGAGGTTAAATATATTCTCGATTTCACCGACGTTGAACTTATTGACAGTAAAGCGAAGACCTACTTTTATCCCTGCCTCCTGGCAGTTTTTAATACCTTCCAGCGCTGATCTGAAAGCGCCCTTAACGCCTCTGAAACGGTCGTTGATTTCTTCCATTCCATCAAGGCTTATGCCGACATATGAAAGACCGATGTCCTTTAGTACACGAGCCATCTGCTGTGTTATCAAAGTTCCGTTTGTTGATATCACAGCCCGCATGCCTTTTTCAACTGCATATGCTGCAAGTTCGGGAAGATCCTCTCGTATCGTGGGCTCTCCGCCGGACAATAACAGCACAGGCACTTTGAACCTGGAGAGATCATCTATAAGGTTTTTACCTTCTTCGGTGGTAAGCTCGTTATCGAAAGATTGGTTCTTTGCATGCGCGTAACAGTGAACGCACTTTAAATTGCAGCGTCTTGTAATATTCCAAACTACAACAGGTCGTTTATCTTTGGAAAACTGAAGCAGGTGGGAAGGTAATTGTGATGACTCGCGTCCGTATCGAAGAGCATCTGACGGCTCTACCGTTCCACAGTAAAGTTTTGATATTCCAATCATTTTTTAAGTTCTCTTGGTTTGATATAAAATTCTAAGTAGGTAATGAATCCTTCAATTCGTCTTTTATTAGCTGGCTAATAAAAGGCTCAGGGGACAGCAGCGCTTCCTTTGTAATAAAGAAGCGGTTTTTGCCGGTTTTCTCCCGGACAAGTTTTAGGCCGTATTCAAACTCATTAGTTAGCTTTTTATAAAGATTATCGAGTTTAATATCGAAATTAATCAATTGCTCGATAATGAAATCAATGGCATTTTCTTCCAGCACAATGTTAATATTACTATTTTTGAAAAAGTATAATTCAATTTTTTTGATATCATCGTAATAGGATTTTATATTTTTTATTACACTTCCTATGTCCATTATATTTTTGCAATAATAAGAAGCAACTATATCAATACGGGATGGTGTAAGAGTTAGATTGTATTTGTTGCTTAGATTATTCTTATTTGCTGTTACATATTCAATAACATGTTTTTTTTCTTCAATTTCCAGCCTTTCAAAAGTTTCTTCTATCTCTTTTTTATTGGATACTGATAATAGTTTTTTAAGATATTTTTTCTGATCTTCTATTTCAGAAGCAATTGCAGGAAATTTTTTGATGCTTGTTGATGGCAGCTTATTTTCAAACAGAATAAGAGCCTTTTCAATTGCGCTTACCAGGCCTCTGGCGCCGGTATTTTCTTCAAATGCACTTTTTGCCAGGACACGAAGCACTTTGTCTTCAAACTTTACATCAATGCCATATGCTGCGAAATCCAGTTTTTTCCCAAGAATTATGGGGTTGTTGGGATTTTTCAGAATTTCGTAAAGGTCGTCTTCAGTTAAATTGTCAAAAACAGCTTTTACAGGAAGACGCCCTACAAACTCTGTCTCAAATCCGTATTCTATGAGATCTTCAGCCTTAACATGCTTGAGAATATCAACTTTCTCTTGCGCACTTATTATCTTTGAGCCAAAGCCGATGCTCCGATCTTTTAAGCGTTTTTTAATTATCTCCGTAATATCGCTAAAAGCACCGCTCATGATAAAGAGGATATTTTTGGTGTTTACAGAACGCTTCTCTCTTTTACCTGTTTTGCGAAATCGTTCAATCTCCTGAATCATTGAAATCGGGTCATGCGGAACTTTTAAATCGACATCTGTTTCTTCCATGGGTTTAAGCAGAGCGCGCTGCACACCTGTCCGTGACACATCGGCACCAATTATGTTCCGGCTTGCCGCTATTTTATCAAGTTCGTCAATGTAAACAATGCCATTCTGAGCGAGCTCAATATCGTCGTTTGCTTCCCTAACAAGGTCGCGGATCAGATCTTCTACATCTCCTCCCACATAGCCTGTTTCGCTGAATTTTGTGGCATCACCCTTTACAAAAGGAACACCGATTTTTTTAGCTATTAGCCTGATCATATATGTTTTGCCGACACCTGTGGGGCCGATCATAAGGATATTGTTCTTTATGCTGCCCAAGATCTCACTGGTTTTTTCAGGTGAGGCCTTGACGTATTTTATCCGGTTAAAGTGGGTGCAAATCTTTGTGGCAAGAATTGCTTTGGCTTCATCCTGCTTGACTATATATTGATCAAGATAGGAGACAAGATCTTCGGGTTTTAGATCAAAATTAACTTCTTGCTCTTTTTTTGGGGGTGTCTCCGCCTTATCCAGAGGTGCTTCCTGGGGGAAAACTATTGGAGATACGACTTTAACGCTGTTCCCAAACCTCTTAGACAGAAATTCACCTATTTCTTTTTCAATTTCTCTTGGGTCTGGTATTTTTTCATCATGTTCTTTCATAATTTTTAATTATAACCACATATATTATAAAATGCAAGCAAGAGCCCTGAATTAAAAAATCGAATTCGGTAGTTCCTTGACACTCAGCTATTTTTCTGTTAGCGGATTAAAAAACCGCTCAACTTAGGTTGAAAAAACTCTTTTAGGAAAAGGTATGTAAAATGGGCTCCATTGACGAACAGATTTTAAAATCAGCCAAGGAAATAATTGTTAAATTTATAGAGGCTGGGAGGCTTTCTCCGGCCGGCTTCGATGAAACGTTCAAAAATATTTATTACACAATTAAAGAAGCCGTACAAGGTTCGAGAGAAAAATCTGAAGAACATAATGAATGAAGCTTCTTTAGAAAAAGTTAGTGTTGAAAAAGCAAGTGAAGATCTATTTGACTTTGCAATTGATCGTTCAGATATAAAGCTGATTTTGCAAAGCTTGCCCGAGGATAAAAAAATTAACCGGGTTTCAGTAGAATATGAAATTCAATTATTAAAAATTTTGGCTGTTGGTTGGAGCATTTCGTTTTTTCTGGATGAAAGTTCTTTAAGAAAAGAATTATCAGAATCATTTTGGAATGCTCTTCACAGTTTTTCTCAACAGATTTCAGGCATTTCATCTTCATCCACAGGTAAGGAAATTGATTACTTTAATATCTTAAAAGAGCGATTGGATACATATTTAAAGGCTCTGAATCTTTACACTGACGGTTCTGATCCGCTCGCAGTCATTGGCCCAACATTTGCCGAAATTTGCGGTAATGAACAAGATGCACATATTATTTTTTTAGGCTCAAAAGTATTTAACCTTTCTGTCGGCGGTGTAAAAAAATATCTCGGGTCTGTCCAAATTGAACCGCAATAGCGAGCGCATTCCCCGTAGATTGCTGCGGGGTTAGCGAGCGAATCTAAAATTTAATGCCTGTTCAAGCTTCCCCTGACATACCCTTCCATGTCCAGAGCTATATGAGAAAATCCTATTTTTTTAAATTTATTAATGATTGTTTTTCTATTAGGTTCATTTAAAAATTTTTCAATATCATTGATGCTTACTTCTATTCTTGCAACTTCTCCGTGACACCTTACACGACAGGTCTTAAAGCCAAGATCTATTATGGTGTTTTCAGCTAGTTCTATCATACTTAGTGCTTTTTGAGTCAGGGGAGTTCCATAGGGGATTCTGGTGGCAAAGCATGCCATTGCAGGCTTATCCCATATGGATAAATTCATATCTTTTGAAAGCAAGCGGATATCATCTTTTGAAAGTCCTGCATCGATCAATGGGGCAACAATGCCCATTTCTTTTGCGGCCTTAAGTCCGGGCCGGAAATCATCAAGGTCATCTAAGTTGGCGCCATGGGAAATATATTTAATGCCCATATCCGAGGCAATTTTTAAAATATCCTCAAAGAGAAGTTTTTTGCATATGTAGCATCTGTCTTTTTTGTTGGCCATAAAGCCCGAATGATTTATTTCTCTTGATTTAAATAGAATGTGCCTAATTCCAAGGTCTTGGGTAAATTTTTTTGCATATTCTGTTTCTCTTGATGGATGTATAGGTGATGTTGCTGATATCGCCACCACATTCTTTTTTAGTATTTTGTAAGCAATGGCAAGTAAAAAGGCGCTGTCAACTCCACCGGAAAATGCAACCACCAGGGAGTCGAAACCATTTATTATGGAGACAAGTCGTTCTCTTTTACCCTTTAGCCTTAACAGTTTATTATTTTTCAAAAGAGTCCTCCCCAAAAGGCGCTAAATTCATAATATTTTCATTTTATATGCTTTTCAAGTGAATATTGACACTTCATGAGACCTTGACAAATTATTAAGGATATGGGAAGCCTTGAACCGCTATGTTAAAAGAAACTATAAGCAATGAAAAAGAAAAAATCCTATTTGTAGATGATGAGAAAAATATTCTGGAGATAGCAAGTGAATATTTTCAACATAAAGGATATTATGTGGCTACTGCAAAAAACGGGCTCGAGGCAGTAAAAATTTTAGAGAAAGAGAAAATCGACTGTTGTTTCACCGATATTAATATGCCTGGAATGGACGGCCTTGAACTCGCTGAACATATAAGAAAAACCGACAATACTATACCTGTAATTATTATGACCGGTTATCCCTCCTTAGATAATACGATCAGAACTCTTAAAAACGGCGTTGTAGATTTCCTGATCAAGCCTGTCAACCTTAATCAGATGGAGGTTTGTCTCAAGCGCGTTTTACGTGAACGACAGTTATTTGTAGAAAATATAATTTTAAAAAAGGACGTGGAAGGTAAAAAACAGCTTGAAAGATTAAACAGAGAATTGCTTTATAAAGTTGAAGAACTAAACATCTTAAACAAAATAATGAGCGATTTTACAATTACCAGCTCAAGCTCCGATGTATTCAAGCGGTTAGTAGATACTACAATAAAGATCATGCATGCTGATGAGGCAAGGTTTTATGTAATCAATGAGGCTGTAAAAAGGCCGTTTGAAGTTACTGCTGCCATATCGATCCCTAACAAAGCTAAAAGCTCTGCCGGCACAGATAACGCCGTCGGAAAGTTGATAATGGAGACCGTGTCAGATGAGATGCCGTTGTTGATTTCCGAAAACAAAGGAGCAAGAGGTTTGCCTGAAGATGTATTATCATTTATGATAGTACCGCTGGCGATCAGGGAAAAAGTATTCGGCGTTCTGACCGCATCCATAAAAACAACCGGCATTCGTTTTACTGAAAAAGATTTATATTATCTATCATTTATGACGAACAAAGCAGCCTATGCTATTGAAAACCTTGCTCTTTATGAGAATATTTACGAAAATCTGTTCTCAACTTTATATGCATTTGTAAAAGCTATAGAGGCAAGAGATCCATATACACAGCAGCACTCAAACAGAGTTACAAAAATAGCAATCGCTATCGGGAAAGAGATGGGCTGCACTTCAGAAGAATTAGATATTCTCAATTTTGCAGGGCACCTTCACGACATCGGCAAGATCGGAATAAGGGACGCCATCCTTCTTAAACCATCAACTTATACTGAAGAAGAATTTAAAATTATCAAAGAGCATTCACTTATCGGCGCAAGCATAATAGGACAGCTAGGGTTGCTGGAAAGTGAAAAACAGATAATAAAACATCATCATGAGCGCTTTGATGGAACAGGGTATCCCGATGGTTTAAAAGAAAAAGAAATTCCATTGCTTGCACGCATACTTTCTGTTGCCGACGTTTATGATGCCTTATCCTCTGATAGATCTTACCGAAAAAAGATGGAGAAAAATGAGACAATAAAGATAATTAAAGAAGGAAGAGGCGCCCAATTTGATCCTGATGTTGTAGATGCTTTTTTTAAACTCTATTATGCAGGAGTCATTGAAAAAATCATATAATAAATTTTTCATGATAAATACTCATCACAGAGAAAAATATTTATATAAATAAAAAAGGTCCGCTATTATCCAGATGTAAACTAATTGTTTCACCAACCTAACTTATTTAAATCTCTCAGTTTACCTGCTAAGTCATACTTTTGGGCTTCCAATCACTGTAACCTAATAGTTTGCCAACAGTATAAAAAATCCAAACCCAATTATTAAAATCAATGAGCAATTATTAATTATTACAAGCGATTAAGATTTTATTTCCACTTACTGATTTTTTGGCACCTCTATTGCTATTATTTAATAATTGTAAGAATATATTTTATGATATAATAGGATTTTTTAATAATTATTACATTACCATATACTAATTATTAACGAAAAGGAGAATAACATGAAGAAATTTAAAAAGATTTTGTTTCCCGTCGATCTTTCGGAATCATTACCGAAACTGGTCCCTTATGTACTGACAATGGCAGAAAAGTTTGGAGCTGAAATACATATGGTGTTTATTGCTCGTATTCTTGACCATTTCACAGGTGTTTATGTCCCTCACACTTCAATAGACGTGTTTGAAAAGGAAGTGGTTGAAGGAGCGAAAAAGCGAATACAGGAATTCAAGGAAGAATATTTTCAGGCTTACCCAGACACAAAAGCGGTAGTGTTGACTGGGGACATTTCAGATAAAATCCTGGCTTATATCAAATCAGAAGGATTTGATTTAGTGGTTATGGGTACTCATGGCCGATTGGGTTTAGAGAAAATAGTTTTCGGTTCTGTTGCAGAAAGGGTAGCCAAGATGTCTCCTGTTCCTGTGCTTCTTGTGAATCCTCATAAGGTTTCCTAATCTATAGTCAGTCAAAATTTTTCGACAGCTTACAGCTGGATTTGACCGGTTCGATTGAGCAGAAGACCAGAAATAGAAGATATTGTCCAAAGTTTTTGTGATTAAGAACCGGTCAAATCTGCATAGAAAAAAGATAATTTTTTCTCATCTAATTGAACTTCTTTCTGATACAGTCTCGTAATCAGGCTGTATCAAAATGCAATATCAATCATCAAACATTCTATCCTGTTCCTTGCAAGCTTAATTTGCCGGTTTTATCTGGCTTCTAATTAAAAGCCCAGGTATTTATAGTGTTTGTCAGAATAATGTTCCGATTGTTCATATAAATATATTAGCGGAAAAATATGAGAGAAATCTAATAGAGGCTGTTTTGAAAGCGCCTCTAAGGAATGTTTACAAAGGAAGAAATTTGCTTAAGAGTTTCTTCAACATACCAGTTGACCCTTGCATTGCTTGACAGAACCATATCAAGCTGCCTGGTATGCATTACAAGATGGCCGAGAATTTTCAATCTATCATCCAAATAATTTCCTTTATGTCCTTCCAGCCATGCAAAAACAAGATCATCTTTTACCTCGACCCAAAAATCAAACTTTTCCAGAATGATTTTAATTAAGTTGGCCCTTCTTGCCTTTCGAACAGGGTCAGCTCCTCCTCCGTTAAAACTGAAGCAAAGGTAATTCTCCCCAGGCTTTTGGCCAAAAGAAGCCTCAACAGTGGAAAAATGGAAACCGAATCGTGAGCTTAGATGGCAGAAATTACTGGAAATAATGAAATAATTCCGTACAGCGTAACGAGAGCGCATACCAGGTACAAGGCTCCTGTCCATTGTCGCTGAAAACATTACTGAAAGAAAACCTTTTGTGTCTATTGGAGGACCTTTCCAGGGCACTGCGGTTATCCCCTCCCACAAAGTCAACATAGGGGCAGATTTTATATCTTCAAGTCTTACAGTATCCGCATCAATTCCTTTGTTAAAACAGCCATCCAGATCAACAATCCACCATTGCATTGGAATATCGATAACCAATCTCCTGGCTATCTTCTCGGTACAAAATGCTTCCTTTTTTCTACAGTCAAAAAATTCACGTGAAGACATTTCATATGCAAAATATAAAATATCCCGAATGCTCCGACATTCTTTTAAATTAAAATTATGTGAATTTACGTTCAAATTTAATTGAGCAATATATTTAAGTACATTTGCCAATACAATATCGGCAGACTCTGTTTTATCAAAATCTTTCCTTTTGTTGCTGATCTCTGCTGCAGTTGCTTCATCTAAGGTCTCAGAAAATTTAGCCAGTTCCTTGTTAATTTTTGCCAATAAATTTTCAAGCACACTAATAAGTATTTCATACCGATTATCGCATAAACAATTTAAGCTCTCGATAATTTTGTATATATTAGACGATATATTCTTACAATTAGACTCGATGAATGAAACGTCAAAACTTCGGCTTCCCAAATAAGCCTGCTCCATATTATCTATCATATCAAATACTTCATAGTGTGACGTTAAAATAGTTTTAAAGTTCACATTTTTTCTTGTAACAGTACGGCAAATATCATCGATAGAGATTTCTTGTTCCAAATTTGAATCCCCGTCTTTTTGCCATATATTGAAAATTTTTTTTATTCCAAACATGATGAACTCGTAAAAATCAAAATTTAGACGGCAAAGTAAAAAGCTTCAGTTTCAAGGCGCGCAAATACTGAGGAAAGAGACGTACTTATAGCTACGTCGCAATGACGAAGGATGCAGCGCAACACAGAAAATGGACTTTTTACGAAGCCGTCAAGCATAAACCAATAAATTCCGATGGCATTGGGTACATAATAATTTTCAACAGTATAAATATAATATATTATTGTCAATGAAACTTGCCTGAATTTTAAACAAATTGTAATTATCAAATTTATTCCCCGACGTTTCCCTTGCATTATAAGAGTTTTCAATTATAATTTAAATATATCTCGTAACCGTGAACTGTGAACCTGACAACCTGGGTAGTTACAAATGGATTTAAAAGACAAACTCAAGCTCAACAAAGCCGCCTTAATTATATCCTGGTTCATAGGCTTTTTGTGTTTTATATTAACCCTTATGATAAGCATACAAAAAACTCATGTCAGCACTAACAGCCTGTTCTGGATTCAAGGTACAGGCATTGTTGCCCTAATGATAGGAATGGCTGGGGCTTTATTTTATGATCAATGGCGTTTCAGCATCCTTCAAAATCAGATTTCATTCCAGGCCAAAGAACTCAAGCGATATGAAGAAAGATACAGAAGCTTGGTGGAAAGTGCTGAAGATTTTATATTTACAGTTGATGACTCAGGCTATTTCCGATCATTAAACACCTTTACTGCTGCTTTTTTCGGTGGGACCCCTTCCCAATTTATTGGTCAGCCTCTGTCAAACCTTTTCTCAAAAGAAGTTGCTGAAAAACAGCTCGGCATTATTAAGCATGTTTTCAGATTCGGCAAAAGCGTTCGTGATGACTTTATGGTAACAACAGGAGAACATCAGGTTTTGCTTAACGCCAATTTTATGCCTCATAAAGATGAAAAAGGAAATGTGCAATCCGTTCTTTGTATTGCAAAAGATATAACTGAAAGTAAGAAACTTGAAAACCAGCTGGTTAATACCGAAAAACTGGCCTCCATGGGCACCCTGGCTGCAGGGGTTGCACACGAAATTAATAATCCGCTGGGTATTATTCTTGGATTCACTGATCTTCTCCTGGAAAAATGTGAAAAAAACAGCCAGAGTTATGAAGATTTAAAAACAATTGAACGCCACAGCTTTCACTGCAAGGCAGTAGTAGAAAACCTGCTGAAATTTGCCCGTCATGGGGAAGGCCTTTATGAATACTGTGATATCAATGAGGCTATCAGAAATATTATGGATGTGGTTAAACACTCATTGGACATGAACGATATTGAACTTCAATTAAATCTTGCGTCTGATCTTCCTGAAGTTAAAGGTGATTTGCGACAAATGCAGCAGGTAATACTGAACCTGATCAATAATGCCGCAGCCTCAATGAAAAATGGAGGTATATTGTGGATAAGTTCGGCTATTGATGCTAATAAAGAAAAGGTAGTTGTAGTTGTCCGCGATAATGGACATGGCATCCCGTCTGAATATATGGATAAAATTTTTGATCCATTTTTTACAACAAAGAGTGAAGGGGAAGGCACAGGTTTAGGCCTTTCTGTAAGTCACGGAATTATAACTAAATATGAGGGGGCAATTTCCTGTGAGAGTAATACGGCTAACTCCGGTAACAACCCCAAAGGAACCACTTTTAAAATTACACTCAGGGTTAGGGATAAGGGCTAATTATGGATGGAAGAATTTTAATAGTTGACGATGAAAAGGATATGCTCGTCCTTTTAACAAGGATAGTTACAGAAAAAACTAACTATATAGTTGAAACAGAACAAGATCCTTTGAAGGTGAAAGAACTTCTGAGAAAGCATCAATTTAATGTCATAATAACTGATTTAAAAATGCCGAAAATGGATGGGATAGCCATCCTTGATATGGTAAAAAAAATTCAACCCTCTGCTATTGTTGTAATTATGACAGCGTATGCCACTATTGAAACCGCCATAGAAGCAACCAGAAAAGGAGCTTTTGACTATATATCCAAGCCGTTCCGTAAAGAACGGATACTTATTACAATTGACAAGGCCATGGAATGGCTAAAGCTCACACAGGAGAATGTAGCTCTGAGAAAGTCTATCCAGTATAAAAAAGAATCTCTTCCAATTATCGGCTCCAGCTTCGCTACCACATCAATTTTAAAAATGATCAACCAGGTGGCCAAAGCAACAGCTACGGTTCTTATAAGCGGAGAAAGCGGTACCGGCAAAGAACTGGCAGCAAAAGCTATTCATTATAATAGCAACCGTAAAGACAAGCCTTTTATAACGATTAACTGCACTGCGATGCCTGAACAAATAATAGAAAGCGAGCTTTTTGGCCACGTCAAGGGCTCCTTTACCGGTGCATTGAAAGATAAGAGAGGGATTGTTGAAGAAGCGGACCAGGGCACTCTTTTTTTAGACGAAATAGGAGAGCTGAACATGGTCATGCAGGCCAAATTGCTTCGACTCCTGCAGGAAGGGGAATACAAGCCGGTGGGAGGTCTAACAACAAAAAAAGCTGATATCCGTTTTGTAGTTGCCACCAATCGGGATCTTAAAAAACTCATTGAATTAAAACAATTTCGGGAAGATCTTTACTACAGGCTTAATGTGATCAATATACACCTGCCTCCTTTAAGGGATAGAAAAGAAGACATCCCTATTTTAGCATATCATTTTCTTGAAAAATTCAACTCTTTAAACGATAAAAAAATTAGTGATATTGACCCTGAAGCAATGTCAGCACTAATGTCTAAAAGCTGGCCCGGAAATATCAGGGAGCTTGCAAACTGTATTGAGCGCGGAGCTATCCTCTGCCGATCCGATACAATTAAAATCTCAGATATCCTGCCACAAGAACCTACAGAACATACTTCGCCTCTTTTTGATCATACTATTTATACGCTTCCTTTTAGAGAGGCAAAGGGAATCGTTAGAAAGGCTTTTCATAACAAATATATTAAATGGATTCTTCAACAAAATAAGGGTAATATTTCCAAGGCCGCAGAACAGGCTGAACTACAAAGACAATATCTCCATAGACTTATAAAAGAAGAGAATATTAACACTGAAACATTTAAGTAAAAGGTTCACGGTTCAAGGTTCAGAGGTTTAAAGCTTCATAATGCTTACCCAGTGAAATCAGTAGCATCGGAAAAAATCGCGAAGCGATTAACCGTGAACCTTTGAACCCAGACCGACCCAATGTCTAATTTTTATCAGATCCGTTATGAATAAAGGGCTTGAAAACCATATAAAAATTATTTTTAACAAGGTCTGCTATTATCCAGATGTAAACTAATTATTTCACCAACCTAACTTATTTAAATCTCTCAATTTACCTGCTAAGCCATACTTTTTGGCTTCCAATCACTGTAACCTAATAGTTTGCTAACAGTATAAAAAATCCAAACCCAATTATTAAAATCAATGAGCAATTATTAATTATTACAATCGGTTAAGATTTTATTTCTCTTAATGATTTTTTGGCACCTCTATTGCTGTTATCTAATTAGATAGCTTGCTTATACTATGCCTTTTATAAAGAAGAGGAGCCCCTTTTCAAAAAGGAATATAATGGAAAAACTAACAGTTAAAGAAATTACCCTCCTCATGGATGGAAATCTTTCCACAAAGCCGTCTGTTTCTGTAAATGACAAAATTACAGATGCAATTGAAGTCATGCTTAAAAACGGCCTCGACCGCATTGCCGTAATAAGCAAAGATAAAATCCTTGGCATGATAAAATTGGAAGATGCGCTTAAAGTTATTGGATTAGAAGGTGATCTGAAAAAAAAGGCTGTAAAGATTATTACCAGACATGGGCATAGAATAATAATAGAACAATAAGCATATTATTAATAAATATCGATAAATAAACGAAGGGAGGGGGAGGGAGTTAAATTATTGAATTCAATACTTTGAAGTGAACTGATTGATATTGAACATATTATAAAATTAGAGGAAAAGGAGAAATATTGCTATGAATTTCTTTAAACATTTGGGTGAGTTTATGATGATGGGCGCAAGAGCCCATGCAAAGTGGGAGCTTAATGTTTCTAATACCATACTTAGAGACAAAAAGCGGCTTATTATACTGGGTCTGCTTACAATCCCAGTAATACTTGGCGGTATTGCTTTTGCAGATCAAATCGGCGGAGCTTTACCAGCTTTACTTGGCGGCAAAAAGGCCTATAGCCCGGCTTTTTACAGTACAGGTATTTTTGTCGTATCAATCCTTATTGGAATGGGTGCGGGCCTGATTACCGGCTGTATCGGAGCCGGCGGTGGTTTTATCATCGCTCCAGCCATGATGAGCGCAGGTGTAAAAGGTATCCTGGCAGTTGGTACCGACCTCTTTCACATCTTTGCCAAGGCAATCATGGGAAGCGTAATTCACAGGAAGTTAGGAAACGTATCAGTGCCTTTGGCCATAGTCTTCCTGATAGGTGCCATCATTGGTGCAACAGCCGGCGGAATTCTTAACCGCGTACTTTACGAAATCAACCCGATACTCAGCGATGCATTTATCACGAGTGTCTATTCAGGTATGCTGGGTTTTCTGGGTATTTATTCCATGATCGACTTTCTTAAAGCCAGAAAGGCACCTGGTGCGGCAGATAAGGGTGCACATGGCGGAAAAAGTGAAGGCGCAGAGATGAAGAATCTTCCTAAAAAACTCCAGGCCGTGAAAATACCTCCTTTGGTTAAATTTGATTTTGATCTTGTACCGGGAGGCAGGACCATTTCATGGGTATTCCTGGTAGCCAGCGGCGCGCTTGTTGGACTTGCAGCAGGTATTATGGGCGTCGGCGGCGGCTTTTTGACCTTTCCAATATTTGTTTATGTCTTAGGTGTTTCCTCTATGACAACCGTTGGAACCGACATCCTCCAGATCGTTTTCACGGCAGGTTATGCATCAATAAGCCAGTATGCTATTTACGGCTTTATCTTCTATACACTCGCTATGGGCATGCTTCTTGGCTCCCTTTTGGGAATTCAGATCGGTGCACTGGTAACAAAGGTCGTTCCCGGAATCACGATCAGAGGCTTTTATGCTATGGCTGTCATGGCTGGTTTCGTTAACCGTGTCTTTGCCCTGCCGGCAAAGCTTAACGCAATGGAAGTTATTAAAATTGCCCCGGGACTCGCAAGCGGGCTTGAAACCATAGGCATATGGGCATTCTTCATTGTAATAGGTGGATTTTCAGTCTGGGTAATTGGAACGTTTCTGACCAACATTCCAAAACTTAAGGGAGAGGAGGTGTAGTCATGATTGCTCATAAAAAAGAATTTTACGGCGGTTTTGTATTATTGGCGGCTTTTTTTGTTGTCTTGTTTATAATATTTTCACCTGTCTTTAATGGACAGAACGGATTAGACTATCTGGATTCTCTGTATAACTCCATATCAAAAGGTTCGGCCTACTATGTCCCCAAGGTAAAGGAAGAAACTGATAAGTTCATAGGAAATAACGTTACAATGGCCCTGAAAATGGCAGATGAGAACCAGGCGCAACAGGCAGCATCTTTGTTTACAAAGGCTGGAGCAACAGCAGAAGTATCTGAAGCCCAGCTAAATGTATCCGGCGATCTTGGCAATATCCTCGCGAACTGCCTGGAAGATTCAGACAGCATGTATAATAATGACGGGGCAACAGTCTCAAACAAGTATGGCTACAATGAAAGGCAGGTTCTTTATAACTGGCATAAGGCTCTAACTGCAGCAGATAAAAACCTGAAAAAGCAGAAGCTGTTCAAAGAAGCCACGGTTGTTACATTGGCAATAAAGAAGGTTGTTGAAACTTCCTACAACTACTATAAAATTGTACCAGAGAAAATTGGTAATAAAGTAGGGATTGTTATATTTTCTCTAGTTTTCTATGTGGTTTACACGCTGTGGTATGGTTTTGCCATCTTATTCATGTTTGAAGGATGGGGACTGAGGCTGGAACATTAAGCCAATTAACATAGCCAAATAATTACAGGGTCATTTTGGCCCTGTAATTATTTGGCGCTATTTATTCTTCCCTGCCGTTCCAGCCTCCACCAGACACCCGGAAAGATTCCTTCCTGCGGCATAATCTATTTCACACAAAATTCTTGATATTATCCTTCCAATTACTGTAATCAAATCGTTGACATATATTTTTAATACCCAAGCACAGTTATTAAAATATATAAATAATATAAGAAATGAGGTAGTTAAGAGCGATAATACCGGCAGAGCTTAACTATTTCACACAAAATTATTGACATTATTCTTCCAATACTGTAACCAAATCGTTGACAAAAATTTAATACCCCAAAGCACAGTTATTAAAATAATTAATTAATACAAACAATTATGATTTTAGACAATTTAAAACAAACCGGCTGTGAGTTAGCTTCAAGTGTGGCTTATGTTTGTCTTTTTTTATAAAGAGGAGACCCTTTAATTTAGGGAGTATAATGGAAAAACTAACAGTTAAAGAAATTACCCTCCTCATGGATGAAAATCTTTCAAACAGACCATCTGTTTCTGTAGAGGACAAAATCACAGATGCAATTGAAGTCATGCTTAAAAACAACCTCGACCGCATTGCCGTAATAAGCAAAGATAAAATACTCGGCATGATAAAATTGGAAGATGCGCTTAAAGTTATTGGATTAGAAGACGCCCTGAAAAAAAAGACAGCAAAGATTATTATCAGACATGGGCGTAGAATAATAATAGAACAATAAGCATATTTTTTATTTATTATTAAATGTTAACTAAAGATAGGGAGGGGGGAGGGAGTTAAATTATTGTATTTAACACTTTGAAGAAAAAACTGATATTGAACATATTATAAAACCAGAGGAAAAGGAGAAATATTGCTATGAATTTCTTTAAACATTTGGGTGAGTTTATGATGATGGGCGCAAGAGCCCATGCAAAGTGGGAGCTTAATGTTTCCAATACCATACTTAGAGACAAAAAGCGGCTTATTATACTGGGTCTGCTTACCATTCCCGTTATATTGGGAAGTATTGCATTCGCTGATCAGGTGGGCGGAGCCCTTCCTGAACTACTTGGCGGTAAAAAAGCCTATAGTCCGGCCTTTTACAGTACAGGTATTTTTATCGTATCAATCCTTATTGGAATGGGTGCCGGCCTGATTACCGGCTGCATCGGAGCCGGCGGTGGATTCATCATCGCTCCAGCCCTGATGAGCGCGGGAATCAAAGGTATCCTTGCAGTTGGAACCGACCTCTTTCATATCTTTGCCAAGGCAATAATGGGAAGTGTAATTCACAGGAAGTTAGGAAACGTATCAGTGCCTTTGGCCTTAGTCTTCCTTATAGGTGCCATCATAGGAGCCACGGCCGGCGGAATTCTTAACCGCGTACTTTACGAAATCAACCCGGTACTCAGCGATGCCTTTATAACGACTGTCTATTCAGGTATGCTGGGCTTTCTGGGTATTTATTCCTTGACCGACTTTCTCAAGGCCAGAAAGGCTCCTGGTGCGGCAGATGGGGGTGCACATGGCGGAAAAAGCGAAGGTGTCGAAATGAAGAATCTTCCTAAAAAACTTCAGGCCGTGAAAATACCTCCTTTGGTTAAATTTGATTTTGATCTTGTACCGGGAGGCAGGGCCATTTCATGGGTATTCCTGGTAGCCAGCGGCGCGCTTGTTGGACTTGCAGCAGGTATTATGGGCGTCGGCGGCGGCTTTTTGACCTTCCCCATATTTGTCTATGTCTTAGGTGTTTCCTCTATGACAACCGTTGGAACCGATATTTTCCAGATCGTTTTCACGGCAGGTTATGCATCAATAAGCCAGTATGCTATTTACGGCTTTATCTTCTATACACTCGCTATGGGCATGCTTCTTGGCTCCCTTTTGGGAATCCAGATCGGTGCACTGGTAACAAAGGTCGTTCCCGGAATCACGATCAGAGGCTTTTATGCTATGGCTGTCATGGCTGGTTTCGTTAACCGTGTCTTTGCCCTGCCGGCAAAGCTTAACGCAATGGAAGTTATTAAAATAAACCCGGGACTCGCAAGCGTGCTTGAAACCATAGGTATCTGGGCATTCTTCATTGTAATAGGTGCATTTTCAGTCTGGGTAATTGGAACGTTTCTGACCAACATTCCAAAACTTAAGGGAGAGGAGGTGTAATCATGATTGCTCATAAAAAAGAATTTTACGGCGGTTTTGGATTATTTGTGGCATTTTTTGTTGTTCTTTTTATAATATTTTCACCTGTCTTTGGCGGTCAGAACGGATTGGACTATATGGATTCTCTGTATAACTCCATTTCCAAAGGTTCTGCCTACTATGTTCCCAAGGTAAAGGAAGAAACCGATACGTTCATAGGAAATAACGTTACAATGGCCCTGAAAATGGCAGATGAGAACCAGGCGCAACAGGCAGCATCTTTGTTTACAAAGGCTGGAGCAACAGCAGAAGTATCTGAAGCCCAGCTAAATATATCCGGCGACCTTGGTAATATCCTCGCGAACTGCCTGGAAGATTCAGACAGCATGTATAATAATGACGGAACAACGGTCTCCAGCAAGTATGGCTATAATGAAAGGCAGGTTCTTTATAACTGGCATAAGGCTCTAACTGCGGCAGATAAAAACCTGAAAAAGCAGAAGCTGTTCAAAGAAGCCACGGTTGTTTCATCGGCAATAAAGAAGGTTGTTGAAACTTCATATAACTACTATAAAATCGAGCCGCAGAAAATTGGCGATAAAGTAGGGATCGTTATCTTTTCTTTAGTTTTCTATGTGGTTTACACGCTGTGGTATGGTTTTGCAATTTTATTCATGTTTGAAGGATGGGGACTGAGGCTGGAGCATTAAGCCATTAACATCATATACATTTAATTGCAGGGTCATATTTAATTGGCCCTGCAATTAAATGAAATTTACTGTTGCTTCTTTTCCTTTTATATTAACTGCATGTATAATTAGCATATATAATATTTTTTGCTTTATTCCCTCAAGTCGTTGAAGAAACCAACACAGCCAATTGCCTCGCCGTTTCGATACAGTTTGGTTACTGAAAATCTTACCGGTATTTTGTGACCTTCCTTGCCTAAAACGAACGTCTCATGCCACCTTTGCATGCCCCTGGTTTCACTTTCTTTACTATAGAAATTTTGCATGATTTCTTCGGCAGTCTCTGATGGGTAAAAAGTCCTGATATCCATCTTCCCTATCACTTCATCCTTAGAATATCCAAATAAGCTCTCCGCACTTTGATTGAAGATTATTATGTTTTCCTGTTTATCAATGGCGATTATACCGTCAGTGGAATGCTGAATCAGATTGGCTTCAAACTCGTATCTTTCTCTTAACTCCTCTGTTGCTTCCTTAACCTTATCTTCCAGAGAGTCAGTGTATTCCTTGAGCTTTCTCCTGATATCCAGCCTTTCCCTGGCCCGTTTTAGGGCAACTGATAAGCCTTCATCTGTAATAGGCTTGGTGATAAAATCAGATGCGTCAAGTTGCAGCGATTGGACGGTGATGTCCATATCTTCATACAATGTACCGGTAATAACTATCACCTCGGTCCCAGGGCTGATCTCCTTAATCCTTTTCAGCACCTCAATCCCATCCATACCGGGCATCTTTATATCGGTTAAGACGATTGAAGGACTTTCTTTCTTAAACACCTCTATGCCTTTCTCGCCATTCTCTGCCGTCAGCACTTCATAACCATCGCTTCTCAGCGATCTTGCCAGAGCTACCCTTATAGGCTCTTCATCATCGATTAGTAAAAGCTTTAACATGACTACCCTCTTAAAATATTTAAGTATCTAAGCGTGCAGGAAATTTCAACTCAAAGGATGTGCCCAGTCCCAACTTGCTTTTTACCTTTATAGTTCCCCCATGCTCCTGCACTATCTTCTGGGTAATGAGCAGGCCGAGGCCGGTCCTCTTTAATCCCTTGGTGCTGAAAAAGCTGGTGAAGATTTGCTTTATGACTTCCTCAGACATACCACAACCATTGTCGGAAACCTGAAATGTAATCATTCCATCACTTTCACGCCTCGTGGTCACGCGTACCAGGTGTTTCTTGTTCTCATCTTTATCGGATATACAGGCATCAACGGCATTAGAAACCAGGTTAAGCAGACACCGATGAATACCTCTGGGATCAAAAAATGCCTTGCCTATGTTTGGATCAAAATCTCCGGCAATCTCTATACCGGCTTTCTTTGCTTCAGAATCCATCAGTTCACAGACCTCATCCGCGATTATATTAGGTGAGTATTTCTCATATTCAGGTTTACGTTCCTTTGAGTAACTGAGGAGATCCAAAACGAGTCTGGAGACCTTGCCGATATTTCTTTGCACAAGATCCCAGCCAATGCTGATGTTAGACATATTATTCTTCTCAAGCGCTACATTTACTATATCAACTCCTCCCTCAAGAGCGACTACAATGTTTTTGATGCAGTGGGCAAGGCCTGCTACAGTTTGTCCAGTAGCAGCTAACCTTTCGGACTTGATTAGTTCATGCTCCAGCCGCTTTATCTCCCTCAAGTCATTGAAGAAACCAACGCAGCCAATTACCTCGCCGTTTCGATACAGTATGGTTCCTGAAAATCTTACCGGTATTTTGTGACCGCCCTTGCCTAAAACGAATGTCTCAAGCCACCTGTGCATACCCTTGGTTTCGCGTTCTTTACTATAGAAATTTTGCATGATTTCTTCAGCAATCTCTGGTGGGTAAAGACTCCTGATATCCATCTTCCCTATCACTTCATCCTTAGAATATCCAAATAAGCTCTCCGCACCTTGATTGAAGATTATTATGTTTTCCTGTTTATCGGTGGCGATTATACCGTCGATGGAATGCTGAATCAGATTGGCTTCAAACTCGTATCTTTCTCTTAACTCCTCTGTTGCTTCCTTAACCTTATCTTCCAGAGAGTCAGTGTATTCCCTGAGCTTTCTCCTGATATCCAGCCTTTCCCTGGCCCGTTTTAGGGCAACTGATAGAGCCTCATCTGCAATAGGCTTGGTGATAAAATCTGATGCGTCAAGTTGCAGTGATTGGATGGCAATGTCTATATCCCCGTGCCCGGTAATAACTATCACCTCGGCTTCAGGGTTGATTTTCTTAATACTTTTCAGAACCTCAATCCCATCCATACCGGGCATCTTCATATCGGTTAAGACGATTGAAGGATTTTCTTCCTTAAACACCTCTATCCCTATCTTGCCATCCTCTGCCGTCAGCACCTCGTAGCCATCGCTTCTCAGCGATCTTCCCAGAGCTATCCTTATGGGCTCTTCATCATCGATTAGTAAAAGCTTTAACATGTTACTACTCTCTTAAGTATCTAAGCTTGCAGGAAATTTCAACTCAAAGGATGTACCCAGTCCCACCTTGCTTTTTACCTTTATGGTTCCCCCATAATCTTTAATAATTCCATAGCTGATGGACATGCCTAACCCTGTTCCCTTACCTACTTCTTTGGTGGTAAAGAAAGGTTCAAATATCTTATCTATTATATCCTCGGGAATACCCGTTCCTGTATCGGATATAGAAACTTTGACCTGTCCCTTTTCAAAAAATGATCTTACACTCACTTTACCCCCTGATTTGCCTTTCTCTTCAATGGCATCCCTGGCATTGACAACCAGATTTATAAAGACCTGTTCTAACTTATTATTGTCCGCCATTATAAAGGGTATGTTATCATCCAGGTTTAGTTGAACCTCTATCTCACGTAATTTCAACTGTTGTCCCAGTATCATAAAGACATTTCTGATAGGTTTATTCACACTAACCTTCTCTGTTCCAATACTCACTCTTGCAAAGTCCCGCAGATGAGTGATGATTGCCGATGCCCTACGCACCTGGGCCTTAATTTCTTCGACCACTGTCATTAATTCTTCATCCTCAATCTTATTACCCCTTTTGATCATCTTCATAATAAAGTCAGCATCTACACCAATAACATTTAACGGTTGATTCAACTCGTGGGCTACGCCTGACGACACCTCCCCCAGGGTAGACATTTTAGCAGCCTGTATTAACTGGGTTCTTTTCTCTAATTTTTCTATCTCTTTTTCGGAAATATTTTGTCTATAGACCATATGCTTGAATGAGTCCGCCAACTGGACCATCTCGCCACCTACATGGGCTCTATAGACCATGCATTTCCGACACATATCCAGTTTTTCCGGAAATCTCCCTGATGGCTCAACCTTACAGAGGGTACCATCCATATACCAACACATGATGTCAGGATTTCCATACGCCGGGCACTCGGTTCTATTACATTTTTCTACCTCCCAGCATTTGAGCATCCTGCCAAATTCAAACCCTGGTTCCCCGCGGCTAAGTTCATCGGCTAATCGGGTAAGAATGGAGATGGGGCGAGTAACGTATTTGGTTAAGAACAGGGCTAAGAAAAACCCCACAACAACAAGGGAAACCATGGCCAAGCTAATCTCTCTATTCCTGATTGCTGTTATTCTTTCTTCTATAGCAGTCCAGTGAATTCCCACGTTTAAGATCCCCAATGTTTTCATTTTATCTCCATGGCACTTATAACAGTTTTTTTCATTGGGGATAGGCATGGCATGATGAAGTATCTTTTCTTCTCCCAACATCTCCAAGCCCTTAACCAGGGAACTGGTGCGCAAAGACTCTTTAGTAATCTCTGAATTGTCAGCCTTGCCTATATCATCTGGCAATCCGCTGTGTTTGATAACACCTGTGGTATCGCAAAGAGTTACCACTGCCACATCCTTCAAAGTATACAACTTTTCCAGAATAGCCTGCACAGCCGCCATCTCTCCATCCAGCATGGGGTACTCAATGCTTCTCATTACTGTATCGCTAATCTCAAATGCCCGCTCTTCCTGCTTGTCAAGGTGATACCTTACTCGTGTCACTGTATCATAGTAAGTAAAGACGCCCATCACCACAATTAAAATCAGGCTTACACCTGCCGTCACTTTAGTCGCCAAAGTGACCACACCTATCCTGAATCGTAGATTGTCTATAAATAAACGAATTCGACCCATTTTCTCAATATCCCATATGCTTATGCTGATAGTGACATGTAGTGCAAATGTTTTTAGGAATGCTTAACGTCCTTTGATGCACTTCTACAGTTGGTGCACTTACATGTAAGCTTGCAGGCCCATGGCATACCTCGCACTGAACATTCTTCATGTCCGGTGTGGTCTCTATATCAACAAAGCCACCCGGTTTCCCGTAGCCAGTGGTGTGACAGCGCAGACACTCAGGATCTCGATCCTTACCCCTCATCTCCAGTACGCGAAAGTTTCTGGAATATTTCCACTTAGAATATGTCTCTACATGCTCTGCGTGACAGTTCTTGCATTTCTCCATTCCAACGTAGCGTGGCTCTTGATTTGTTTCTTCAGAGAATGCGTTAGGAATTATGGCGTAATAAACAGCTATAACAAGGAAGGTGGTAATGATAAGAAAAAAAGCTTTTTTGATGAACCTTTTCATGGACTTTCCTTTCTTTAGCTATCGGCAAAGTTAATATTACAGCAACACTTCTCGTAACTACTCAGGTTGTCTGGTTCACGGTTCACGGTTCAGGGTTGGTCGCCTTGCGCTTTTCATATTTTTTGAGATAGTTGATGAATCCACGAACAGCAGTCCCGCCACGCGGGATTCGTCCGGCCTGCTCGTAAACATCTTTGAATTCGTTGAGCGAAATGTACTCTTCATCGTTTTCTAACCTTGAACCGTGAACCATTGAACCGTGAACCTGAGCAGTTACCACTTCTCTATCCCTCTTTCTTACTCTCCGGCTTTATCCTTTAGTCGGCGCAGTTCTTTGTTCATCGTTTGCCATTCCAGGGCCCTATTAATAGCAATCAGTATCTGTTCCTTACGGAAGGGCTTGGTGATGTAGTCATAGGCTCCTTTATTTATAGCCTTTTCTGCCAACTCAGGGGAGCCATAGGCAGTAATGATAAGTACGGGAATATATTTATCCAGCTTTCTAACCTCACCCATGAGTTCAATACCATCCATACCCGGCATCTTGAGATCAGTAATCAGTAGATCGTAAACGCCTTCTTTAATCAGTTCAGGAACCTCCAAAGGATTGTTGGTAATAGTGACTTTGTGATCGGTCTTATCTTTAATTATCATAGCAAGAACGGTAAGTATATCCAGTTCATCGTCCACAATTAAGATCTGTGCGGTCATCTTTACCTCCTGTGCAGGCACGCCTGCATTAACTTAGCGCCCGAAGCGCACTAACTTCAGTTTAGATCTGTTCACTTTCCAAAGGAGCAACAGGCAAAGACACTGTAAAGGTAGTACCTTTTCTCTCTCTGTCCTCTTCTTCAGCCACTGTTTCAAAGGTAATATCTCCACCATATTTGCTTACTAAATCATAGCTGACCGAAAGCCCCATTCCTGCTCCCTCCCTTCCCTTCCTTGTGGTGAAAAAGGGATCAAATATCCTGTTTCTGTATTCCCTTTTAATACCGTATCCTGTATCCTTGAAGATAATCTCCAGTCTATTGCCGGAGGTAAGTCTGGTAGAAACGGTCAAATGTCCTCCTCTATTCATGGCAGCAATAGCGTTGGTAGTTAAGTTCATGAAAACCTGACGTAAATCTCCCATATTCCCCTTTGCTTTTGGTAAATCTTTTGCAAGGTTTTTATCTAAGGTGATCTTTTTTGCATCCAGGATATTCTCAATCACAGAAATCATCCTTTCAAGATTTGCATTGACGTCAGTAGAATACTCAGTTGTCTCAGGATATCTGGTAAAGATTGAAAGACATTCAACAATCCTCTTACAATTATGCGCTTGCCTTTCTATGGCTTTAAGAATCTCATGGCTCTGGCTGTCAGAGTCCATCTTATCCATGAGAAGATCGGTAAAACCAAGGATTACCGCCAGTGGGTTATTGAGTTCATGGGCCACAGCAGCAGCCAACTTTCCCTGGGGCGTCAATATCTGTGTATCAAACAGCCCCCCTGAATTCTTTTTTGATTTTGCAATATCCCCTTCCATTACAACTAGTTGGGGAACAAGGCCCAGATCTTCCAAAGCTGGACAGGCTATAACTCTGTCACATTTAACTTTACGCCCTACAAAATGTGTATACAAGACCCCGCAAGGTTCAGATGTTTTGAGTGTGTCTTGCATAGGGCAGTAATGATTGAGCATATCACAGGGTTTATCCATATTATGAAGAACCCAATAACAATATTTCCCAATAATCTCATGCTTCGGTTTACCAAGTCTTTTTACAGACGCTTCATTTGCTCCCTTTATCCTGTAAGCCATGTCAATAACTATAATTTCGTCTCTAATACCGTCGATAACAGCCTGTAAAAACAACTTGGCCTCCAGCAACTCCGCCTGTAACTTTAATTTTTGTTCTTCTTCCATGATCCCCCAGAATACACTGTAATTTTAGTGAAACAAGACTTGGAAAAGTTCAAAATGATCAAACAGTTAGCGAGGATATTTGTAACTTCTCAAAAAGTTCGGGTAAAGATAAAAAAGACGAGTCCGCTGGTGATAAAATGTAAAAGAGCTGACTGTTTGAGCATCTTAGTGAGCTTTGAGAAAAAACAGCGCATAAGAAAATACAGCTTCTAAAAAATGTTCCAGCGTATAACATAATTGCATTAATAAAGGTTTGGCTACTGTTTTTTCTTTAGGCTCACTTATATGCGAGTTTCAGATATTCTTACATTTTATTATCAGTTGGCGAGTCTTGTATCATGTAATTTGCCCGGACTTATTGAGAAGTTACGAATATTGCCATATTTATTCAAACGAAACATATTTTTGACAACCGCCACATACCGAAAGGACGCAGGAAAGAGTTGTATGGGGGGGCTGAAGCTGAAACATTAAACCACTCAACGTATTCATTTATCCTTCTTTGCCTTGCCCCCTTAGCTTTTCAAGTTCACTTCTCATATTCTTCCATTCCAGAGCCCTGTTAATGGCGATCAATATCTGCTCTTTGCGAAAGGGCTTGGTAATGTAATCATAGACGCCTTTGCTTACAGCCTCTTCTGCTGATTCAATGGAAGCATATGCTGTAATAACTAATATGGGAATGTTTTTATCAATCTTTCTAATCTCACCGGCGAGTTCTATACCATTCATGCCCGGCATTTTTAGATCACTTATAACCAGATCAAAGTCTCCTTTTTTCACAAATTGAACGACCTCTAAAGGATTGTTGGTAGTAGTGACTTTGTGATCAGTCTTTTCTGAAACAATCATGGCGAGAAGAGCAAGCATATCCAGCTCATCATCAACAATTAAAATATTTGCAGTCATCATACCTCCTTGTGAGACCTGTGAAAAACGTCCCCTTGTCAGACAAAATGCCTGAATTGGATTGGGTTTAGGTTCTATTTGAGATTTACCTGCTTTCGGTGAGTACAACTGGTAAGGTTACAATAAAAGCTGTACCCTTCTTCTCCCTATCCTCTTCTTCAGCCACGGTCTCAAAGTTTATTTTTCCACCGTACTTTGACACAATACCATAACTAACCGAAAGCCCCAGACCTGTACCTTCCCCTCTCTTTTTTGTTGTAAAAAAAGCCTTCTGTACCTCGTCCCTGTATTCTCTCTTAATACCGTGTCCTGTATCTTTAAAAAGAATTTCCACATTACTCCCAGTGAAATCCAGTCCGGTAGAAACAGTCAAAACTCCTCCCTCCCGCATAGCAGCAACAGCATTGGTGATTAAATTCATAAATACCTGCTGCAGATGGCCCGAATCTCCTCTAACTTTGGGCAAACCTTTGGTAATATTCTTTTTTAAAGTTATCTTTTCTGTAGCCAAGATATTCTCAATCACCGAAAGTACTCTTTCAAGGCTTTCGTTGACATCGGTTGAATAATCAGTTTTATCCGGATATCTGGCAAAACCGAGGATGCTTTCAACAATCCTCTTGCAATTTTGAGCCTGCCTTTCTATTGTTTCGGTAATCTCATGATTTTTGCTACCGGCTTCCAGTTTTTCTAAAAGAATATCTGCAAAACCTAAAATCACCGCTATCGGCTGATTGAGTTCATGTGCAACATTGGCTGCCAATTTTCCGAGTGAGGCCAACTTCTCTGTATTAAACATCTGTTCTTCCTCAAGTTTCTTACGTTCTGTAATATCCCTTGCTATCACCAGAGAGGCATAAACTTTTCCGGACTCATCCTTGAGTGGAACAAAGTTGCTGGTAAACCAATAATCGATATTACCTGCTTTAACCGGATATTTTACATTTAGATTCTTTCCGGTTTCGAACACCTGTTCAACAAAACCCATCTGCAGTTTCGTACTCTCTTCGGCAAAAAGATCGTACATATTTTTTCCTGTTAAATTATCCGGGCTGTCCTTAAAAAAATTTGCCGAGCATCTATTCACTGAAAGGAACTTTCCATCCTCATCAACCGTAAATATCAGGTCCTGTGCACTTTCAACAAGAGTCTTGTATTTCTCCTCTGATTTTTTTAGCTTTTCTAAAAACTCCTCCAGATCTGCTGTTTTCTCCTTTACCTCATTTTGCAGAGCGACAGCCCAACGCCTCTCAAAGCCAATCACATATATGCAACCTAGAATAATGGCTAAGATTATAGTGCCCTGAATATAAAACTGGCGAACATATACCGAATGAATAATGCCCTCCACCTCGCTCATTGGTGATGCAACGGCCACAGACCAGGACCATTCACCTTGATGGTAAACAGGTGAATATGCAATCAACTTTTCCATCTCAGTTTCTATACCCCGGTGCCATCCTGAAATATAATTGCCTGTACCTTCCTTGCCTTTAAGCATTTTTTCCTTTTGTATTTCGTTAATTTTGGTGAAAGATATTTCCGGCGCTTTCTTCGCACGAATTTTAAAGGCATCCTCTCCGATAAATTCTCTTTGGGGATGATAAAGAAACAAGCCTCTTTTATCTATAACCCATGCATATCCTGTTTTACCTGGTTTTATTACTTGAGCAGCTTTTCTAACCAGATATGTTATGTCAACAGTAAATGCGAGTACTCCGGATTGACGTCCAGTCGGCACAGGATGCGCCTCGTCAATTGATTCCTCATAGGTAGGTATAGCAAAACTCATATAAAGTTTATCAGCATGCCTGGTACTTTCTTTTTTGATTTCACCGGAATAAATTCTATCTTTATTTTCCTTCCTAATTGCCCATTTAAAATAATCTGTATTGATAAAATCACCATGGATAACGAGCGACATTCCTCTATTATCAATAATATATGCTTTCTTTCCGCTACGGTCTATAAGCTTTATTTCAAATACCCCCTCATCCTTAATTGCGGATAATGTTATATTCATCCGACTTGCCCAAGAGACCTTTTCAACATATTGAATTGAAGGGGAAAGGTTTAAAAGTAAAAGCTCACGCCGGATATAATCCAGGCTGTTTTCCATTCTGCTGGCAGCATACCTGGCTAACACCAACTGCTGCTGATTATAATCATCACAGATAATCTCTTTCATATGCATGGAAGAGTTCAGACCAATATATACAGCTACCATAAGAAGTACAATTATAAGAGTGCCAACTAAGAGTATGGCTCTTCTTACATTAAAGTATTTCTTCCTGTAATATCCTATTAACTTCAAAGGTCTCACCTTATGGAAGTATTGCTGTATATATAATTGACAAAAAATTTATCATTTCTCTAATGAGACAGCAGGCAGAACAACGGTAAAAGTTGAACCTTTTCTATCTTTGTCTTCTTCATCAGTCACAGTCTTAAAGCTTATGTCACCATCATAGTCGGCCACTATATCGTGACTGGCTGAAAGTCCTATTCCTATCCCAGCCCCGTCATCTATTGTGGTGGAAAATGGACCAAAAATCTTGTCTCTGTATTCTTTGCTGATTTCATCTCCTGTAGAATTAAAAATTACCTCTACGTTATGGCCGGAGTTGTCGAGCCTGGTACAAACAGTCAAACGTCCTCCCTCTTGCATTGATAAAACAGCGTTTGTAATTATATGGATAAATACCTGCTGCAAACGTCCTGAATCTCCCCTCGCGTTGGGAATCTCTTCATCAAAGTTCCTTACTATAACGATCTGCTCTCTAAGCAAAATATCTTCAACCACTGAAAGCACTCTATTAATACTCGCATTTACATCCACAGAATAGCTATCTGTTTCAGGACGTCTGGCAAAGTTTAATAGATCCTCGACTATTCTTTTACAATTAAGCCCCTGTCTCTCTATGGTTTTAAGTATTTGGTGATTCTTACTTCCCGGATCCGTTTTTTCTAAAAGAAGATCTGAAAAACCAAGTATTACTCCTAATGGATTATTGAGTTCATGGGCCAGTCCGGCTGTCAGTTTACCTAAAAATATCAATTTTTGAGTATGATAAATTTGATCTCCTCTCTTTTTCCACTTGGTGATATCTCTGGCCATTTCTATCACCCTTGTAACAACGCCGTTTTTATCCAGAATCGGATAGGCTATAACTCTGTAATATGAAAGCTGCTTCTCATAATGGGTATGAAGAACTTCGCATGGTTTGCCTGTTTTTAGCACTTCTTGCACCGGACAGAGATGATTTAAAATATGACAGGGTTTATCATCATCATGAAGAACCTTATAACAGTACTTGCCTATAATTTCTTTTTTTTGCTTACCGATTCTATTTAAAAGCGCCTCATTTACCTCTTCTATCCTGTATTGATTATCAATAACCAGAATCTGGTCTCTGATTCCATCGATAATGGCCTTTAGAAATTCTTTGTTTTCCAGCATACCATCTTCTATCTTCATTGTATAATTTCCTTACAGTTATATCTTACCTTTATAATCAAAAATGTAAACATAGCTGAATCTATCTTATTCCCAGTCTTCTGTATAATATTTACTTAAGAACTCTTTTATATACCAGTCAACCATGGCATCATTAAAAAGAGTCATATCTAATTGTTTTGTGTATGCTGTCAAACGAGCCAGTATGCCTAGTTTTTTTAAAAGATTTGATTTATCATACTTGGTGACTCTTGCATCAAGAACATCTCCGGTCCTTTTTACATCGAAATCCGTCAGCTCTAAAATTTCTTTAATAAGTCTGGTCCTCCTGGCACGTCTATCTATAGAGGCACCACCACCTTTAAATAAAAATCGGACATAGTTATCATTTATGTTATCGCCGACAAAAGCCTCGACAGTCTGGATATGATAGCCAAGCCTGATATTAAAGTTCATGTATTCCCTGGATATGATAGCAAAACTGGGTTCCCATAATAACTTTTCGGAGTGAGGCTGCATGGTAGTACTGGCAATAACGCTGAAGAATCCTTTTACATTTAGCGGAGGTGGGCCAGGCCATTCCATGGCCATCATACCCTGCAATAGAGTATTCATTGGTATGGAAAGAATTTGATCTGGCGTTATTTTTTTTGAATCACTTTTTATGCCGCCATCCAAGTCAATAACATATATCTCAAGGGGAATTTTAACCTCAATCTTGACAGCCTCTCGCTTTCTTATATTGGGGATATTAGGGCTATCGGCTATTTGAAACATCTCTTTCATTGCCACTTCATGGGCAAATCTTGTTATATCATGAAAAGTTTCACAATAATCCGGGCTAAACTTTTCATCTTCTGGATCAATTAGTTTCAAAGGCACTATATTATTTAATAGCGCACGCAAGAATTTAAAAACCGCTGTATCCTTGAAGGGATTCTCCCTTTTTCCTGCTTCAATAAGTTCTTCTATCCGCCCTTCATAAATATTTCCGTTAATAGCATCAACGGTTATCTCCTTGCCAGCCTCCAATGTCTTCATAGCTACTTGGGTATCAAGCAAGGTAGGAACATTATATTCTCTGGACAGCGATGCCATATGACCGGTAATGCCTCCAACATCGGCAACAATCGCGCTGGCTTTGTTCATTACTTTGACAAATTTGGGTGAGGTATGTTTGGCCACAAGAACAGCACCTTCAGGAAACTTTTGAAGATCTTCATCATTTTTAACAAAAAAAACCTTTCCTGCACCAACACCTTTGCATGCAATCTGTCCTTTATTGATAAGAATTTTATAACCATCTGTAATCGCTTGAATATTCTTGACGGGTTTTTCTTTTAAGATCCTAAGGGGTCTGGTCTGTAAAATAAAAAATTTATTCTTTTCATCAAGTACCCATTCTATATCTTGAGGTATGTTATAATGTTTCTCAAGCACTAGAGCATAATCAGCAAGAAACTTTATCTGGTCATCGGTTAAACATGAAGCTGCCCTTATCTCCTCCGGAACTTCAACTTCAACTACATCCTCCTTTGGATTACATTTGAGCATAACCTCCTGTACAGGCGTAGTTTTTTCCAAAATTGTCCTTGGTTCATCCCTGGATACTATATATACGTTTGGGGCTACTGTCCCATCAACTGCATACTTACCAAGGCCCCATACAGCATTGATGATAATGTCATTCTTTTCAGCATCGGTTGGATCACTCGAATACATAACCCCGCTTGCCTTGGCATCAATCATTTCAACTACTCCAACCGCCATGACCATATCTTCTTCTTCAAATCCTTTACTCTTGTAGTAAAATATGGCTCTTGTGTTAAACAGACTGGAGATAACTCTTTTATAGTTTTCTATAACATTGTCAGCTTTAACATTGAGCGCAGTTTTATACTGACCTGCGAAGGTAAACTTGGCATCTTCATGTATAGCGCTGCTGCGGACCGAGGCTGTTGGTGAGCCGGCTCTGCTGGAGATTTTCCGGGATAGTTCTGAGAATGCATTCGATATACTGCTTTCAATATCAGGAGGGATTTGAGAATTCATAATCAGGTCCCGCGCTTCCCTGCTGATTCTATTTAAACCTTCCATATCAACTATATCTACTGAACTTAGAATAATCTTATTTTTTAAGTCATTAAATTCAATAAATTTTTTAAATGCGTAAGCAGTTATGCAAAAACCTTCAGGAACAGGCAGGCCAATCTTATTCTTGATCTCACCAAGGTTGGCATTTTTACCACCAACACTGTTGACCATATCTTTTGTCACTGAATCAAAGGGAATAGTAAAATCCGTTACCGGAATTTCAGTCTTGTTTGTAAGGGTTGCCTCGATTTTCGAATTAATCTTTGCGAATGCAAAATAAAGATTAGGGTATTTACCTTTTGAGAGTTTATCAAGATTCACGATAATATTCTGAACGCTGTCCACCAGTTTACTGCAACTGGTCCTGACATAATTCATATCGAATATATATTCGCCTGAAAGCTTTTCCTCCATATCTGCCATAATCTCTAAAACAGTGTTGTTTTCAGAGAGAAGTCTTTTGAAGTAAACATATCTTTCCTTAAATGGCCGCCCATCATCCAAGACAGGCTGAGGAGCAACGACCTTTTTTCTGAATATGTTCAATAGACGACGCACTTCAAACCTTTTTAAGCTTTAGTCGAAATTTTGTCCGTATTTCTCATATATCCCAACTATTTTTTAGACTGAAGGATAAAGCCGGTTATCTCATGAAATATATCATGCATTCGCACAACCCCTAACACCTTTTCCGACTCCTTAACAGGGATTATATCAATATCATGCTGAAGTAACAGATAAGCTACTTTTAAGATATCATCGCCGGCATCAACTGTTATGTCAAAAGGTGACATAAAATCTTTTATAGGCATTTTGAATTTGTTGTCATCCCAGGAAGTTATAATATCGATCCCCTCAGAAGAAAGTTCCTTGAATTTTGGATTGATAGCTCTGAGTATATCCTTCCAGTGTAACATGCCCAGTAATTTATAAAACTCATCGAAGACTAAAACAGTATGATATCCAGACCCATGGGAAAAATTTAACAGGACAATCGCCTCTTCCAGGGTTGCCCAGTAAGGCATATGAGGATAATCTGTAAGAGGAATTAATAACTTCTTTATTTCTGTCATCATCAAACCTTTATTGATATAGTTATGTTTTAAGAAAAATAATTCATATTCACTTATTAATTATGCCCAACGCATTATTTTTTATATATAGCAAGTAAAATATACTATATAATTTCTATCATCAATATGTTTTTAGATTACATATACTACCTCCCAATTGTTACACCTATACACCACAACAAAATAAAGCAAACCTATTTCAGTATAATGCCATAAATCTCCTCTAAAATATCATCAAGATGAATTATTCCAACCACTTCATCCTTGTTTACTACCGGCAAGAAATCCATCCTGTATTTGTCCAGTAAAAAAACAGCCTCCATAAGCATTTCACTTCCTCTAACATAAGTCTTAATAGGAAGCATTATCTCCTCTACACGTTTATTCACTCCTTCGAGACATTCTGTTTTAAACTGTCCTTCCCAAAAAATCGGACCGCTTCTTTGAACCCCTTTTAAAAAGTGGGATAACAATCCGAAAACAAGTTCTGAAGGAGTCACAAAACCCTTTATTATTTCCCTTTCAGACGAACCTGCTCCCAATACAACCAGGCATAGAAGTTTACTCTCTTTCCTTATTTCATCCATAAGGACAAGAGCTTTATGTATACTGTCATCCTCATTAATGTAACAATATTTATCAAGAGGATGCATATAGTTTTTAACTATTTTTTTTGAATACATACAATATCTTAGAGCAAGGTTTATACCAACCGGCAAAGAATCAATTTATCTTGACATAATTATATGATATTTTTATATTTTATTTTATATAAGCGGTTTGCAAACAGCTTCTCTATGCATAAGTTTTGGCAAGTTTATGCCAAAAAGGATAAAAGTTTGCCGTTTCAATTCTGAATCTATTTGACACTGGTATTTATTCAGGTTAAAAAGACATATTAATATTCGCATACCCAAGTAATATTTGAATTTTGTAGATAAAAAGCTGTAAAAGTATATGAAACTGCATTCTCCCTATATAAAGCACCTCCAGAAATCAATCATGCATGAGTTCATCCTGGGCGCAGAAGTGATGCACTCCATTATGCAAACTGTAAATCAAGTGGCCAAACACGACGTTAATGTACTGATTACAGGTGAAAGCGGCACTGGTAAGGAACTGGTTGCCAAAATCATTCACCTGCAAAGCCCTAGATCTGAAAATCCCTTTGTGCCGGTGAACTCCGGCATTCTTTCAGGCCTTATGTTCGAAGACAAGCTTTTCGGTCATGAAAAAGGAGCCTTTACCGGCGCCATTTGTCAAGAAAAAGGCTGCTTTGAAATGGCTGACAAAGGGACCCTCCTCCTTGACGAGGTTTCTGATCTTCCTCTTGAAAATCAGATTGATTTTTTGCGTGTTTTAGAAGATTTTCGCTTTCACCGGATTGGAGGGAATGAAATATTTGAAGTAGACGTCCGTATTATATCGGCAACAAATAAAGACCTGAAAAACGAAGTCAAAAAGGGATTATTTCGAGAAGACTTATTTTACAGGCTTAATGTAGTTCCCATATATGTACCGCCCTTAAGAGACAGGAAAAACGTTATTCCAAAAATGGTTGACCGCTTTCTGAATCAATCGGCAATTAATTTTAAAAAACCAAAGCCAACTGTTAAGCCCGAAGTTATTGAACTGTTCTGGCGTTATGACTGGCCCGGCAATGTAAGGGAATTGAAAAATCTTTTAGAAAGAGTATTTATCCTCAACGATTACGATACTATAAGTGTAGAACATCTTCCTTCTGATTTTTTATGGCATTTTAAAGACCCCCACCGTATAAAGGACCTTGAGGAAATCAGAAGTGAGGCTGAAAAAAAAGCCATTATGGATACATTACACCGCCTTGCCGGCGACAAGGAAAAAACAGCAAAAATACTGCGTATAAGTCCAAGAACTTTAAGATACAAACTTCAGAAATATAACATAAAATATGAACGAAGTTCAAAACCCCCTGTATGATTTTTATACATTCCAACTTTAAGAAACCATGATCCCCAATTATTAATTTTTTTATGGTTCAATTCTGATTGATGGATAGATTCCTTTATTAACACCTGTTCTATATGGTTGAATTGTATTAAATGAAATAACTTGATCGTCCTGTGCATGACCACGGTCCTTATCGTCTTTAAAAAATGCACCGTTGGCATGTAGAATATGATTAATTCTTTTTTTAAAAGTACCAATAAAAACAGAACCTTTTCCTGTAAAAGTCATTTTACCAACAGTTATCGCATCTCGAGAATCTGAAAGTTTATCAAGACTAATACTGTGACTATCAAGATCATTTTGAGATCCGATATAACCCCATACAAGACGATTATCCGGTATTTCAACCGGTTCAGTTGAATCAATTATTGTATGAGGCATGACAATACAATTATCACCGATTACCAGTCTTGCAGTTGGTTTACCATTTAAAAAACAATTAAAGCCGACAAATGTTTCAAGACCTATTTCCGCATCGATAATTTTGCCACCATGTGCTGTAATATTAAAACCGGCTAAACGCGAATTAATTATATATGTATTTTCTTGAGCATTAGATCCTTTGCCCATTTCGGCATTTTCTAAAAATGCATGTTGAGATATTAGAACATTTTCACCAATACTGGTTTTTCCTTTAACAACAGCATACCTGCTAACAGCAGAACTAGGAGGAGCTTCTACAGGTATTATATTTACAACATCGAAAAGTGATTCATAATCTTTTTCTTTTTCTTTTACAAAATTATATATAATTCCACGCGGTTGATATGATTCGTTTACACCAATAAATTCATCCAGAACCCTTTTTTCAAATTTATACTTGAAACTAAAGCTGGGATTTCTAATCCATATTGTTCCCGGATCAATAATCGTCTGGAAAAGTTCACCCGCCTGAACATATGAAAATTCACCAATAATGCATGAATGAAGATTCATCAGATCAACTGTTGCAAAAGGTCCTAAGAAACATCCTTCAAGTGTAGAACCATGAATATTAGCGTAATGCGTTGATATTGTGTTTATGATAAGAAATTCTTCTGGTGTCCCAGGATTATGTGAATTATTGTGAACAAGTGTTTTGTAGAGCAGGCTGTGTCTGATGATTATTATTTCATCTTGAACAAGCGGAAGTTTGTTAGAGCTTAAACTGTTATTTCCTTTTCTTTTAAGTTCATCTCCTCTTATATCACTTTTATAGATTGCAGATCTTCCAACAGAACATTTTCCCAAAAAATAACTGCCGGATATATTAGAATTGCTAAAATGGAAATAAATCGGATGTTGAGAAGTGATTCCATAAAATGCATAAAATTTAAGCATCTTATCATGATTCATAGCTTTTTCTACAAAAGCATCTGCGTTAAATTCAAATTCCTGTAAACTTATATTTACTCTGTTTACAATTCTATCATTAAGACTTTTTAACTGCTCCATGCTTTATCCCCCTTTCTTTATCCCCTATAGAATTGAAGTATTAATAAACTGCCTGGATAAATAATCACAGATTAATAACTGAACACTTGCCGGGATTCATTATCCAAAGAATCCACCCGTTGAGAATTGTAAGAAAAGAAGTGTAGGGATAAGAATTATTGCAGTTTTATCAACAGCTTTAAGTGCCGGAACAAATGCTCTTAAAAAAGGATACTAATTTATTTTTTAAATAAAAAATATCATAACTATAGTTGTGCGTCAAGCCGAAAATCGACAGACAAAGGTTATCATCTGATTGGCAAACATTCATCTGTTCTGGCAAAATCTTGCCAAAACTAAACATCCAAAAATTATTATCATCCAAAAATTTTTTATATAAATTTTTTACATATCAATAGGTTGCAATGGTTTTTTATAATTTTCTACCATTTGGTATAAACCTTGCTCTTTATGACGACTCAGGACATTCCGTCAACTAAAGGCTGTGAAATGATTATTTAGAGAGGATTGTATGAATCTATTTTTTCTATCTCTGTTGATAATATTTGCAGGGGGCCTGTTTGCCCCCTTAATCAGGCGACAATTTTTCATGATGAAGGTTTTCAGTGTCTTTACCATTGTTGCAGGATGCATTCTGGGTCTGGTTGACGCCGGATCCAAGCTGATAAATCCTGGAGAGTATGTTGCTTCTTTTAAATATCTAAAATCCTTTTCCCTTTCTTTTCAAATTGACGGTCTGTCAGCTTTTTTTCTGGTCACTATCTTCGCCATCTCTTTATTGGCAAGCATTTACAGTTTTCATTATATGGACAAAACTGACAAAGCCCTTCGCACAGCAACAAACTACCTTTTTTTCAGTCTGCTTATCGTGTCTATGGCGCTGGTAGTAGCCTCTAAAGGCATGATCACTTTTATGCTTTCATGGGAAATCATGTCCCTCTCTTCTTTTTTCCTGGTCATATTTAATTATGAGGCAATTGAAAATCGCAGGGCAGGTTATCTATATTTTGTTTTCTCTCATGTGGGGGCAATGTTTATCTTTGCAGGGTTTGGAGTAGCATATGCCCATACAGGCAGTTTAGGGTTTGGGCAAATGGTTTCATTGCCTGATACATTTAAACTTATAGTATTTATTCTATTCTTCATTGGTTTCGGCTCCAAGGCCGGCGTTTTTCCCTTCCACGTCTGGTTGCCCCACGCACACCCTGCTGCTCCAAGCCATATCTCAGCAGTTATGTCAGGCGTAATGATCAAGGTAGGTATTTACGGTATTATTCGTATGTATGTTCTTTTAAACTACCATTCACCAGTCATTGGAGGCATTGTTCTTGCGGCAGGTTGTATTTCCGGAGTCCTTGGAGTAGTCTATGCCCTGGGTCAGCATGACCTAAAACGGCTTCTGGCCTACCACAGTGTGGAAAATATTGGAATCATTCTCATTGGAACAGGAATCGGCATGATCGGTGTGTCATCTGGAAATGTTCCAATGGCAATACTTGGATTCTCAGGGGGCCTTTTGCATGTGCTCAATCATGCCATTTTTAAATCACTCCTATTTATGGGGGCAGGAATGGTTTTGAAGAAAACCGGTACTCGCACCATCGATATCCTGGGCGGACTTATCAAAAAAATGAAAATTACCGGAACTACTTTTCTCATAGGCTCCCTGGCAATTTCCGGACTCCCGCCCTTTAACGGTTTTGTAAGTGAGTTCCTTATCTATATAGGTGGGTTCAAGGGCGTTGGATTGGACAGAATGACCTTTGCCATGAGTCTTATTGCCATTATCAGTCTTGCAGTTATCGGTGGTCTGGCCCTGGCATGTTTTACCAAAGTTGTGGGAGTGGTTTTCCAGGGTGAGCCAAGAAGTGCGGCAGCTAAGGACGTGGATGAGCAAGGCTTTTCCATGCTGGCCCCTATGGTGGTACTGGCAGGTTTTTGTCTTATCATAGGTGTTTACCCCAAGTTTTTTATACTCATGGCCATGAAAGGAGTTTCCTCCCTGGGCCTTGGTTACGAATGGATTCAGTTTGAACCGATCGTTCGCATGACAGGCAACATAACCCGGGCAGCAGCGCTATTTTTTGCCGTTGTTCTTTTTGTTCTTATAATCCGTGCTTTAGCATACAGAGGCAAATCCATTACCCGATCAGGAACCTGGGGTTGTGGATTTACCCAGCCTACTGTTAAAATGCAGTATACAGGATCTTCCTATGCAGCATCCATAATTGATTTTTTCAAGCCTTTTGCCCCTGTGCATGAAGATCACCCCCCAATTCAGGGACGGATGCCTAGAAAGACACACTATCATAGTCATGTTAATGATATTGCTGAGCTTCACCAGTACAATGTGATAGTTCGTCCGGTACTGTTCTTTTTTGATAAACTACGCTGGATGCAGCACGGAGATATTCATCTTTATATAGGATATATTCTGCTTGCCGTTATTATTGTGCTGTTTTTTGTATAAATGCGCTCTTTTGGCATATTGAGACCTTTGAAAAATGTTCAATTTTGTTCAAGTTCAAGGAAGGCGAAAATTTTAAATGCAGGAATACATTGAGTATTTCGAGGCTTAAAATTTGAGCCTGACGCTGAAATTGAGCAAAAGGGGGCGTTTTGCAAAGGTCTCATATTATAGTTAACTGACCCAAAGGATCGTTTGGGCTTGAGCATAGTATTAACAGTAACATTGAGCCCTTTGAAAAATGTTCAAGGATGAGGTTGCACTATGAAACCAATTTATATTTGGGGCCTTGCCATGCTTCTGGCGCCGTTCTTTTCTGCAATTATTCTAAAGGTCAAGGCTTTTTTTGGGGGAAAGAAAGGCCCACCGTTGCTGATCAATTATTACACCTTGATCAAACTGTTTAAAAAGGGATCAGTCTATAGCACCAGCACGACGATTATCTTTAAGCTTGGTCCCATGATTTCCCTGAGCTCAGCGGCCACAGCATTAATGTTCCTGCCCATTGCAGGCATAGCGCCTGTTTTTTCCTTTAACGGTGATGTATTGTTTGTTTTATATCTCCTTGGACTGGGACGTTTTTTTACCATTGCTGCTGCAATGGATACAGCTTCTCCTTTTGAAGGAATGGGCGCTGCCAGGGAAGCGTATTTCCCCATACTATGCGAAGCCACAATGTTCATGGTTCTGATACTGTTTTACAAACTGACAGGTGAATTAAGCTTTGCTTCCTATTTTAGCGGAAATAATCCCGCTATTCTATGGAATAGTGCGGGCTCAACAATGCTTTTTGTGGTTATTGCCCTTTTTATCGTTCTTTTAACAGAAAATTCCAGGGTTCCTGTAGATGATCCGGCAACTCACCTGGAGCTGACCATGATCCATGAGGTTATGGTGCTGGACCATAGCGGTCCTGATTTTGGATTTATTGAGTTAGCATCATTCTGCAAGCTCTTTTTCTACTCAACCATTGTTTCGCGACTGCTTTTTCCTTTGTTTTTTCCTTTTGAGACGCTCAACCCTGCTTTGGAAATCTGTGGTCTTATATGTGTGTATGTTGCTGCCGGGGTTACTGAATCGGTTATGGCCCGTTACAGAATGGACAAAGTGCCAAAATTTATTCTGACTTCTTTTGCCCTGGCTTCTTTTGCAACCGTTATCATCATGGAGTTTATAAAATGACACATCCGGTCGATACCATCTTGTCCCTTGCGCTGCTGTCTGTCCTGTTTTCCCTGGGAACCAGCCATCTTACAGGACTTATCAGGTTCGTGGCTTTTCAGGGAGTGGTTGTTTCTATTGTGCCTTTCTTTATCGGTCATGAAATGACAGGCGGCGGTCTTCTTTTTACCATGGTCACCCTTTGGATCAGGGGAGTTGTAATCCCCTTGAGCATTTATCTGGTTATAAAAAGAGTTGCCATCCATCGGGAGGTGGAGCCTATTATCGGATATCATGCCTCCCTGTTTGCAGGTCTGGTATTAATTGTTGCCGCATTTGTTGTGAGTTACAAGTTAGATGTACCATTAATTATGAAAAGTGTTTTGTTAATACCTACTGCCATAACAATTCTTGTGACCGGAATGTTTATGCTGATAGCAAGGAGAAATGCCATTGCCATGGTCCTTGGCTATATTATGATGGAAAACGGAATCTATCTTGTTGGAACAACGTTCTCCACGCGCGCCCATCGTATTGTGGAATTTGGTATTCTTCTTGATGTATTGGCCGGTGTAATGGTCATGGCCATTATACTTCAGAATATCAAACAGAAGTTTGATGTTGTTGACACTGCGGTTTTAAGAACTTTAAAGGAATAGGTGATTTTTTCATGATTGAGATCCTTATGTTGGCCCCGTTTCTAACCGGCATTATGGCGTTTTTTCTTTCAAGGTCATCCGGCCGTGCGCTCCTGGTGCTCACTGGTGCATTTCACCTCGGACTCTCTGTTCTGATTTGGATAAAGAGACCAGTTGCTCTGTTCCCGGATTATTTTGCGGTAACACCAGAGGGACTGTTATCCCTGCTTGTTATTTCATTGCTTTTTTTCCTGATCGCCATATACTCAACAGGTTATCTTAAAGCGGCAAAAATTAAGTCTGAACATATTTTTACCGGGTCCATGCTGATCTTTTTGGCCACCATGACCATGGTGACCATGTCAGACCATATCATGGTTATGTGGATTGCCATAGAGGCTACAACTCTTGCAAGTGCTCCTCTGATTTATACCCATAGAACAAAAGCTTCCCTTGAAGCCACCTGGAAATATGTTCTGATCTGTTCTGTGGGCATTGCCATGGCGCTTCTGGGGTCAGTTTTCATTACACTTGCCATGGATATAGGTAAGGTAGATGCCCTTGTATCCTTTTCAGCCCTTACCTCTGTGGCAAAACAGCTTGATCCTATGTGGCTCAAGACAGGTTTTGTTTTTATATTTGTTGGATATGGTACAAAAATGGGGCTGGCGCCCATGCATACCTGGTTGCCTGATGCCCATAGTGAAGCCCCCAGCCCGGCATCTGCACTTTTATCCGGCGTATTGCTCAACTGCGCATACCTTGGAATTTTTAAAACCAACAAAATAATGCATGCAGCAGGACTTGGTGATTTTTCCAGTACTATTCTTATTGTCTTTGGTTTAATCTCCATCATGGCAGCAGCCACCTTTATCCTCAAACAGACTGAATACAAAAGAATGCTTGCCTATTCAAGCGTTGAAAACATGGGAATCATTGCTTTTGGTACAGGTATCGGTGGTATTGGTGCATTCGGAGCAATTATCTGCCTGATCCATCACAGTTTAATCAAATCATCCCTGTTTTTAACTTCCGGAAATATGCTTTTAGGTTATGGTAGCGGGCTCATTGAAAAGACAGGTAGAATGGCAAAGCTTATGCCCAAAAGTTTTGTGGCATTTTTTGGTGGGTTTGCCGGAATCTCCGGCTTTCCCCCATTTGGAATTTTTATTGGAGAACTATTTATTATTGTCGGAGCCTTTAGGACAGGCCACTTTTTCGTGGCAGGGATATTTATCTTAAGTCTCTGCGTCATTTTTGCAGGATTTGCAAATCAGGTAATGAAAATCTCCTTTCACGATACAACTGCCGAAGAAATTAAAATAACAGAGAAAGCAAGTATGGTATGGCCCCAGTATGCACTGCTTCTTACCTCAATTGTATTGTGCTTCTGGTTGCCGGACTCCTTGTACCAGACGATTATCGATGCGGTGGCTAACATCGGCGGAGGATATTAATGGACACAGATTTTTTAGAAATTTCAAATGGCCAGGCTTTATCCAGAGAACAGATTCCCCACCTTACTTTTGATGATTTTCAGAAAAATGCCATGAAGATTGTCTGGGGCGGAGGAAAAATTGTTCAATATTTTGGATATGCAGACAACAGCATAGTCAAACTTATGGCTGTGTTGAGAACAGACAAACTGCTTGTCGCAGGTTGCGACGCCCCTAATGAATATCCCTCTTTATCTAATAAATGCGAACTATTCCAATTGTTTGAACGGGAGATTGCCGAGCAGTTCGGCATTGTACCCAAGTATCATCCCTGGCTGAAAATGGTGCGTTATCATCCCAACAGCCAGGGCAAAAAAGATGTTTTTGGCAATGATTACACAAAGGACATCCCTGGAAACTACCCTTACTATTCAGTTGAAGGGAACGAAATTCATGAGGTGGCTGTTGGTCCGGTCCATGCAGGTGTCATTGAACCAGGTCATTTCAGATTCAATTGTATTGGTGAACGGGTGCTGCACCTGGAAATCCAGCTCGGTTATCAGCACCGGGGCATTGAAGATCTAATTTTAAAGGCAGCTCCGAAACGTCTTCCAATTATTATCGAAGGTATTGCCGGCGACACTACAGTTGCCAATGGAGTATCTTTTGCCCAGGCTGTAGAAGCTCTTGCATCCATTCAAACCGACCAGGGCTCCCATATCATACGAACCATAGGACTTGAACTTGAGCGTATTGCTAATCACGTTGGCGATCTTGGCGCCTTGAGCGGTGATGTGGCATTTTTGCCCCCTGCCAATTATTGCGGCAGGATGCGCGGTGATTTCCTGAATATGTCTCTTTTGATCTGCGGAAACAGGCTGGGAAAAGGGCTTGTTCGCCCGGGCGGTGTCCGCTTTTCCATTGATGATGAAATAAGCAGAGAATTAATGAGACGCATAAATGAGATTGAGCCCCAGGTGGAACATGTCATCGACTTGCTTTTTTCCACTCCCAGCGTAAGAGCCCGTTTTGAAGACTGCGGCAAAGTAAGCACTTCCGACGCTGACCACCTTGGTCTTGTGGGGCCGGCCGGACGTGCCTGCGGTCTGCCCTATGATGCAAGGCGTACTTTTGCTACGGAATATTATCCCAGCATTGATATACCTGAAAATGCCAAAACAACAGGTGATGTTTTTGCTCGGGCAAAAATGAGAGCAGAAGAAATCCTGCAATCAATCAGTATAATAAAATCCCTTTTAAAGGATACTATTGAAACAAACTGCGTTGATTCAGAAGTTTTTAACCTGCCTTCATCATCCTTTGTTGTCACGGTCAATGAAGCATGGCGCGGAGAACTCTCACACTGCATTATTACCGATACAGAGGGAAAAATTCTCCGCTACAAGATAAAGGACCCTTCCTTTCATAATTGGAACGGTCTTGCCATGTCGCTGAGAAATACGGGAATTTCAGATTTTCCCCTGAACAATAAGAGCTATAACCTGTCTTATTGCGGGTATGATCTATAATAAATAAACAATAATTTAATTGCCAAAGTGAGATAAAATGCTCAATACGCTGAAAAACAGATTTGAACAAGGATACAGAACAAGCACCTATCCAAAAAAGACGGTAGAATTGGCGCCCCGGTACCGTGGACGACCCCAGGTCCATAAGAATGCACCATCCGATCTGGTGGTGAAATGCGCTGCAGCATGTCCCCAGGATGCAATTGATATAGATCGAAAGTTAATCAATATGGGGCGCTGCGTTTTTTGCGGAACATGCGAAAGAATCTCAGAGGGGCGTTTTATCTCTTTTACCAGAGATTTTGAATATTCTGTTGCCGAGAAAGACCATTTGTTGACCGATGGGGAGATTCCATCTCTGGCCGATCATGCCAGGCAGCATTTTAAAAAGCTGTTTGGTCGTTCTTTGCAACTGCGTCAAGTCTCTGCTGCTGGTTGTAATGCCTGTGAAGCAGATTTGAACGTTCTGGCCACCCCCTTCTTTGATCTGGCACGTTTCGGCATCAACTTTGTGGCATCCCCCCGTCATTCCGATGGCATTGTTGTGACAGGACCTATTTCAAGGAACATGAAAACAGCCCTGTTACAGACATATGAAGCAGTACCTGATCCTAAAGTGGTTATTGCCGTAGGCAGTTGTTCCATCTCCGGCGGGCCCTTCAGGGGGAGTCCTGAAATAACTGAGGGTCTGGACAGCCTTCTTCCTGTGGATCTTTATATACCCGGCTGTCCGTCCCATCCCCTGACCAATCTGCACGCCCTTCTGAAATTTTTCAAATAGGGCAGACTCCCCCTGAAGGGTCCGCCGGGGAAATGGACTACAAATAAAGGCAGTTTCAAAAGGTTTCATAACTTTTGAAACTGCCTTTATTTTTTTTATGGCTGGAGAATGAGGGACTGAAAAAAATGAATAGTGAAAAGTGAAAAGTGAAGATTTAAGGAACTGTAACATTGAAAAGTGAAAATGATGGAGCGTAGCGACTTCCACAAATATTCAATTTTCAGTATTCAATTTTCACTTTATAGAGGGAGCGAAGCGACATCATTATTCGACGTTCGACGTTCAATGTTCGATGTTCGACGTTCGACGTTCATCTTTCAAAACAACCCCGTATGGCATAAATGCAACCTGTGAACGTTTACAAAATAACTTAGCGCTTATGGGGATGGCACAGGCCCCAGAAATGTCAAATTTTTCCGGGGCCAAAATAGTCTAAGGGGAGTTATTCTCCCCTTAGACTATCAATCATAAAATCCGGCTCTCATACTTACTTCATGGTGTCGGAATACTAACCGGCATTCCCAGAATCGGCCAGATCACCCCTACGCACAGGGCCACACACGCCATCAGAATGACACTGGCAGGAATACCATACAGGAAAAACTCGCCTGTGGTAAACTGCTTTGAATCATAAGCTATTGCATTAGGAGCTGCACCCACCAGCAGGAGGAATGGCATGCCCGCTGTTGCCAGTGATGCAAATAGTATCACCTCTCCGGCCACGCCAAGATATGGTGCAATAACCAGAGCCACTGGAAGTGATATGGCGATGGCAGCCACGTTCATGATAAAGTTTGTCATAATCATAACGAAAAAAGCAATACTCATGACAAACACAAACCCGGATGACTCCTTGAACATCACCAGCCAGTTTACAGCCATCCATTTTGCAGCACCTGTTTCCCAGAGACAAAAACCAATGCTCATGGCTCCGGCAAAAAGCAGTATAATATTCCAGGGTACTGCTTCGAGGTCATTGATATCCAGGATTTTTACAAGGAAAAATATTACGGTTGAAACTAAAATAACTGCCGTTTTATTAAATATCTTCAACTCCGGTATAAAGGACTGCAGTGCCAGGAAAATAATCAC
>Ga0180732_1000191_pt1 | contig 58693 bp, 55 predicted proteins | sample KR11_01MetaG_FD_148674 | JGI IMG/M metagenome (GOLD analysis project Ga0180732, IMG submission 148674) | Groundwater microbial communities from the Olkiluoto Island deep subsurface site, Finland - KR11_0.1 MetaG | ecosystem: Environmental > Aquatic > Deep subsurface > Groundwater | place... | reverse complement strand
TTGTTAATCATATGGCCTCCATGGTTTAGGAGTTCACGAGTTAATTTTCTAAGCACTTTATATTATTTAAAATGCTTTTAATAGCAGAAAACTAAAACTCATTGCCATATGGCACAAATATAGGCGGACAAGTCTGCTGATATATATTCTTTCCCGCCCTTAACAATCTGCGTTAATCTGCGTAATCTGCGGATTGTTCTTTCATCCTTCATTTTTTTAATCTGCGTTAATCTGCGTAATCTGCGGATCAGATTTTACAGATTATAAACGAATCTCTTATATTCAAGAGATTTTGAACCGAAGTTGATTAAGAGACCGACTTTCAGTCCAGTGGCCTTAAGGTAGTTAATGAGTTGAGCTTCCTCAATTCCTGATAAACTGGAGATCGCTTTTATTTCAAGAATGATTTTGCCATAGCAGATAAAATCAGCTTGATAAGTTTTATCCAGCGGCTTTCCTTTGTATGCTATTTGGATGATCGGCTGGGGCTTGAATGGTATTGCCTGATAAGCAAACTCCTTTCCAATCGCCTCTTGGTATACAGCCTCAAGGAACCCGCAGCCCAGTTCCTTATGCACTTCCAAGGCAGCGCCTATAATTTTGTACGTCCTTTGATCTGCCATAACATTATATCATTTTCTGTGTAATCTGCGTAATCTGCGGATTTATTCTTTTATATACTTCCATAGTCTGTTTAACCACCATCTCTTCAGATAATTCAGCCTCGACAATTTTGCGTCCATATGCCCCCATCTTTGCCCTGAGTTCTGGATTCTCGATCAGTATATTAAGAGCCTCAGCCAAAGATTTTGAGTCACGCGGAGGAATTAAAAACCCGTTTTTATTATTGCGAACAATCTCTCTACAGCCAGGAACATCGGTAGCTACAATGGCGCGACCGCAGGATGCAGCTTCAAGCAATACCTTCGGTAGGCCTTCTCTGTATGATGGCAAAACCACAATATTGGATTGCGCAAATACTTCCGGCATATCTGCTCTATGCCCCCACCACTCAACAATACTTTCAGAATGCCAGCGGCGTAAAGTTTCCTCCGGGATAGATGCCGGATTTTCCGGATCTGGATTCCCCACCAAAATCATGCGACACTTAACTCCATTCTTTCTGAGTATTTTTGTTGCTTCAACAAACTCTCCAACGCCCTTATCCCAGAGCATGCGAGATGCCAATACGATAGTTGGGATGCCTGCCGGTTCAGGAATATTAATAAAATGCGATATGTCAACGCCAGAACCCCTGATCAGGACTGCATTTTTATTCTTAATAACTCCCATATCAATAAATAATTTCAAATCTTCAGGGTTTTGAAATATCCAGATTGTGTTTCTCATCGAAAATGCTAAACGATACGCAAAAACAAGAAAATGTCTTAATATTGATGCCTTCCATCCCTTGGCTATAAATATAAAACCAAGACCTGTAAGGGCATTAACAACAACTGAAACGTTGGCAATTCTTGCCGCCCAAGATCCATACAAAACAGGTTTAGTAGCAACATGATGCACTATATCAGGTTTTTCTCTGCGATAAATCTTTGCTATTTCTAAAATACTGCAAAATTCTCTAAATATATTTTTACTTCTTCTTACCAAACGAATTGGGATTAATTTAAAGCCCTCATCTTCAATACGCTTTTTATGCTGATTTACTCTTGTTGCAATAAAGACTTCAAAACCGGCATCTCTTGCCGCTCGTGCAAGAGGTAGGCGATGGGACCAAAAAACCCAGTCTTCAGTTATAAAAAATAAAAGCCGGGGTTTCACGGGTTGTTCCGCTCCTTCCACCCCTGAAACATCAAAACATCCCATAGATGATACGCCCAATTTCTTTTACCTGACAAATGTTCTCTCCATTTTTTTCGGATCGGTTGAGGATCAAAAAAACCCTCCTGCCTTAGTCTCGACTCATTAAGTAACGCCTCTGCCCAATCACGCAGAGCCCCCCGCAGCCATGAGTCTATAGGGATACCGAAACCGCTCTTGGGCCGCTCTATCATCTTCTGGGGCACATATTTGTAAAGTACCTGCCGCAATATGTGTTTCCCTTGTCCGTTTCTGATCTTCATATTAAGCGGCAAGCGCCAGGCAAACTCCACCACCCGATGATCAAGAAATGGCACGCGTGCTTCCAGACTTACCCCCATACTGGCCCGGTCCACCTTGACTAAAATGTCATCAGGCAGATAGCTTACTGTATCCAGATAAATCATGAGCTGCGTAAAATCTGACAAATCCGCCCACTGGTTGTGATCCGTGAGCACGGTGGGTGGCTCGGTTGCGCCTAAGACCACGGAAGTCGGTAATTTCCAATGGGAAGCGAGCCCATAGTACATTGCTTCCGGATGATCAACAGCCATGATTTCAGCCAGTTTGTGCAACTTGTCACCCGGATTGGACTGTTTAATTTTTTCCGGCAACAAAGGATCAAGCGCATAAAACAAAACCTTCCACGTCTGCGGCGATAGAACTGTCAGCCCTTTGGCCAATACATTCCTTAGCCCTTTTGGTATCCACCCCATCTTCCTCCATATACTTTGACCCCAGTAATAACGGTTATAACCACCAAAAAGCTCATCCCCGCCATCACCTGATAGACTAACCGTCACATGCTGCTTGGCCAATTGCGAAACCAGAAAGGTCGGAATTTGGGAAGAATCGGAAAAGGGTTCATCATAAAGCGTTGGGAGCATGGGGATCACAGCCATCGCATCTTCAGGATTCACATAAAGTTCTGTATGTTCGGTACCCAGGTGCCGGGCCACCGCCTTGGCATGTTCAGCCTCGTTATAGCCTTGCTCATTGAATCCGATCGTAAACGTCTTAACCGGCCGCTCACTCTGCGCCTGCATCAACGCTACCACAGTTGAAGAATCTACCCCGCCGGACAAAAAAGCACCCAATGGAACATCGGCAACCATCTGCTGCCGAACAGCATCTCGGAGCAAATTCTCCAGATGCTGTACCGCTTCAGTTTCGGGTTTAGAAAATTGGTCGGCGATTCCGGCCTCCGCTACGTTCTTGGCAGACCAATATATGCGAGAAGTAAGCGGTGAACTGAAGCGTAAACTTCCTTTCTTCTCGATTTCTTCACTGCTCAGGCCGACGATTGTGCCTGGTAATACCTTGTAAATACCCCTATAAATCGTATAGGGTGCCGGAATGTAGTTGTGGCGTAAATACAAGGCTAAGGCATCGCGATTGATCTCATTCTTGAAGTTGGGATGGACACGCAGGGCCTTTAATTCCGAACCAAACAAAAAGGTCTTGTCCATCCAGCCGTAATAGATCGGCTTTTCCCCCAGACGGTCGCGTACCAGATAAAGCGTCCGTTCCTGCCGGTCCCACAAAGCAAACGCAAACATTCCGACAAAATATTTGACGGCCGCTTCCAATCCATATTGGCTAATACACGCCAACATTACCTCTGTATCTGAACGACCATGAAAAGTATGGCCTATTTTCTCCAACTCTCGGCGTAAGGCTTTGTGGTTATAAATTTCTCCATTGAACGAAATTACATACCGCCCACAGTGAGAGACCATGGGCTGGTGACCCGTAGGAGATAAATCAAGGATTGCCAGGCGGGCATGTCCCAAAGTTAGACCAGCAGATTCATCAGCCCAGATACCAGAGTGGTCCGGACCGCGGTGGTAAAGCGTTTTGACCATGCGGCGAACAATAGTTTCGCCATTGCCTGTCTCACAGCTCAAAATTCCTGCTATGCCGCACATCAGTTTTTTTTGTATCCGACAGCACACCAATAGGGTACAGTATCGCTGAAAACAATTCTCTCCAGGTCGGAATCCTCCATCATTTCCTGTATCTGGGCTGCTGTAAATCTTTTCTCAAGCCTTGTACCAAAGCGATCGAGAGCATCTGTCCTCATGGTGTAAAAACTGCGACGACGATACGCTGATAAAGGGAAAGCCTCTACATTAAGACCAACAATCTCCAGTAACAGCGAAAACCGTGCGAAAGGGTAGTAAATGAGCACCGCAATCACCTGACTTAAGGCGTATCTGAGCGGATATGGAAACCTGGAAATAAGCTTCCGAAGAAAATCGCTCGCACGCCAAAGCACTCGAAACCATGCTGGGCGATTATCAAAAGCATAGTAGATATAAAGAAGAAAGGGAGCTCCTGCCTTAAGCTTGCTCACACACGATTTAATTCCAGCAGTGGTGTCAGGTATATGATGAAAGACGCCCAGGGAGTACCCAAAATCCATCGAGTTTTCCGGCAAGGGAATATCGGCGACCGAAGCCACGTGAAATTCACAGTTAGCGAATTCTTTAAGATTCCTCTTTGCGACCGCCAAGGCTGCCTCGCTGGCATCAATACAATGGATGCGACAAACTTTTGGGGCCACACACTTAGCCCAACGTCCGCTTCCGCAGCCAAGGTCAAACCCAACAGCATCTTTCGGTAGAGAATTCCACGGAAATACCTTAAAGTATTGATTGAAGGATTCTTGTAATTCCTGGGGGGGCAATAAAGCTTGATTAAAGCGGCTCCACTCGTCGCCGAACCCTTTAACCGTTTCAAGATCGATATTATTTTTCATTTTGCCCGCAGCTCCTTAATTTGTTTGAACGCAGAGGTGCCAGATAGTCTGCGTCTGCTCAGGTATAACAATAATCCAAGCAATATCGGCAAGATTTGCAATTTGTAACGCACCACAGTTCCCAGGTTGTGAGAGAGAAACCCATATACAGTCGCCCACGTGAGTACTAACAAAATAGCCCATATCACCATCGGTTCCTGCAACTCTCGCCAACGAGTTCGCTTTACCGCCGTCCACAATAACATAAGCAACGCCACATTTTCAATGCTGGCCAATAGTCCAAAAGGACTAAGTATCTCCCCAGGCAGAGGACGGAACAATGCAGTAAATATACCCAAGGGCACATAAGCTACCACATCACCGATGCTGGCAAATCGTACACTTCCAATTTGCGAACCACCCCTTCTGAAACCTATCGCGAAACTATCCACTTTTTTCACCAGGTTTCCAATGGTTTCAATTCCCATCCAGTCAACAACTTGATGCAGGCTAAACCAAAGCACAAAACATGCCAACACCATGAACGCCATCTTCACCACCCTATTGCTTCCTGATAGCAAGAGGACGATCACCGATGGCATCAAAAAAATCGGCACCAACCAAATTCGGAGAAACATTATTGTCGTAACCCCTAACATCAGCACCAATATATAACGCATCTGTTTAAGTCGGTACCATCCTGCAAACCCGTAAATGTAAAGGGCTATGCCTAATAAGACAACAGGTTCTTTGCCTATTGTTGAAGACATAAATAAAATGGAAGGGAAAAGGGCCAAGGCATAAAAAACGTGCTTGACTTCACGCTGGAGAAAGATGACCGCTGCGCGATAGAAAAGATACACAGCTACTAATCCAATCATGGCAAAGCTGAGCTTCAACGCATGAAAGGATTCGGGCAGCACCTGGTGGTGCAGCCAAATTAGGCTCATCATGTTCTTGTAGCTGCCCCACAGCTTTATACCTTCCCATACATAATCACTTTGCCTGGGCCCATCAAAATACAAATATGTATCCATGGCTGAGTAATGAGACTCATAAATCAACATGAAGCCCAGAACCATAAGGATTTTTGCAAACCATACCCACAACAAATCTTTCTTATCCCTGAATGGTACCGGCCAGGCCAGGATGCTCATGCCTAAGACAATAGCCCAAACAACCGCAGCAACATAGTCAGTTGCCAGGTCATCCTGAGGGATGTTATGCCCCAGGACTACGACCATGTCCAAAAAACCAGGCACAACCAACCCAATACTCACGCCAGCTATTACAAATGCAAAAAAACTATATAAATTTATTTTGTTTTTGATTAACAATTCTTTATACATCATAAAAAATTATTTTTTTCATCCCCTTGCCACTTTTCCAAATTTGGCCAAAACTCCGCATACATAAACGTGGGGGAAAAATGAAGCAAGATACAACAAAAAAGAGTTAAAATTTTTAAACTTAAAATGAGACAAACAGTCCCTGGCTTCTTTTGCTCTTTTATTTTTCCATAGATATGATGCTCTCCAGTAATATATCTGTGTTTTCAGTAAATTAGAATATTTAGCAAGAAAATCCGGCCATAATTTACAATACTTTTCTAACAAAATAATGTGTTCCCTATGGAACAAATTTCCCTGGGTTGATGTGCAGCTCGATTTATGAACTCTGTATTTCGCCAAAGCGTCTCGGCACATATCAAGCTTCCATGAATACCCAATTCTTATAAAAAGATCTAGGTCTTCAATTAAATTAAAAGATTGATCAAACCACTCGATTTCTTGATCCAATGCAGTTTTTCTTATAATCACTGATGGTATGGACAAAAAATAGTTCTTTAATAGCTGAGGGAAACACATACCTCGACAAAATGTAAATCTATCAGAAAGACGAAATTTGTCGTTATAGCTATTAAAAATTATAACATCACTATATACCAGCCCCACATGAGGATCATTAAACAAAGGCACCTGCTTTTCCAGCTTCTCCGGCATCCACAGATCATCACCATCCAAGAAGGCGATAAATTCACCCTTTGCCTGTTCCAGAGCCTTATTCCTTGCAGCACCGAGAGGAATGGTTTCTTCACCCCTGAAATAACGCAATCGCTTATCATATTTTTTTGCAATTTCAGCGCTGCTGTCTGTTGAGGCGTTATCCCAAAAAATTATTTCCCAGTTTCTGTATGTTTGTGCGTAAACTGAATCAATAGCCTCTTTGAGATACTTTTCGCAGTTGAGGCAATTCATGATAACGCTTACCAAAGGTCTGATTGCTGAATTTTTTGATTGCTGCGCTGTCATACTGTCAGCCCATATATTTTTCTCTCTATTGTACTGTTTACGATAATGCCCATGGCAGTCCTTTTGCACAAGCCTTGGATGAATATTCCTCTATTTGACTGTCAGTCAGGCTAAGCATATGATCTTTTCCATGTCCATAATAAGTTCGGTACCATTCCATTGTCATGGCAGCAGTTTCTTCAAAAGAAAGGATTGCTTTCCAATTAAGTAGATTTAATGCCTTGTCGCAACACAATTTTAGAAGAGTTGATTCTTTTTGGTTGGTTGCATCAGCTCGACCGACCTTCCAATCAGCGCCCAGCCAATGCTTGGCCATGCTCGAGATGAGTTGCTCCACCGATTTGTTTACTGAAGCATCAGGTCCAAAATTAAATGCCTGGCCTGCTGCCGCTGTGTCCTTTTTCAACAATTTAGCCCCTATCCACAAATATGCACTTAAGGGTTCCAGGACATGCTGCCAGGGACGTGTAGCATTGGGCCTGCGAATAACAACTGATTTTTCTTGTGACCATGCCCTTACCGCATCCGGAACAACTCTGTCCTCGGCCCAATCGCCTCCGCCTATCACATTTCCGGCGCGAGCGCTCGCCACTCTCGCCCCCTCCTGAAAAAAAGAATTAATATAAGAATAAATTATGAGTTCCGCACATCCTTTAGAGGCGCTGTAAGGGTCTTTACCGCCAAGAATATCGTTTTCCCGGTATCCCCATGTCCAATCCAAATTACGGTAACATTTATCACTGGTTATTATTACCCCTGCCTGTACAGATGGGCATTGGCGCATACATTCCAGAACATTCAAGGTCCCTAATGCATTGGTCTCAAATGTTGTTACTGGATCATTATATGATCTGCGAACCAGGGATTGAGCAGCAAGATGAAAAACAATATCAGGCTGAAATTCACGTAAAGAAAGCAACAGTTGGTTACGGTTGCAGATATTTCCTTCAATGTGTTGCATCTTGTCTTTTAGGCCAAGGATTTCAAAATTTGAAGGATTCGTCGGAATATTCATTGAAAACCCACAGACTTCCGCTCCCAATTTCAGTAACCATGTACACAACCATGATCCCTTAAATCCGGTGTGGCCGGTTACAAAAACCTTTTTTCTCTCATATACATCATCAAACATCGAATACCTACCTATAAGAGTTGTGAAGGAATTCCTTTACACTTTCACACACATACTCCACATCCCCATCACTGATTCCTGGATGCAACGGCAATGTTAATAACTCTTCATATAATTTTTCGGTCACAGGCAAACTAACCCTGCCATATCCATAATAACTGAGCAAATGGTTCGGTTTGTAATGGATGCCCGTGCCTATGTTTCGTTCTTCAAGAAAAGCCCGCAAGGCATCTCTTTTAGCATTAAGCACCCTGATGGGCTGGATATGGGGAACGATCGCGTTTAGATCAGTATCAAAAAATCGAATGCCAACGCATTTATCTAAAATCTCACGATACTTTCGCGCAAGCGCCTGACGTCTTGGCGCGAACTCGCCGGCGAATCTTTTAAGCTGCACACGTCCAATAGCAGCCATTATATTACTCATATGATAGCGATAGCCCTGATTGTGCACATCAAACTCCCAGCTCCGCTGACCTGAATACCTTTTTTCTGTATCTTTTTCTACTCCAAGAAGCCGGGCATTTCGTACATACTGAGCCACTTCCTGATCCGCGGTTACCACGGCTCCGCCTTCACCGCTTGTAATATTTTTGATCCCGTCGAAACTAAAACAGACAATATCTCCAAATGAACCAATTTTTCGGCCCTTATAAGTACAGCCAAAGGCATGGGCCGCGTCCTCAATCACACGCAGACCGTATTTCCGAGCAAAATCGTAAATAGAGTCAAGATCACCAGGGTTGCTGGCATAATGGACAGGCATAACTATTTTTGTTGAAGAGGTGTATCTTTTTTCAGCGTCTTGTAGATTAATAGTAACATTTTGCGGAAATATCTCACATGCTATCGGTATTGCTCCTGCTGCACTTATTGCCTGGAATGTAGCCAGGTAGGTCAGTGATTGCGAGAGGACTTCATCTCCAGGTGCTGTCACAGCTTCAACCGCCAAATGTAGAGCTGCGGTTCCGGAATTAACGCAGATGACCCATTCTATTGGTACACCAAGAAATTCTGCAATTTCTTTTTCAAAAAGCTGAACTTCTCGCCCCATACCAAGATAGCCGTCTTCTATAATGACCCGAGACACTGCTTCTGCCTCTGCCTGACCAACTATGGAACGGGAAAGGCGGATTATTCTCATAATTTTATAAATCTCTTCTTAATTCCTTAAAGTAATAAACTATTAAAATCTGGAAATATCTGATTAATTCAAACCTCTCTCTAACCTGTACAATTATAAGCATTTCTAAACTCTTCAAGCAATCTACTATAGCACTCGAACTGATGTTTAGCTGCTCCTCCTATATTTCCCTTGAGAAGGTAACGAATTCCAGCTCTCCTGGCACATTCACCATCCCTGTCATCCCTATCTCCAATGAGGATACAGCATTCCATAGGAGCACCAATCTGATTTATTACATGTAGCAAACCCTTAGGACTCGGCTTAAACACATCTATCTGCTTTTCCGTAGAGCAAAATGTCAGCATTTTCGGCAAGCCAAGGGCCTTTATTTTATCCATAGCTGGATAGTCTGAGAAAACAGCAAGTTGAACAGAGCGCTTCTGAAGGGCAAGACAAAACTCTCTTATATACGGGTAGCGATACTCTCTCAATAGCGTGAGAGGACGCTCCAAAATCCACTCCCTCACACAAGCCCTAACTCGGCTTTCTGAAACTCCGACCTTTTTCGCGGTCTGTATATATTGAATGTCTTCCAGGCCTCCACATACACCCTCTTCAGCCATTTTTTCACGTATAGACCGAAAATGTAAAATGATTGCAAGGTCTTTCCATGCCCATGGTCTGCACACGTAATGCCACACAAGATTGCGTATTAAAGCAATCCTTAGTCTGCGCTGGTCATAAAGGGCGCCATCAACATCAAATATAACAGCACGAATACTATCCCATTCTATTAGTCTTGAATTCTTTATTTTCCGCTTCCACCCATCGTAATATAATAATTCTTCAAAAGAACTTGCATTACAGGAATGTCCAAAAATGTCAGGATAAAAAGTCCGACAACAGTACAGGCCAATAGCAGCATAAGAATTTTTTCTTTTAGAAGTTTATGTGGATTTTGTGCTGCCGAGTTAGGCTGCATCGCAATAAATAAATACCATGTAAAAAGCCAGGCAAAAACAGGGTACAGCAAGATATATTCAATTCGGTATTTATACAAAAACAAACCGAAGAAAAAAGCGAAATTAATCGCATAAAAAAAGGATGACATCAGTAGTGTTCTTTCATTGTAATACTTAAAGCTTCGTCTGTACAACCCGGCTCGGACAGGATCGCCGATTTCACGGTATTCGGCATAGCGCTTGGTTGCCATCAAGAAAGCACCGGCCGCCCAAAAAGAAATAATCAGGCTAAAAGGAGGAATAAAAGTCATCGAAACAACAAACCATCCCAAAAGAAGCCTGATTACGTTATTGAAAGATTCAAAAATCACATCTATATAGACCCTATCTTTCATGCGAAACGGCTTAACATTATAAAAAAATCCGCAGACGGCGAGCAAAACTAAGGCCAGCGCAAATAAAAAATTTACGCCAACATACCCCAGCAGAATGCCGGCAACCAATAGCCCAGCATATTCAAGATAGGCTACTTTCAGAGAGATTCTTTGATTTACAGCAGGGCGGTATTTCTTTATCGGATGGTATTTATCAAACTTCGCATCCAGAACTTCATTGATGACATAGTTAGAGGAAGCAACCAGGCAAAGACTGACAAAACCTATAACCAAGGGGTAAATGACTTCCGCCAAGGGAAGATCGACCTCTATCAAAGCGACAGCTGTCCCTGGCAACATAAAGACATTTTTTACCCAATGATCAGGCCGTGTCATTGACACGTATTTTTTTACACTCATTTTGTCTTTTTTTTGAATATTACAAGCAAAGAATCGAAAAGATTGAGGGGAATAGTTATCTTTTTCAGTATTGGAAACACGGGCAGGTGAAAGGTCCCAGGCATATAACTATTCAGTCGCTCGACAAGATAGTCTCCAGAAAAATACCACCCCGGCCTAGCAAACAAAACCGGTTCAAACCCGACCTTATCCAGCGCTCCAATTAATGAACTTCGTTGGAAATAACCGATGTGGGCAATGCGGTAATGCCACCATTTAGACCTCATCAGTATAGCCATCACCGACCCCACATCAGGGGTTACCAACAACCCGACCCCATCATCACTCAACACTTCTTTTACATCCTCCAGCATTTTCATGGGATTACTGACATGTTCCAACACATCAACCATGGTTACCACATCATAAGGCGGTTTAACATCTGGATGAGGTAATTTTCCTAAATGTACCGACAAGCCCAACTCTTTTGCCTTGTTACAAAGATATCTTGATGGTTCAACACCTTCTGCCTTATAGCCCATCGCCAGCGCCTGTTCAACAAGTATACCGCTGCCTGCACCAATATCCAATAGGCGGCCAAATTTCTTAATTTTCCTGACATATAGTAATAATTTATTTTGTTGTAATGCTCTTATCTGTCTATATTCTTCGTAAGATGCATCCTCAATGCGTTCGTAATATGAAAGAACGTCTTGAAGTCGGGTGCACTGCATAAATCCGCATTTTTCACAACGGTAAATATCACCAGTAGTTCCATAATTGCTGTCGGTTATAGCAAAATCTTGCGGAGAGATAATATTAGGGATATTTGACGCCTTTACCAGCACAAGAGATCGCCCCCCACATATCCAGCATACTGACTCTTCAAAATTCATGTCAGGATTATGCATTTTTCTTTGTCATCAAGATACTTATCTTAGGACTCTGCCAACCCAGGAAAGGTTTAACAGATGGGTGGTTAATAAAATCGGTAATCATACAGTTTAACCTGCTATCAGGTCCGATCAGCAAACCGTTATAGTCAATCTGTTCGATGTCAAAAAAATCCTTGAAAAGTTTCCTGTATTGCCGCTTACTACCCAAACGAAGTGCGCCCCATTCATTCCTGTCCAAAAAACAAAAAATCGCCAGCAACACATTAAACTTGTTTGGCTCGAATACGATTAATCGCCCACCCGGTTTGAGAACCCGATATACTTCTTTAACGGCTTGCTCATAATCTTCAGCATGGTGGATCACATCAACTATGTAAACAACATCAAAGGTCTCGGCGGCAAATGGCAGATGGTCTGAGCTGGCATTAGAAAGACTAGCATTTTCAATGAAAAATTTCTTTATACATTGACTACACAAAGTCAACATATCGCTTGAGATATCTACTCCAACAATTTCCGCACACATCGGAGCAACAATCGGCAAAAACATGCCACTACCGCAACCTAAGTCCAGAACTCTGTCGCTTTCGGAAACTTTTTTCACCAATATTGGCTTGAAATATTTTCTAACTGATGAGGAAGCCAATGCTTTTTCCGGGGTAAAACGCTTTTTATGGCCCCAGATATAATTTTTGCATCTCCCCTTAATAATCTTATTGTAAAATTTCTTATTCCTCTCAGCCGAAAAGGGTTTAAAAATCTTCATGTTTTTTTTATTTTGCGCAGATGCATAGCAGCAGGATCTAATTTACGGAATAACCATGGACAATGGCGCAAAAGAACGAATTTAAGCTGTTTAAAAACAGACATGGCCATTTTTGTTTCATATTGCCCGGTTAATAGACCCTTTATTTCACGTAACACCTTAAAAGGATAAAGTAATTTATACAAAAAATAGGTCCGGTACATCTTGAAACGAAACCGGGTTAGGTCATCATAATCCGCCCTCCAGTTAGGAGAAGGTGTACATTGAGAAAAATGTCTAAATCCTTTGATAGACTGAGACAGTTCAGAGCCTGGCACAGGTGTAAAAATATAACAAGATATTTCATCAACGCCCAATTTGACAAGCTTTTTGGCATATTCAAGGGTCTGTCTTTGGTCGTCGGCTGTTTCTTCGGGAAGCCCAGCAAGAAAACAAGCCTGAACATTTATACCAAGGCTGACCATCTTACGCGCCATGCGTAAGCCGTACTCATGGTCAAAAGATTTTTTTACAGTTTTGAGCAATTTCTTGGAACCCGTTTCTGGTGAGAATGCTATGAAACGGCATCCTGCCTCAGCCATTAGTTCAAGTGTTTTTTCATTTCTAATTGTCTCGATTTTGGTCCCTTGAGCCAGTTTCCATGTCACTTGAAGCTTGCGTTCAATAATTTCTCGACATATATCCTGGATTCGCTTTTCATTTACTGTTGGATTCAGGTCGGACACGTGAAAATCTGTAATATCCATTGTGTCAAAAAAGTACTCCATCTCATCAACCACATTCTTTGCCGACCGAGAACGCCACTTAGAATTCACAAACGGAGCCAGGCAAAAACTGCATTTAAAAGGACAGCCTCGCGATGTCAAAAGAGGCAGGAAACGCGCTTTTCCGCAAGGAGCATGTGCAAATCCTGCAATCCAGTATCCTTGGAGTGGGAAAAGTTCCCATGCGGGGAATGGAAGTTGGTCTAATCCTCGTTCAAGTGGGGCATCAGACGTAAAAACAATCTTGCCGTGGGCATTTCTGTATGCCAAGCCTGGGATGTCCCGAAGGCCATCGTCGTTCAGGTGTTCTATTATACTTGCGGCCCTATTTTCCGGTTCACCCATCATTAACATGTCACATTTCTTGTTCAAGAACCTCTTTGCTACATTGCGCAGCGAAAATGATGTCACAGCCTGAACGTTCTCGAAAAGACATATCGTTATGTCTGGTCGGATTCTTTTTATTGCAGAAACTATACGCTCTATCGCAATAAATTCAGCCATTGTACGACAGTAGACGAAACAGACTGCTACCTCCGCATCGATGTGCTCTGCTATCCAGTCCTCGGTAATCCCCAAAAGCATGAATTCACCCACCACTTGGCGCTGATTAGGTTGCATCCCGAAGCAGTCCAGCACTTGCACTCGGTATCCGGCTATGTCTATCATCGCTGCCAAGTATGCGGCAGTATGCGGCATGAAAGGGATGCCAGTGTGTGGGTCTAAGTGATGTACTACAACTGGCGGGACTACTATCGCCACAGTTGCCTTAGATCCTTTACATATAGAGATATGTGTCATGTAAGCCCTTAAGTTGAAATCTGCACAGAAACATTTCGAAATTCTGAATTGTCCCGTTCCTTGTTACATCTTTAATTTTGAAGAACATCCGTCCCAATTTTAAGCCTTTACAATAAAACAGTCTGCGGTTTGTTACGCGGGGTTAAAACCTCTACACAACCACTTAATACAGACTGTTTATAGTTCGTGTCCCTATTGCTGTATTTTTCAACCCCGCTTTTCAAATAAAAAATACAAATAAATCTCCCTACAGCAAGCTGCAGGGTATCAAAGCGGATTTTATTTTATCCCCTCACCCTAGGATATGGGCTTGACCCCGCAGAAAGCTGTGGGGATTATCAAGTTAAATCGGCAATCCAGCGAGTTTTTCAAACCTCTCTTTAGACAAACTGGATCCAACGGCTTTTTTTGTACGGCAAATTCTTATGATGGTTATATGTTCTTAGACAAACACAGTATGAGCTCGCTTGGCATCAATACCGTTAGCAAATAAACTATAAATATTTGACCTTTCGAAAATATGTTTCATGCCTTTTTTTCCTGACCGCAATAGCCTCTATTGTGGAAGTGGCTAAGAAAACAATGCCGGCAGCCGAGAATATCATTAGAATCGGCTCTACACCCCATCTATGCCGTCCTTCAACATAATATATTGCTTGAAACAAGGAAATCGCGATCATGAAAAAAAACGCAAGACACGTGTTACTTCGCATTCTGTGGTCTTTTTCCGATAGTAAATGTACAAGACCGATTAAGGCAAAAGACAAAATAGATACGTAATATATCTTATACAACAGCAAACAATAACTAGGATAAAGTATCCCGCTTACAGGGGAAAACCACCAGAAATAATATAATTTTTTAATATATAGCTTTATGAATTTAGCAGGGTTATTCTTTATGAAATCTATCGCTTCTGTTTTAAAAAGTTCCCTTTGCTCAAGCTCATGAAGGATAGAAAGTTTATTCATTAATTCTTTGTCATTTATAACTATAGCGGTTCCATCCTTAATGACAGCAGTACCCGTGGCGTTTGGATTATTGCCCAACCAGAGTACATACGTATCAGAAGTGCATAAGATAGGCTTCCCATCATATGAAGCATAGTTACTTTTTAATACAACATAATTTCTTATTACCCAGCCCGAAATTGGTATCGCCATCGTAGAAATTATAATGAGAGTCAAAATCACTTTTTTTGAAAACCTTTCCTTTAAAAAAATAAATAACCACAAAATAACAACAGGCAATATCATTATCGTTGGCCTGGAAAGTAATGTAATCCCAAATACACTTCCTAGTAAAAGCGCGTTCTTAAAAGAAGGGCTTTCTTTCAATTTCATGGTAAAAAGGATGACTGATAAAAAAAGCAATATATCCAAATTAAGGGTGTGTATATTTTTTGTCGAATATATAATTAAACCCGGGTGAAATGCGAAGAGAAAAGCAGCTACATTTGCGACTGTTGAATTACTGATGCGCCTGGCAATTAAAAAAATGATAATGCATGTTAAACAAGATAACACTATTTGGAAATATATAGCCGCCATTTTATTGTTACCGGTAATCTTATAGATGCCGGCGATCAATATCGGATAGGCAGGCGGCATAATAGACCTGTATGTTGTTCCCCTGTAATTTAAACTATAGCCATTGCCTGATACGATATTCTTTGCAATTTCACCATACTCCCACGACTCGATCGATTTTTTTTCCGCAAAAACACCCAACATCGTAACACGCACTGCCAAAGCGAAAAATAAAGTGCAGGCTAAAATAATGATTGCACGATTTACTTTCATATTCCTTTCCTATCAAGCCTTTTTCGGTAGTACAAAATAAATTGTGTGAATATAAAACAGGTTGAAAAAGAAGGCGCGTTTCTGAGACAATGTTTCAACTCAAAGATTAATTACACTACAAGCTGTCATTTAATTGAGAAAGCTTTTACTACTATCAACCTAAAATCGGCAAAAGCGATCGTTCCATAAATTTAAAAGTTCAGCAAGCAGAGGCGAATAGTATTTTTCTTCATAAATTTCTTATTGTCAGGCTGCCGCACCTACAAACCTCAAGAACTTTTTGGGAAAGCTGATTGGATCTTGTATAATAATCTTCAGCCCTTTAACTGCGTCTATTAGCAACATGTGAGGATACTTTCTATACTTAGCTTTAAGCAGATACCTCCGTCCATTTTTCAAAATCCTTTTTAAATCATCACCATTCCAATCTTCAGTGGTAATACAAAAGCTACGAATAAAAAGATCACTAAAATCGAAATCAGGGTCAATATAGCTATTTTTAATACAGACATCATGAAGCTCTGTGCCCGCATAAGGAGTCGCTACTGATATATGCGGATTATAGCAGCCACATTCAGCCGCAAAATGGAAAGATTGCCACATGTCCTCAATTTTTTCACCAGGCATACCAATTACCAAAAACATTCCATAATCCAATCCAATAGTTTTACAATACTTAATGAGCCGTTTAACTTTTGCCAAATCTAAAGGCTTTTTAATAATATCTGAAAGAACTCTCTGCGATCCACTTTCAACCGGAAAGTTAATCATTATGCAACCAGACTTTTTCATTAGATCCAACATCTCTTCATCGATTGACCAGGCGCCCACTCCGTTCGGTGTATCCCATACAAATTCAAATCCTTCTTCTATCATGCGTAAAAACAGATTTTTTGCTCTCTTGGGATTTGCTGTAACGTTATCATCTTCAAACATTATTTCTTCAACACCATATTCCGTGTACAGCAGTTTCATCTCTTTAATAACATTCTCTACGGATCGAGTTCTATATTTCGCCCCCCAGACTTTTTTAGCCGAACAAAAAGTGCACCTGGCAGGGCATCCCCTTGACGTAACAATTGGCATAAATTTCTTTCGATGCCGATGTCCATGAGACTGGGCAAGCCCGAAGTATTTCGGCAGGCTCATTAAATGAAACGCCGGCAAGGGCAATGAATCCAAGTCTGAAATCCACTTCTTTTTCTCATTTATACATATTTTGCCTGCATTTTTCCATCCAAGGCCATCAATATCCCTGGGATTTATATCCTTTTTAGCATTTAAAAAAAGCACTAAATCCCTGAATGAATTTTCAGCTTCACCTATGATAACAAAATCACAATTCGGGTCATCTAAAACTTCATTAGCACATACTGTTGCATGAGGTCCTCCCGCAATTGTAATACAATTGGGTTTCACTTTCTTGATTAAGAATAGTAATTCGTGGTAGATTTTATATTGACGACTGAATTGGCAGTTTATCCCGATGATATCCGGATCAGCCAGTTTAACTTTTTCTTTAATTGTGTCATAGGATATCCCAACTCTTACAAGTGAATCATCCACTTCCTCTTCTGTATTCCACCCTTCCATAAGGCAATCTAAAATATTAACTTCAATACCTAAGCCTTCAGCAATACTCGCAAGGTATCCTAAACCAATAGGAGGAAGCGGATTTATATCCCTGTTATTTTTAAAAGTATATGCAGGTGGCGAAATCAAAAGAATTTTTTTTATTCTCATATTGACCTTACCCCATTGTATGTGCCAACCGTTATTTTGAGACCTTAAACAAAAACAGCGTCCTTTATTATATGTGTTTCGATAAATTTTAACCGGGCAGCAGTTATTTTCAGTCTATATTTATCGATAGAAGCTCTTCAAATATATTTTCACCATACATTGGGTAGGTATTGGGATCTCTGAATGAAGGATATACCTTTGTGTTCTGTTCAACTGCTGCGATCAGAGGTATTATTGGTTTTATTGAATAAGGTAGATGTTGTTTATCGCAAAAGCATTCAAGCCACTTGGAGATATATTTTATAGCTCCATACTGATTCAAATATTTTTTAAAAGATTCATTTCTTAAATAGCTACTTTGCCATTTCATAATTAACGGATTGAATATCAGAGTGGCCAAGTCAAAAAAAAGGGAACCCTCTTTTTCCAAATGTTCAAAGTCAACCAAACCAATCCCTCCGTCTGTAAAAAACAAAACATTATCAAAATCATAATCTCCATGTACTGAACAAGTTAAAACTTCTATTTCGGGCATGCATCTTATTTTATCTTTTAATAATATTAAAAAACTCTGTTTAATTTCATCAAGCATGCGCCCTTGATGTTTTTTTAAATAATTATCCATAATATTATTTGCAATATCTCTTAAGTCAGATCTGCTGTTCGATGTAATCTGCTGAAATTCCACGAGCGCATTTATTGCCTGCCTGATTTTTCCGTCTATTCTTTTCAAGAAAAGTCTTTCTTCGGCAAATCCAATATTTTTCCTAAAAAATCCATTAGTTATGCCAATTTTATCAAAGCCTTTATTCATAATATAATGTGATGAGAGTTTAACATTTTTTGCATCTAAGAAAGTAGTAACAAAAACCCTTATATCTTCTTCTACTCCAGAATATATCAATTCAGGTATTCGGACATTTAATCTTTTTGACGGTGATACTTTATTAGAAATCCACTTCAAATTCTCCGCTTCAGTTTGCAATCCGGAGATTTTAGGATCGCGGGCAATCTTACAAAAATACAAAGGAGAATTATTGTAGTCATATATAATCATATTAGTAGAATTGTAATTCTCATAACGATTATTAAAAATAACAAAACGAATGCGATCTTTTCTTTTAATAATGTCAGCTTTTATAAGCAAATTCTGTATCCTTGGAAGTAATTCATCTTTATTATTACTTTTTTGGCAAATTGCAAATAAGCTCGGGCTGACATGCTGAGCAATGGACTTAGGTATAAAAGGCTTTACAATTTTATGTAAAATCCTTGGGATAATACCACCTATCTGGACGTCACTTTTAAATAATCTTGCCATGCTTAAGGGAAAAGCTTTTTTTATTTTTATGTAATGCGGGAATACGCCATACATTGAATTAACTTTAAAACCACTTTTTCGCAGAAGATTAGCCAACTGTCCTGGAGAATAAATATAGGTTCGATATTCACCTTTCCCAATAATTTTACTGATTTTGTTTGCCAAAAAACGGGGCAGAAAAGCAACAAACCTGACATTGTTATGATCATCAGGATATGCTAAGAAATATTGAATACCATATCTGTTTTCTATGGCGATATAAAGGGAACCTCCAGGTTTTAAAACTCGGCGCATTTCTTCCAAAACATCCAACTGCATTTCTTCCGGAGTTTTAGAATATATTTGTTTCTCGCTTCTTTTCCCTTTCCAATGTTGTTCCAGTATTACATCATCCTCCAATCCAACCCATTCAAGAACTCCATTCAAAATAACAAGGTCAAAAAAATTATCCGAAAAGGGTAGCGATTTTATAGGAACGGCAAAAGTATGGATATTTTTAAATCCCATTTGTTCTGCACGTATTTTCAAAAATTCAAGAGTCTCTATAGTTTTATCTACCGCATAGACTTCGCGATGAAACTGTGCTGCAGGAATCGTTAGCCCACCCCACATACTTCCTGCATCTAATATTATAGAATTTTTATCTGTAGGCCACAAAAACTGACTGTCAGCTCGATAAAAAGGAATAAAATGATCTGCATATTCCGGAATAATTTTTCTTGCGCTACTAAGCCAATCACCTGTCTCTACGGATCTGTGATTTAAATACTGCATTTTATCCCGGCTTACGTTGCACCAGTAATCATCTTTATTACGAAAATCGGGTATACCCCGTCTAATTGGATATGTCCTACTGCATTCAGAACATGTTAGCCTATTATCATCTTCGATTAATGTTGCATGACAATGTGGGCATAGTATTAACTGAATTAAATGAGAATCAATCATTTGTTATACTTAAGGGAATTTTTGATATACATAGTGACATTGAGGGAATCCCTATTTTCGAAGTTTTGGGCAATCCTATGCCTTACGATATTTTCCTCGTCAAAAATCATGAGCCATTAGACACCTTCAACAACTCAGACTTCCATTCTTTCAACCAACTGTTTGAGGTGTGTGCAAATTGAAAACAAAATTCATCTTTTGCTGCCTGGATTTCAGGCTGTTGCCACCATGATGTCGGATTATAAGATATTTCATTAACCTTGGCTGCTGCCAATTCGGGAGTATCGTATAGAATGCCAACCCTGCGAAGATCATCAAAATAGGGCTGAGCTGAAGATCTTAGCTCCCAATGCTCAGGATTCCAAAATAAAATAGTGGGAAAGTTTGCTACGAATGTTTCAAGGTAAGAGGTTGCATTATATGTGCCTATAAATAAACGGCATTCCTTGAGTTGATCAATCATCGATTTATTAGATAGACTACATTTTACTTCAGGGAATTCATTCAGCCAACGCTCTTTTTGCCGCCATCCATAATCATGCAGATATAAACGAACAAGAAGTAATCTTTGAGTTTCTTTGGGAATTGCTTTCACAAACCTATATTGGTCGTTAAAATATGAGTGCATGCCTGAAGATGCAATAGACCCACTAAACATATGGTAGGAGTAACGAGGTACGGCCGATAACACCAGCAGTATTCTGCCGTCCTTTTTGGATCTAATACCCTTTGCGTTGTTCAGTTTGGCCGCCGCAAGCGGCTTTGTATTTTTGTAAACAGAGGATTTCCAGCCCCAAGTATAAAACAAATCATAAATCTTAATTTCATGACTTTCAATCGAAAACCAAAGTCCGGTCCCATGGAGCCCCCCGTGTTGAGTTCCCACAAATTTTACTCCACGGTCAACGTGGTGTGCTGCCCAAAATTTGAATGCCTCGATTGAAAAATAAGCATTAGCAGTAAATATTACACTTGCTTTACCTGGGTAGGCCTTTAGCGAACGCTTATTCATTTGAGCGTAACCCTCTACGTAAATCAAAGGAATTTGCTCCTTGATCATTTCCCCAAGCAATTTTTCAAACTTACTTTTTGCTGGATTTAAAGACAGTTTTTCCCGTGTATCCAAATCAATGCCTGACTCAGGAGCCTCCACACTCGGCGGAAGCAGATAAGGGATTTGTTTCAATGAAAGCTGAAGTCTAATCAGATCCATCTGCTTTAAATAGCTGGTTATTAACACAATTTGATTGAAGCGATCAGGGACAAGTTTCCCATAAAAGTCGATAAGTTTTCTTAAAATTGTTTTAGTAGCAAGGGGATGTTTTGCATTGCCGGTATGGTCGTCGCTGTGGTTGGCCTCATCTTTGGTCTCAATAACCTCGAAAGACAGTTTGCCGGTAAATTCAATTATCCGGCTGTATATATAGTGGTTGTAATCATCATTTACAAACCAGCTTAAAAAACAGGGAAAATCCCGGGGCAGCCATTTTGCCTCATCATAACTGCCTACTAACGTACCAGTAACCTTGCCGAATTCTATTGCCGTTATAATAGACAGGTACCGGTCATAAAGTATCTGGATAAAGTAGAAAAGCCACGGCCCAATAACAATTCTCCAGTAGCGCAGCGAATGATCCACACCATGTATTCGGTTTAGAAGGTCTTTCATCTGGATAAGCGTTTGTTCATACAATTTGCCCAGATAAAGATAGTCCTGATATAATTTCTTGCGGTCATCCCAGTGATAGGGCAGAACCTCGTAAGAAAGTTTCTCCCAAACTGTCTTTTGAGAGAAAAGCTTGCACCATTCCCCCAAAAAGAGAATCGGTCCGTCAGTTCTCCAGAAATGCTGGTCAGCGGTTGTTATGAGAAACATTTGTAACTACTCAGGTTGTTGGGTTCAAGGTTCACGGTTAAATCCTCCGGCTCGTAGAGCTTACGCCTCAGAGATGTTTGTAGTTCGCCGCTTTATCAATCTTTATGTACGTCAGGCCCTATGGATTCGCGCCCGAAACCAGGCAAACCCATGCTTAATCTGATCTCTGTTTGCACCTGCCATCGAGGGGAAATAATATATCAACATCATGACGCTTATCGAGTAGAAGACACCAGAAACACCCATAATTAAAACCGTAGGCGTCTGAAAAAATATCAAAGAAAGTATGCTCTGAACGAGAAACTTACACAGAAAACCAAGTGGCAGCAGTAGTAACAACACATAGAATTGGTGATGCCAGTCAAATGAAGATTTTATGTACCTGGCAACAAAGAAGGCCGAAATATTTACGCCTAATATCTGGCACCCAACCATCTTCATGGCCAACCCCATAGCTCCAAATTGAAAACCTGGTACGATTGCTGACTTGGGAGCTAACAAGATGTAAGCTGTTGGAATACTTATAGCCATAAAAAAAATCCCAATATAGCTTTGAACCTTTGTTCTTCCCGTGGCCATAAGCATTGTTCCTGTGATTTGACCCATCGATTGATATACTGGATAAAGAAACATCAGGGTTAAAGGAAGCCAAGCAGCCTGATATGAAGGGCCGAGAAACAAAGTCAATATCTCCCGGGCGAAGGGTATCATAACACAGCTTATTACAGCGCCAATGAAGAAGAGGCTTCGAGAAACCCGACGATAGAGCAGCCTGACTCTTTCCATATCGCCAAGAGAATTGGCTTCGGCAATTTCTTTCCAGAATACCTGGAGCATTGAAATCGTAGCGATCAATGAAAGAGCGGAGAACCTGGCGCCAATGGCATAATAACCCTGCTGAACAGATCCCCCAAACTTCTGTAAAAGCCAATAGTCGGCAAAGGAGTACAGAAATCCGATTCCAGTGTAAATGAGTAAAGGCGAACAGTAGCTTTTGAATTCTTCAAAAACATCCCTTAAATTCTCTTTTTCCCCCTTCGACAAAATGCCTGTCTTATAAATGCGCCATGCATACAAACCTGAAAACAAAAGATAAAGGAGTATATTTAAAAAAAAAAGATTCTTAAGGCTTATGACATGAAATCCTGCCAGAACCGTCACACAAACCAGATATGCTACCGCCAGGGACAGGTTCCGAATCTGCACGCCGACTGTATCTCTGATCGATTCACCGATTTGAGCTGCCAATCTCCAGAGTTGATTCATAGCAATGCTGGCAAGCAAGGCAAGAAAAACCATCTCAAACTGGTGCCCGAGCCATATTTTCTGCCTGATCGAATCCGGCAGAAACAGAACAAAAAGCAAAAGGATCAACAACTGTGCAAGCACCCAGCCGCTATAATAAAAAAAGAATTTCCTGCCACGCTGTCTTTGAGAGATAAAGGTATAAAAAGCATAGGATGAGGCTATATCTGCAAGGGTAGCAAGAGATGTAAAACTTCCCAGTAAAAAGTTGAAATTGCCGTATTCGCCTGGCCCCAGGGTTCGCGCAATAACCAGACCCGCAATAAAGGAAATTCCTACCCGCAGGATATTCGTGATAAAGGTTGAAAGAAACCTAACTTTGAGACTGTTTTTATTCATCCTGCCAGCATAAGCTGTCCTACTCCACAACGAGATAGGCGACCGTTATAAACAAATGTTATCTCAAACAATATATTGTCTCAAGTTTTTGAAACACTTGCCAAAATCGTATCACATTTTCCAATTGCCGCGAGTTGTTTTTCATAAGCTGCACGCAACTCGATGGAATCAAGGAAATGCCATTTTTGATGCCCGCCAGGTTTGCCGTTCGCCAGCCAGTACAGGTGATTGGGCAGCGGATATCTTTGAATCTGTTTGATATAGTTCACCTTTAAGTTGACTTGGGTAAATAGCATTTTTAAGGTTTTTGTTGTAAACAGAAACAGATGACAACTCCAATATGTAAAGTGAGAAAACGGCTCGCACTGGTAGAGGGTCAACAACGCATCATCGGCATTTGGCACTTCCACTATAATCTGTCCATCATCCGTCAGCATCTCGCTCAACTTACTCAATATTGCTTTTGGGTCGGGAATGTGCTCCAGTACGTGGAACATGGTTACGATATCATACCCCCCTCCTCGAATGTCGGTCGAAATATCAGAGAGATTTTGAAAAACCGTGAGCCCGTGGCTTTGATAATGACTGCTCAGGCGTATTTCCGGTTCCACGCCATGCGCTGTTGCTACCATATCCCGTGCTTTCAAAAGAAATCCACCTGCCCCGCATCCAAAGTCCAATAATCTGCGGTTTGGCAACACTCGCTTTAGATACTGGAAACGCCGTTCATCATCCCATGCGGTTTCCCTGAGCCAGGTTTGAACGTCAGGCATCTCTTCGCCATCGTGCATCTGCGAATTTTCATAAAAGCCGTTCCTGATGTGATCAAACGATGAAAGAAAAACCAGCCCGCAGGAAGCACATTCAAGAATTTCTAATTCCAGGTTATCACGCACACTGCCGGGTCTTTTATTAAACTCTGTGCCGCCGCACAGATAGCATTCCTTTTTGCAGCCTGTTTTATCCTCTACCAGCACGTCCTTCTCCATCCGTTTATCGTTAATTCGATTATTTGTTGATTTTTTCGTTTGATTTTTCCATCTTTCCCAATCCACCAATCATCACAAACCCGTCGGCACTCCCCAGAAATCGCAATAACTGCACAGCGGCGCTTTATCTCTTCTTCCCTGTATATGATTCTGCACCCATTCTTTTCTTTTTGGTCCGTTCCAGATGTCTAATAAAGAATCTATAGCGGCATCTCCGATTACCCCCAGACGTTTGGGATCAAATCTTACACAAATAGATACTTCCCCCAATCTGTTTATGGCCATGTGATTTAAGATTTCCAGGCAGATTCCGATTTCCGGCACGGTTGGATTTTTGCTATATTTAAAGCCTCCAAGAGGGTTATGCAAAATCCTGGTGGCTATTATTCCATCTAATTTCTCCCACCTTTCCGTATCCACATCCCCCAGACATCTATAAATCATATGAGGTTTTCTCTTACCCTTAATCTCCAAAAACTTATTAACCAGCTCATACTGCTCATCTGCTTCAGGGTCATTTTCTATGACAGATATGGTTATGGTATCCAGGCTATCTATAATCTCATCAGCTTTCTCTACTATCAACTTAGCATTGGTATCCACACATTTTATCTGATCCTTGAACAGCCTAACCGCTTCTCCAAATCTGGGATAAAGCAGGGGCTCTCCATTGTTATGGAATTGAACGACTATTCCTTCCGGCAGTTGACCGGCCATTTTCTTAATCAGATCAAAATCCATATCACCATAATTCATGGCTATTTCCGAATATTCTCTGTCTATCTTTCTTCTACCGCACATCCAGCAGTTCTTATTACATCTGCTGGTCAATTCCAGATGTATGCAATATAATCCGTTAAAAAACCTGTTCATTTGGGAAAATTTCCTCACGTTTTTTGGACGGGATTATGGTAACTTTACAGATTCGGCAAAATGCAACACAACACTAAATCACTGCAAATGTAAAAGTTAACACTTTATTATGTTTGACGATATCCTCTAAAAGTTGCATCACTATTCAAATAAAGATTTTTTGTGACGTCTATCATCTGATCGAGCTTATTTTTGTAATAGTTCTTAAGCAAAGTTATATTCGCTTCCATTAGGCATCTAAGAAATTTTTCATTACTCATATCAGTGAAATTTACTGATAACAAATCAGAGTTAACATGTTTATTCTCATAAAAATCTTCGACATCTTTTAACAACCCTTTTTCAATTGCATAATAATAGAGTGGGCTCCCTGGATATGGTGTAACCGGGCGAATAGTACGAAGTTGAGCACCATCATCATATTTTAGTAAAAACTCAACACCTTTATTTAATATTTCATTGGTTTCACCAATATTGCCAAAAATAATATTATAACCAGGGCTAATCCCCGCTTCTAAAGTGGCTTCAATTCCGCTTATAATCTTCTCCGTTGTCAGGGCCTTATTCATATTTTTTAGTGCGATATCATCAAATGACTCAATACCATAATTAATAAATACACAGCCGGCATTTTTCATCATTTTCAAAACTTCTGGTGTAGCGTAATTCAATCTGCCACAACAAAACCACTTAAATCCAAATTTCGACTTTATTATCGCTTCACATAATTCTATTATTCGTGCCTTAGAAGACATAAGCAGCTCATCAGCAAATTCAATATAATTGATGCCATAGTCCTTATTAAGGTATTTTATTTCTTCAATAATTGCCTCTGGATTTCTTGCCCTATAACCTTTATCCATACGATAGCAGAAATTGCATTTAAATGTGCATCCCCGGGCAGAAAGCACAGGCATAAAAAAATCTTTATTTGTGCAATGTGCTTCTCTCAAAAGCCTGTAGTATTCAATGGGGAACATATCATACGCGGGCCATGGGATATTATCGATATCATGAATAACTGAGCGTCTATCATTGATTACAATCTGCTCACCATTTCGATATGCTATGCCCCTTATCGTGTTTAAAGGGTTCTTATTCGAGATAGCATTTACAAGCTCAACGATCGTTTCCTCTCCTTCGCCTATAACTGCAACATCGGCGCCTGTTTTTTTTAGAAAGTATTCCGGTTCGGGAGATGGGCCATGTCCTCCCAAAATATAGTATTCAGGTTTGTTCTTTGAGGCATTGATCGCCTTGGATATCTTTAAAAGCTTTCTATATTGATAGTATCCAGCAATTACCCCCAAACCAATGATATCAAATTTATTGTTCTTTAAATAATCTGTTAGATGTTCTTCAGGATAATGGTGTACATCCTGATTATAAATTTCTACATCATAACCCTCTTTGCGAAGAACTGATGCAATATAAGCTGTTCCAACCGGGAAATAATGTATATAAGAACCATTGTCATAAATTATTAATAAAATTTTCATCTAAATCAAACCATCCTCTGCAACTATTTGTCTTAGCATTGTTTTATGGCCTTTTTACACAACTACAAAGCAGCATAATTTCTTGTGAAAATTTAACCAACTTACTGTACGGTCTAAGTACACGCGGAGCTATCAGGGAAACAAAAGCGGCGAATGGACGTAACCATGGCATTGCCCACAAAAATGGCAACTGCCTGAATTTTTCTACCGTAACATCATCAAAACCGTGGATGAGAAAGATATCCCGCAAAGAGCTACTCGTAAACGGTGTACGATGCGTGTAATCCTCATAAAAGGTTTTGTATATAGACTCCCAATCGGGCACCATGGTAATCGCCAGCCCGCCGGGCTTCAGAATCCTAAGCATTTCCTTGACCAATTTTTCAGGGTAGTAGAAATGTTCCAGAACTGATTTTGAGAAAATAACATCAAAGCTATTATCTTCATACGGTAGCGGTTTGTTTCCCATGTCTGACTGTAAAATCTTCGCTTCAGGACAGATGGATTTCCCAATTAATGATTGATCTACACCATACCCGTTGAGACCGCATCGAATAAATCCCTTTAGAAATTCACCACGTCCGCAACCCAAATCCAATATTTTTTTACGTTCAGATAGGCTGTATCTGCTGACCAAATAACGAGTAAGCAAATCCGGATATTTTGTAAATGGTCGTTCCTCTTCACTGTAAGTTACGGAAACATAGTCTCTCTGCTTATTTTCTAAGGTCATTGCAAAACCTCAACCAACTCAATGTAAGTCCCTTCTGGTGCCCTGCAAAAAGTAACTTTTGCGTAACCATCGGGTGATAATTGCGGAGGTGAATTGAATTTAATCCCTTTATCCTTAAGTCTTTTATACTCAATATCCAGATTATCTACGGTAAACGCTATATGGGAAATGCCGATTTCGCAGATTTCACGCATCTTTTGCTCTGCGGGATGCGAATGATACTTCAACAGTTCTATCATCTGACCCGATGGAGAAGTCATCTTGACTGTGGTAAGCTTAACATTCCTTAGGGATAAAATGTTATCGATAAAATTCCCCGCTTCTTGAATATTTTTTTCAACATGAAACCCGAGAAGATCGCGATAGAAATAAAGCGATGCTTCTAAGTCAATAACTACTATACCTGTGTGGCGAATGTCTTTGATCATTTTGTATCCTGAACTGTTGCCGCAATAGCCTCATCAAGAACATCAAGCCCTTCTTCTAAAGCCCCATCCCATATTGTGAGCGGCGGTCCAATTTTTATCGATTCCCGACCTGTATGAACCAGAAGCAATCCTTTTTGCATGGCTTTCTCACATACACGACTGGCGAACAATCCATCAGGCTCACCACTCTTTGGATCATTAAGGATAATGCCCGCAAGCAACCCTTTACCAAAAATATATGAAATCCTGTCGGAATATTTTTCCTTAAGTATATTGAGCCGGCCATGAAGTATTTTCCCTTTTCTGGATGATTCCGCAATTAAATTCCCAAATTCAATTGCCTCTAAATTTGCTAAGCCAGCAGCGCAACAAAGAGGATTTGCGGAATGCGTGCTGCTCATAGAGCCAAATTCGGGCAGATCCATAATCTTTTGACTACCAATAACAGCAGACAAAGGCAAACTCCCGCTTAATGCCTTGCCAAGACAGAGCAGGTCGGGTTCAACATCGTAATGTTGATAGACAAATAATTTCCCACTTCTACCAAAACCGCCCTGAATCTCATCAAAGGCAACTAAACAATCATACTCCTTTGCAAAATCCACAAGGGCTTTAATATATGCAACGGGATAAAAAATAGCGCCCCACCCCAGGTAAGATTCAACCATAAAACCTGCGATATTATCGAAGTTTAATCCTTTTGCTTTTAAGTCCTCCATGTCTTCCTGGAAGCGCTTTGCCCAATCATATTTCTTATCAAAGGAGTCTTTTGCAGTCCACGGATAAGGGAAGGGCAAATGATACATGTTGGGGTCTCTGTAGCCAATCCAGGCGGATTGATGGGGGTCTCCTTTAAGCATTTCAGCCCCCATGGTACGGCCATGCATAGCGCCTTGAAATGAAATAATGCCGAGTTTGGATGAATTGATGGTTTGACCGTGCATCCTTATCAATTTTACGGCACATTCAGTTGCCTCAGTTCCAGCGGATAATAAAAAGGCCTTTTCAAATTGATCAGGGGTTATTTCAATCAACTTCTTCAAAAATAAAGCCCGAGTCTCATGGGCAAATGTATATGTGTGGAGAAGTTTACGATCGATAACAGTATGGAGAGCCGATGTTATTTGGGAATTTGCATGTCCGGCATTGGCAACAAAAATAGTGGATGTAAAATCGATCCAGCAATTGCCACAGGAGTCATATATCTGAAAATCCTCTGCTCTATCCCATACAACAGGAAGCTGTCCATGCATTGACTGCGATTCATATTTTTCAAGATCAAGTAATATTTTTAACGTTTCTGGAGCTGGAATTGCTGTTCTTATTTTTCGATATTTTGTATTTACAGGTAATACATTGACAGGAATATGAGAGAACTGGTATTTCATAATTGATCTTCCTATTTCCCGAACAATTTTTTAAGAATAGCTGGTTTTTTCGTTACCTGATATTCCAGATAATCAAAGTCCTCCATCGTGTCAATCTCCACAACACGTGGCGTAACAAATGCTATAACACGATCTCCATGCAGCTTATTATTTTCAATAACGTATGCCGTTTTTATAACATCAACATAACCATTAGCCTGATAGGTCTTTTCAAAGCTCTGCCTTGGGTTATTGTAAATGTCCAAATTATATGAGTTTGAACTGATAGGCTTCAAATACTCTCCATCAACTTCAAATGCCTTATATGCTGATTCTGACATTTCATGCACAGATCGCAATGCCGTAGCACAGTAAGTTTTTTTTATGCGATCTATTGCCGCTTCGATATAATTTACTTCACGTAATGGCGTTGTTGGTCGCAGATGAAGCAAATAGTCAGGCTGATAGCCTTCATTATCCTGCATCCAATCGAGTGCATGTTTGATAAAATCGCAATCTGTACTATCATCACCGGAAATTTCTGCAGGACGTAAAAAAGGAACTTCCCCACCATATTTGCGGGCTATATTTGCATAAAGCTCAGAATCAGTTGATACAATAATGCGATCAACATTATCTACTAATCGCGCTACTGCAATACTATACGCAATTAGTGGGAATCCCGCCAAAAGCTTTATATTTTTATCAGGGATACCTTTCGAACCCGAACGCGCAGGAATGATTGCAACAACCTTAACCATAAAAGGCTCCTCTATTGATGTCCCTCAAACGTAATATGCGCCCTAAGTTTTAATGCAATCGGAATTTCTTTATGATTCATAAATAGATTGCCGTTTCCCATGGCTTTTTCAATCTTTCGCACAGCACCTACCAGTTGACGGAATCCCATAGGTTCAACAGATGCAGCCTGATCGGAACCATACATGGCGCGATCGAGCGTGATATGCCGCTCCAGCGAGGTAATTCCAAGAGCGGCTGCGGCATAGGATACGGCTAACCCAACCTCGTGTCCACTATAGCCCACATTGCATTGATAACGATCTCTAAGCGTTTTGATACGGTTTAAATTTGCGTCCTCATCTTCCATTGGATAGGTCGAAACACAATGCATCAGCTCAAAGGGGCAATCTTTTCCCTTAAATATCTCTACAGCTCGGTCAATTTGTTCAAATTTCGTCATACCCGTAGAAATAAATGTGTGCTTCTTTTCTGAAGCTACATCCCTGAGCAAGTCCTCATAAACAATCATTGCAGAGGCAATCTTATTATATTTTAAATTAAACTGCCGCAAAAATTTCTGGCTTTCCATATCCCAGGCTGAGGCAAACCACTCAATTCCTTTTTCCTTGCAGTAGGCATCAATCTCTTTATATTCCACCAATCCAAATTCAAGGCCTTCCTTTTGCGCTCGCTGTGTGGTACCCCACGGACTTTCCCGGGGCGAATCCAACATTTCCTTTGAATATACCAGGTCAATAGACCTTTTTTGAAATTTAACAGCATCGGCCCCAGTTTCCTTAGCAACATCGATTAACTGTTTTGCAATCCCCACATCTCCATTGTGGTTGATACCGATTTCAGCAATGACAAAAATAGACATATTAATTACTCCTTATTTTTAGAGTTTTCTCCCCTGGTATGTTTGGTCAAAAGAAATAACCCGCAGCAAGCTGCGGGGAAGTATCAGAGTTAAAATATGAGCATAACGCAGAGATTGGGCATAAAAGGACGTTTTTCAAACTTCTTAAATCCTGTAATACCTGAAATCAATATTTTTCTATTGAACCACTTTTTGTTAATATGTTTCTAATATGAACGATATAGAGATCGTATCCAAAATTTACCGACAAATACGCTGAAGGTTGTTTTTTGCTGCAAACGACTCAAAAATCTTTAGGCTAATGTTAACGCTTAATCCATCTATCAGCCGCTTTGACACTAAATTTTACCAACCTTTTTAAATCTCCCCATTAATTGTGTTTCTTCATTCTGAGGACAAGGTTAAGGTTGTGTCAAGGCATGTTGGAAGTCTAAACAGCTCGAAAAAAAAGACTTTATATTTTTCGATCTTTTAGGAAGACACGGAATCTTGCCAGAGGACTCTGAATGGCGGATCGATGATTCCGGTAAAAGTGATCAAAATCAATTCCATTTAGTTTTTGAAAATAGTTTTTATAACGAATATTTCCATTACTCTGTATGGAATTGTCTATGTATCTAGTTTTCCATTCTGAAGCAACAAGTTCTGAAGTTGATGCCCATTTGTTTTTCTTATTGAGGAATATCGTTTTGCGATAGGGATCACAAAGATGCCATGCACCATCAAAATAGACGGCACCGAGAGAGATATAACTGGGATCAGAACCCTCAATACCTTTGCAGTCCCAAATAAAACTTTTTAGTCCTGCATAATTTGAAAGAGTAGCGAAGACATCCGCCATCTGGTCCGCCATACCGTAACCACGAACAATGATATTCCATACATGATCGTCAATAATCGGCAATTGAGGCGGCTGTCTTAAGATGTGCTGGATCGTCCATTCGAATATCGCTTCAGCGTTCTGTTGCTCCGTCATCCTGTCATTAACGATCTGATCAACAGTCCAACAATAATTTAGATGCCGATCGAAAAAATTATGCAATTTAAGATAAAGAGGTATCCTAATTGCCCTAACTTTATAATTGATTCCCTGCCGAGTGATCGTATTCGTATTGAAAAACAAAATGGCAAGAAGAAAGATAGAAATAATACCAATAATGATAAAATGTTTTTTTTTCATCTATCATCCGATAAAGGAAAATTCAGACCAGGTAGACGGCGCTTAGTCTTAACAGGATTATGACCAAGTTAAGTTTCACTGGCATGGATTCCCACAGAGTCAATAGTCGCTAACAAAAATTATTAGCAGGCCCTTAATATTCTTAGTTTTATGCTCTGATTTATCAGTTTATCGTTTAAGTTAAATAAAGTCACAGCAACCGGTTGTAGTTTCTTATGTTAATACTGATTGCAACAAGTTGTCCCACTGCTTTAGGTAATGTTCCTGGCTATAGAATGTATCGGCACATTTTTTTCCCTTCATTCCAGCATGTTTCCTAGCCTTTGAATCCACAATCAATTTTTCTAATTTTTCTACCCATTCCTTATTATCTTGACAATACAACTGTAATCCGCATTTATCCATTGCTCGTATATAGGCAGGAGTGGCTGAAGTAACTGTCGGTATACCCATTCGCCAAAATAGTAACAATTTATTCTCTGGCTTTCCGTACGTTAATGAATCCTTAGTATTTAAAGGAATAACTGCAATATCGCAGCCAGTTATAATGCGAGAAAGCATCTCCGGATTCCACTGATATAAATAAACTATAGAATCATTAAAAATACGTCTAATCTCATTCACTATAGAAATTTTTCCAATCTTATTCATGTATTTCTTGTATTCAAGATCAGTTATGATGTGTAGAGATAAGCGGTATTTATTACTAAGTTGAACTAATGCCTCTTTTATCTGTGCAATACCGGTTACATTCTCCGGCCTTCCTTCCCATACCAGGTTAACTTGGTGACCAATGGAATAATCTGTCTTTACATGACGAGTAATCTTGGAATGAAAATCGAGAATAATATGGATATTCTCGCAGAACTTAGAGATATCCTGTCTTTGCTCAACAGTGCTACATATTACTGCATCCGCCCGCCGGCACATTGACTCGATAGCCTTCCAATGATTTATTCGTAAATAACGGCTATGACCTGCTACGTATTTTGCGATCCCTCTAAGAAGCCCTTTCGGGTTCCACCTTGATATTGCCAGATATGAATCAATGAAATCGTAAATAATTTTTGTATTGCCTTTATCGTACTCACTCCAAATACTAAGGTCGCCAAGTTCCGTTACAATAACCAGATCATAACTTTCAGCCGGATTTGCTATTTCAAACGCAATATTTCTCTTTTTCGCATAATAGCAGAACCTACGGTTATCACCAGGCTGATCAAACTTGTCACTAATCGGAACATACCCAATTCTTAAATCAGTCAAATCCATGATCATCAGTTTCCCGTGAGTTTTCCATCAAGAATTGAATCCGCAAACTCCCTAATATTTGAAATATTGTCCAATGGTTTTGCCCCATCTCCATAAAATGTTTCAATCTTATTGCTTTTGGAAAATCTTAACAGGGACCAGACAAGTATCCAGATTGCCTTATCAAAAAAAGCAGGAAATAAACCAAACCAATCTCCCAATGAGAGCTTGCGGGCATTACTGAGCACATCCTTAAAAGATAAGGCGCCGAATTTATATTGAACATACCAAAAATAAACCTGCCTCCGAACGTAAGGAGCACGACTGATTTTTATATCCTTTAACACGGCTTTATATTTTGATTTTATAAGCTCAAGCCAGACGTGCATAGAATTTAATAACTCATTGCCTGGTAAACGGCCTTCAAAATCTGATGCAATTCCCAAATAGCTTTGACCTTCATCTTGTATATCATTGCTATAAACAAAATGACCGTATGATTTGGGGGATACCCCAAGAACAAGTAATTTTTCAGGAACATAAACCCAGTCCTTTGCGGTCAGTAATAAGGAATTCAACGCATAGTGATCCGGGTATGGAGGCTGAAAAACCTTCCCGACAATCCGTTTCGTCGCCTTACGGGATATCAGGTGGGGCTGCATGTTTAGCTGGATCCGAACCCGAAAGTTATACATGTCCTTAACAATACCAAGTCTCATCTTTCTGCTTAGGAGCCCTTCACGCCTCATATCCGGACCATATTTAAAAAGACAGTTGTTATAGTAGCTCTTACTGTTACCCATTATGGCACTGGAAGATATGTAGACATACACATTATAGGTTATGCACTCCGGATTGCCGTATTTTTCCAGTATTTGGTCAACCCTTTGAAAATAGCCAGGCAACAAATAATCATCGTCACCCATCATTAAGATGTAATCACCGGAACTGGCATCAAAGGCACGGTTCCAATTATCGGTAACAGAGATCGGCGTATCTACCCTTATCACCTTCAAGCGAGAATCCTTAGCAAATGATGCAACAACTTCCTGCGTTTCGTCCGTATTTGCATTGTCCGATACAACTAATTCCATATCATGATATGGCTGATCCAGAATTGAACTAATGCAATCGGCCAAAAAAGGGCCGCCATTACGAGTTGGAAGAAGAACTGAATATTTCATCCTTATTACCCTTCCTAAATGATATGAATTGTCCTAAATTCAAGCGTACTCTCCATCACAGTCCAAAAACTTAAGCAGCAAGCAAACTTTTTTTAAAAATAATAGTATAAGCGCTGCTGTTTCCCCTCCCTGTTTCCCAAAAACTCATAGGTAAACTTATAATATACCCTAATACAAACGCCATTTTCTGTATCCATTCATTGGAGAAACGATTCATTAAAAATCGTTGCCATCCAAATCGATTCCAACTTTTAGCTCCTTTATCATCAAAGCTCAACATCACCGGTTCTAATCCCATAGGTTTTAGACGCTTAACTAAAAGGTTTGCGGGTATAAGCCAAAGATGACGGGGGGCATCAACATGAGGCCATAAAGATCCTAAAATCTTAAGCTGAAACGCAGCAGAATTTGGAGTCGCCATAAGTAAAATTCCGCCTGGAACTAAATTATTAGCTGCGCTCTCCAAAAAAGCCCAAAGATTCGGCAAGTGCTCGATAACATGCCAGGAAGCAATAACGTCATGCCTTGGCATCGCTTCTATAACTTCATGAGGACTATCACTTTTAAAAACATTAACACCTACCTCTTGAGATAAGTATTCACAGCAGCGACTCTCCATCTCAATCACATCAACTTCAAAACCCGCTTGCTTGGCCTGGTGAGCAAAAATGCCGAATCCCGGTCCCACTTCAAGAAGGCGACCGGTTTTTATAAACTTCTGAACCATATCTAATTGATAGCTTTCTGCCTTCGCTACTTTTTTTAGCTTTTCTATGGAAGGAATCTGATAATACTCATCTTCATAATAATCGCCCAGCCTGTCAGGAATATCAGCTAAAAAAATAAGTTCACAATTCCTGCAGCGCCAATAAGTGAACATTTCATTAGAAACTTTCCTATTCCAATCCTTAGTTTTAAATAGAAAATCTGCTTTTTCGTTGCATAGAGAACAATTTATTGGCATAAGATTACGTTTCTTCCATCTGCTCTTTCCACCACTGGATAGTTTTATCTAAACCATGATCAAGGCTGTACTGAGCATTCCAGTTTATTTCTTGTTTTAATCTTGAGTTATCCGCTACCAAAAATGGAGGCTCATCTGGAAATACAGCGGGTTTTTTAAAACTAATCAAATCAGGCCGCCCAATTTTTTCACCAATTTTACTAACAACCTCTCTAAGGGATACCGGATTGCCTGAGCCAATATTAACTGCTCCCTGTGAATTATTAAACAACAACGCAACAAACGCGGAAGCAACATCTTCAACATAAAGGAAATCACGAATCTGGTTTCCGTTATGACAATGGAATTCCTTGGCCCGCAGTAAAGAACAAATAACGGAAGGAACTAATCGACAGGGATGTTCATGTGGTCCATAAAGAAAAAAAACTCTAGCCCAAGCGCTGCTTAATCCACTTTGTTCTGAAAAAACACTCAGCATAGACTGAAATGAATGTTTACAAACCCCGTATAACGTCTTTGGCGAAAGCGGCGTTATCTTTTCAGAACAATAACCATATTGCCAATCATATTCTGCGCATGTTCCTGACACAACCATTCTTTGACCGCCACAAAAGCAAAACTCCTGCATTAAATTCAGACTGGATTTTACCCAATTAAAATTATCAAAAGATGTCCAATATTTTTTCGGTTCAGTATACCAGGCAAGATGCAAAAGATGAGTTGCCTTAATTTTAGAAACCAACTTGGCTGCCTGGACATCATCTAATAAATCTGCCTGATGCCAACACACATCTGAATTGTCTTGATTTATTGGGCCTAAAGAAACAGCGTGAACTTCATAGCCAGATGATAGAAGTAAAGGCAAACAATGCCGACCGATAAATCCGGTCGCCCCCGTAAGCAAGACTTTTTTCATGAGCTAACTTCCGGATACTGCAAATCTTTAACAGCAATTATCCGTTCATCATCCGGCCATTCAATGTTAAATGCCGGGTCATCCCACCTCACACCCGCTGCGCATTCAGGATGGTAAAACTCAGACATCTGATAATAAACAACAGTGTTGTCCTCTAATGTCTGAAAACCGTGTGCAAAACCTTCATGGATATACAACATCTTATAGTTTTCCGCACTCAATTCCACAGCAAACCATTGATAACAGGTAGGGGAATCCGGCTGTAAATCAATAATTACATCGTATATTGAACCCTTCACGCAACTTACAATCTTTGCTTCCTCGTGTGGTTTTACCTGATAATGCATCCCGCGAAGTGTTCCCTTCTTTTTGTTATAAGATATATTACACTGGACAATATTTGAATTTAAACCATATTTTTCAAATTCTTTCCGGCAGAAACTGCGGGCAAAAAAGCCTCTTTCGTCCTTTATTGCCTCTATTTCGATAATGTAAACACCTTTGAGGGCTGTTTCTTTAAATATCAACTATAATACCTCCACCGTGGGCATTAGAATTACAAACTTCCCTCCCCAGTCACGTATAAAACTCATCTGTTCCATAATTTCATCTTTAATATTCCACGCCAAAATCAGCACATAATCCGGTTCAGTCTCCTTAATTTTATCAGGTGATTTAATAGGTATATGACTTCCCGGCAAATAATGACCTTGCTTATGTGGGTTTTTATCAACAGTGTAATCAATGAAATCTGTTCTAATACCACAGTAATTCAATAAAGTATTTCCCTTTGCTGGAGCGCCGTAACCTACAATGGTCTTTCCTTCTTCCTTTACGTGAATCAGAAATTTGAGAATGTCCCGTTTAATAGATTTAACTTTCTCTCCAAAAGAAAAATAACAACTTATATCCATATAACCTGCATCTATCTCCCTCTGCTTCAAGTCAAAAACCCGTTGTGAAACAGTTTTTGAGTTATCCTCTTTATGACATGCATAAATCCTTAAAGAGCCTCCATGCGTGGGCAATTCCTCTACATCAAAAAAAGCAAGTCCATGGGCATTAAACACTTTTTCAGCAGTCAAAAAGGAAAAATAAGAAAAGTGTTCATGATAAATAGTATCAAACTGGATTTTATCCAGCATATTCATAAGGTGCGGAAATTCCATTGTAATAATACCCTGCGGTTGCAAAAGAATCTTTAAGCCAGCTACAAAATCATTAAGGTCGGGCACATGGGCTAACACATTGTTTCCCAACAGGAGGTCAGCGTGCTTACCCTCCAGCGCCAGTCTTGTTGCTGTCTTTGCCCCAAAAAATACTACTTCCGTTGGAATGCCTTTCTGTTTAGCCGCTTCAGCCACATTTGCAGCAGGTTCAATTCCTAACACAGAAATTCCCTTTTCAATAAAATATTGGAGCAGATACCCGTCGTTACTGGCAACTTCAACAATAAAAGATTTGGAATTAAATCCAAATTTATCTATCATTTTATCAACATATTCTTTTGTATGTTTTAGCCAGCTATCTGAATAAGATGAAAAGTAGGCATAATCACTGAAAATATTTTCCGGACTTTCAAATTCCTCTAATTGCACAAGAAAACATTTTTCACACACGTGTACATTTAAAGGATAAAAGGGCTCCATTTTGTTCAATTGATCTTTCGTAAGAAAGGAATTAGCCAGAGGAGAAGAACCGAGAGAAACAAATAGATGCTTTATATGTGTATTACAGAATCTGCAATTCATTACCATATCTTCCAAGGAGCATTCCCGGATTGCCATAAGGCCTCCAGATGGTTTTTGTCTCGTAGCGTGTCCATAGGATGCCACATGCCCTTATGAATGAAGGCAGAGAGCTCTCCTTCATTTGCTAACCGTTCCATGGGCTCTTGTTCCAAGCGGGTATCATCTCCATCAATGTAGTCTATTACTTTGGGTGATAGCACAAAAAAGCCACCATTGATCCACCTGCCATCACCCCCGGGTTTTTCTTTAAAACTAATAACTTTGTGTCCCTCTGTATTCAAGGCACCGAAACGTCCAGGCGGCTGTACCGCAGTAACCGTCGCAAGGGTTTTCTGAGCTTTATGAAAGGCGACCAGTTGCTTAATATCCACATCACCCAATCCATCCCCATAGGTTAAGCAGAAGTCTTCATCATTAAGATATGAACGAGCACGCTTAAGGCGGCCCCCGGTCATGGTACGTTCTCCTGTATCCACTAGGGTTACACGCCAGGGTTCGGCATAGTGCTGATGTACCTCCATCTTGTTATTTACCATATCAAAGGTAACATCTGACATATGCAGGAAGTAGTTAGCAAAATATTCTTTTATAAGGTAGCCTTTGTAGCCCAGACAAATAAGAAAATCATTGAAACCATAATGCGAATAGACTTTCATAATATGCCATAAAATAGGTTTTCCTCCAATCTCTACCATGGGCTTAGGCTTAATATTAGTTTCTTCGCTAAGCCTTGTGCCAAATCCACCAGCGAGTATCATAACTTTCATATTCATCCCTTTCAATTAGGCAAGAGCCCGCAAGAACAAGCTAACATCCCATTAAACTAATAAATCCTTATGCTTTCTCAAGAAATCTCGCCCCACTCTAGAAATCGCTCCATAAGATGCGCCGTGGTCTGGGGTTAAGAGTGACTTAAAAGACTTCTGTAAACGTTCATCTTCATCTGTGTATAAAGCATTACCCTCTACTTTTTCCAGCATCTCCATCGCAACGTCCTTAATATCCTCGGGAGAATTCTCCTCTGGCCACACCATAGCTTTAGTATATGAAGAATCAGAACGAAAACTACCTATCGGAGAACTGAAAACTTCCTTAAAGCTAAGGTAGCGTTCCTCTTCGAGTGACCATATTAGCTTAGGTATTCCTATGTCATTAGTTCCATAAGGGAGCACTGTTGCCATTGCGGAAAGGTTTACAACCCCACTCGGAACACCAAAAATGTCAGCTAAGAGAAAAAGGCCAGATGAACTCCCCAGAAAGAACTTGCAACTTGCGCTAAGAAAGACATCCATCCAGTCGGTCTTTATGTCAAGGTGTGCGTAATCAATAATATGATCACACTGCGGAATGGGTTTCATCGTTTGGTCTCCCATGCGAATCACCCATCCGCCTCGTTCAACAATCGCTTCCATGGCGAGAAGGTAGTTGTTGATATCGGCATTACGATTGGTCTGGTTTGCGTTAGCCTTGTAATTATCCTCCCATGGCCGGAGCTTACCGGAATGAATACCAAGTCCTGAATTGGTCTGGTTTACGTTGTCCAGATAACCACCCTCCCTGCAATGAACGCATACGAACCATGCATCCTCAGGCATGCCAAGATCTTGTAAGCAAGCCCAGCCGCGCTTATAATCAAATTCTGTCAAGGAAAGTAAAGGTGGACGACCGAAATATTTTTTTTGTATCTTTGGAGCATAAGATTTATAATCAAAAGCATATCCAAAAGTATCGTCCCGAGTGAGTCTACTCCTCGCTAATGGTTCTAAAAAAACACAAAGCAAGGGAGAAGTGATGATTCTTATGTGCTGTTTCCAATAGTGCAGGAGATGGGGGTTTGCCACTTTGTTAGGGGGAGCTAAAATTATAGAATTGTATTTAGGTCGCAGACCCAAAATCACTTCCTTTATATAACAATCCGGTTCTATGCAAAGATGCCCAATGCCACGCACGTATACTGGAACAAACCTCACATTCATCACCCTGCAAAATGGGTATGAAAACATAACAATTAACAGACTAAAAATTTCGTAGCATGCCCTTCTAACACAATAAAAAATCCCTTTTCCCTTTATTTTTTCAAGAATATGTTGTCCAAATTGAAGCATTATCTTATTCTTTTTTTTTAGTATGCCATTCAGCTCGACACCGATACCAAACCAGGAAAACAAAAGGAACTATTACAATATTTACTGCTAAGAAACCCATCGCCATGCCGGTTGCGCCAAAATACCTTCCAAGAATTAAGTTGCTTATACATACGAGGACTCCACTCGCTACCGACAAAGGCATTATAGGCTCCATCTTATGTGCACGAAGGTAAATAGAAAAAGGTAAGGATATAACCATAATAACTATTGCCAACAAGAAAAGACCTGTTGGCAAGGGGGGAAGGATACGAGTAATCAGAGAAAATTGTATCTTATAAAGAGCGAAGACTAAAGACCATGCGAGCAATGCCCCCAAACTGGCAACGGTAGCAACAATAATTACCAAACGCCAAAAAAGCTTGTCTAACTGTTCATATTTTTTCTGTGCTATCAATATTCCAAAATATGGAGCCCTAGGTTGTACCCAGGCACTGGAAATCGATAAAACGACCCCTATTAAGCTCCACGTCATCCCCATCTGTCCAGCAATAACAGCACCGTGGTATTGAAACAAAACAGGTGTAAACATTGAAAACACAAAATATCCGCTAAGCCATGAAACAGCAATACGCCATTGCATAGGCAGCATCTCTGACTGCCACTTGATCCCATGCCCGGTTGGCCGGGAAAATAACAGAGTTTTCAAAAATTCCCAATAACGTCGGCGCAGAAATAAGACTGCCCATATAAGACCGGCCACACTCGAGATCACTGGGACCCAGAGTTTCGCCCCTGCCAGAATCGCAACCCATAATAGAATGTTCCTGAACATACCGTCAATAAAACGATACCAGTATACATTAGCAACCTGGTTACAACCCTCCAATAAAGACCAGACAGGAACCAGGCAAAACATTAACCCGGTGAGTAGACACAATATTAACCACGGTGCTATCCAAATAATAACAGTTTCAGGCTTATAAGAAAAAAAGAAATAACCGCCTATCCCTAAACCGATACTCACTATTAGAGCGCCAACAAAGTACCATTTGAAAGCAATACTTGCTATGCCTTTAAGTCTTGATAATGCCGTACTATCACCTACAATTTGACCGGAACTATCAAAACCCAATTTTGACCATTCATGACTTGCAAACTGAATAATGACTGTACCAAGGCCTAATTCAACAAAGATTTGAAGTGCAAGCAGGCTCGCAAAAGTGTAGTAATAACCCTGCAGCTCTGGAGTAAACCTGGTCGCAATTAATATGGCTGTTACGGGGCCTGCGCATATTTGCCAGATTCTCGTGAGTAACCCAAAGAAAACAGCACGATCAACTTCAAGTCGACGAAGAAAGTGCCGCAGCCTGTTATTTAACTGGAGAAATGGTGTCTTATAAGCTTTTGAGGTCTGATTTGTGCTATCCAATTTAGCAATCCTGCTCTGGCATCTCTATCAAGCAACGCCCGGTGATCTTTCCCTTACTCATCATGTCGATGGTTTTGTTAATCTCATCCAGAGAAAACGTGTCGGTAATCAATTCGTCGAGTTTCAATTTGCTGGCTTGATAAAGGCGGATGTATTGGGGAATATCCCGATCTGGATCTGTTTCTCCACCCCATGTGCCGATGATCTGTTTGCCCTTGATCAGATCAAATGGGTCCAGCGAAATCCTCTCCCCGTGCAACAAATTGCCTGCCAATACGCAGAGCCCGCCATTGTTCCGCACTGCTTGGAATGCGCTCTCCATGGTCTCACGCCGTCCGGCAGCTTCGATCGCATAGTCCACGCCACGTCCGTCCGTTATTTTCATAATGGTTGTCAGCGGGTCTCCTTGGCTGGCGTTGATCAAGTGGGTTGCACCGACATCACGAGCGAGCTTAAGCTTGTGATCGAACACATCAACTGCAATGATAGGTGTTGCATTCATCAGACGGGCGGCCAACACTGCGCTCAGGCCAATGCCCCCGACGCCAAATATGGCAATACTATTTCCAGACTGCACCCTGAGCGTGTTCAAAACAATTCCTGCTCCGGTGGGAATGGCGCATCCCAAAAGAGCCGCCTCGCGCAACGGCATTTCCGGAGGTATCTTCACCAATCTGTTTTCGGAAATAACCGCTTTGGTCATAAACGTGGAGATAGCGCCAGAGTTAACGACTGAGCCGTCTGCCTTTTTATACAAAGTAGATGGAATTTCGGCGCCTTTGCCTTTAATCCAGGTCAGCACAACGTGATCACCGGGTTTAACCTTTGAAACGCCAAGCCCAATTGCCTCAACAATACCTGAACCTTCATGGCCAAGTGTGTGGGGAAGAAACTTGTCTTGCCCCTTTAACCCTCGAATTTCGTTTAATTGCGAACGGCATATCCCGCTATATGCGATTTTGACTAAGACCTGGCCAGACCTAAGCTCGGGTATCGTAAGCTCTTCAATCTGTAACGGTTCATTTATTTCATACAAGACTGCCGCTTTAGTTTTCATAAAATGTCATATCCCTTTGCGTGCTGATGAAAGCGTTCAATCGTCTGCCGCATAACCGCCGGCATTTCTAAATCGGATGTCTTTTCGAATCGGAAAACTCCGACAGCTTGGCCCTCCAGTAACTTGTGTTCAGCCCATACAGAACTTACATCTGAGCAGAAAAACCACGTACGGACAACTTCGCCCTCGAAAGCAGAAAAATAGTCTACAAACCATAAGTAATGAAATTCTAGTGGTTGGATTGAAAGTTCTTCATAGATTTCTCTTGATATTGCCTCCAGTAGAGTCTCGCATGTCTTCTTCATTCCGCCAAAAAGTGACCATTGGCCCGGCGCTGCTATGCCTGGTTTTGTCTCTCGTAGCTGTAAAATATATTTATCATCCAAAAGCAAAACAGCATGTGCAGATTGAATGTTTGGGGCATTTAGAAGGGGATTGTTGGTTTTTTTCTTTAGCATACTATCGGTTTAAGAATCATCCGCAAGCGAAACGTCCAAGGGCTTGACAATCATATTCTTGAGGAATTCTTGCCGTTCCAGCAAAGGTTCCAGATCCTCATTTGGCCTTCCAAACTTCACCTGCGGAACAACTCTGTGCTCAGTCCCAATATTAACGTTACAGAAGAAAGGCCCCTCGCTTTCTAATACCTCTTGAATATGTTTACGAATATCTCTGTTTTTTGAAATAGTCGCGGTTTTGAATCCGTATGCCTTTGCAACTTTTACAAAGTCAGGAAATGCGAGGCCCCCTTCTACGCAAGATGCCAAATAACGCGACTCCAGCCACTGGTCCTGTGTTTGCCGTATCATGCTGTAGCCGTTGTTATTTATCAGGAAAATTTTGATAGGTAATTCATGCTTCATGACGGTTGACAGTTCCTGAATATTCATTTGCAAACTGCCATCTCCAGTCACACAAGTAATAGGTTTTCCATCAAGCGCAAAACATGCTCCAATACTGGCCGGTAAAGCCCATCCCATGCATGTGTTATTCCAATCATGGTAAAGGCGTTGATTGGCCTTAAAATCAAATGCCTGCATCATCCATGCTAAGCAACAACCTGTATCGGTAAAAATGACATCTTTTTCACACAATTCCCTGGAAAGGGTCTTTACAAACACATAGGGGTTTACAGTTTCCTGTTTGTAATACTCCTGCTGACAAATAGGATACTTTTTTTTCCACAAGGTAATCTGCTTAACCCACCCTGAAATGTCCGGCATCTCCATTTCTACCACTTGCGTGTTAAATGTCCGCAGAAATTCGCATGCATCCGCATTGATAAGCAGGTCAATTCGCAGACCAAATCGCTCGAACTTACCTAACTCGCATGGATCAATATCAACTACAATTTTCTTGGCACCCCTTGCGAATGTGGTTATTGGACTGCCGGTCGCCTTTGTATCCAGCCTGGAGCCGATGGACAAGATCAGGTCTGCATTTTGGACCGCAAAGTTAGCATATCGTGTGCCGTGCGTGCCAAACGTTCCGACATATTGCGGGTGATCAGAAGGTAGTATATCTGCGACAGCCCACGTGGGAACAACCGGAAAGCCTGACTTTTCAATAAATTTCAATATTTCTTTTTCCGCCTTTGCAAGTCGAATCCCCCAACCCAAAATAAGTATCGGCCTTCGAGCATTTTTAATCAAGTCAACACAAGTTGCTATTTCATTAATTAGCACAGAAATGGTATCCGGTCGAAGTTCAGGAGTATACTTATCCAATTCATCAGGTTCAATATCTTCCCGTTGTATGTTATCAGGAATATCGATATAAACCGGCCCTGGTCTCCCAGCCTTAGCTAAATAACATGCTTTCTCCAGCTCATATCTTATTCGCGTCGGATCATCAATCTGTACTGCATACTTCGTAACCGGTGTAAATATGGGAACAGTATCTGTTTCCTGGAAACCAATTTGTCTTACACCAGTATCACCCTTCTGCCTGAAAGTTGAGACTTGTCCAGTTATATATATAACTGGTATCGAATCGTAATAAGCAGAGCAAACACCGCTTAACAAATTGGTTGCCCCTGGACCGCTTGTAGTAATGGCAGCGCCAATATTCCCTGTTACTCTGGCATAAGCATCAGCGGCCATTGCCCCCGCTTGCTCATGCTGAGGGCAAATGAAGGTGATGCCGGGCATGTCTTCAAGAGACTGAATTAAATGGACAGATGCCCCGCCAGATACAGCGAATACATGCCTGATTCCTTGTCGGGCCAGAAAATCGGCTACGTAGTCAGAGAGTTTCATGGCTTTTTCCTGAAGCTGCTGGCAATTCTTACCATGGCATCTCACTCTTCATTGACACAAAAAGAGTTCCTTCTCGATAGCTTGTTGGCATTTCATCTACAGTATGCACTTCCAACCAGTTTTTCTTTTGGGCAAAAAGTCGAATACCCAAACGAGTAAAGTGTTCATAAATAGCGGCTGCGTTGTCCGCATTCTCGATCTCTACAAGTACGTCCATATTTTTCCAGTCTTCGTATGCAGTATTTAAAAGAACTTCTTTTTCGTGCCCCTCAATATCCATCTTAATAAGATCTACATCGGTTATTATTTCATGAAATCCTTCCATCTGCACAGAAAAACGCTTAAGTTCTCCATAAGGATTCGACTTGGCTCCGACTAAGTGACTACCGGTAGTATTTCCGAGTACCCGAACAAACTCCCCCTCCCCTTTTTGAGTTGACACAGCCTTATTAAATGCTTCAACATCTGAAATGTGGTTCAGTGCAAGATTGTCTTTCAATATTTCAAAGTGACGTGGGTCTGGCTCGTAACAGGAAACCTCATAACCGCATTTTCTCAGTAAAATTGAGTGAAGCCCCAAATTAGCTCCAATATCCAAAACTTTTCGATACCTTGTTCGGTTCTTCCAGTAAAAACTGAAAATAATTAGTTCGTCCAGATCAAACAGATTAAGAGAATCAACTGCCCCCATTTTGTGGTACGGAAACACCAGCTCACCGAATGGTTGAAAACCAATACTTTGTGATTCCATATCACTAAACAGTCCCTCTATTTCCTTTCGGGCAACATGCTTAAACAAATTATAAAGCTGAGAACCCGGCGCATGATGGTCAGTTACAAGGGGAAGTGAAAGAAACAGGTTTTCAAGAATATCTGAACATTTCATGGGCTATCTCACTTTCTTACAAAAATATCATTACCGTGCCTTCGAAGCTTGTACATATTAAAATCGTCAATAAGTTTCCGGGATAATTCTTCTGTGCCCCACATATCATAAACCACACTAAAATTACGCCCACTAATGACATTCCTCGGTGAATTAATCAACCAGTCACAACAATCCAATACTTCGTCCATGGGCGTTAATTCATCACTTGAAAGCCTGTATTTAGTTCTTTCATAATTTTCTCCTGCTCGTATACCTGCCAGTAAAGTTTCCTGGTGTATCTTGGTCTTGACCCATCCGGGGCCTACAATCACAAAGCGAGTGCCAGGAATTTCCGCATCAAGAAGCTCGCACATCTTAATTAGAGCGATCTTGGAAATGGTATAAGCGGAATAGTTCTTCGTTGCATTGTTAGTACCGCCGCCGGCAAAAAAAAGAACGCAGGGTCCAAGTATGTTATTTGTGTTCCTATTAGGCAGTAATTCTTTAACAATACGTAACTGGTTTGTGAAATTTACTTGGATAGAATCTGCCCAGTTATCAAAATTACAACTTATAAAAGAACCGATGGGTTCTTGGGACCCTGCAGAGAGAATCAGATTATCCCAAAGCGGGCAAAGATTTCGAAGTTCTAAACAAGCCTTTTGAACAGAGCCGTTATCTGAAAGGTCACATTGAACAAGCTCCACTCCAATTTCAGACAATTCAGCGGTGGCATAGGATTTTTTTCGGTAGGTCCCGAAAACGTTCCATGCCTTTTTCCTCCAGTGACGAGCCATAGCACTTCCAATATCACTGGAGGAAGCTATAATAATTGCTGTTTGCTCTTTTTCACTCAAAATCCTGATTCCTGCAATATGACTTTAAAACGGCCCCTTAAACCAGTTTCCCGGCACATCAATCTCATCGAAGTTTAATCTTCAAATCTACTCTTCCAACTAATGGTCGATCCAAGATTTTCTCTTGTACTTTTCCGCCATTCTTGTGCTTCCTTAAGCGTAAGACCTGACATACTGGCAATTTTACTTAACTTTTTTTGACTCGAAAAGTTAATTCTATCCCATTCAAAAGCCCGTAAGACCTGTAGTTCAAATGGAGTAAATTCCTTAGTGCTAATTTGCCCAGTGGTATATCCCGAAACACAATCTTCTGTTTCAAGAATGCCCTCACGTATACATATATCCATCAGCTCCGTTTTTGGTAATGGAGTGGCAATATGTATATTAACAATATCTACGTCAATACTTGCAGCATACGCTAATGATCTTCTTATTTGATCCCAGGTCTCAGTCGGTGTACCTATAATAAAATTCACGATGATTTCAAAACCATAAGATTTGGCAAGCTCGATTCTTTCTCTGGCCTTTTTCAGATTAATAGGTTTCTTGATTAAGTTGGTCACAACATCCTGATCCCCACTCTCTATAGATAAGGTCAATTGATATGAGCCAGAAAGTTTCATTAAGTTCAGTAGCTCCTCATCTAATGCAAATACGGCGGCATTGGCACATTTCCATGTCAAACCATATTTTCTCTCAATCAATCCATTCATAATATCGATGGCACGTTTCTTATTGAAAAAAAAATGATCGTCCAAGAATATCATTTCTTTAATATTATTTTCCTTGCAGTACCATTCAATTTCTTCCAAAACATTTTGAGCGCTTCGCATTCTTACCTTAGTGCCGCTGACAGTTTTTGCAGCGCAAAAGATACATTTATACGGACAGCCTCTCGATGCAAGAGTTGTGGCAAAGGGAAATTGCCTTGGTAGTATACCAGGAGCATACTTCATCCTATAATTAGAGTACTTTGAATAATCTAAGTCTCCCCAATTGGGAAATGGTATAGCATCTAGATCGTCAATAAAATATTTGTGGCTATTGATAATTGGCTTGCCACCTTTTCTAAAGGAAATCCCATCAACATCGCTACTGCTTTGACTTCCACTTTTCAATAAATTCAGCAACTCTCTAAACCGATATTCACCTTCGCCCATTATGAAATAATCTACATTTTTGTCTTGGATTATCTTGTCAATCCAGACAGTTGGCAATACCCCCCCCAGCACTACTACGGCATCGGGGAGTTCTTGTTTGATAAGTTTAGTATGATACATAACCTCTTCAATGTATTCCGTCGAAAATGAAGTAAGCCCCACCAGGTCAGGTTTAATATCGCGGACCTTTTTTCTAATATCAGCTTCCGGTTCATCCAAAAAATTGGGATCGTAAAGAAAAATGTTGTATTCTCTTAAACATGCCTTGAGTATGGCCAAATTATAAGGCGGCAGTTTCCATGTTCTTTTTCCGAGAATAGAATAATTGGGTTGCATAAGCATGATTGTTTCGATTTTTCTTTTGATATTTTTCATTCCCATTATCCTTTAATCATGTGGTACTTCTTGAAAACGTAAAACCTTAAAACGGCCCCTTAAACCAATCTCCCGGAACGTCATGAGGCCAACTGCGCTGCTCAACCAATTTATTCCCCTTAATTTCTTTACCAAGCATACTTCCAACAATTTCTACTATATCTTCCGCGCATCTATAAAAACCTTTGACTAAGGACGGGCTGGTTGGAGTGGGAAAATCTGGTAATGCCAAACGCTTTGGGGCTTGTTTCAAAGTGTCAAAACATTCCATACTGACGCGGGCAATTACCTCACCAGCGATAGAACCCGTTGATGCTCCCGTATCGAGGGTAAGCAATCTACCTGTTTTACGGACAGAATCGAAAATCATTTCCCAGTCAACCGGCTTTACAGAACGCAGGTCAATTAAATCACACAAAATTCCCATACGCTCCAGAAATTCAGTGGCATGTAAGGCTTCAATGGTCATATATGAAAGCGATACGATCGAAATATCATTACCGCTTTTCAGCCGTTGTGCTTTTCCGATTGGAACTCTAAAATCACCTTCTGGGACATCACCTTTAAGACTGTGTAACCATCGGTGTTCCAAAAAGATAACAGGGTTATCGTCAAATATACTCGAAATAAGCAATCCCTTTGCATCTGAAGCAGTCGCAGGCATAACAACTTTTAGCCCAGGGACATGCGCGAACCAAGCCTGTAGGCTCTGGGAATGAGTTGGTCCCTGTCCCCACCCGCGCCCGATAATTAACCTAATCGTTATTGGAACCGACGACTGCCCACCAAACATATAATGCCATTTGGCCGCATTATTAACAAGTTGATCCATGGCAAGAAGAAAAAAGTCAACGCGCTGATGTGTCATAACGGAACGGATACCATTTAAGGAAGCACCAATGGCAACACCAGTCATAGCATTTTCCGAGGCCGGCATATCGAATACCCTGGCCTCACCGAATCGATCCTGTAATCCAAGTGTGGTGCCGAAAACACCTTTGGGATCGGGCACTCCCAAGCCATAGCAGATAACAGATTCATCTATCTCCATGGCCTGAGCAAGAGCTTCATTAATAGCCTGGGCAAATGTTAGCGTGCGAGTCAATTATCCTCCTATTGGAATTATAAGTTGGACACCCATGTTAAATAGTCCTACGGAATTTAACAGGGCAGGCAGACTTACACAGATAAACACTGATTTTTTTGCATTTATAGAGAACTTTGGATTTTGTCATTTCGAGGAATGCAAGTGACGAGAAATCGTTAAAGAGTCAAGTTATTTAAGATTTCTCGCTCCGCTCGAAATGACAAATAATATTAGTCTTTCAAAGCTCTCATTCTTTGTCTTTTTATCTGCGTGTATCTGTGAAAATCCGTGTCCAAATTCTTTTCCTGAAACTCTATTTTTATCACAAGGCATTCCTGTCAACCCCAAGCTGTCTGCAAACTGCTGTGATCGTACCTGCTTTCAAATCCTTTTGGCCCCAATCCGGAATGGTTGTTCCTCTCCCTGTAGCTGGATTAAACCATTTTCGATGCGATCCGCCACCACGACGCACTATTTCACGACATCCAATTGCCCGCAGCTTTTTGGTTAATTCTCTGTAATTCATCCTTCAGCCATAACCAAAGACTCAAACCATACCGGAGCCTCGGCGTTATCGGCTCGTAGATTCGCAGGAAATTGTTTCCCTATATCCTGGTATAGTTCAATGACAGCGGCAAGTGCATCGTGAACACATGAATTCAGATCATCGAGTTCATCGATTTCTGTCACCAATTCAGGAACCAAAGGACTGGTTATTGTCCAACCACCTTCCTTTTGTGGTTCAAGAACTAAGGGAATTTTCATCATTGTTTTCATATGATTATCCTCCTATTGGAATTACAAGTTGGACACAGATTTACACAGATAGGCACAGATCATTAAAACATATTAAAATCCGCGTTAATCTGTGTTCATCCGTGTCCGAATTCTTTTTCTGAAACTCTATATCTGCGTTTATCTGCGAAAATCCGTGTCCCATGTCATTGCCTATATAAACCCGTAAAGGCTTCCTCTGTGTCCGGGAAAGGAGACTTTTCTGCAAAATCAAAAGCCTGATCAACCTCTTGTTGAATATTCAATTCCATTTCTTCGATATCATCTCTGCAAATGATTCCCTGACCCAGCAATTGTGATTCCAGCAACTTCAGAGGGTCCCTTTCCTTCCATGCAAGGTATTCTTCCTCAGTTCGATATCCTATATCATTATCAAAATTAGGACCGCAATGTTCCCTCCAGCGATAGGTGGCAAACTCGAAAAAACACGGGCCGGATCCCTGGCGGATACTTTTGACCCCATGATCAACCTTGTTAAACACTTCTACAGCATTGTTCCCATCACCATATTCAGCAGGTACGCCCATGGCTTCAACCATCTGGCAAATATTGCGCGAATCAGGCTGGCGAACTTTTAATGGCGAATACACAGAGTAAAGATTATTCTCACACACAAACAACACAGGAAGTTTTTTTAATGCGGCAAAATTAATAGATTCGTAAAAAACCCCTTCTTCTATGGCGCCGTCGCCAAAGAAAACACAACTGACCTGATCCGTGCCTTTAAGTTTGATAGAGAGCCCAAGACCCACTGCCACAGGGATTGTGCCGCCTACGATGGAAGTGCTGCCCATGAACCCGACTTTTTTATCGATCAGATGCATGGAGCCCCCCCTTCCCCCAGTACAACCGGTTGCCTTGCCATATATCTCTGCTATCATTTTATTCAGGTCACCGCCTTTGGCAAGGTAATGACCGTGAGACCGATGAGTGCTCAAAACAAAGTCATTCTTTCTTAATACCATGCCCACCGCGGCGGAAACAGCCTCCTGCCCAATGCACAGATGCGTGGGGCAGCGCATTTTCCATTCAGAGTATCGCTCTGCAATCGTTTCTTCAACAAGACGAATACGGAGCATGGTGTAATAGAGCGTTTTTGAGATGTTGTTTTTCATAATTATTTCAATCAGCCACCCACAGTTAAATAGTCCCGACCAGTCGGGAATTTCACGGGGCAAGCAGATTTTCAGGATTTTCAATATCTGTGCCAATCTGCGTCCCCCAAACTACCATAAGTTTCTCGTTTCGCTCGGAATGACAAAAGCAAAGAACTCGAAATGACAGTTAGGGAATAAACCAGTAATAATCGCCGGTATATCCCACATCTTCGAAAAACCCGATCCATTCATCCTCATGCATGATCGTTTTGGCTGTTAGATTCCAGGCATACATAAGTTCTTTTTCTTCGTCGTTTCGGTAGGCATCAACAGAAACAAAGCTACCCCCCCTGCTGACTCGTTCAATCTCCTGCAGAGCACGTGCACATTCATCTTTTTCCAAGTTATGAATAGTATTTATAGAAATCACCACATCAAATGAATTGTCTTCAAAAGGAAGATCTTTAGCGTTAGCCACTTGAACATGAGGCCTCATAACTTCAACCACATTTTCAATGGCATACTCAGAGATGTCCACACCCTTCACCGTAATGCCGGGTATTAATTCAGCCATGTCATACATCATAAATCCTTTGGCACATCCAACATCCAGAACAGAGTTTGAAGCCGTTAGTCCGAAATGCTTTTGAAAAGTTGGGATTACAGGTTGCCAAAATCTGGGATTATATGAGAACCCCCCGTAACCATTCTTCCGATCTCCATCGAAAAATTCCTTGCCGAATTCCCTGGCAATAGATCTATCTTCTTCAGTTTTAGTTGCCCCGCGGTCTTTCACATCCCGCCTGGTCTTAGGGTAGTTTGCCAGCAAATCAATTTTCCGGCCCATCTTTGTTCCTTTCGTTTTAGTAGCCACCCCGGTTAAATACGCTTCGCTCCTCATTGACATGAATTTAACAGGGCAGGCAGACACACACGGATAGGCACAGATCATTAAAACATAGTAAAATCCGCGTTAATCTGTGTTCATCCGTGTCCTATGTCATTACCCAAACCTGTGAAGCTACTACACACTACTGTAATAAATCTTGGATTTTCTTCATAGTCCTGACATTATAACAACCATCTTCATCTTTCATGTTTCCGGTGTTAAATGCATCAATGATCTCTTTTATGGCATATTCAACGTTATATTTTGGTTTAAAACCTGTTCTAAGGAGCTTGTCTGAATTCAAACGATAAGAACGGGGGTCATTCGATGGTGTTACCACAATTTCAGCAGGCACAAATTCCGTAACCTTTTTGGCAATATCCATGATTGAAATATTTTCAAATCCAGCATTGTAAATGCCTTTAACTTTCTCCCCTTGCTCAATAAAAAAGAGAACAAGGTCTGTAATATCCTGGATGTGGATATTGGGCCTGACCTGATCTCCGCCAAAAACCGTTATCTTCTTATTAACCAGCGCCTGCATTGTCAACATATTAACTGAAACGTCCAGGCGCATCCTTGGAGAATAGCCGCAAACAGTCGCGGGACGGATGCACTGAACCACGATGGAATCCTTGTAACTCAGGAGAACCCGTTCGCTGACCATCTTGGCTTTGTTGTAATCAGAGATGGGAACCAGAGGGAGATCCTCGGTAACTTGAGGCTCTTCTTTTACCCCATATACACTGCCGGAACTGGCGTAAATAAACTGTTTTGCATTATGCCGAATCGCCCACTCAACAAGGCGCATGGTTGCCAGCGCATTAACTTCCCATGTAAGTTTTGAGCTCAAATCTCCGCACGGGTCGTTGGCAACATTGGCAAGATGGATAACGACGTCCACATCCTCCATTGTCAGGTTGTCAATGTCACGAATGTCCTGTTTAATTATTTTTAGATTCTTGTGATCCGTAAGAAAGTTTCCAAACCACATGATGTCAACAATTGTGACTTTAAATCCCGCATTCAGCAACTTTGGGGTTAAAACTGAGCCTATGTAGCCACATCCGCCTGTTAATAAAATATGCATTAATATCTCCTTTAATGGGACACGGATTTCACAGATAAACACAGATATTATTTTACAAAATTCATATCCGTCAAATCCGTGCTAATCCGTGTCCAATATAAACATGCTATTTTCTTAAATTATCAAATACTTTACGCTTAAGCTCTGGCTTAGGGCCAAAATTAAGCAACAGTCCAACTTCGATATTTGTTGCTTTCAAATAGTTCAACAACTGTGCTTCATGTTCCAAAGCTAACTTCTTTGATGCCTTGATTTCGACTATCACCTTGTCATCAACAAATATATCGGCACAGTACTCACCTATGATCTGCTTTTCATACAGCACTTTAATTGGAGACTGTGAAGTGGCAAAAATTCCTTCTTTGCTAAATTCGATCATCATTGCATTTTCATACACCCTGTTAAATAAGATTTGAGCCTCCCTTTTAAAAACATCTTGCCGTGATATGTCTTTAGATACTTCTCTCTCTTAGTTGCATCGTCCTGATTAAGACATGCCTCATAATAAATTAATCTCAGTGGCTTTCTGTTCTTTGTCGATTCAACAATGCCTTTATTATGTTGCTCAAATCTTAGCTTGAGGTCCCGAGTAAAACCTGTATAGAATTTGCCATCTTCCAGGCTTTGTAAAACATATGTATAATACATGAAGTCCTCAAGCTATTTAACAGGGTAAACTTTTTCCAGAAAGCCATAGCCGAGTTTATTATATACATCATAGAAGATTTTAATGATCTTCTCAGTCAGTTCTTTATATTTCAAATCCTGCAAATCCGTGTTCATCCGTGTCCAATATTATGGTTTAGGACACAGATTTCACAGATAGACACAGATATTATTTTCTAAAATTCTTATATCCGTCAAATCCGTGTTCATCCGTGTCCAAATATTACGGTTTATGTATGTAATCGAATGGTTGCCTTTTCAGTTCATCCAGATTGTCTCTCACCCAGGCAATGGTTTCTTCAATCCCCTGCTCCAAGCTGATTTGATCTTTCCACCCCAATGCTTCCCTTGCTTTGGCGCTGTCGAGCAGGTAGGCCGCATCCTTACCCATGCGTTCTCCCACATCTTCAATATTATCTTCAAATGATAACTTCATTTGTTCCGCTATCATCTTAACGAGTGCCCGAATGGAAATGTTTCGAGTAGTGGAAAGATGATATATTTCTCCTTGGCCTCCATTACGAGCTGCGCGGAGAGTTCCATCCGCAACATCACGGATATGAATAAATGAACGTACCGAATGTCCACCGCCATGAAGTTGCAGCTTTTTGCCTAACATGAAATAGAGTATGGCCCGGGGAATAATGCGGTAAAGCTGCTGCCCTGGGCCATAGACATTGGCTGCACGGGTGAACACAACAGGAAAATCATAGGCATCAAAGAATGTCTTCAGACTCATATCAGCGGCAGCGCGGGACACGGCATAGGGAGTGCTCGGATTGTAGTTTGTGTTTTCCTGTACAAGCCCCTCGCAACTGCCGTAAACCTCGGGAGTAGAAATATGAACATACTTTTTCAGGAAATTAAATAGCCGTAACTGGTCATGCAATTTCACCATAGCCACTACATTGGTTTGAAACCAGTGTTCAGGATGTTGCCAGCTCTCGCCCACCATGCTTTGCGCTGCAAAGTTCACCACATAATCCGGTGCAAATGCTTTGACAATTTTTATTATTTCTTCCAAATCGTTATTCAAATCCAACTGATAAAATCGAAAGGTCGGATTCTGTCGGTTCTTGTAAGGAAGGAAAACAGGGTTTGGCTCGGAAGATCGGCTTATGCCTATCACTTCAGCCCCTTCCTCAAGAATATAATCAACAAAATGAGCCCCGGAAAAAGAGTTGCTGCCGATCACCGCTATTTTTTTTCTCATTAGTCTAATTTCTCCTTGTGCTCATTTAGAAACATACATTCAATCACAGAATGAAGTAATGCCTCATGCCCTACTTCCACCAATCCATAAAGATCAACCGGCAAATAAAAAGAAATATCGCTTTTTATATTCCACAGGAAGTTGTCCTCACAAAAGCCGGATAATGTGACAAGTTTCATGTTTTTTTCTTTAGCCAGCCTTGCGCATGAGAGAATATTTTCTGAATTTCCTGAACTTGAGATGGCGATCAGCATATCTCCATTGCGCACAAGAGTGCGAAGGGGCTTTTCATAAACCTTTGAGTAACCAAAATCGTTGGTCATGCATGTTATCAATGAAGCATCATTCAGATACATTGAGCGAATACCCAATTTATTCAATGCATCTTGAGAGAGATGTGAGCAGATAGCAGCGCTTCCACCATTGCCTACCCACCAGAGAGCAGCGTCCTTTGCCCTTGTTTCATTCAGTATTTGCTCTAAAGCTAAAAAAGCTTGATCTAATGCAACAGGTTGATCGCATAATTTACATTTAACGATTTTGAGAACTCCACTTAATTTTTCAAGCCATTGCATGGGATGATGTGATTTGATACTCATATATTCTGATTCCTATCGTATTATGTGCAAGCACACATAGCCAGGCTCTTTACCCCATGTTCCTCAAAAATCTTTTTTGAGGAAAAACCAGGAGAGACTTTCGAAAAATAAAGAATAATCCCTTCTCGTATAGATCCTTGTTCTTGTAAATGTTGAAGAATTTTTTTTAGATCTAAATCAGATTTTTTAACATTTAAGATCAATTTTTTTTCTTTGAGGCAATACTCCTTTGGTAATAAATGCAAACATTCATCGTCCACGTCAATGACTTTTGCCTCAAATTGATCTGCAAGAGATAAAAGGACTTTCCTTGAAGAATCTATGTTTTTTTTACAAATTTTCTCCCAGGGGTCATTATGTTGCGAAATGAATACTTGGCCTGGAAATTCAATCTGGGCATCCAAAAGGCTTTTCAATGACCCAATATCACGATGATAAAAATCATTATGATATGTATAAATTCGACATAGATAGTGAGGAAGAACCTCAGTGCTAAAATCAATGACAGTTTTGTTCAATCCGGCAAGAAAATTGATAACTTGCGGTTCCACAATATAAACGGCTGCATTCGCTAAATTCCCAGGAGGGTCAGATACCTTTTCGTGAAAAGCTTGTACGACACCATGCGCATCCACTTCAACAATCCCACATGTTTCCGGGGTCAGCGTTGTAAAGGTCATCATGGTAATTTCAGTGTTAAGTGGACGTGTCATGTGAGTTTGGATAAATTCTTCAAGATTTACAAGACTCAAATTATCCGCATGAATTAACATGACCGGCTCATCATTGACAAAGTCTTGATTTCGCAGAGGTGTCCCACCAGTTCCAAGAAGCTCTTCTTCATAGACGGTCATAACATTGTCGGCAAACTCGCTATTCTGAACCCATTCCTGCACAATATCCGCATAGTAGTGCAGATTGATTAATATAGGGCCTATTCCGGCCTCAGACAAGGGTTTCACCCAATACTCAAGAAGGGGTCTGCCGTTTATCGGCATAAGACATTTTGGCAGGAAGTTAGTAAGCGGTCGCAAACGTGTGCCCAAGCCTGCTGCAAGGAGTATGGCTTTTATGTTCGAATTCTCCCAGAATTTTTTACCTCATCAATGAGGCAATATATTTCTTTGTACTGGTCTTATCTATGGATTTTTTATTTCCAACAATCTCTACAGCCAATGACCCCACGACATTACCGATGAATCCGAGGATCTCATCGGGCACATCTTTGGCTGCTGCAAGGGAAGTCACTGCAAAAAAGGCGTCGCCAGCGCCAATGCGATCAACAATCTTATGTGCAAACGAGGGAATCTCGACAAACTCACCCCGGCTGTTCCATACTAAGGCGCCTTTTCGTCCCCGTGTAACTACCATACGCTTGCTTTCAAGCTTTTTTGCAATGTCCTTTATCATGGGGCGCAGGTCGCCATCGAGGGTGCGTTTCTCGAGACGAATCTCATGTTCAGCAATGCAGACATAATCAGCCCGAGGGTAACGAGATACAGTATGAAATCCCCGATTACCAGCATTCGCCTGTGTATTGATCGCCAGAAAAGGCGCATTTTCAGCTAATATGTGAACTGCCTCAAGGCTAATGGCGCCATGACCAAAATCAGCAGCAATAACAAGATCATAGTTAGATATCTGATCTTTTAAATATTCACACAAATGATTATTTTTTTCTTTTGTGCATCCCGAATTATCCATCACATATACTTCAAAGAGTTTGTTGAGAGAATATCCATCTATAAATCGCCTTTTAATAAGCGTTGGGGCGCCATCTTGTTTAATAAAATAAGGATTAATATTGCTTTGAAGCTGAGAGCGTATGAAATGCTCATAACTGTCTTTTTCACCTAATACAGTTACAAGATGAACATTTTTCACAAAATTGGCCACATGATTTGCAACAGCCAAAACGCCGCCTGCGAACATGTCATGAGATTGATATTTCAAAGCTAAAACAGGATCTTTTGACGACTTGCCAATAGCTTCACAATACTGGTACTCGTCAAGAATAGTGTCGCCTATAACAAGAACATTCATATTTTCAAATTGATCAATAATATGATCAATTTCCTTCTGGCTGTGGCGTTGCCAAAACAAGGTTAAATATTCATGTATTTCATCAGGAATATTAGAAAAATAGCGATTAATCAGACTTGTGGAACTGAACGCAATTTCCTCGGTAAAGGCTATTGTTGCACCGATTTCCTGTAGCGCTTTCATTTGATTTGTTATTTCATTGGCTGCTTCAGATAATGGATTTTTATATTCAGAACCTCTAACAAAAATATTTGGTTTTAAAATACGCAAGACATCATCAACGGTTGATGAGGGATTTATGGTCACATAATCTACACAATTCAACGAAGCAATAGCTTCTGCACGGTATGCCTCAGTGAACACCGGACGTCCTGGCCCTCTGTTGGCAAATCGATCTTGGGTTAGTGTAACGACCAAAATATCGCCCAAGCGTTTTGCCTGTTCAAGGTGACGAATATGACCTATGTGCAAAATATCGAATAAACCATCACTCTGAACAATTATCTTGTTTTCTTTGCGATGTGCAGAAAGGATTTTTGCAAGATTGTTAATATCTTTAATTTTTTTTCTATTGCTCAAATTTTCCTCACAAGAGTAGAAGAACTACGGGACGTTCTCAACTGTTGAACCGCTTCAGTACGATCTTTTGAACCGTGGGTAAGGGGGGACATCCTATAATCCTTCTGTCAAGCACAAAGTATGCATTTTCAATAAACTAATAAGAATCGGTGCCAAAGCTTGAATTGTGAATTAAAATCATTTGTTAGACCCCAGTACGATGGTTCCCACCTACGGGACAGGATTAACCCTCCAGGCGGGCAAGCTGGATTTTACAGGATTAATCTTGTCTGAATTTATTTGGTCAAAAGAAGCAAGAAAAAGTTAAACGCGTGAAAGGCAAAAAATGTTCTGGTCTCAACTCGAATGATCATATCCAGTT
>Ga0180732_1000190_pt1 | contig 59359 bp, 96 predicted proteins | sample KR11_01MetaG_FD_148674 | JGI IMG/M metagenome (GOLD analysis project Ga0180732, IMG submission 148674) | Groundwater microbial communities from the Olkiluoto Island deep subsurface site, Finland - KR11_0.1 MetaG | ecosystem: Environmental > Aquatic > Deep subsurface > Groundwater | place... | reverse complement strand
CTGCTGGATGGCGTCAAGGCCATCTGCGTCGAGATGCAGCCCAATAGGTTTGGGGTGCGCGTCACGCTTGAGCAAACAGCGGGTGCCGTTAAGAACTACCAGTGGCAGAGATTGGCGGAGGAATAGGTGCGCAATGACGATTAGCACCGACAAGATAGGCTACAACTCGGAGTGCCTTCTCCGCCTGCCTTTCACCGAGTATACAGGCGTTGTCACCTACGACACGAGCAAAGCGCCGCACAGGATGGCGCTGACGGGGCCTCCCACTTGGCTGGCGATGGGCAGCGGGCAGCCCTACCTACAGTTCAACGGCGCTGGCCAGTATCTCCAGTGCCCAGCCGCCGATAGCATAGACCTCAACTTCACCTTTGAGGACTGGACGATGCTGGCCTGGGTGTGGAATAACGGAGCAGGCGGAGCACAGCTACTCCTCGACCAGGGCCGAGTGGACGTTGACGGTTGGCAGTGGTTCCTGTTCGGCACCAACATAGCACTACGAACCAATCAGGCAGGCTCACATGACGAGATAGCTGCTGTTGACGGCCTCCTGCCCTCCGTCTGGCAGCTCATCGGCGTCACGCGGGTTGGCATAGTAGGGCAGTTCTACCGCAACGGAGCAACAATACCCACGCTGCTAAACGGTGGGCTGGCTGACCCCGTGAGCGTCGCAGGCGGCAGATTGCTCTTGGTTGGCTGTCAGGAAGCCATCGCCAACTTCTTCACAGGAAACCTGGCAATTCCGCGCATCTGGCCCCGTGCCCTGAGTGCTGTTGAGATGGCGCAAATCTTCGCCGTTGAGCGCAGCAGGTTTGGAGTCTAAGGAGTAGTATGGCTAAAGGCATAGACGAACTCAACAGAATACGACAGCTCCGGCTCCTCAACGACGGCGTGTACGTTGACTCCGTAAACGGCGTTGCGGGGACCGTGTATCCCATCGGGACACCAGGCCGTCCCGTGTCCAACCTAACAGACGCTATAGCCATCTGTGTAGCTAGGGGCATACGCACGATTCTGTTGGTCAACCCAGCAGACAACTTCGTAGCCCCAGCAGACATGCAAGGCTACCGGATTATTGGCTGGGGTAAAACGGACGCCAACATGGCCTCCGGGTTCAACTTCGGGGGCTTCAACTTCAACGATAGCCAGTTCGAGAACGTCAGGCTTCAGGGCGTGGCATTTGGTATCATCGCAATACAGGGCTGTTCTCTGGGCAACACAACCTTGCGAGGGGATACCGTTATCCAAGACAGCACTCTATGGGGCACGCTCACCATTTATGCTAGAACGTGGTTCACCAATGTGCGGTTTGCTCAAGGGCCTCTCACCTTCGCGGATTTTACCAACGGTATTGGCGTCAACCATTATTGGACAGATGTCAGTGGCGACCTCACTATCATGAACATGGCTGGTGGTGAGACACTATACATTTACGGGCAAGCACTCAGGCTAGAGATACAGGGCGACGTCACCAGTGGTGAATTTAACCTCTATGGCGATGTGCGTGTAGAGAATCTAAGTCTTGCTGTTCCCCCCGCTCTACTAATACGCGATTACACTTCGCAGGTACACGTCTACCGCACCACGATAGACCTGAACCAGATAGCCGGAAGCTATGACCTGTGGAAAGCCTACCAGGATGCCACGGTAGAGAAGCTGATAATCAGGATGTCCGGTGGCGCAATCGGTGGTGCTCTGACCAGCATCAGCATCCAGACAGACGACGCCACGCCGCAGGTGTTTGTTTCGGCGGCCCAGGGCGCGGTAGCCAACTTGACCAACGAGGAGCAGCTTACCTGGGTCGGGGCCTGTATGCTGGACGGGGGCACTACCGCCAAAATCCAGCTCACCATAAACGGCGGTGCTGCCGGCGTGGCCCGCATCTGCGACGTGATAGTCCACTGGCGCGGCACTGGCGTGGCCTCAAAGTTCTTGGTGTAGGGGAAATGATATGACCACCCAGAAATCAGGGCAGGACGCACTTGGCACCAGGGATGATGCTGCTGTAACGGCAGTTGGAGTTGTGGCCTCCGCGCTGGCGTACCTCAAGGGGCTGCTGACCAGCCTGGACCTTGTCCACGATGTGGTCATCTACCCCGTAGCCGAGGATGCTGCCACAACCGAGATTGTTGACGACGGCTCCAGCCCCGCCTTCTACCCAGCAGCAGCGCACAGCACGGCAGCCAATGCAGAAGGCGCACCCGGAGTGGCCTGGACTGAGGATGTTGACTTCGAGCAGCAGGGCACCATCACCGTCATTTCTATCTACGTCGAGCTTGAGTGGCAGACGCGATTCCTGGTGGGCGCGGGCGCTGGTACACAGTCTAGCTCCAAGGTTCAGATAAGCCGTGATGGTGGAGCCACTTGGGTTGACGTGACCGACAATTTCAACAATGCACTGGCCGTTATGACTGCTCGAAACAGGGAGGGAGTTGGGCGTTGGGTAGGCACCATTGTTGCAGGTGCTAACCAGCTCGCGCTCAGGTTGGTACACTGGACTGACGATGGTGGAGGCGTGAGCACTTCCGAGGCTCAGGTGCGCGCCAACAGCTTTATCAGGCTCAGTTACAGGAAGGCATAGCGATGGGCGACTTCTGGAGACGGACAGGACTTCTGCCGGGGACAGCACATGTGCTGTCAGTGGGCGCCCCCGCTGCTGCTATACGACAGGGACGGATTCTCCGTGCTCGCTATGGCCCCCTACTGGGAGTTGCTGACGGCACCACCGACAACGTGGAGATACAGGCGGCGATTGCTGCACTGCCTGCAGGTGGTAAGCTTCAATTATCGGTAGGGGAATTCAACCTTGCTGCCACCATTGTTGGCGCAAACTATCTCACTGTGGAAGGGGTAGATAAAGGACGGTCAAGCGAACCTCCTGATACTGCGGGAGGCACTGTCTTGGTGCAGGTAGCGAACTTCACGCCCATTCTGAACTTGGATAATACAGACGGGGTAGTTTTGCATAATTTCAAGATTCGTGGCGGTCACGGCACTTACGCTCTCGGGAGAGCGATTCAAGCCGTCGGAACGGATTGGCTAACGATTCGACAACTTTCCCTAAATGGTATTGTAGGGGAAGCGATTTATGGTGAATATTCTGGGGGCAGAGGCGCAGGATGGTGGCTGCAGGACATCTATGCGAGAACAGTTGGTGCTGAAGGTGCTTATCTATGGGGGATAGTTGATAGTTGGCTTGACAATGTTGTAGCTAGTAATTGTGCGGGAGAAGCAGGTATCTGGGTGAGACAGCCTGGCGACCTTATCTTGAAGGGATGCCGAGCGGATTGGAATACAAAATGTGGATTCTTTATATATGGTGGTAGCAATGTAAGTCTAGTTGCTTGTGTGGCAGACCACAACAACCATAATGGACTTTTGCTATCCGAACACACTGACAGCGTCTTCTCAGGATTACGTGTTTTCAACAATGGAAGGTCTACTGGTGGAGTCTGGCAATTCGGAGCGGGCCTCAGACTTCTCGGGTCTTTGAGAAATGTTGTTCTGGGCGGCAGATTTCACGATACCCAAACTCCAAAGACTCAGCAATACGGAATGCTTGAAGACGGCATAAGTGACTACAATCGGATTGCTTGGAATGATGTCAGCGGCAATGGCACTGCTGGAATATACTCTCCTCTGGCTGGAAAACACACTACAGTTAGAGATAACTCTGGCTACCTTGCACAGGCAGAAGCACGCACCGATGGTGGCGCCTTGGCCCAGGTCGTACAGAACGGTGCCGTGATAGCGTGGCAGAACCCAGAGCATCAGGCGGCTCTTGTCAGCGCCACCGTTAGAATCACTACAGCAGGTGGTGCTGCCGCCACAGGGCCGATGGGTTTGACCACTAGCGTAGTGGTCGAGGACTGTGAAGATGCCTGGAACGAGTCGGTGCTGCCAGAAGTGACCAGTACACTCAACACCACGGACTTTGAAAGAGGCACGGGTAGCGCCCAACTAGCGGTTGCTGCGGGCGTGGTAGCTGACGAAATCCTTGCCACTGAGGCGCGGGCGGCTCAAGACCTATCTGGCTATACCCACCTGTTGTTCAAGATAAAATCCAGCGTTGCTACGGTAGCGGCAGACCTTCGGATGCTGATAAGCGAAAACGCTAACTGTGTTGCTCCCGCCGAAACCCTTGCTGTGCCCGCCCTGATAGCTGGTCAATGGACTCTCGTGGTGGTCCCCTTTGTCAACGCCGGAGCCACCCGGGATGCCATTGTCAGCATCGGCTTGCAGTACCATGCCAACCCCGCTGTCTGCACAATCTTGATAGATGATGTGAGGGCCGTCACGATAGGAGCCACGATGTTCGCGGGCGCCGCGGTCAACTTGAATACTGCTCCTGTGGTCTACGACTCAATGAACGTTGCGGACGCTGGCGCGGGTCTGGGCAAGCCGATTTACATGGATGCCAAGAATGGCACCAACGACGTGCTGGTGATGGTAGCAACAGGCGGTGCAGCGGGTGCTATTGTGGGCAGCTATTATATCCAGGCAACAGGGGTGTAGCCGTGGGCCAGATTAACGTGATTTCGAGCGACCTGGACGGTGCCGAGCTGCACCGAGAGAAAGCCAAGAATCGCCGCTATCTGCGCTGCGATGGCCGAGCCGATGATGGAGAGATAAATGAAGCTATTGCTAGTGTGGGGAAGCACCAGTTCCAGGGCCTTGGTGAGGCTTGGGGACGCATCTTTGGGGAGCAAGCATGAATAAACCATCAGGTGCGCGGTTCCTGGCCAAGGTCATCCCCATGCTGGTCATGCTGGTCGTACTGGCCATCTTGGCAGTCCCGTTCCATGAGGCCGCCCACCAGCTTGTGGGCAACGTGCTTTCAGGTACGCAAGGCTACGTGATATTTGACTGGACGGGCGGCATGTACTACGGCTTCGAGATGTCCGAGTGGGCGGGCTTCTGGACGCGCATCTCAGGTGGTTTGGCCCAAGCACTCCTATTCGGCATCTTGTGGGCTGCATCGGCCTGGCAGTCCAAATACTCCAAGTGGGAGCTCGACACCTGCGCCATATTCGGGATGCTCACAGTGGGATACTTCATCTACGCCTGGTTCGACGGGCTCGGCATCTGGATAGACTACGGCGCTCTGATTGGGATAGTAGCAGCAGTCGCTGTCTGCGGCGTCCTGTACGCGAGGAAGCTGCTGTCGTGGATATTTGAGCTGAACGGCCCAGTCCTGACGGCCAACAAGCCGGACATCACGTGAGGGAGGAGCACATGAACAACGCACTCACCTGGGGCCTCGGCCTGCTGGCCGCGGGATTCGGTGCCGCCTGGTGGATGGAGAAGCAGAAGGGTCCCGCCTGGCAGGAGGGCCAGCGGCTCGGCTCCCGCGTCACGGTGTCGCGGGTGGGGTACAGCGGCGGCCAGTGGGCGTACTACATCATGTTCGATGAGGTGCCCGGGACCGAGTACGGTCCCTTCACCAAGGCGGAAGTCCTGGCACAGCTGTAGGAGCGCATGATGTTCCTGGGACTGCTCCTCGTGGGCCTGGCGGTCAACGCGGCCAGCGCGGCCGTGGCGATAGGGCGCGCCCAGGAGAAGAGCGCAGATCACATGAGCACCGGCCCCCTGGTGAGCATCATCATCCCCACCCTGGAGGAGGACGCGTACCTGGAGCGGCTTCTCCAGAGCATTGAGCGCCAGAGCTACACGCCCATCGAGGTGGTCATACTGGACAGCTCGCCGCCGGAGGCGAAGGAGAGAACGCGAGAGCTAGCGCAGCAGTACGGCGCCCTGATGGTGGACTTCCCGAAGCTCGGCATCTCACCGGCGCGCAACGCCGGCGCGGAGGCAGCCACCGGAGAGGCCCTCATCTTCTGCGACGCCGACTGCATTCTGTCACCGGAGTATGCGGAGCGCATGGTCCTGCTGCTGGAGCAGCACCCCACGGCCGTGATGGCGCATGGTGCCGAGACGGTGTACGACTCATTTGCGAACGCCATGCTGTGGAACCCGTGGCAGCTGATAAAGCCGCGGAGCCACACGACGGGCCGCGGCGTGGCGCTGTGGCGGGCTGCTTTCCTGGCTGTGGGGGGTTATGATGAAAGCATAGACCCGACAGTGGGGGGGCGGGAGGACTTGGACCTGGGCCGGAGGGTGCTGGAGATGTACGGGCCGGACGCGATAGTGCTGGACAGGGATGCCATGCTGGCCACATCGGTCCGGCGGGAGAAGGTGTTCGGCTACACGCCCCGGGCGGTGGCGTGGAACGTGCGGGGTGTCCGCGAGGGCGGGCGCCAGTTGGAGTATTAGGAGGACACCATGGCTGTTTACTATGGAGACCCGAACGCTGATGGTGTGGTGGACATGGGGGACGCGATCCTCGCCGAGAGGTTCGCCCTGGGGCTTTCTGTCCCGACGGCTGACCAGCGCAAGCGGGCCGACGTGGATGGCGACGGCCTGGTCACCATGGCTGACGTGCAGCTTATTGAGCAGTACGTCCTGGGTGCCATCACGCAGTTCCCGGTGGAGTTGATCCTGCCCGCCCCCTCGTTCTGGCGCCGGTGGGGGCCGCTCCTCGGAGTGGGGGCCGCAGCGGTCGGCATCGTCGTGGTCACGAGAAAGGGGTAAGCGTATGGACAGCTCGCTGGAGATGCTCGGCTTCACCCTGGTGAAGCGGCATGACGATGGGGACGAGACGTTGCGCGGTCCGGATGGCCGCCTGTATGTCTCCACCACCGACGGCCGGTACTTTCGCGAGGCGCCGCCGCCTGAGCGGGAGGCACCCCAGCGGGCGGAGTGCATCGGGGAAGTTAGAAGTCTGCTTGCGGCAGCAGACTATATCAGTGTTTTTTATGGCGAGATGGGCGGGCATATCTCCGATAAATCGCTCGACGAGACCCGAGCCATGCTGCATGATGAGGTTCGGCAGAGGTATGATCAGGCGACGGCGCGCTACAGCGAGGGGATGGCGCGTGTGCAGAGGGACGAGGCGCGGGACGTGGCGCTCGTTGACCTGGTCACCGCCCGACACGGTGTACAGGACGCCCTCGTGGACGAGTTGGTTGACGCGGCATTCGACCATCTGCTCACCTGCGCCTGTGACCCGAACCGCCCGCTGCGGGGCCAGCAGGAGAAGTAGATGGCGCGCTGGACACCGAAGCTTCCGATGGCGAAGCTCCAGCGGATTCTGCCGGAGGCCCCGCAGGTCCTGGCGGAGGCTGGTGGACGTCTGCCCATCAAGTTTGCCCAGGCGGTCGAGGTGGTCCAGTGCCCAGACACGTTCAACCCAAGCGCGCAAGGTGACTTCGCGTTCACCCACTCGTTCTCCTGGGATGGGAGGCAGCTCAGCAAAGGTCCGGCCTATTCCTATGACACCACTATGAACGTCGTGCGGAGCCCCTACGAGCGCACGGTGGAAGTAGCCAAGGGCACCCGCGTGTGGGTGGTCACCTACGATGGCCAGTGGGGTGGCTACTGGTCGCGGGTTCTGGTGTTCGTCCATGCGGAAGACTACAGGCGGCTGGCCACAGACGGCTTTGAGGATGGCGAACGTTCCAGGAAGCTGGAGGCGCAGCGTGGCCTCAAGACGGTCCGGGAGTACATTCGCCCGGCGCCCAGGGCCGCGCCGGCACTTCTGGCCAGGGTGCAGCCGAAGGAGGCGAGTGTGATAGCAAACGGCAGTATCGTCAGGATGCGGTCCGGTTCGCAGGGCTGGGTGAAGGCGCGGGTCGTGTCATATTATGACGTGACACCAGCCGTCGGCGGCTACATCACCGGCGCTGGCCATCCAGGCTATGAGGTGCTGGTGTTGGAGGGCAAGCACACCGGCGAGACGCTGCGCGTCCCGGCCAACTACGTCGAGTACCAGGGGCCGCCCCTCAGTGAGGCGGAGTTTACCCGCCGCTTCGGAGCACCTAAGCTCTCCCCAAGCCTCACCATCGTCAATTATGGGAAGCTGACGCATATCACGGTCACGCATATGGCGCAGGGCGTCGGCCCCTCCACAGTAGCCGTGGGCGTTGCAGTAGCCAAGGGCGCTACGGAGGTCATCCCCATTCATGGCCCTGTGAGGGTAAGCAACAGCGGCGGCCATCCCATCTGGTGGCGCATGAGCGCGCTCAAGCAGCTGGAGCTGTATGACAGGCCAATGGGAGACGGCTGGAGCCGCTTGGCGCCCGGCGAGAAGGCGACGCTAGGAGGAGAATAGCCATGAATTGTGAGAGAGCCGCAAAAGACTGGGCAGGGGCGCTTCAACTTCTACAGGAAGTTGAGCGGAAGGCCTCCAAGGGGATGCTGGACTCCTCTGATGAGGAGTGGGGCGCGTCAGGTTGGCGGACGTTGTGGAGAACGTTAAGGGCTATCTGGACCAATTCCACGAAGCAGCGGAATCCAGACAGTTCGGAAACGAGACCCATGACCTGGCGAACCTTGAGGGGCAGGCCACAAGCTGTATCCCGCAGGAGGCTGACATGCCAGCACCAGCTGTAGCGCACCAGTTCAACCAGTTCTTCGGGGAGGAGCGCAGGCTGGCCGGAGAGCCCGTACCGCACTTCGCCGGCAGGGCCGTCACGACCCTGGACATGTGGCATCACGTCTGGCAATTCAGCATCCACGTGAACATGCGGGGCGGCCGGCCGGGGCAGGGGCCATTCTCCAGCGGCTACCTCACCCTCCAGGACCACAATGGCAGGAAGCTGGTGAAGAAATACACCGGCTTGACTCGTCGTGACGTGGACCTTGAGTTGGACCGACTCAAGGCCATCGTGCGTGGCATGGTGGAGCGGGGGATACACGAGATACCACTGCCCTGGACGGAGGGGGTGCCGGTGGGGGCGGGTGTGGCTCCGGTGCCCATCCGGGGGGTTCGCGTGACGAAGGAGCAAGCCCGTTGGATGCCGCTGGACCAACGGCGCGCGCTCAAGGCCCGGTGGGCCTTGCACGGTATCCCGCCGGAGAAGATATTGCTCACCGAGTCCGGAAAAGCTGCCCTGACGCTCATCCGCGGGAGCCCCAACACGCCTGGAGAAACCATCGTGCAGATGGTGTCGCGCACCTCCTGGCCGGGGGAAAGGATCTCGGCCGAGCTCCTGACAAGCCTGAAGCGGTCCGGCCTCATCCGCGAGGTGCAGCGATGGACAAAGGGGCAACTCGTGGGCAAGGGCGTCGTCATCGTGAAAGTGCAGTACGATGACGGGTGGTACTACTGGGTGCAGTATCCGGAGAGCGTCCAGACCCCAGGCCCGTTTGACGAGCAGGAGGTCGAGGAGTTGGTGCAACGGCGCTCCGGATTGCCGGACGCTCCGAGCTTTGGCGGTCAACCGCAACAGTCAGGCGGCCCTGCCGGCATGTCACGACCAGGCGGCCGCATCTACGGCTAGTCGGAGGGTGTGAGGATGTGACATGCCACAAGACCATGGACACCTGCCAACAGTAGCGGGGACGAAGGGGCAGGTCCTGACCGCACAAGGAGCAGGCGCTGACCCGGTGTGGAGTGCCGCCTTCACCTCTTCTCCGCCAAGTGGAATGTGCAGGGTGACGAATCTGTATGTTGACCCCGCCACGGGCAAGCTGGTAGTGGAATACGACGATACCCCAGCGTAGAGGAGGAGGAACATGGCAATACAGAGCATGCAATTAGACCCCGCCGCGCAGTCCTACACCGACGACCAGATAGTCGGGAAAGTGAACGCAGCTGCGGCGCAGATTACCAGAGCGAGTTCTGTGGCGGCTGCCGCCAGACCCATCGAGTCCGGTGAGGTCACCAACGCGGAGCTTGGCAATGGCGCGGCCAAGGACAACCTGGACGAGATGGTCGACACGGCTCGCGGCTACATCAAGACGAGCCCAGTGGCAACCGAGTTCAAGGTTGTCGCCATCCAGCGGGACGCTGCGGGTAAGCTGAGCGTGGATTATGACGACGTGCCGGTGTAAGCGTGGCAGTGGCGACTGAGAAGGTAGCTGCGGCCCCACTGGTGGGAGGGGCCCAGACCACCCTCCACGGCCATGCTGGGTCATCCCCCCCAGCATGGTATGGCGTTCTGCACGGCATGATGGGGGACTCCGACCCCATTAAGCAGATGCAAGCGTGGGTACAGGGTGCGGTAGCCGGGCCTACCCCTACGGCAATTACCGTCAGCTTGGCCCGATGTGTGCAGTTCACGCCGCCCGTTGACATCACCGTACAGAGAATCAGGCTGTTTGGCATAGGCGCGACAGCCAACCTGTACAAGTTCGCCATTTACCGCGTTGGGGTGGGTTCCGCGAAAGTCTGGGATTCGGGTACGGTCACAAGCGCCGTCAACACGTGGCTGAACATCTCGGCGGGCCTGCCCATCACGCTGACTGGAGGAGTGAAATACTGGTTTTGCGTGACCGTGGTATCCACAGGAACGACAGCCGGGTTCAACTCCTTGGGCGCCCCTCTCGGAACAACGTTCTGGGGGGCAGATGTAGCGCCATTGGGAGCCAGGAATCTGGGACTTCTAGTCAGAGCACAGTTCGCGGTGAGCACGGGTGTTTTCCCGGCCACCTTGCCGGCAGTCGCGGCGGCTGCATACGCGGCTGGCACTACGGGGAGTGTCCCATTTGCGCTGCTGGATAGCGTGGTTTAGGATGGGGTTGAGACAGAGAGGTGTGACCATTGGACCAACCCATTGAACAGCAAGACGGACTGGACCCCGCCGTTATCGCGGAGATGCGGCCCGTGTTCGACCGGTACAGGCGTGCTACTGGCGCCGTGCTGAAGGCGCTGGAGGAGGGCGACACGGAGGCGGCGCTGAAGAAGGCGGAGGCGTTCCGAAAAGATTTGCAGGAGACCACATGCGAAGTGTGCCACGACGAGGCGACGTACCTGCTGGACTCCGTGAGCAGCGCGGCCCTGTGCCAGCTGACCCCCCAGGCGGACTGCACGGCCGAGATGGCGAAGGCGCGGGAGGACGCGCAGAACCTGATGGACCTGCTCGACCTAGACCAGCTGGCGTCCCCGACTCCGTCCGAGGGGATCCCTGGTACTGCCCCAGCTGCCGCCACTTCCTCCTCGTCTACATAGATTTCCAAGCAGGCGTCGGCAGCGTCAGCGTGAAGTGCCATTACTGCCATGAGTGGAAGACCTTCTCCTTCTCTCTTGACAACTCGCACCAGGAGGGGTAGATTAGACGCTGTAGGCCAGACAAGAGCGGCAAAGCTGTCGATAAGGCCACGAGGCGAGTCCTCGTGGCCTTTTGTGTTGAGGGATGCGGGACGTAGTAGCGCTAGAGAAGTTGCAGGAGGCCCTCATCTCCTACGGAAAGGGGGACAGGGAAGCCGCCCTGACGGCCCTCGCCGGGGCGCTGGGCGCAGAGGCGCCCACTGATGCCATGAGGCTAAACCTGGACCGCTTGATGGCGGCGGGGACACGCCCGAACCACCTGGCGCTCCAGTTGGTAGCAAGCGAAGTCAAAAAGAGGAGGACGTAGGTGCCAGTATCCATTAACGGAATCAGGAAGGGGTACAAGGTGAGCATCCGCGCCCTGTTCGGTATGCAGGGCCACCGCCCGTCGGAGTTCAACCGCAAGGTGGGGGCCTGCATGAAGGGGACGCCCGGCGGCCGCGGCAACGTCGCCAAGATGCGGAAGTTTGTGGACTGCTGCCGCAGCGCCGGCGCCCACATCCGGTCCACCCGCTACGGGTAGACGACTCCGCGCTCCCCGAACAGACGACAACCGCCCGGCGAACCCGGGCGGTTCTATTCCTGGGGCCGCTCGTCTAGCCTGAGCCGAAAGGGAAGCGTAGCTGACCCTGACCCACTAGAACCGGCGGCGCGCTCTTTGACCTCTAGCAACGTCTCGGCGGCACAGATTGGACAAACTAGGCGACTTCCAAGCGCGTCCTGGTCCAGCACCAGTGGAGCCTGGCCACACCTAGCGCACCTATCTCCGCGCTGCATTTAGCTCCCTTGCGAGTATCCTGGCCACCGTCCGCTGGCTCAAGGCAAACCGCCGGGCAATCTGCGGCACCGTCAGCCCCTGGCCGCGTGCCAACAGCACCTCGCTATCCCGTAGATTACGCTGCTGTCGCTCTTTCGAGTGTGGGTCGTCGTGTTTGCATCGTGCCAGCGGGCACTGGAGACAGCGGGCACTGGAGACAGCGGGGCGCTATGTTGCACCCATTGTCCCGTGACCTAATGCGGTCCCAGGTGGACCCCGCTACCTTTTCCTTCGGGGACCCAGGCCCAGGCTGTCCTTGAGTTCCCGAATCGCCGCCCGGTCCTCCAGCACTTGGGCCTGCTCCGCATCCAGTCGCGCTGCGCACGCCCGGCAGACGCTCTGCGTCACGCCTTTCACCAGGATGGGCAGGAGCCGGTGCGCCTCCCCTCCGCATCGCGGGCACTCTACACCCTTAGCCCGGTCCCAATCGGATTCTGCCGTTGGCATTCACCCACCTCTGCCAGTCGGGCCGCTCCTCGATGATGACCTCGCCGTCCGGCTCTTGCCATACCCACAGAGAATGGTCTGGCACCAGCCACGACCGGATATTCCACTTGTTGGGCCCCGCGACATACACCACATCCGCCACGCGGTCCAGCTCGGCAAGTGCGAGCTCCGCATCCTCTCGCGTGTCCAGATGTTCCAATACATGCGAAGCTATCACGGCTCCGAAGGTTCTGTCATCGAAGGGGATATCGCGCACATCGGCCGCGACCGTCAGGACGCCCTCCGGTGCCCCCTCCAGAGAGCGTGGGTCAAGGTCGAGACACGCATCGCCCCATCCGTGGGTTTCGCAGCCGAGGAAACGGCGCAGCGGGTTTGACCCCAGGGGGCTGCCGACCACCAGGAGGGGCTTGCTGAGCAGGTCGGCCGTCTCCTGTGCAGCCCGATACGTTTCCTCGCGCTGGCAATATTCGGAGATCCAACTGGCAGTATGCAGTATCGAGGCGATGGTAAGAAGACCTCGTAGTCCCATTACGCCCACCCCCTTGCTTTCCTGATACGCTGGTAGGCCTCCTGCACCTTGGCGAAGGCCGCGGCATCCGAGGTCTCCCGGTTGGCGTCCGGGTGGAGCTGCTTCGCCAGGAGGTGGTAGGCCATTCGGACCAGCTCCTCGGGCGCATCCTGTCGCAGGTTCAGCAGCGCGAAGTCCAGCTCCAGCTGGGTTGGCTTCTTCGTCCGAGAGTCCTGCCAAGCCGCAAAGGCCTCCGCCGCGTGCTCCGCCAGGCCCTTGCCCGTGTCTTTCCGAAGCGTGGTGTCAAGGCCGACCATGGCCTCCATGAAGGCAACTCTCAGGCTCTTATCCATTGGCGCCTCCTTACTTCGCAGGCACTATCTGGTCCCGCAGCTTCTTGCCCAGGCGGCGCCACCTGCCGTGGTGAGGCCGCTTGTCCGGGTCCACGTGGAGCGCGTCGAAACACTCGCCCAATGTGCCGTAGGTGGTCTCGCCCTTCACGTGGCGGACGCCATTAACCTCCATCCACTTCCGGAGCCTGAACGGCCCGTAGCCAAGGGGCAAGGAGGTGTCCTCTGGTTGCGCGGCGCTGGCCGTTGGGACCGCTTCGACCGCTTTCGCCTTCTTCATTCTCTTCCCCGCTTGACACTTTGGACACACCGTGAAGCTGCTGGCCAGCCCGGCCGGCACCGACGGGCCCGACACCTCCGCGCCACACCGTGCAGTCCCGGTCTCCCGCGTCACGATGTGATACAACGCGGATGTGTCCGAGGTGCGCTGAAGGTACCAGTCCTCGTTGGGCGCAACCTCCCCGCGCGCCCTCGCCTCCAGCTCGCGCCCCATGCGCTCGATGTCGGTCAGCGCCTCCCGCATCTGGAATGTCAGCTTCTCCTGCATCTGCGTCACGTACTGGGGCGCCCCCTGGGTGGGCGCGTCCGCCAGCGCCTGCCGTGCCTTGGTCGCCAGGCCGAACGCCTCGGCGAACGCGTCAGCTATCGCCTGTGGGTCCCACGTTTCCTTCGTTCGTGTCGTCATGGCCCTCCTTGCGGAACGTGCTGTCGAACTCCTCGGGTGTGGCCTTCACCATCTCCTTGAAAAACTCCTCCCCACCCAGCATCAGGAGCATTTCCTCGGCTGATGCGTTGAGCACCTCGGGGCCCTTGGTTGCAAGCACCATCGCCAAGCGGATGGACACCTTTAACTGGGTGGCAAGCTGTCGCCGTACAAAGGGCAGGAAACGCCGCGCCAGCCGGAGGTCTTCCTCCTCGAGCCGGATGTGCAGTCCGTCAGGCACCAGGGTCACTTCGGGCAATTTCACTCGCGTCACCTCCTCGCCAGTATACTACGCTACGGATAGACGGGCACCAGCATGGCCTGGTATTTGCTCGCCAGCCGGTCGTAGCGATTGTGTGTGGGCCTGCCCTCCTTGGGCACTCCCGCCGCGTCCAGCGCGCTCTGCACGTCGGCGTAGATGGTGGCGCTCTCCGTCCCGTCGCCCCCCTTGACACGGAAGCCTTTCGGCTTGAGCACAAACAGCGGTGCCAAGGTGAGAGCTGGGGTGTCAACCACCGTCTCTTGCTCCACGTTCGTTGTGACGATGTCGGTCACCACCACCCCCTCTGGCTCCGGCTCCTCGGCCTCCGTGATGGCCCGTATCTCTTCCAGTGTGAGGCCCGCCAGGAGTGATGCTGCTGGCGACAGCTCCGGGGAGGCTGCGGGCACGGGTCCGCTGCCCACTGGCGCCTCGTCGGCGCCGAGCGGGGACTCGGTGTTGCCCCTGTCCAGGGGAGATGGCCCTTCCATCACCATCTCTGGGGCCGGCTCCGCCTTGAGCGGCATCCCCTCGGCCTCTATCGCGCTGCGGGGGTGCCGCTGGCCCTCTGCGCTCACCGGGGCTAGCGGGGCGCCAGCGGGGCTGGGTGAGGCGCTGGGTGAGGCGCTGGAGGCCCGTGGCGTGGCCTTTTCAGCGGGTCGCGCCCTCGGCGCCTTGTACGCAGGGGCGCGTGGCTCGCTAACCCACTTGGTCTGCGCTTCGTAGATGAGGCGCAGCGTGCCCAAAAGCACGTCCGCAGGGCTGCCCACCAACTTCTGCGTCACGGGGTCTACGCTGTTATCGGTCTTGCCGACGCTCACCAGAGCGCCGTCCGGAGTGAATAGTAACGCCGCCCTGATTCCCTTGAGGTCCTGTTGTTCCGTCATGCCGTTCTCTCCTATCTTTCAAGTGACTCTTACGCCGAATGGGTTTCCCGCGCCTCTTGCCTGTAAAGTGCGTGGTGGGCGCTCCGCCACGTCGCCGCTTATGCTTGTTCTCCGGCTTCACCGGACGCCCCTAGCTAGTAGGGTCCGCGTCTTGACGCCGCACAGCCTGGCCACCGTGGCGGGTTCACACGGGACGTGGCGCAGCGTCCCCATATCAAGGTCCAGATACGCCGCCATCCAGTCCAACTCGCCCCGCAGGAACCGCCATACCATATTGAGCGCCAGCCCTGCGACCGCCTGGTTCACCACGGGGCTCTGCCGCTCGTCTCGCACCGCCTCCGCGCAGTCCGGCGGCAGTGGTTCCAGCTCCTCCTGAGATGGCACCAGCAGTTCGGGCATCTGGAGAGTGGGCAGGGGCACCCTGTCACAGGTCCCGGTGGGTGCGAACCCTCCTTCCAGCGACCTGGCATCGCGGACGTTCCCCAGCAGGACCTGGCCCGAGTTGCGGCCGTTGCCAGCGTCCAGCCACCAGGCCCCGAGCGGGAGACCCTCGTGGACCTCCCGCCTGGCCGCCGCGTTGTCCACGCAACCCACAACGAGGCGTAACTCATGGTCCTGCTGCACCACGGTGCGGATGGGCACGACGGCGAATCCCACCGCCCGGCCGGTCCCGTCCGCCAGCCGCCTGGCCAGCACCTCGGCTTTGTAACTCCCCACCTCCTTCTTTAGGAACCCTTGGCGCCGCAGGTTGTGCTCCTCCACCACGTCGGGGTCCACCAGGACGAGGCGCCAGTCAGCGGGCAGCCACCTGGCGATGCCCTCCGCCACCCAATTCCCAGTGCCGCCACAGCCCGCGATGAGGAGTAGGGGTTTACGTGCCGTAAGAGGCGGGACTATGCGGTATGGCATGGACCCTCGCCAATCTGCATATCGCTCCACACCTGGGCGGGTTCCACCTCCATGGCCTCCCCGAGCATGAACGTGTAGCGCCCCATGCCGCGACCACGGCCACCTCCAATGCCGTGGATGGCGCCGTACTGGAGAACGGACGTCAGAATCTTCCGGCCGTTCGCGCCTGCCCACCGGGGGTCGTTCACCACGTAGAGGCGGAACTCGAGCGTGACGCCCAGCGCAAACTCGGCGCGCCGGATGCTGGAGATTCTCCCCATGCGGTACACGTCGGAGTGCGCCGGCCACGTCTCCACCTCTACCGTGCAGCCCACCGGGAGGTAGATGCGCTCGGGCCGGACGAACACCGTCCGGGTGATGAGCTGCTGGAGCCCCCACACGCCCAGGGCCCGTGACAGGGCCTCACCTGCGTCCCGCAGGTGGCCCCGAATGAAGTTGTCGTGGATAAACGGCCGCTTCAGGTCGTCGCGGCGGAACACCGCCATCGGCTCCGGGGGTGGTTCGGCAGCGCCCGCCTCCTGCTCGACCTGCTTCTGGAGCGCATCCATCGGCTTGAGCGGCTCCCCTGCCGCCAGCCGCGCCGCCAGGTCGGGTTCGCTGGGCTGATTCCGTAGCTGGTACGCGATGCTCTCCGGGTTGCTCGCCGTCGTGGCGTGCAGGGGCCCGTGCATCGTGAGGGTCACCGGATACCTCGTGAACTTGAGGTCCTTGACTTCCTTCGCGTCTGCCACTTCTTTCTCCTTCTTCTGTTTATTCTGTCGGTTCCTCCCCACCCTTCGCCAACCGTCCCACCCTTCCCCTCTCCTTACGCCAGCCCGTCCTCGCCGCGCCCTACCGCGCCTTTCTTGGCCTATCGCCGCCCTTGCCGCCCGCAGCCCACCCATCCCGAACCCTCCGCCTTCATGGCCGCTCCACCCCTGTCGCTTCGCCAGCCTATCCGCCCCTCTCCAGCTCTTACCCTTCGCCCTCCTAGCCTTCCCTGCCCGTACCGAGCCATCCGCCAGCGTACCCGGCCCAAACCACCCCTTCGCCTACCCGTCGAAGATCTCCGCCACGTCCACGTCACCGTAGTAGCCGTACACCCCCGCGCGGAGCGCGAGTGTCCAGCCTGCCTCATCCATGCCCAACACCCCGTACAGGCCCAACCCCTGCTCATCGCGGTCATCCACCAGCGAGAACCGCGCCACCACACCGGGAGGGTGTGAGTGCGCCTCCAACACCAGCTCCGCTGGGTCTGGCCTCTGGTACGTCATGGAGGCGACCTGCGCAAGCTGGTCTGGGACGGTGAGCTGGTAGCGCCCGTCGCGCCACAGGATGGCGACGTAGTGCTCCTCTCGCGGATTAGCCAGAAGCACGTCTACCAGGAGGTCGTGTAGCGCCTTCGGAATTGGCCCGTGAAGGAGCCGTACCTCTTGGGTTAGGCTCGATAGACCTCTGACCTCCGCCTCGGCCACCTCCAACCGAACGGCCAGGTGGGGGCCCGTCGCCTCAATCCACAGGCCGTTGCCAGCCAACACGTAGCTGTAGCCAAGCCCGGGCGCCGTGCGCCGGCCCTCCACCATGTAGGCGACCGGGCGCCGAACCTTTGGGTCTGGATGAGTACGTTTCCAAAACTCCTCGTGCGTCTCATAGTGGAAGTCCGGTCTTGCCTCCATCATCGCGCCACCTCCATTGCCGATTTTACAGCCCCCCACTGCACCAGGTCATCCGGCGGGTAACGCTTCGCCCCCTCCAGGCTCTGCCAGAGCGCCTTCAGACTCTTGGGGTATGCCCGGCTCCGCTCCGTGTGGTCCGCCTCACCCGTGAAAAACGATACCCAGAACTCAAACGGGATTTGCTCCACCGCTGGCGAATACCTCTGTGTGCCTGGGCAGGTACGGCCATCGCGGAACACGTTGAACAGGGGGGCGTGGTACAGCAGGGCCTCTGGCCCTGTCGGGCGGTGCTTTGCGGCCCAGACCCACGGGGCACGGGCCGGCTGGCAGGCGAACACCATGCCGGGCAGCGGCACCTCGCACCGCAGCGGCTCCTGTCCCGCGTGCTCTAGCAACGCCAGGATGCGCACCTGGGGCGGCTGCCAGAAGGCCACCGTGGCTCCGGTGGGCCCGTTGCGCCACCAGAGAGCGTCGGGCGGCAACACGCCCGTCTGGACCGCCACGTCCCGCGTCAGCGCCTGCACGATGTCGCGGGCGCTGACCGGCTTCACGGTGCTGACCCCTCCGCGCATGTCGGTCAGCAGGATGGTGTCAAGGTAGAAGTCCAACCGCAGCTGGAGCACATCCGGCTCCACGTCCAGCCCCCGTGGCAGCGCCCAGTGAAACCCAGCCTTTGCGGGTGGGTCCGTTACCGGTAACTGACCTACTCCATTGCAATCAGGTGATGTCTGCGTCGCGAAACCTCGCTCATCAGGCAGGGAGGTCCCCAAGAACCGCTGGTGCACCATCAGAGTGCCATCCAACCGCAAAGCCACATCACGTCCACAAGTGGGGCAGACGCCTTTAGCTCTCTTGTTCGTCACGGAACACCTCCAGCAACGGTAGCGGCAGTTGCGGACCGGGTCGCGGACCCATCAGCCGCACCATATCCAGCACCGCCTCCGTCGGGTTCTGCTCGATGAGGTGGTACACCTCGGCAATCCGGTCCTCTATCTGGCCCGCCGTCACGGCCTGCTCCCGCAGCCACCGCACGTTCGCCTGACTCCACTCCAGGTCGTTATTCATCTCCTCGTAGTTCATGTCCAGATAGACCGTCTGCGTCTCCCTCCAGAGCCAATCGGCGAAGCGCGCCACCCCTTCCCACCTGGTGCCATCCAGCCGCTCATGCAACTCCGCCGGCTCCCACCCGGTTGGGGTTGCCAGACGCCACGCCTCATACGCCTCACCCCGCACCAGCCGGGCCAGGTTCTCTACCAGCGCGGCATTGTCCTCGTCCATAAAGGGGCTCTGGACCAGCGCGAGCAGCACCTGGTCCGGCACGTCGTGGTGGGACCACTCCATGTAGTCATCCCAGGACCAGCCGCGCACTATGATGGGCATACAGAAGAGCAGCTGCTCAATCTCCTCGATGTCGTCGTTCAGTGGGATGCCCGTCTGCCGGCCAAACTCCCGCAGGAACGCCTGCACCTGCTCCTGCTCGTCTCCCGCCAGTATGCGGGCCTCCGCCTGGGGCGTGAAGTCGTGCACCAGCCGGCGGAAGTCCGACACGACCTCCGCATTCTCCAGTGCGCGACGCAGACCGTGTAGCGACTGCGGCCCCATCCGCAGCTTGCCGGCCAGTTCCGCCAGCCTCACAGGAGGTCTCGCAGATGGGCGACCGTGACCGCGGTGCCGCGTGTGTACTCCTCCAGCTCCGCGACGGCCAGGTTGAAGTCGGCTTGCATCTTGTCCAGCGCCTTCTCGTCCAGCTCGCCATCATGCCAGACTGCATGGGCCAGCAGGATGATACGCAGCCGCACCTCCGGCACGGTGGCGAGCCGCTCTACAAGACCACGCATCTCCATCAAGTGCCCCACTGGACGAACATCGGCATCAGGACCTGCCGCCCTTCGCCGCCTTCGGGCACCTGGGAGCGGGCTTGCCCTCCCTCTTCCAAAGGCCGAGGTGCAAGCCTCCATAGGGCCCGACCCGGAAGTCCTGCGTGGCCAGGCACTTCAAGCACCTCCGCGTGCCTTCGTCGCCGGGGTTGTAGTCCGAGAGGTCCGCAGATACGTGCCGGCCTGGCAGATACGTGGCCGGCACCACTGGCGCCAGCGCGCCCTTGGTGCCTACCTGTCTCGCAAACGTCACGACCGTGACGCCGTCGGGCCGCACCTCCTCCTTGGCCGTCGCCGTCGCGAGCTCCGGGAAGAAGGCGGCGTAATGGCTCTTCACGTCCTCGACGGTCAGTGCCGCATCGGGGTCCGGGTACTCCTTGCCGCTGATTACGAACAACCGTTTGGTGTCTGACATCTCTCCCATCTCCTTCTTTCAGGCATTCTTCATCCATTGCATGGGGACCCGCAAGCTAATGTCCAGCCTCACCTCCTTCAGAAACTGATCTCCGCTGCCTATCCCAAATCCTTCGGCACTTCCGACATCGCCGTCTTACCCCCGCACGACTCGCAGGTCAGCATGTGTCTTCCCCCTCGGACATTCCCCCACCATTGGCATCCTGGGGTACTCGCCCTGCTGCCCTGAATTCCACCAAGGCTTGGTGGAATAGCTTTCCGGTGAGCAGCTTGATAGACTTCGAGTAGCTTCTGGAGGCGTTACCACACTGGGGGCAGATGCAGGCGCCCCTCAAGTGCATGACGAAGGCGTCCACCACCATGGGCAACTCAATTGTCACAGGCCACTTGTGCTCGCAGACTGGACACTGAAGCGCCATGACGGTCGGCTTCAATTCAGCCATCTTCAACCTCCTCTGCGGAAGGAGTAGCCGCGGAACCGCTTCGCGCCCTCCCGGCCGCGATAGACCTCCACCCAGTCGGGCGATACCACACCCTCCACCCGCACCACCTTGCCGGGATACACCTTCGCCTCCTCAAGGCAGATGGCCCAGGCATACTCTCGCCAGCCTACCTGTACGTCCTGGTACACGACGCGGACACTGTCCGCATATACCGCCACGTCCACCTCGCCGTTCAGGTCAGCCAGGAGCTTCCGCACCGTGGCGGCAGCCGCCCGCCGGGACGTGAACTTAGCTTGGAGTTTCATCGCGCACTCTTTCCGCCAGCCAGGCTTCAACCTTTGCGGACGAACCCCAACACTCAGCAGGCGCCTCGTTGTATAGGAAACTCACGATGTCAAACATGCGCTCCCTGTTGGTCTCATCGGCGCGCCCGCAGGCTTCGCATAGATTGTTCTCCAGGCAGGCCATTACGAAGTCTCCGGGCTCGCGGTGCTCCTCGATGTACGCCTGGAAGCCGTGCCGGATGTGCTCCGGCAGTTGCTCATAGTTCATATCATAGTTCATATGTTCCTACCCTTCTTCGGTCTCCGCTTCTCGCGGGTGTGCCAAATCTTGCGCCGGAGGTCATCGAGCAGCCTCGCTTCGTCAGGCCCCAGCGAGTCCACCCGAATGTCGTCCGGCAGTTTCGCCTCCTGGTACTGGCGTCCTATCACGCGCCCCGCCACGTAGAGATACACGCGAGTCCACTCACTTCTCAAGGGCATCTCCAGCGAGAGACAGTAGAGGTACGCCATCACCTCCTCTTCCGTGGCCAGGTCTGGCTCCCACACACCGCCCACGGAGAACGTGGGCTTCTCCAGCGAGCGCGCCCGCGCCTCCACCACTGCCGCCGGCATCCAGTCGGGGAGCGTGTCGGCCCACTGGGGCGACGGCAGGACCAGCGGGTCCATGACCGTCGCGGCCATCGCCTCTGGACTGTCCTGCGGAGGGCGTCTAAAGGCCACTTTCCATCTCCACCACGATGAGCCTATCCAGGGCGACCATTCGCATAGGCTCGCCGGGTATCGCCAGCCACGCCACGGCCACGGAGCTGCCGTCTTGCCAGCGGTACATCCCCAGGGCCACCACGTCGTAGGTGTCATGGAGTCCGGACGTGTCGTACTCCTCAACCCCCACCGTATAGGGGACGGCCTTGACCCGCAGGCGCTTCACCAGGGGCACCAGCCCCTGCCCCTTAACCACGACCTTCTCCATGCTCTACCCCCTCTCTTGGCGCAGCTTTGCCAGCGCCGCTTCCAGGTCGAACGTGCCGCCGGAGGGCTTCTCCTCACGGGCGGGTGCGACAACCTCTGCGTCTCGCCACACCTGGGCCGCGGAGCGCCCGCCAAGTATGGCGGCGCCAATTTGGGCGGCCGGGCGGGCCACCTGGGAAGCGAGGAACCGCTCGATGTGCTTGCAGGTCCGCTTCCCCTCCTCCGTCTTGCGCTGGTTATTTATCCAGCTCCGGCAATCGCATGACAGGTCTCCGCGCTCGTCCCGCTTGATGCTGTACACGACGCCCGCCCGGGACTCGGAGAGCGCCGTGCCCACCGTGGTGTAGATTTTAGCCACGCTGCACCTCCGGGGTCTCTATCTCCAGCCCCTGCCAGGGCCTCTCCCGCACGCGGGTGCCGTTCTCCAGCACAACCCACGTCCAGGGATGGGCTATGGCCTCCTGCCACTGTGCCTCCGTGATGAGTCCCTCTTTAATCGCCTGGGACCCCGACATATAGCTCCTCATCGCATCCTCCGGACTGCCTTGAATCTTGGAAAGCGGAGCTTCCGGTCACTCGTCCAGTCCATGAACTTAACCTCGACCACCAGCCCTGGCGCGACCCACGAGCACAGCCCCTCTACCTTTTCCAGCTTGACCATCGGGCATTGCGAGACGGCAATCGTGCGCAGGTGGGCCCCGATGGTCTCCAGCTCCTCATTGGTAAAGCCGCCACCCACCTCGCCGCAATACTGGAGATTGCCTGGTGTGCCTGTGGACAGCACCAGCGCACCGAAGAGTTGGCGCTCTCCCCTCCATCCCTCACCCCAGGTGTAGCCCACCACCTGGAAGTCGGCTGTCTGCTCCAGCTTGCTCTTGCCCCAGTCAGGGTGTCGCTTCCCGGGGTAGTAGAGGCCCGCCTTGCTCTTCACCATCATGCCCTCGTAGCCCTGCTCCAGGCAGGAGCGGAAGAACGCCGCGCCGTCGCCGAACTCCCCAGCGTCGCCCATGCACACCACGCCATTCGGCAGACCACCCCGGATGGTTGCCGCAAGCAACTCGCGGCGCTGCATTAGCGACAGCCGCACGCCATTCACCGTGAGGTCATCCCGCTCATACACGGGCAGGTCGAACACCCGGAGGTTAGTCGGCGTCTCCCGCGAGCGCAGTCGAATCTTCAAGGGGTCCTGCACGTGGACGCGACGCGAGATGGCGTTGAAGTCGGCCATCGTCCCGTTGCCCACTACTATCTCCCCATCCCCAACGCCGTTCTGCATCTTGAGGTGGGACGGCACCTCCGCCAGCTCGGGGAACGCTGCGGTGATGTCGTGCCCTCCCCTGGACCAGAAGGTGACGTGCCCGTCCTCCACGACGAAGAGCGTGCGCACGCCGTCGTACTTGACCTCGTGCAGGAGCGACGGGTCCACACGGGGCTTGACCCCAGGCTCTGCCAGCATCGGTTCCAGCTTCACTTGAGCACCCCCTTCTCAATGGCATTCAGGAGCCTGTCCCGCTCCACCCAAGTCTCGTGAACCCGGATGAGCGGCCACCAGCCCAGTTTTACCCATCGGAGGATGACGAGGTTCCCGATGTCCGAGGGCGCCGCCCACAAGAGACCCTCCGGCCCGTGGCCACAATAGACCCACGGGCCCACCTTTCTCATCCCGATGCGCCGCTCCTCGCTCATGCAGCCGGATCTCCGCCAAGACCGCTGCGTCGTTCCTCAAAGACATGGAACACCAGCCCCCCACCCCGTAGCTGATAGGTGCCGATGTAGGTGCCAAGCTCACCCAGCCCCTGCCCTGTCCCATAAGTGTGAATGCGGCGCCCTACCAATGGGTTGTCAGTGTCAACGAGGGCCCACAGGCATATCTCCTCCCGTTGAACCTGGACAGCCAGGAAGTTAGCGCCAGTGGGCATCTGAAGCTCTTGGCGGTCCGCGACCAACAATGCGTACTTCCAGATTGTTTTCATACCGCTCCTCGCAGCGCCGCCAGGCTGGCCTCCAGGCCGCCCATCACGTCCACCGTGGCCTCGGCCTCCGTCGGCACCGCGCTCACGACGGGCTGGCCCGCCGCCTTTGCCTGGATGACCTTCTCCAGCGCCTCCCGGTACTCGTCGCTGAACTTAGTCAGGTCACACCCGCCGATGGCGTTCACCAGCGACTCGGCCAGCGCCAACTCCTTGTCCGAGACCTCCGGCAGAGCAGGCGCCTCCGCCGACCGAAGCTCGTCGGGCCATCGCAACGTCTGGAGAAGCATCACGTCGCCATAGGGACGGAACACCACCAGCTTCTCCCGCTGGCGCATCGTCACCTTGGCCACCGCCAGCTTGTCCAGCTTCTGCATCGCGGCGTGCAGGAGGGCAAACCCCTTGGCCGCTCCCTGGTCCACGACGTTCACCTTCCCCCGCTTGGTCTGCCCGATGCCCATGAAGTACGGCTCATCGAGCTGGCGCGGGTCCACCTGGAATGAGTCCACGAAGCCCACCACCTTGATGCTCGTCTGGGACGCTACGGGGAGGCCCGCGAAGTCCGCCTCTTCCATGACGACGAAGCGGCCTTCCTCGACCTCATACCCCTTGACCTCATCCGCCCTCTCCACCACCTGCTTACAGGCGGTGCAGGTGTGCTGCTGCGCGATGGGCGCAGCGCACCCCTTGTGGAGCGTGCGGAAGCTGACCTTCAGCTCGTCCGTCGCTCCATAGAGCGCCACGGGGATGTTGACAAGGCCAAAACTGACCGTGCCTTTCCACAATGGTCTGCTCATGTCACTCTCCTTCTTTCGTCGGTTCTATCTTCCGAACGGCCTTGGCTCGTACCAGTCGCCCACCGTGTCCCGCGCGTGCTCTTTGCCCGCCTCGAAGCCCTCCCGCCAGCACGGGCACGTCTCGCCGCACTGGTGGACGTTGAAGGCGGTCAGCACTTCCACCGCCTCCTCCACCGCCTTGGGCAGGTCCCACCGCCCCACGGACTGCCGCCACGTCGAGAGCGTCTCGACCGCCTCGGCGGGAGCCATCAGGCCCCGCTGCTCCGCTTCCCTCTCTACCGTTTCCTGCCGTACCATCTCACACCTCCTTTCGCTGTCTCCTGCCTTCCTTCGGCGTCTCGTCCTTCGCCATCTCCGCTGTCCACTCCCCCAGTGTCATCCCGAGTGACTGCGGGTCCTCAAGCAGGAGCCGTAAAGCCCTCTCGAAAGCCTCCTCCTTTTCACGGTCCTCCGCTTGCTGTTCCATCGCACACCTCCTACGCTAGACTCTTGAGGAGGGCCGCCACCGCCTTGGGCAGGTCCTCCACCTTGCCGATTAGTCCCCAGTTTCCGCGCCCGTACTGCAAGTCCAGGTGCTGCTGCTGCCAGGTGGCGCCGCGCCAGCCCCCATCCAGCACCGTGATGCACACCACCCCAATGCCCGCCTGGCGACACGCCTCCACCGCCCGCCGGACTGGCTCCTCCCGGTCGGGCTGGCCATCCGTGAAGTGGATTATCACCTTCTCCCGCTCGGGCATCCGCCCCACCAGCACCCGCATGGCGGCGATAGCCTGCCCGGAGGGAGTGCCACCACCCTGCACCACATCCCCGACGCACAGCCGCCCCAGACCCCTGTCGGCGATGCGCGTCAGGCAAGTCCCGTTTTGCCCATTGGAATACTCGGTGGTGTAGGTGCAACCCAGGAAGTTAATCCCAGGCCGCCCCACCAGCGCCTCCGCGAACAGGCCCGCCGTCTCCCACACTACGGGCATGTAGCCCATCATGGACCCACTCACATCCATCAGGAGGCCCAGGGCCAGGTCGGGCTTCCCGATAACCTCACGCCGCATCCGCACGTTGTAGTCGCCCGCTCCCACCCTGGCCAGGCGGCGGGTGTCCAGCCGCCCTCTGAGCTGCCCGCGCAGGAAGCGCGAGTTAGCCCGCATCTCCTGCTCGAACACCCTGCGGAGATTCGCCGCCTGCTGTCCGATGCGCAGGCGAATCTCCGCCAGAGCCTGGGCGTCATAGGAGGCGCGGCGCGCTCTGGTAGCCACCTCCTCCGGCTTCTGCGCCAGGATGTCGGCGACCTCCTTGGTGAGCAGTTCCAGCTGCTCGGCCATCGCCTTCTCCACCAGTTCCAGGAGGTGCGGGTCGTCCACCGTGATGACCTGGGACTGCATATCCCGCTGGTGCTCCAGCGTATCGCTGGCCGCGTTGGTGCCGCCCGGAGTGTACTCGTCCTTGTCCTCGTCGGGCTGCTTGGGCGCCAGCTTTAAGGACGGCGTGACGTCGGCTTCCTCACCCCCATCTTCCCCGTCACCCTCCTCGCCGCCCTTGCCGCCGCCTTCTCCCGCTTCGCCGCCCGTGTCTTTCTTTCCAGCCTTGCCCTCTCCGTCGGCGTCGGCGGAGCCGCTGCCAGCCTCCGCACTATCCTCTCCATTTTCGCCAGCGCCGTCTGCGTCTCCGCCTTTGCCCTCGCCATCCTGGCCGGCTTCCGGGTCGGCGTTCTCGTCCTCTTCGTCGGGCTCGGCATCGGTGGCAGGAGCCTGTCCAGCCTCCTTATCGCCTGCACCGTCCGCTGCGTCAGCGTCCGAATCTCCATCGGCGTCCTCGCCGTCTTGCTTTTCACCCTCGTCCTCCTTCTCACCCTTTGGGGTGGCCTTGGGCTTCTTCTCCAGGTCGGGCAGGCCCGTCTCACCAGGAGTGGGGTCGCCTTGCCCTCCCTCCCCCTCGCCTTCGGCCAACTCAGCTGCTGGAGCCTGGGGCGCGGGCGGCTTCTTCGGAAGCGCCCGCTCGTCCTCCGTGTACGCCTTGACCATGTACACTAGGCACTCGAACGCCACGTCCAGGCGAAGCCCGACACTTTCCAGCTTGAGAACGCGCAGCGTGGAGTCGAGCAGGAAGTCGAGCCCATCCCGCACACTCCTGGAGAGTTGCGCCGGGACATCGCCGCCGTACAGCGCCAGGTGACACCAGAGATTCCGCATCTCCAGCATGGACGGCTTCGGTTTCGCCGCGATGGCATCCCAATCTACCCGAAGGTCCGCGGGGTTATTCGCCTTCGCCTGCTGGATATAGGCGCCCAGGACGGGCCATCGGTTGCTCACCTTCTTGTCCACGTAGGCGTCCTCCAGGATGTTGGCGCAGTCCTTGAACCACGCCACCATCCCCTGACGGTTGCGCCCGTACCAGATGGCGAACTTTCCACGGCCTCCGTTCTTCCCCCGCATCATGTAGCGGCGGTGCAACTCCGCCGCCCAGTCGGGCGTGTTGCCCGTCCACAGGACGTGGCCCCCCTCATGGGCCGCGTCGCCTATCACCTTGTCCACCGCCTCGCCCGGGAAGGGCGTCGGCACGCCCCGCAGGTGGCGGTAGTTGAGGAACACGACCTCCCGCTCCGGAGAGACCGCGCTCACATCCCCTGGGCACCAGCGGACGCGCATCCGCTTCTCCATGAGCTTCTCCCGCTGCATGTCGCCCGACATCAGCCCGATGAGGTTGTCGGCCCCCTGGAGAACGCTCACCATCTCCATCACCAGGTCGTCCGACTTGTCAAAGCGCCAGAAGTCCGAGAGGTTTCGCTGCGTCATGGCGTCGCCCCCTGGACGGCTTCGCCCGTCACGGAGACTACCCACGCCTCGTCAATCTTCCCGACGTGCATCTGAAGCGCTTGCAGAAGGAGTTTTCGGTCCACATCCTCGGGCGCCGCGTTGACGACAGTGAACAGCGCCGCCTCCTGCAACGCCATGCCCTCCTGGAGACACTGGCACGTGGCCAAGAGGGCCCTGGTGGACAGGGCGTAGTGGATGGCGGGGGTGCGGCGGACGGTGTTGGCGAACCGTACCAACTTCGCCGCCATATCCTGGTCCACCCCCGTTCGGCCCACCAGGATGGCCGCCTCCTCAAGCTCCGGCGGCCAGGTGGTCACGATGGTGTAGGAGAACCTGTCCCGCAGGGCCGAGTCCACGGGGTTGGTGCCCGCGTACTCCGTCCCCTCGTTGAGCGTCGTGAAGAACGTCACGCCCCGCGCCACGCGTACCTCCCGCCGGAGCAGCGGGACCCACGCGGCTCGCCTGTGGTCCAGGAGGCCGAATAGGGCGTTCAGGTTCTCGGGATGCGTCCTGTTGGCCTCGTCCAGCAGGACGACACAGTTCTCTGTCTCCAGGGCGTCCACCAGGGCTGCTCTCACAGTGAAGGTGCGCCCGCCCTCCAGCTCCTTGTCACCCCACCAGTCGGAGAGCTCCGAGACGGCTCCGCAGTCCATGGAGAAGAACGGGCGCTTGCACGCCGCCGCGTATATCCGCGGCAGCGTCGTCTTGCCCGTCCCCTTGGGGCCACGGAGAAGCACGTTCTCCTGATGGCCCGCCTCCGTCCGCATTTGCAGGACGAAGAACAAGCGGGTGGTTTCGTCCGCAACCCAAAAGTGCGGGTCGCGTTGCGGGACGTACAGCGCCGGATGCCACTCCGGCTTGTCGGCCCGCTGCGGAGCTGGAGGCGCGGCCACAGGGTTGCCGGAGGGGGTCGGCTTCCGCTCACGGTGAGCGTAGGCGGTGTGCCCGTCCAGGTCGCCCTGCGACAGCGCCGCGTACCCGCAGCCTGCCACGGGACAGGGTTTGCCTGCTGTCATGCACATCTCCTTTCGTTTGCATCTCCCCCAAGATGGCGGAGCCGTCTCGGCCCTCCTGGGGGAGGCGCAACCGCGCCTACTCCACTATCGTCTTCATCCCGAAGAACAACCCGTGGCGGATGTCGCGCCATGCGTATACCGTGACCCCAGGGTGAGCATCCGCATACCGTACTGTGCAGCCCCAACGCCTGCCCCAGCTTCGCACGTTGGGCGGCCACGTCCGGCGGCTCTGGCGCCTGCCAGAACCTCGCCATTGCCACATCTCCTTTCTTCGCTCACTCCGGGTGCGGCAGAAGCCGGCCATTCGCCGCGCCGCCCCGAGTACCTGGCACCATCTCGTCCAGCCCGGGAGGCACATCGGGCTACGGCTTCTGCCGCACCCGGAGGGAGCGAACTCTCGTCTCACCCGACGGGGGGAGAACCCCCGTACCTAGCCCTTCGGAGGCCGCGGGTTCCACTGGAACCCGCCCTGGACCAGCAGCTCTCCGACGAGCCGCTTGTACCCCGCCTTCCGCCAGTGGCGGTCCAGCCAGGCCCCCACCTTGCGGATCTCCGCCGGCTCGAACGTCTCGGCCAGCTCCTTCCCGGCCTCCGCGCCCGCGGCGTCCATCTTGGCCATCGTCTCTTCGATGGTCACGTCACACCTCCTCGGCGTTATCCCGCCGTCGGGTGAGACGAGCCTCACTTCCTCCAGGCGGGGCAGAAGCCCCGACCTACTCCAACCTCCCACCGTTGGCATCCATCTTGGCCGCTGCCTTGGCGAACTCACCCGCTTGGCGGATGCTCGCCAGGAAGCGCGTCCCGGCACCAACAGTCTGGGACACCACCAGGCCGTGGACTTCCCGGGCCCGTGCCTCCGCACGGTCCACATCCCGGAACCAGCCGTAGTAGTGGTCGGCAGCCCAGTCCACCACCTTGTAGATGATGGGCTGCTTCCAGAACGGCACCACCTTCCCCCGGATGCACTGGTTCATGTCTCCTCCTCCTGCGCTTCTGCTGCGCCTGGAGGAAGTGAGTCGGTTCCCGCTACTGGGCGGCGCCCCTCCCGCCTGGGTTCTAGGACTTGATGGAGGCCACCTTCGCCTTGGCCTCCGCGAACTGCTGGTCTGTGGGGCGCTTCCCGCGCTCCACGATGAGGACGCGGGCCTGCCACTTGCCCGCCCACCTCTCCGGCCTGTTGTGGTTGGGGCGCTCCGCCTTCGGGACGGCCAGGGCGTCGAAGACGGCGTCGTACGCCGTCTTGTAGTCCGCCCCGACGGGAAACGGGCCCCGCCCGTCGTACAGGAAGGCGTCGTACTCGACGCCGGCGGGCTTCCCGTTGCCGTTGCCGTTGCCGTTGCCGTTGGAGGCCGCCTTGGGCGTCCCGTTGCCGTTGGTCGCCTTGTGGACTTTCATGGCCTTGGGGTGGAGGCCGTCGTCGCCGACGGAGAGCAGGCATATCATCGGGCTGCCCGTCTCCTTGGCGTAGTACAGCCACACGCCCACTCCCGCCTTGTGGAGGTCGAACTTGGCCTCGTCCGTGACGGCCTTGACCACGTCCGGGAGCTTGGCCTTGAGGCCCGCCGTCAAGATGTCCCTGGCCGTGTTGACCACGCGCTCCGCCCGGAGTGCGGCCAGCTTGGCCAGCAACTTGGCCTCCTCGTCGGCCAGGGGGTCTACGGGGGTTGTCACTACTGGGGTCGCCTGGATTGTCTCTGCCATGCCACATCTCCTTCTCTTCCGTTCAGATTCTTGAAGAGGGAGAGGGCGCCGCCCAGTAGCGGGAACCTTTGGCTTCACTCTCTCTAGGCGGGGCGGAAGCCCCGCACCTAAATACGACAGGTGATGGCGTCCAGGCGATGTACGAGCACCTGCAAGACGGCATCGTCGCCGCCCTCAGCGTCGTACTTCGCCCACTCGGCGTCTGTGCCATCGAACTCGCCGTCCAGGATGCCCTGCAACTCTGCCACGATGTACTGGAGCTCGGACCGTGCTTGCACCAAGCTCTTCGTCGGGCCCGCTGCTTCGTCGGCGAATATTCCGGAAAACGGCGCTAGTCCTAAGCCCTTTGTGCCCTGGACTCTAACCCCGGCAAACTCTGTCATGTTTCACCCCCTGTAGGCTATGGCTTGCTTATGCCACGCCTAGAGAGAGTGAAGCCATTTGGCTTTCTGGCCTACGGTGAGTCTTTTGGCCTTGCGGCCAGTACCTCAGGGTAGACCGTTGCCTATTCGGTTGTGGTCGGTTTCGGATTCGATTCACCTGGCGCTTAGATTTGCCTTGCGCAGATACAATATACCCTAGTCCAGGCTCTATGTCAAGGCTTTAACTAGAGTTAGGTCACTCGCATACTCAACGTTGATTTATATGCTAGTAGATAGGGCTACGTGGGGCTGGCGCTTCGGGCGGCTGTTATATCTGGCCTGTATCTGGCGAGTGGTGGCGGTGTGATCAGGCGATGCGCACCACCGGCGGGTGCGGCGTGGTCTCCAGTGGCGAGCCCTCCTCCGCGCAGCTACGTTTCCCTAGAGGCAACACAAGAGGGCGGCCCTGGTGGGTCGCCCTCTGTCCCGTGCATTGCTCGGTACTGGTTATCCAGCCTGTGATGAATGCACGCTGTGGCGGAACGGCAGACGCCCTGGCCTTGGAAGTCAGGGGCGTAAGCCGGTTTAGGCGGCTGATTAGCCCGCGGAGGTCACGCCCACGCTGGGCAAGTCCCACAGCCGTGTGAGCAGAACGCGCAGCTGTCGTCCACGTAGGCCGGTCTCCCGCAGCGCCAGGTGATGCCGGGCTAGACCCTTCACGTCAATATGGTTGGCGCTCGCAGCAGGTCGTCCAACGAGGATGTTAACCAGTCGTGTGCATGCGCCGGAAGTGGCCCTGGTGGTTGTAACCAGGACCAGGGCGGCGCTTCTCATCAACCAACTGAAGGCCACCAGGGACATCGCGGGTGGATGTTTGAGCACCCGCAGGGGCATCGTGAGAATGCGGACAGCCGGCCGCGAGGCGGTCAGGAAGGTGGCGACGATGCTCCCCACCAGCTGGACCACCAGGGCCACCACCAGGACCAGGAAGGACACCAGGAACATGAGTAACCGTAGCAGCATGGCTCCTCCTTTCACCGATAGTTTACCACATCCGTGCCTGTCTTCGCCCGTTCGCCTCCTGGCCCGCCCTCCCCAAACCTACCGCCAGCCTGGCCAACCCAGTCCGGTTCTGCCCTCCCGCCAGCCTCCCCATTCCGGCCCATTCCTACCGCCAGCCTAGCCGACCCGGTTCCGCCCTTCCCTGACCTTCCGCCAGCCTGTCCTGTTCTAGCCCCCACCCTATCGCCTACCAGAGCCGAGCCGCGCCTTTCCGTCCGCCTACCTCCCCAAGCCGCACGTCCCCTTTCCTACCGCCAGCCTCTCCGTTCCCAGCCGTTCGCCAGCCTGCCCCGACCTGGCCCTTCCTCCCCCTTCGCCCTCTACTGCGGATGCACCACCTGGGCCACGAGCACCCAGGTGCCGTCCGGCGCCGCCTCCAGGGTGAGCTCTATCCCCTCGATGGGCCGGTCGTCGCTCTCCAGCACGTCTGCGGCCCGACGGAGCAACCACGGGATGTCCTTCCGGCCAGCCCGGGCGGCCGGCCGGAACTCCAACACGTCCACCAGCTTGGTGTTCAGGAGGGTGAGAATGGTGCTCGGCAAAGGGAGCCGCGCCGGATGCACGTTCCCTCGCGAGTTGACCACCGCCCCCGTCTTGGTCTTACAGGGTTGACCTGCTTCCGCTCCACAGCGGGGACAGGCTGCATCCTTCGGGTCCGTCATGGCTGCACCAGGAACCAAGGCCCCCAGGAAAGCCCTTTCAACTGTTCGCCACGTACCAGCGCTTCCCAGACCCATGAGAGTGCCCTACGCATATCTCCATCTCCTTCTCCGAACGCCGTCTTGGACGGCGACTGTTCGGCAGCTCACTTGGTAGCGGGGCCTGGAATCGAACCAAGCCCAGAGGCTTATGAGACCCCAGTGCACCATGCCCCCGCATCGCGTCAGGCCTCAGCCCCACGTCTGGCCTCAGCCCCACTCTACATTAGATGAGAGGGCTTTGTCAAGCCTTTAACTGTTCATAAAGCCTGTCGCTGGTGACTAAAAACAGTACCGCCCCCCCGTGGCAAGAGGAGCGGTACAAGGAGATGTGGCCTGGCAAGGCAGACTAACCAGGCAAGGTCAAGCATACTCGCAGGCCAGGGGCTTGTCAAGAGGGGTGCGGCTACCTACCCCATATTCGGGCCGCGCACTGCGACTTTCTGTGGGTAGAGCCACACAAGCCAAGACGGAACCTGGATGTTTACCAGACCCAGAGCGTTCTTCAGGGTGCCTAGAGCGAAGGCGATACCAGGTAGAACAGCTCCCACGGCCTTCAACAGCTCGCCATAGCCATTCTGCAATACCTCCCCACCGGTGCCCAGGGCGAAGTAGGTGCCGATGAATGGCACCACCTTCTTGCAGATGTCCGTGAGCTCCAGGGCTGTGAACCTACGCACGCCGTCCGGATCGGGTCGGAGGGCGTTCAGGGCACCCAGGACCACGTTGGCCAAGAGGAGAACGGTCAGGGCCACGAACGGGTAGCTCTGGATTAGATTGTTGACAGCTATCGAGATGTCCATGGAACTCCTCTCACTCTAGTTTCCTTCATGAGGGTGCTTTCTGCTGCCGCCACCGGGCGGAGCACTCGCGCATCAGCTGGGGCACCGGCTGCTTCTGCCGCGCGTACTCCGTTTTGATGCACGCCCCTATCCACTGGGCCCGCGCGTTCGGCTTCCTGGCGACGCCTTTCACCCCTTTGGCCCGGCCAAAGCCCACCAGCTCCTCACTAGGGCAATCGGGGACGGTGCGCAGCTTCGTCAGCACGCGGGAGGGCGCGTCATTCTCCTCGAGGGCTTCCAGGAGGATGTCCCGAACGAGTGGGGCCAGACACGTGATGCTAGGCATGGAGGTGTTTCACTACGGCAACCGCGTCAAGGATGGACTGCTTGCTCGCTTCAATAGCTACCTTTAGGTCTGGCGATGCCCTTTCAAAGATGCTGTCCACTTGCCCAAGCACGAGGGCTTTCTCTTGACTCGTAAGGTCCCCACCTACGAAAGTTGTTCCGCCTACTTCGATGTGCTTCGTCACGGCGCCTCCTGGGGCCATTATACCAGATGCGCTAGTTGCGATTAGCGTCGGGGGCAGGGCCGTCTCTCAACGCCTTTGCGCGCCGCTGGTCCTCCATCAACCGGTCCCACCGCTCATTCCGCTCGGCCAGCTCCCTCTCGGCCTCCAGGCGCTCTTGGGCCGCCTCCTCCAGGGTCTTGCGCTTCCTAGCCATCTTCTGCTCTCCTCGCCACCACCTGGCCCTTGGCCTTGGCTATCGCGGCGCGGGCCTGAGTCAATTCGCGTGTGCTCGTCCTACCGAGCGCATCAGAGTCAAACGACATGCGATAGACAGCCTCCTCCAGCGCGGCCAGCAGGGAGGCGTTGCAGGCCTCCAGCCGCTTGTTGCGGGCCTCCAGCCGCTTGAATGATCGGTCCACAGCTTCCACGCTTAACTCTATCATTTCACTCCTCACCACCTGCAACATTGGCTTAGGGCCTGGAGGGCCCGGCGATACCGCTCGGGGTCGCCCGCCTGAAGCGCGTTCACGACCTCCGGCAGGGCCGCCTCCGTGTCTTCCAGCGCCTTCGCCAACTTCTCCAGGCGGCGCAGGTTGGGCGCATTGCTGCGCATGCCTATCGCGTCCAGCACGCGGTCATAGTGCAAGCGCAGACGCTCCTCAAGGTCCTCCAGCTTACGCAGCACCTCGCCGCGACCCACCTGGCGAAGCGGTTCTTCTTCGGCCCCGCGCCGGCGGACGTCTCGGACCACGCTGTCGGGCGTGGCCATGAACAGGAGAATCTCCGGCAGGAACTCGTTCGCCTGCCGCTCCAGGATGTCCGGCGTCGGGTACATCTCGTCCAGCGCGTAAATCGCCGCAGCCAGGTCGCGTCCTTCGAGCGCGTCCGCGGCTTTCAGGGAGATGTCGCTCATGTACTGGAGCTTGGGCAGCTGGTCAGCTTTCTCGGGGTCAGCCTCTTTCTTCAGGTACTCCGATATGGTGTCCAGGCGGTCCACCCAGGCCCTCATTCCCAGGGCGACCTTTGCCACCTCGTCTGCCAGTCCCGGGGTGTTGGGCGGGAGGGTGCGCAGCCCGGTCAGATGGCTAATGAGTACCGAGACGCTCTTGGGGCCAGGCTGGGCGGCAAGGGGACTCATCGGCTCAAACGTCATCCTGCCAGGTGCAGCCGGCACAGCCTTGGCCGCGGCTGCCGCCTTGCGCTGCTCCTCCATCTTGAGGGCCTCGGGGCTACCGGGTGCGTAAGTCGTAACGGGACGGAGAGCAGGCCTCCCGCGCTTCGCCTTCGGCACCTGTTCCTCAGCCTTGACCTCGATGGGCTTGGCCTTGGGGGGCCTACCCCTCCGCTTGGGGGGTGCTACCACTTTCGGGGGGGGTACTGGTTCCTCTGGCGCGATAGGAGCTGGTGCAGCCGCCTTGCGCTCCGCATCGCGCTTCTCCCGCAGCTCTCGCAGTCCCTCCTCCAACGGCTTGATTACCCTCTCTCTCTTTGGAGGCTTCGGGGGCTTCGGCTCCTTCCGCCTGATGATGAGGCCCAGGCCACGGGCCTCCCGATAGGCCTTCTCCGGCGAGCGCCACGCCGCGTGCTGTGCGTTGGCCACTCGATAGAAGCGGCGGGGCGAGGGCTTGTTCAGCCCATCCACGCCCAGGAGGCCGCCGCCAGCCCACGCCAGCGCGGAGGGGCTGGTCCCGATGGGCTCTTCGCGGACGAGTTGGATGGCGCCCAGCAGCCGCAGTTGCCAGAAGAGGCGGGAGAAGCTCTCACGGCCCGGCATGTTACGGCGGTAGCCATGCTGGCGCAGGTAGAGCTTGTACGCCTTGAAGCATGACCCCACGTAGTCCGTCCCCGCGCCCAGGTGGTCGCGGACGAACTCTGCCGGGCCCTTGGCGTTGACGCGAACTGGCATCGCCTACGGGCTCTGGCCTTCGGAATCGGCAAGCTCATCCAGCGCGCGTTCGATGACCTCTGCGGGAACGTCCAGGCTCGCGCGAAATGCGGGGAGGTTAGACATCATCCACTGCTTGCATGCCCAGCACCCTGCCAAGTGCTGTATCCACTTCTCAAAGGCCGGTGCGATGGTCAAAGTATACTCTTTGGCGGCTGGGCAGGTAGGTTCTGTTGGCTCCTCCACATCTCTCCTCTCAGGGATCGGTTGATTGCCGGGCATGTCACAGTAGAGAGGCATCCGCGCGCGCCTCTCGTCATGGTGCCATGGGCACGTCTCGCAGATGCCGTTCTGGTCCTTCTCCTCCCCAATAGGAGCCTGCGAGGTGCAACGCACCGTCAGGAGGCCGTGGCCATCGGACACGAAGACGCCGCTCATACTTTCACCTCGTTCAGCCAGCATTCCAGGCATAGCAGCAGCAACGGGGTCTGGGCCAACTGCGCCTGGCCCGACGGGGCCGCCTTGACGCTCTCCCCGCAGCGCCCACATACCCCCACCACCTGCATGCCCGCAACGTAGGCCGGTGAGCTGGTGCGAGTGCAGACGAGAGTAGCTTGCTCGTGGGCTTCCGGTTGGCGCGCAGGAATGAACACGGCCTGCTTCTCGTGCTCCAAGCCCCGCACTCCATCCCGCACGACTGGCCTGAACCCAGCGTCCCGAAGGGCCTGTTGTTCGCTCGGCAGCTTTTCCATCTAGTCCGCCTTCCTGGGCAAACCGAGGGCTTTGCGCTCTGCGGCATCGGTAATCAGGTCCTCATCCCCAAGCCCCTTGAAGCTCCCCAAGGTGGCACAGAGCGTCACAAGCGCCACAGCGGTTGCGATAATAGACGGTCACCAAGTGGGTCATTTACTTCTCCTTAAGCTGCTTCGGGCGCGTGGTCCCCACTACCGACGGGAGGTGCCCCCGACGCTCCGACAGCGTTAGGTGCAGGTACTTCTGCGTCGTGGTCACGGACTTGTGGCCTAGCTGGACCCGGATGGCCTCGGCGTCGGCGTCGCCCCTCGCCAGGGCGGTCGCATACGAGTGGCGCGCCATGTGGACGTGGAAGTCCCGGATACCCACGTACCGGCACGCCTGGGTGAGGCCCACCTCGATGGGATGACGGCTCGCGGGCTTGGAGGCATCGCGGCCGGCGAATATCCAGGGGGACTTGATGCGGCGGATCGCCAGCCAGTCATCTACCGCATCAACCACTTCCCCCTCGACCGCGATGTACCTGTCATCGCCACCCTTGCCCTCACGCACGTGAATCGTCCCCTCGTTGCCATCTCGGACCACATCCTCCACCCGGAGTTTGCGCCCCTCGTCCTTCCGCACCCCAGAGCCGAAGAAGACCATCACGAGGACGTAGCGCCAGGCGGCTCGCTCCAGCCCGTAGGCGCCTATGTCCGTGCTGCGGGTCCGCTCCCTGGCATCCGCGATGAGCCGCGTCAGCTCGTCCTCACTCAGCACCCGCGGCAGGCTCTCGGTAAACTTGGGCTTGCCCAGACCGAGCCGCATGTCATGGGCGAAGAAGAGGGCCTTCAGCGCCTCGATGTGGTGCGCCTTGCTCCTGGCGCTATTTCCAGTAAGCCCGTCTATCCACTCGCGGGTCGTTTCCGTGCTCATGTCTCGGCCTGCGAGAAACTCCGCATAGCGCCCGGCGGTGTAGAGGTACTGCTTGATCGTCCCCTCGCCCTTGGCACGAACCGTCCTCCCGAGCATGTCCACGTCGGGTGGGAAGCGCATCCACTGGGTAAACCGGGCCAGGTCGGGCTTCATGCAAATAACTCTGGATTCTCTAGCTTGTCCAAGTTCAATTGAGCGTCATCGCGGGCCTCGCACGCCTTATTCATCGCCTCGAATGTCTCCCCTGTCTCCCCCAGGTCCCAGTCCGCCGCCCGCCACGCGCTATGCGCTAACTGATAGGCGGCCTCTGCTTTCGCTAGGCGCTCTATGTGTTCAGCCCGTATATCAAGAGCCATCAGTCCCTCCTGGCTTTAATTATACTTAAAGGTCAAGATAACGCAAGGTCAGTGCTTGGCCTTCTCCGCGAACTCCTGACACCGACCATCGACTATGTGATGAGCGGAGAGGCCGCAACGTCCGTTACGCTTCTTATTTTTGCAGCCCTTAATCCTACAGACGAATTTCACCTTGAAGCTCGGCCAGCCGGACGCGTCAATGCTTGGCATGAATCCCCCTCGCGCGGTTGATTCGCTCCAGAAGTGGTTGGCAGCGTAGTTGGCCCTGCAACTCTTCCCCACGTCGTAGTAGGTCCCGGGCGCAGACGGGCAGAACCACAGGTTGCGCCCCTCTAGCGGCTTGCCGCACGCCCCACACGTCCCCGGCTCCTTGCTAGAGCGACGCGGCTTCCAGTCGGGTCCCTGACAGATTACCGGCACTTCTCTGCCAGCGTCAGGTGTTCGGCCTCCAGGTACGTCGCCTGGTCGAAGGGGCGCGGCCACTCCACGGCCACTATGTTGTCCACCACCGTCCGAACCGTGCCGACGAGCGTGAAGGTCTGCTCCCCGAAGATATCAGATAGCTGGATGGGTAGGGTGCCCTTGTTGAGTCGCACCGTATCACCCTGCTTGATGCTCACCATGCACCTCCCTTTCGCTCCGTTGCCATACAACACCTCCACTCGCTCCATGGCGCCCGCGTCCTCCCGCGCCCTCTGGTCTGGCGTCAACGCGGCCCTCCGGGCCACCTCCGCCTGGTGCGCCCGGTAGCGCCGGATGCACTCCTGCCTGATGGCCTCGGGCTGCCGGACCCATACCCCAGGGCTGAAGCCGGCGTACTCGCGCGCCCTATCAGCCTCGGTTCTAACCTGCGTCACGATACGTCCGGCGACACGGGACGGAGAGAGGGTGGGAGGGTGGGCAGGTCGATGTCCAGGGGCACGTCCAGGTCGGCCAGGAGCTTGCCGATGGCCACCATCACCCGCGACTGCTGGACGTCGGGCATCAGGAACCGGAGAACTACGCCGTCCCGCATGTGCAGGTCGATGGCCACCACGGGGTTGGAGTTGACCTCGTTCGGGAACTCGGGTATCCACCTCTCCCCTGCCATGAGGGCCCGCGCCAGGCTCACCTCTACGCCTTTCTCGAGCTGGCGGCTCGCCCTCTGGTACACCGTGTCCCCCTCGGGCAGGAGGAGGTACGGCAACAGCGCCTCGTCGGCCTTGATGATGCCGGTCTCGACTGCGTCCAGCACCGCCTTGACGTAGTTGGCCAGGCTCCTGAATCGGCGGCGCACCTCCGCATCCCGGGCTGCCGCGGCCTGTGCCTCTGTGCGGGTCCAGCGCTTGGTTGGAGTCTCCATGAACTCGGACAGAGGCGGGGGGGGTGGGATGGTGAAGCGGTAGGTACGGCCGCCTCGCTTGAACGCCACCGTCACCACCCCCTTCTCGTCGTCCCGCATCCACGCCTGCGCGGTCGCGCCGAAACGGGTCAGGGTGCGTTCTATCTCGTCGCGCGAGCGCCCAATGGGGACTTCTGTACCCTCCGCGTACTTAGCTATGCAACACCTCCTTCCCTCTCGACGGCTGCCACCTCTCCCGTCTGCGGGTTGACCGCGCGGGCTTCGCCGCAGAAAAGACACTCCTGGAGCACTACGTCACCTATATCCGCCACGTTCTTCCAACCATGTGGACACGGCGCCAGCTCGGCCAGCAGGGCCAGGGCGTAGTCCAGCCGCACCTGTTGCGCATGGTGGCGCCAGTCCATCTCAGGCAGGGAGGCGAGTTGCGCCTCCGCGTCGGCTCGCACCGCGCTCCACTGAACCCGCGCTATCTCGCGCCATCTAATCAGATTCCATGAGCGGAGTGGAGGCAAAGGATTGCACCTCCCTTTTCATCTCTGCGTGCTTTGCTACGCTGAACTCCTCCCACCTGGTGCTCCGCCACACATGCGGAGAATTAAAATAGAGTTGGAACCGCAGCAGCAGCTCCGCGGTCCACCCCCGCGCCACGTTCACGAACGTCCGGTCGGGCCTGTTAAGGGGCAAAAATCGCATCAGGTACGGGCTAGCGCCCCACTCAATCACCTTCTGCGCCCGGTACAGCGCCTCTTCGGGCATATCGTTGAACCCGTACAGGACGTACACGATGACCTGCCGGTGGGTAATCTGGGGCGAGGCAGCGCGGAGAAACCGGATGCTCTCCTCCACTTCCCGCTCCACCGGCATGGAGTCGAACGCCAAGCGCCAGAACAGCAGGGGTAGCTGCGAGTAGAGCTGATACACCTCGTTGGGACGGGCCGCAAAGAACCGCGCGTCGAAGCCGCTGTTGATATCCACGCGCCTAGGTGGCGGGTAGGAAACGCCCGCGATGGTCGCCCCTTGGGAAAGTGTCTCGACCGCCCGGACCTGGTGTTCCCAAGGAGTGGCGAGAATGTTGTTGTCTCCCACAATGGGCGCCGGCACGAACCACGGCGGCAAGTTAGGCTGCCCCTCCAACTCGGGCACGACGCACCAGGGGCACGTGTGCGGACAGCCCCTACTCGTGAAGGTCAACTTGTACGGCCCCGGGACCGACTCAAAGCGGTCGTCCAGGCCGATGCGCAGCTTGGCCCACGGGAGGCGGTCCATCACCCACTCGCGCATAATCGTGACGGCGGGGCCTCCCACCTCCACCTCCACTCCCCTTTCGTTCGCCAGACTGGCCTGCTCCACCAGGGAGGGCAGGTCCCAGGTAAAGATGGCGGAGAAGTAGGCCCGCTCGGCGTCCAGGCCGAACAGGTCATAGCTACCCGGGTGGCGATGGCCGTGTTTGCGCTGCCGCGGCTCGCCCGTCTTCCCTACGATGCCCCGCGAGACCGCGACCTCGTCTCCACACAGCCGATGGTACTGCGCTATCTTCTCCACGGCCAGGTTGTAAACGCGGCTGGAATTGACGATAGCTACTCTCATACTACCTTCCTTGCGCCATTTGGACGCGCATGCCTTGCCAAACGAACTCCCAGGTGGTCCGCCTCCGGCGCGTGCCGAATCTCCCACTCGTGGACGGTCCACTGGGGGAACCAGCGCAGCACGCACTCCAGGCAGAGCCCCACCCTTCCGGCCGGCGCTTGAACCCACTCGACCGGGACGCCCTCGCAATGCCAGCAGCCTCTCCCGGCCGGCGCGGTTATCACTCATTGCCTGCCGTGGCGTCCGGCATCGGCAAGCGTGGTTGTCCTATCTCACCGGTAGCGCTGTTGACCGCCTCGCCGCCCGCAGTTTCCTGGTCCGGCAGGTTCTCGAAAGTGGTGTACTCCCGGTTGAAGTACAGGTGCACCGCCCCGGTGGGGCCGTGGCGATGCTTGGCCACTATCAGCTCGGCGATATTTCGCGGGTATGGCTTCGCGGGGAAGTGCGAGTCCCACTCCTCTTGCGTCCAATAGCGGTCCTCCATGAAGAGCATGCCGACCACATCGGCATCCTGCTCTATCGAGCCGCTCTCCCGCAGGTCGGAGAGCTGGGGGCGGTGACCAGGCCGCCCCTCCACCGCTCTGGACAACTGGGACACGCCGATTAGCACCACCTCCAGCTCGCGGGCCAGCGCCTTGAGCGCCTTGCTCACCTCGCTCATCTCCCCCACGCGGTCTCCGTGAGAGCGGCCGCCCGCGTCCACCAGTTGCAGGTAGTCCACCACGATGAGGCCCAGCGGGTGCTCCTGGTGCAGCCGCCGTGCCTTGCTCCGCATCTCCGCGATGGTGAGGAGCGGGGAGTCGTCTATCCAGATGGGCAACTCCGAGAGGGCCCCCACGGCGTCCAATATCCGCCGTTCCTCCTTCTCGGTCAGCAAGCCCAGCCGAAGCCTGTGCGAGTCCACCCGCGCTTCGGACGCCAGCAGGCGCACGGTCAACTGGTCCGCCCCCATCTCCAGGCTGAACAGGGCGACCGGCCGCTGCGCCCCCGCCACGTACCTCCCGATGTTCAGGCTCAGCGCGGACTTGCCGAAGCCGGGACGGCCAGCCAGTATGAACAGGTCTGAAGCGTGGAGGCCTCCGAGCAGCATGTCCAGCGATTCATAGCCCGTCGCCAGCGGGACGGATTTCGAGAACGCCTCGGTCGTATCGCGCTCTTCCAGCCACTCATCCAGCAGTTGGCGCAGCGGGCGGAAATCGTGCCGGGTCCGCGGCGGCCGGACGGCGAACAGCACATCCTCCGCCTTGGTGAACGCCTCGTCCAGAGTAGGCGCCCCCTCGTAGCCTATACCGACTATCTCGCCAGCCGCCTGGATAAGCCGGCGCAGGCCGGCGCACTTCGCGACGATCCGGCCATAGTGCTCCGCGTGGAGAGGGGTCGGAATGATGGATACCAGGTGGCTCAGGTAGGCGGGGCCGCCCAGCTCGTCCAGTCGTCCCTTCAGGTCCAGCTCGTGGGCCACAGTCACCTGATTGAGGGCCTCGTTGCGATTCGCGAGGGAGATGCACGCCTCGTAGCAGTAGCGGTTCCTGTCGCGGTAGAAGTCGTCCGGCTTCAGGAAAGGGGCCACCTTGAGGATGGCGTCGCTGTCTATGAGGAGCGAGCCGAGGACGGCCTCCTCGGCGTCGATAGAGTGCGGTGGTAGACGGTCAGTGTACATCACGCCCCCGCCGGTGGTCAGGCCCCGCCACCTGGACAAACCGGTGCTGCGTCATTTCGGCTATGCGGGACGCGGTCGCCCGGCCCAGGAGGGTCTCCAGCTTCGCCAATGGCGTGTTGCTGACCAGTAAGACGGGCAGGACCTGCCCATAACGCTCGTCAATCAGGCGGAAGTACACTCTCTGCGTGTGGGAGGAGACGAGCGCGTCGTCCTGGCCAGCCGCCGCCGTCTCCTTGAACACGTCGTCCACCACCAGGAGAGGCGCATGGCTGAGATCCTCGTATACGGCGTCCTCCGTCTCTGCGGAGTCCGGCCTGTAGGTTGCGCGCACCCGGGCCAAGAGTGCCGGCGCCGTGATGTACCGAACGGGACTCAGCCGCTCCGAGCTGGTATCGCCGTCCCACCGGTCAATGAGCGCGTTGCAGCACGCGGCGGCCAGGTGGGTCTTACCGACGCCGTTCTGTCCAAAGAGATAGAGCGATGGATAGCCACGCGCAGTCCGGGGAAACGCGTCAACCCACGCCCTCACGGTGGTCACCGCTGCGGACTTGCCTTTCCACGTGGCGAACGTCTTGCCCCACAGCAAGTACGGCATCCCGCTCTTCGGTCTGAAGCCCTCCCGCACTCGCGCAAGAGCGTCGAGCCTGCTTTGCCGCATCTGCGCAGCGATGCACTTCTCGCAGACCTCCCGTAGCACAGGCAACCCGCGATAGCGCGCGAAAGAGCTACCGCAGCTACACTGCGCTACCTCCCGCGTCATCCGAGGCAGGAGTCTCGTGAGACTCGTCAGGCCCCGCGTCCCCCGCGTTCGTGAACTGATAGGGTTTTCCGACTCCTCCGACTCCTCGATCTCGCACCTCCCGCTGCTTACAGTGGTCCAACCAATTGCGAAAGCCCAGCTTACCGTTACGGAGGCCACCCTTCGTCTTCGCGCTGTGCCACTCAACGCACTTCGCAGCCTCCCACTCCAAGTCGGTGCCGTTGAACCGCGTCTTTATGTTCATCATCTCAGTGGGTGAGAAGAGGGCCAACAATGCCGCTGCCGACGTTATGCGCGCGTGACTCCGCGCGCGCGGAGTATCTTCTCCCTCAGACTGTTGTTTATCTATACTCTCCTTAGGAGTACTAAGTCTACTCTCTTCTACTCTAGCGCGTGACGTACCCGTGACGTACCCGTTACGTAACGGTAACGCTCCATCAGATACAGGTGGCCGTGCGCGCTCGCGAAAGGCCCGCTGCCGGGCGGCGTCCCGGGTCCGGCTCTCGACCAGCTTGCCGCCATATTGCGGCCAGTTATGGATTGCCAAGTTGCCCGGCGCTCCGTCCAGGAGTCGCGTGCTGCAAAGAGTAGATACGAAAACGTCTGGCTCCCCGGGCCAGAGGGCCGCGCTGGCAATCACCGCATTGGGCGTTTCGCCTAGCTGGCCCATAGGTGCGTTATCCAAACACCAGAGCCAGAAAGTGACCAGATGCCCGACCATCTGCACGCCCGACACCCCTAAAATGGCCGCCGCCGCCAGGGTTTTGCGGTGGGTTGGCAGGCTCTGATGCACTTGAATCCACGCCATCAACATCTCCCTGTGTGACACGTTTGTGACAGTAACGGTAACGTCACGGGTACGTCACCGTTACGTGATGTCGGGCTTGGCCCAAGAGGCGACCCGGACCAGCACCTCGCCCTCCAAAAGCGCCTTCGCAGCCCTATCCCTATCTTCGGGGGTGTCGCACTCTAGCACGAAGCCGGCATCAGCCCACTTGAGGACGCATCTGGGCATTGGACCAGGGAAATTGTCCGATGAGCGGCGGACGAGCTTCTGCATGTACTCCCGGTACACCTCCAGCACCCTGGCGCACGTCACGTCGGCGGGGTCTACAGTGCGATGCGCTATGGCGAGGATGTAGGTGTGCGTGAGCGCCGCGGCGACCTCTTCTGGCTCCATGGTGTCACCCTCACTTTCAGTAGAATCTCGGCCGTGACCTGGCCGTCGTTCTCGAACGCCACGCCCTGGAGGGCGTCCTTGACCAACTTGTCCAGGTTGTCCATATCGGCCAGGCCCTCGACGAAGTCCACAGAGCCGTGTAGCCCCAGAGCGGTGAGATGCCGCAGCATGTCGGCCAAGAGGGGGCCGAGGTTAAAGCTGGAGTCGTCGAGCCAGATGTCGATGGCGGGGGGCTTCCCATACTGGAAAATGCAGCCCAAGGCGAGAGGGCCGGTGCGCAGGTGGCGCCCGTGCCACTCCAGCCACGCCCCCTGGATGAGGGCCTGGGCCGCTAGCGTTGCCTTCGGCGTGTAGGTGTGGCTGCCGGAACGCGTGACGCGGGGCCGCTCCTTCGCCTTGGGCCGCAGCTCTAGGTGGAGGTACTGTCGGCCAGGCCCCACGACATGGAGAGCGCCTTTAGCTGCCCGACCGTCATTCTCGCCCACACGATCTTCCTTTCCGCCGCCATGTCAATGCACTTTGCCAGGTCCCATTGGAGCTTCGCCAAAGCGCGCTTGGTGAGGTCCGCCTTCTCCTCTTCCGTCGCGGGCTGGAGAAGGGGAGTGGTAGCCTTCGTGCCGGGCGGGGCCTCTTGGCCGGTCGGGGGCGCTTCAGACTGGGGGGGGTTAGGCTTCCCCTTCGGTTGCCTCGCGCCGCTCACGCCGTCCACGGAGTATTCCGCCTCGATGACCGCATCGAGCTCCTGGACCTCGACCTGAAGGGCGTCGCTCATAAGCTGCTTGCCCCGCGCCTTGGCAACCGCGAATGGGAAGACGTGCTTGTACCAGAGGCGTTCGGCTCGCGCCTCAGCCATCCGCCACGGGTCCTTGGCCTTCGGCAGCTTTCTCTCGAACTCGTTACCGCTCAGCGCCGCTTCGTGCTCTGTCCAGAGCAGCGCGGAGGTGAATGAGAACTCGGTGCCGTCGGCAGTCCGCCCTCGCGCCTGCACGACGAAGTCCCGCTCCTCAAAGCCCAGCTCTGTGCGCTCCTCGGTCTTCATCACGCGGCGCAGAGCAGGCGGACCTGCGTAGCGTGCCTGCTCCTCCCGGGCGGCCAGTATGGCCCACCCGTCGCGCGTCGGGAAGAAGGTGACCATCTTCTTTCCCGTCTTCGTGGAAGTGAACACCAGCGGGACGGCCTCGCCATACAGGGGGTTTAGCCCCGTCTCAAAGCACTGGCGGACGAACAGGCGAGCCGATGGCAGGTCGAGTTTGTCGAACTTTGATTGCACCAGCGCAACGGCGGTCTCCACCGGGGGCAGCCCGACCAAGGCGAGGGGTTGGTCCGATACGGCCAGGGACGCCCCGGCTACCCTGGCCGCCTGCCTCTCCGACGGGACGGGTTGCCACTCCCTGTGGGCAAGCGTCCGGCGGCATCGGATGGTCCAGCGGTTGGCTACCCAGGCCGTTACCAGGTCGGCGCCGCAGACGCACCTATACCGCTTGCACGTCTCCTGCGCGTCGTCGTACTGCTCCTGCTCCGTCGTCGTGGCTTCTTCCATCTCGCATCTCCTCTACCAAGTTTGAGAACCGGGTCACCACTTGGTCCAGCTGAACCGCAATGGGGATGGTCAAGAGCAGATGGTCCTGGCTGATGAACTGCCGGCGACAGTGGCTGAACATCACGCCAGTGGAAATCAGGACCTTTCGGCACCGCGGGCAGAACACCACCCGTCCCTCGGTCGCCGGGACCGTCTTCAGCATCCCGCGCGCCAACTGGCCGAACACTCGGCGCGTCATACCCTGCACCTGCCATTTGGCGAAGGTGGCCTCGGGCCCGAGGTCCAGCACGTCACGCCGCACGTCTTTGCGCATCTTGCGCCACCGGGAGGGCTGTTTACGAATAGGCATGGATTGGAACTCCTCCTTCAGCCAGTCATAGCGATACGGGGCCACGCGACAGGAAGGGCAGAGCCGTCGGAGCGTGCGGTACTGGCACAGCTCCCGGTAGCGGCAGTCCAGCGGACAGCTCGCGATGAACTCCAACCGGGCCTCGCGCTGGTCCGGCACCAGGATGGGCTCGCCGCATTGGGCACAGCTATACCCCACCATCGCCTCTAGCTGAAAATGTGCCGCGAGCCAAAGTCTATAATGCCCCTACGGGGTTTGTCAATAGCTCTAGGGGCGAGTTTTACGGATGTGTGCCGTCATTGGGAGAGGCGGGATGGTGACCGGGGCCCGGCCTGATTTGCGTCTGGATCTCCTAGGAGCTCCTATGCTTTAAGCTCTTCCTTCAGGGCCGCCACCGCCTGTTCGCGTGTCATCTCGCCGGTCTGGATTCGTGCGGCGAGGTCATTCGCCTTCCTCCACACCCCGGTGGGCACAACCTCCGAGGCCGACTCGGTTCCGAGAAGGCGCTTGCGGAACTCCCTTACCTGCAACACCGCCTCTTTCCGGTACCATTCGTCCCACTCGCCCCCGGCGATTACCTGGGGCGTCATGCGGGGCAGGTTCTGGTGGGCCCACGCGATGATGTCGTGGCCCACCGGTTCGTTGGTCATGCCGGCCAACTCCTTCGCCATCGGCAGGAGGCCCAGCTCGGTATGCTTCACCAGGCAGTCGCATGGCTTTCCCGCGATACGTCCGCCGTCCAGGAGGTCATGCTGGAGTTGGTACAGTTCACTGGCCAGCCTCTTCTTCAAGACCTCGATGGTCTCGGCGGTGGTCGGAAGGTCCAGGGTGGCCTCTTCGGACATCGGCGCCAGGAGGGTCACGTGAGCAGCCTGCGGGCTGGCGGCGATGCGCTCCAGCTGCGTCAGGCGTGCCATCTCTCGCTCGTAGATGGCGTCGGCGCTCTGCTGCGGGTCGCTCCGTGGTTTACTGAGCCAGGAGAGCGCCCAATCGACCAGCCGGACTCCGACGTGGTTGGCCAGGGGACCGAGGGCCCCGTTGGTGGTCATGCTGTCCTCCTTGGGAAATCGCTAGGCGATTGACAGTTAGAGTCCATTGGCTTATCCTAACACGTGGAGGTGCTGCGTGCCAACCCCCGATGAGAGACCCGACGCCCCAACCGCGTCCGAGCGCCCGCCCGCCCGCCCCAATCCCCATCCGGGCTATCGTTGGTACTGCGATTGTGGCGCGGCTTTCGACAGATATACTTTCGACCTGACCACACACATCGCCCATGGGCGCAAGAAGAAGGAGACGCATCACCTCCGGGGCCTGGTCAAGGAGGACACGGGCGAGGTAGTAGCGCCGAACCGTATGATCGCCTCCAAGATGGGCTTCGACGAAAAGAGCTCCTCTACAGCCTCGTCCAAGGGGTTACTGAACAAGAGTTCGTCTGGTAAGCCCGTGGAGGGGCCCGCCGGCGTTAGCGCGCCCGAGACGACGGCGTCGCTGCGCGGTCGCTTCGTTACGCAGGAGGTCGAGCTGGACTCCCGCATACTCGTCCTGTACGACCTGGCCTGCACTCAGTTTCCGGCGTACCAACCCAGCGTGGGGGAGTTCATCTTCGAGATAGTGACGCGCTACTTTTACGAGCACGCCGACGAGTTGCAGTTGGGGAGGCTATTCCCGCAGCTGCTCTCCCCTGACGGACAGAAACAACAGAAACAGGAGGTGCGAGTTGGCGCTTGAAGGCAAGACTCTCCCAATACCACTGCGTACTCCCGAAGGCAAGGCGCCGGTAGTGGAGTCCGACACGGTGTATGACAAGCTCATAGGTCGGATGACCAAGACGGCCGAAGTCTTGTCTGCCATCCAGATTAACAAGGCGATGGGCGATGCGGTCAAGACGGACACGAACGGGCAGAAGCCGGCCAGCCCATTCAGCGACATGATAGAGGCGGGCAAGGCGCTGGGTCTCAACTACTCCGAAATCATGAAGGAGCTGCGCGAGGGCGCTACGGCCGCCGGCCAGGCCGCCACTCAGGCGGAGCAGACGCTCCATGAGGAGCGGGAAGCCCACCTCACCGCGCAGTTGGAACGCATTGAGGCAAAGGCCAAAGAGACGGCAAGCAAACCCGCCCCCGACCTGGGCGAGGCGATGGGCGTCGGGCAACTCACGCCGGAGGTCAAGACGAAGTTGCAGATGCGGATGTTCGGCATACGGGACGGGACGGAGCCCGTCGCGGAGAAGCCGGCTGCCGCTCCGACCGCGCTCGACGTTCTGGGCAGCTTCTTCACCAGCATGGATTCTATACGGGACGGGATGGGCAAGATGGCCTTGATGATGGGCTTCGTGCCGCGAGACCAGGTGGTGGCCGCCACCCCGGCGCAGGGCTTACTCGCCATCAAGGACCTGGGGAACGTCCCCCCCTCGTTCGCCATCGAGTGGCGCAAGATGGACCTGGAGGATGCGCGGGAGCAACGGAAGATCACCCTGACGGACGAGAATGAGAAGCGGCGCCTCCGGATGCTGGAGGAGGCGAAGAATCTGGTGACCGAGAACCTCGGCGACTTCATCGGGGCGTTTAGAGAGACGGCGCGCACCTATAACGCCCAGGGGAGCGGCGTCCCGGTGGGCAACAAGCCGCTAGAAGAGGCTGCTCCCAATGGGGCCAAGCCGGAGCCCGCCGCCGCCGCCGAGGCGCAGGAGACTCTCGTTCTGGCCTGTGCGGGTTGCAAGGGCCAGTTCATGGTCCTCCGGGCGCAGCTCAAGCCGCAGATGTTCTGTCCGCACTGTGGCGTCCAGGTCGCGCTGACGCCTCAAGCGCCGGAGGCGCAACCTGCGCCCACGGAGGCTGCGGCGTCCGCGGAGGCTCCGGCGCCCGAGGGCGCCCTAGCATGATGAAGCACTTCCTGAACGTGGCCTCCGATGTGGGTCCCGTCTTCATACGGCTGAAGGTGCAGCGCAAAGTGGCGCTGGGCATGGACCATGATGTCAGGAGCACGGGCAAGCGTTTCCACATGCCCGGACTGGCGGACCTCATCGGCCAGTTCACGCCGGACGGGTTGCAGAAGTTCATAGACGCCCGCCAATCCCTCATCGAGGCATGGGCGCGGGGTATTCCACCGGAGCTGCGTGTGGGCGGCATAAAGGACCTGTTGCAGCTAGGAGTAGACAACCTGGAGCCGATTGTCACGGCATTGGACTGGGAGAAGGTGTTGGACCACGTGGCAACGCGCCACCCAGCGCAAGTTCTGGTTATCCGGGCAGAGCGGAATCGCCCGTGGTTGGAACCGGAGAAGCGGCGGGCCACCCGGGTGATGCTGGACGTTCTCCACGGCAAGGTCACGTAAACCACCTCGCCAGTAGCGGGGCCAAATACCGATGACCTGGCTCGGCGTGGCCGCCATGATGGTCCTGTTCTGCGGCGCCCTGCTGTGGACGAGCTCGAAGCGGAGGCCTAGCGGCTGATGGAAACGGGTTGGGCATGGGCTCTCGCCGGTCTCGGGGCAATAGCCGCGGTCAGGGTACTCACCAAGCGGGCGTATGCCAGCAGTGCTGTTGTCAGAGCGTACGTGCTGGCACCGGTGGACAGGCCGTTCACCGCAGATGAGACGCAGCTCCTCATTGCTCGCTGGCTGATGGGGGTCAACTGGATTACGGACAAGGTGGGGTCGGGGCGTACCCTGAACGCCGAAGCCCCGCCGGTATTTCTAACGCTGCCCGACTCCTACGGGTACGTGCGCAACATCGCGGAGACGGGAGATGTTGCCGCCTACGTGCTCCAACAGCTGGTGGAATACGTCGGACGACGACCTTTGGACACCGAGCTTTGGGTTGTGCTGACGCGCGGAGGTGGTGGCTTCGCAGGCTCCATGCCGCAGGACCGGTTTGCGATGCTGGGCGACGTGGCCATCGAGTCCATACTGGGGAACCCCGGCGCGGTCATTGACATCATATTCCCCGAGATTCCGCGGCAGGACAAATGGGGCTTCGTGACCCCTGATGCGCAGACCGGCGCCCTCGTCCACGAGGTGCTGCACCTCGTCCTCTTGGCGCCTGACCTACCGGATAGCGGCATCATGGGAAGCTGGGACCTGTGGCCCAATGTGGACGTGGAGGACCTGGTGCTGCAACTGGCCAGCACATCGGCATTCTTTGCTTGACGTGGTAGAGTGACATCCTCCGTCAGCTAAAGTAGACGGCTTCCGACACGGAACTTACGAGGTTACGGTTACCATGACCACGGCGGTCTGCATAGACATATTATAGCACAAGGAGGCGAGCGGCGATTCCTCTGCCAGCTAAAGTAGGCAGTCGCCTTGCCGCAACGACTGTGGTAGAATAGGCTGACTTCACCAGGAGGACGCTCATGCTGACCTGCGCGGTGGCGGAGCGTCTGAACGGGGAGCGCGCGGAGCGTTTTATCCAGCCCCTGAGGGGGCTTCCCTCTTGTTGTGCCCTTCAGGTTCTGCTGCCCGGCGGCCTCCCGGCGCGTGCCCGGATGGGGAGGAGCAGATGACGCAGCAGCCCATGAATCAACCCCCCGAGCGTGTGATAATTGTGCAAACGGGAGGTGGCGGCATCATGGGCCAGCTGCTGCCGTTGGTTGTGGTGGGGGGTGTTGCGGCAGGCGCCGTATGGTATTTCACGCGGCGAAAGGGCACTAACCCTGCGGATATACGCCTGGACGAAGTTGTGGTTCGGACCCCAGAGGGCCTGCCTATCTGGGAAGAGGGGATGACCGACGTCCCTATTTTGGGTGGCGTCCCGCTTATCGCGGATATCGCCTGGACGAATATGGGCGCTAAGGCCGTGGCTCCCCAGTTCCAATTCGCCCTACGGCGAACGGGTGCCACGGCAACATGGCAGGAGGGGCCGAAGGCCAGCTCGCCCAGCGTAGCGCCTGGAGTGTCAGTGGTGACATCGGCCACCTCCATCACCGTCCCGAAGTCCTGGCCCAACACGACCACGATAGACCTCAAGCTCATGCTCATCGGCCTGGAGGGGGCATGGTGGCTGCGGGAGGACGTGCTGACCATCGCAAGCGAGGCTGAGGCCTTTGTGGAGGTCCTCGGGGTAGAGATTAGGGCGGAGGGCAGCTATGCCCCTTGAAGTGTACGCCGGAGAATACGTGGTGGCTACGCTCGCTTGGCGCAACACGGGTCCTGTGTCGTTGGTAAAAGAGTTCCAGGTCAGCCTGAAGAACCGGGGCCGCAACACCATTTTGGAGCCGCAAGAGCAGGGCTTGCCAGATTGGACGCCGTCAACCTGTCCACCTGGCGGGGCAACGACCATCGAGCTGTGGAATCGCATACCGGGCGACTGGGCAAATGCCGATGTGGACTGGCGAATCGTGCTGCGAGGCAAGGAGGGCGCGCTGGTGCAAGATTGGGGGGCGGCGCAGGCGCCTATCAGAGTAGGCGAGGGCACTGGGCTAGCAACGGTCGGCATACCCATCCTGACAGTCGTGTCCGACGGATAGGAGGGGAGATGACGATGAGACAGTTTGGAACGCGGTCTGCGCCGCGAGTCGGTGCCTTCCTCGTCGGGGATCTAGGGGTGGTGCCGCTCCCGGCCTTCCAGATGAGCATAAACCTCCGCTGGGGTGTCGCGAACAGCGGCAGCCAGTTGGGCTACGTCGGGCTGAAGGTGTGGGTCATCGAGAAGAAGGCGTGGGGCAGCGACGTGGAGTGGTGGGTCTACACCCCCCTGATACGCGAGGGCGGGCCCGGGATGGTGCGCGACATCATGGCAAGCGAGAGTGGTGGGGTGCACCAGGCGTACCCGGGGGCGGAGTTGATGCCGGTGCCCGCGGGTTCTAGCGTGCAGGGCGTCACGAGCCTCCATTTGGCCGGGACGCGGGTTTCGCAACAGGCCCGCGACTTCTGGAACCGGCATGCCGGAGCGCCCTTCAAGGTGGTGGTACAGGCGCTCCAGGTGGACCCGGACAACTTTGAGCTTATCAAGGCGCTGGGAGCCTACACCTTTGACCCGGCGTTTACCCTGGGGCAGGAGGTCGCGGCGGGGATTGCGATTCTCGCCACGTATGCGGGTGTGCCGCAGCCTGAACTATCTATTGCGCTTCTCTGAAGGAGGATGAGGTGACAGATAAGCCCCGCGACAAAGCTGACAAGTCACATCTTGGCTTGGTCCTCCTGGCGGGGGTGGCCGCTGCCGTGGGCACCGTGGTCGTGGTGCAGGCGATGAAGCCGAAGCCGCCAGAACAGGTCGAGGGCACCCTCCAGGGGTGGGCAATCTCCATAATGGTGCCGTAGGAGGCCAGCATGTACTATGGTGACGTAAATAGCGACGGCTGGATTGACATGGGCGACGTGCTGCTAGCGCAGCGCATCGCCGACTTCAACGTGCTGTATCCGCCAGTAGCCGTTGGCGAACGTAGGTGGGACCAAGTCTACTTCGCGGGCTACGGTATCAGAATCACCGGCTATAGCTACTGGGTAGAGAACGCCTGTTTCATTTACTGGATAAGGTTCGATGAGACGGGTGACATCCAGTACGGCCCCTTCACCGAGCAGCAAGTTCTGGACCAGATGGGTATGACGGTGGATGTGCTGCTGCGAGCGGATGTTGACGGCGACGGCGTTGTCACGCAGGCCGACGTGACGCTGATTCAGCAGTACATCATGGGCACCATAACGCAGTTCCCAGTCGAGGTAGTAACACCACCAGGAGGAAACGACATGGCCACCATCGCAACCCAGGGACAGGTAGTGAACGACGGCAATCTGCAGACCACATTCCGGGTGCATCTGTACACGCAGATATCCGACGAGAACGACGTGCGACAGGGCGCCCCCTACGACGACTTCGCCGACGTGGTGCTGGCCAAAGCCGCAACGTCAGCAGTCATACAGCTCCAGCGCATCACCCCGGCCCTGCCCGGGGGCTACTGGGTGGACGCGTGGGTGGAGCTGTGGGCGATAGCGCCTCAGCTCAAGATCCTCGCCCAGACGCCGACGGACACCAAGCAGGTGGCATTGGCCGTCATGGGGCACCTCATCGGGTTCGCCCTCCCGTACGTCACCGTATAGGGAAGCGATTGGCGAATCAGCTCCTGGTGCGTCGTCGCCTCTTTGGCGAGGTACGCGACATCCGCGAGTTCATCCAGCCGGACAGCGCCGCCGTGCAGATGGTGGCGGCGACCATCCCGGAAGGGGACCCGTGGGAGATGCTCTACTCCACCTGGAAGGCGGTGACGGACCGCATCACGTATCCGTCCGCGCAGCCCTACGACTACCACTTCGCCGCCGCCCTGGCGGGACGTGGTGGTGGCGGCATCAAGGTGTGGGAGAAGGTGCCGATGCTGCGACAGGATGCGACCAACGACTATTGGAACTTTCCAGCCGAGAGCCTCGCGATGGGTGTTGACGACTGTGAGGGCACCTCGTTCACCGTCTGCTCCATCCTGCGCCACTGGCTCAGCCCGCAACAGGTGTATGTCCTGATGGGGCTGTGGAGAGGCAAGGGGTGGCCCATCGCCCACGCGTGGGTCCAAGTGGTGGCCGGGGATGGAAGCCGGTGGAGGCTGGAGACGACACAGAAGCCCGTCAGTGTGGCGTCCATAGTGCCCGATGGCCCTCCGTATGAGGAGTGGCTCCGGTTCAACGATGTGGAGCTGGAGGTCTTGCGCCCGGGCCTGGTGGAGGACAATTTCCAAACCAGAGCGCGAATAGGGGCTTGACAAGTGCCTTACCGACCGTTAGAGTTTCCTTGTCGTACCCGGGGAGCCTGGAGTCGCAGAACAGGCTCTCCGGGTATTGTTTTGTGATTCCAGACTCCAAAACGCTAGGAGGATAGACGATGGCGCTCATGACCGCGGACCAGCAGACCAAGGTGACCATAGTGGGCTCGGCGTTCGTGGCCGGCTTCGCCGAGGCGGCGTCCTACCGGTTCAACCAGAGCCTCGGGACCATCGTGACGTTCGGCGGCGCCGTGGGCGGACTCTTTCTGGCGCTCTCACAGCGCGGGTTGCTGTCCGACATCGGCCTCGGCGTCGCGTCGAGCAGCGCAGGCAGCATCGGGCACTTCGCCATCCAGAAGCTGTGGCCTGCCGCCATAACCACCAGGGTGGTGGGTGGCGCTGTACAGCGTCCAGCCCTAACGGCGGGCCGCCGAGTCGGTGGCCTCCAGAACACGGAGACGTTCCGGAACGTGCAGAACGTGAACGAACTGAAGGTGTAAGCCTTCCCCGAGCTGACCCCAACCTGACCCAAACGGAATGAATCAGGAGGACCACATGGACGTGCAGTGGAGAAATCTCTCACTGGCGGAAGTCAACACCCCGGGGCCTCTGCGGCTGTACAACCAGTCGTACAACCTGGCCTCGCTGGACGCGCAGGAGCTGGAGTATATCAATGCGCAGCTACCCACGCTGCTGGCCCCGCCCACCAGCATTCAGCGCATACTCCAGATGCAGCGCATCGACGCCTACGTGGCGGGCATCCGGGCGGTCAAGGAGAAGCTGAACGGCCCGCCGTTCCGTGGCCTCAACCCGGGAGACACCGAGCTGGGCTTCCAGCTCATCCGCCCGCAGTTCGTCCAGATAGCGGGCGCCTACCGCACCAACTGGCTCCAGCTCGCCCTGGTGGCCAACGCGTGGACCAACTTCGCCAGCAACGCGGCGGGCGTGGGATACCAGGTGGGGCAGGACTTCGGCCTCATCATCACGCACCTGACCGCGCTGGTCACCCCCACCCCGCTGGAGAGCGAGTACCGCTTTTCCATCGGGCGCACGGTCCTGATCCCGCAGCCGTGCCGGTCCCTACGGGTGGGTGACAACGAGAACCAGGTGAGCATCCTGCCCATCCCGACGGTCTACGCGGAGCCGCGCGTCCAGCTGTTCAGCGCCATCAAGGCGGATGTGAACGGCAACGCCGAGCTGGAGTGGGGTGGCCTGGTCGTAGGCTATGGGCGCGTCCTGAACGAGCTCATTCCGGTCTGGGTGTAGAACCAAGTTGGAGGGGCTGGGGCTGGGCTGGCCCCAGCCCCTCCTGGTAAAACCTTCCTTCTCGCAAGAGAAGGTTGGGGAGGAGGGTTTATGCAGACCGCTCTGATAAAGCAGAGCCACGAGGACTTCTGGCTGCAAGAGGGCTACCTGCTCTGTATGCAGTTCCAGGAGGGGTGGGTCACCTTCAGAATCACGGGCCGCGAGCACTCGAACATCGAGCCGTTCCTGCTCGTCGCCGCCCTGGCCACGGGCGCCAACCTGGTCGCGTGGAACGAAGTGCTGGACCCCACCGCCGCTAACGTCAGGATGCTGGAGCCGGCGGACAACAAGTGGCTCAACCACGTGTTCTGGGGCGTCAACCACCCCAAGGTGCGCATCTTCACCCAGTACCAGTCGCGGCGAGACCGCAACTCACTGGGCTCCGCCACGCGCCCCATCACGGGCAACATCGGGTACGTGCCGGGAGAACAGTCGCCGTTTGAGGGGCCCTTCTCCTGCAAGACGGAGCTCTTTATCCCGCGTGGCAAGTATCCGGCGTACAACGCGCTCAACCCGCTGGCTGACGCCATGACGAACATCAACATGCACTTCGAGGTCATGCGGTACAGCTATCAGATCATCACGAGGCGGGAAGAGGCCAAGCCGGTCCTGCTGGGGGAGAGACGCCGCCGTCTCTACACAGTGGGCGGGATTGACCCCGAACCCGAGACTATCCCCAGCTGGTTGAAGGACCTCGCAGGCGGTCCCGAGGCGCTCAAGTGGGGCCGAGACGTGATGGAGGGGAGGGCGTAGATGCCAACTCGTCAAGGACTCACAAGAGCACGGGCAACGGCTGGCCTGGCCGTCGTCAACATCGGTACGGTAGTCCCGGCGGGCATGAAGCGGTACATCTACGCCATCGCCACGCAGAGCGCGGCGGCCGCCAACACGCTGAGCCTCCGCGTGGCGCTGGCTGGAGTGGTCGTGGACACGTTCTTCCATGTCCTCGCGGGAGACCGCTTCGAAGCTCCAAACGTTATGCTGGACAACGCGCTGGCCCTGTACGTCGCGCAGGGTGGGGCGCAGGTGAACTTGCAGACCGACGTGGGCAACTGCGACGTGGACATCTGGTACGAGGATGAGTACGCGTGATAGGCAGTCCGCGCCTTGAAGCTGGACTATACGGCGGGTCGCCTCGGATGATATGCTCCCCCGTGGGAGAAGCGGCCCAGAAAGAGGAAGAGGAACATGGCTAAGAGATTCGGTTACATACAGGGTCTGAGGGTCGTCGGGGACATACTCCAGGGTCTCATGCCTTCCGGGCGCGCATCCTTCAACATCACGTCCGGCGCCAAGCTGACCGGGGTGGACCAGTGGCCCACGGAGGCCTCCGCGATCCAGCGATACAGCATCGGGACCCGCATGCACATGGGCGAGCGGGTATTCCGCTATGCCCGGGTCAAGGACGGCAGCTACGGCATGACCGCGTTCCCCACCCGGCTGGACCTGGGCTTCGGCGTCGCTTCCGGCGTGTGGGCCGGGTCGGACGAAACCAGCGTCACGGGCGCGGTGGCGGGTATCGCGGGAGGCACAACCCTCCAATACGTCTCCGCCGCAGCCATCCCGGCCGGCCGGTTCAACGGCGGGTACATCAACATCGGTGGCGGTCTGGCCTACGGCGTGACCTGCCGGATTCTCACCCAGCCGGTCGCGGCTGGAGGCGGCGTCACCATCACGCTGGTCCTGGAGGACCCGCTCCCCATGGCGGTAGCGGCAGGCAGCGCGTGTGCGCTCTTCCGCAGCAAGTACGCCGATGTGTACTCGCCGAACCAGGCCACCGCCGAGGCGATCAACAACCCGAACCTTCAGTACCTCACCATCCTGGGGATACCGCTGGTTGAGGGCCTGGCCGGACAGTTCCAATGGATTCAGACCTGGGGCCCCGGGTTCGTCGTCTCCGGTGGCGGCACAGAGGGCCAGAACATCGAGGAGCGGCAGCTCGTCTGGGACAACCAGGACGGCAGCGTGCAGCTGGTCGGCCCGTTCTACGCAGGCGTGCGGTCCTTCCAGTACGCCGGTGCCCTCATACCCATCACGCAGAGCGCGCTGGCCCTCCCGGCCGTGGGTGTTCCCGCTGGCCCACAGGGCATGATGTACATCAACATCGAGTGCGATCCGTAGCGCAGGAGGACGCGAGGAGGTGACAGTGGCCAGACATTATGACCCAGACTACGTGCCGCGAAAGCCCATCGCTCGCGCGGAGTTGGTGACATTCGCCGAGAGGCATTGTGACCCGGACTACAAGCCGCGACGACGAGCGGAGCCAACGTCCACGGCGCCAGAGGCGAAGGCCGCAGCTCCAGACAAGCCCAAGGTAGCGCCCAAGCGCCGGCAACCATAGGCTTGTCAGCAGGACAGTGGAGAGGGGAAGGAGGGCCGGCGGCCTTCCTTCCCCTCATTGATTTAGGAGGATGCCGAATGGACCCTGTATTGGCCGCGGTGATAGGACTCGCTGGCGCCCTCGCGGGGGTGCTGGGGACGGCTGTGCGGGGGTTGATTCAGCAGCGGATGACGCCGAGGGAGAATCCGACCCTCGCACACGAGGTGGGCGAGATGGCGCATCAGGTGGGCGAGATGGCGCAGGCAACAGGCAAGATGGCGGAGGCCGTTACCACGCTGGCCGCCAAGATGGACCGGCAGAGCGATTCGGTCCACATCTTGAGCACTTCGATAGCGGTGCAGAACGAGCGGCTGTCTGTGCTGCTCTCGCGGAGCCTCGACAAGTGAGGAGGGCCTAGTATGGGCAGGATAATCCAAGTGCCGTTCAGGGCGATCGTGGCCGCGGCCACGGGAGTGCGCGTACAGGATGACCGCCAGATCAAGGGCACCATCACGATGGTGAAAATCCACTGGCCCCCGGGCTGCAACTCGCTCGTCCTCGTGGCCTTGGGGAAAGGGCGGACGCAGTTCTGCCCCGATGGCAGCGGCACTTTCCTGGCCCTCGATGCTGTCACCGAGACCATCGAGTTCAACGAGCCCATCACGCCGAGCGAGCAGCTGTGGTTTGAGGTTCGCAACACGGATGCCATCAACCCGCACACCATCAGCGCCCTAGTGAAAGTAGTAGAGGAGGAGTAGAATGGGACAGACAGCTACTCCCATACCCGGTATTGTCGCGGTCGGGAAGGGCAAGCCGGATTACACTGGCGAGACATGGCGCGCGAAGCAGATTTATGGGTATGAGCGCGAGGTGGGCGAGGAGTACCTGTGGCTCACCACCCTGTTCAGCCTGGTTCCCGGACCCTCTGCGATAACGGCGCCCCCGATTGCGCCCGGAGCAACGGCCCAGGCCATAGATGCTTTCACGGGGCTCCCGCAGATTGCCATTCTGCCAGGGTGGGACTACCTCCTCAAGGAGTTCTGGGTCTCTTTCAACCAGCCTGTGCGCTACGACTTCTTCCAGGGAGGCACGTACAACGACGTTAGCTGCATCGGGTACAGCGAAGCCAACGCGAAGCCCACGAATGTGTTTCAGGTAGGGTGGACACGTAGTCTACTGGAGGACCTCACCGTCGCCAGCGTGCTCCGGATCGACATAACCAACCTCAGCCCGCTCAACGCCGCCGAGGGGAAGGTGTGGGTCATCGGATACAGGAAATTAGGGAGTTACATATGGGTGTGATGACGGTCAAGTGCAAGCACTGTGGGAACCTGAGCCTGAAAGAGGTGGAGCAGCGTGTCGTGACCTGCCCCAAGTGCGGGAAGGATACTGTGTACTTTGTCCAGCCCAGGGCTGGATAGGTAGGAGCTAACGATGATCAGCTTAGCAGTCTTTGACGAGGGGCGGGTTGCGGCTGCAGCGGGAGCAGGGACCAACACACTCCAATGCGGAGACGGTGTAACCCTGCGCGACTGGCCCGTAAACCTCCTGGCTGGAGCGCGATACATTGTGCTCTGTCACGGCCAGGTGCGGCTCATCACCACCAACACTGCCAACACCCTGACAGTCGGCACCAACTGGACCGTCGGAATCGCTCTGGGGGAGACGTATGCCATAATCCCTTTAGCTAGCGGCCCGGACCAGGGGACGGCCGGGCTCTCCTACTATGGGGTCGTCACCGCCGTCCCCTTCGCCGATGGGTTCACCATCCCCACCCTCGCCGGGTTGGGGGCCAGCAAGTTCGAGCCCGGTGCCACAGCCTACTCGGCCTACGTGTTGCGGGACGCCGGGGGCCTGGCTGCTGCGCCCCAAGGGGAGTCCCAGCCCATCGTCACCTACGATACAGCGACCGGGGACCTCCTGGCTGCTGCGTTCACGGCTGCCGTGGGTATCGGGGACGAGATACTGCTGCTGCACCCCTCCATAGCTGCCGCCATCACGTCGGGCGTGAGCATCGCCGCCATACTGGCGCTGGTGAGCGCCGAGTTGACACTGGACGAGGACAATGGTGTGGTCACAGCCACCGGCCTGGGCACCGAGGACAACGTGTACATCAATGCGGGCCCTGCGGGGGAGTTCGAGCCTCGCGTGGTGAAGATAGACCTGGACCTCATGGTGGGTGGCGATACTACGGTTATTAGATACTACGAGCGCCTGACGCCAGGCGTCGCGTGGTGGCTCATGGATTATGAAGCTTATAGCGGAATAGACGGCGGCCTGCTGGATGGCGTCAAGGCCATCTGCGTCGAGATGCAGCCCAATAGGTTTGGGGTGCGCGTCACGCTTGAGCAAACAGCGGGTGCCGTTAAGAACTACCAGTGGCAGA
>Ga0180732_1000189_pt1 | contig 59547 bp, 54 predicted proteins | sample KR11_01MetaG_FD_148674 | JGI IMG/M metagenome (GOLD analysis project Ga0180732, IMG submission 148674) | Groundwater microbial communities from the Olkiluoto Island deep subsurface site, Finland - KR11_0.1 MetaG | ecosystem: Environmental > Aquatic > Deep subsurface > Groundwater | place... | reverse complement strand
GAATAGCCTATGTTTTTAATATGTCCGCTTTGTGCGTCTCCAACCAAATTCCCCCCGCCGCGTATCTCAAGGTCATGGTAAGCAAGCACGGAACCGCTGCCCAAAAAGGAGTTTGATTCCAGAGCCAAAAGACGTTTTTTAGCATCGTCAGTTAAATTTTCTTTGTTCTCAACTATGAAGTACGCAAAACCCTCTGAGTGTCCGCGCCCGACACGACCTCGAAGCTGGTGCAAGTCTGCAATCCCGAATCTGTCCGCCCCATCTACGATGATGGTATTGACATTTGGCATATGTATCCCAGATTCTATAATAGAAGTCGCAATCATCATGTCATACTCGCCCGCTTCAAACTTTAAGAGTTCTGCCTCTGTTTGCACCGCCGAGATTTTAGAGTGAAGCATCACCACACGAAGTTCCGGCAAAATGGCTTTGATTTCTCCCAGTTTAATCGGCATATGGTCGATAGAGTTATGCACATAAAAAACCTGCCCGCCGCGGCGGATTTCCCGTAAAATAACCTCTTTGATGAGTTTTTCTTCATACTCTTTAACAAAGGTTCGTACCCCGCGTCTCTCGCTTGGAGGTGTGAGAAGCTGCGACATTGTCTTAATTGAGCTGAGCGCCTGATTGAGTGAACGCGGGATTGGCGTGGCGCTCATGGAGAGCATATGCACATTATGGTACAACTCTTTTATCTTCTCTTTTTGCTTGACCCCAAACTTGTGTTCTTCATCTATGATGACAACGCCGAGATTTTTAAAGTCAAGCTCAAAAAGTGCGTGCGTTCCTACAACTACATCAATAATCCCCTCTGCAAGAGCTTTAATGATGTTCTTTTTATCTTTAGCGCTTACAAATCTGTCCATTTTTGTGTAGCGTATTCCCAAATCTTTAAAGCGCTCATCTATGGAGCGAAAGTGTTGCGCTGAGAGAAGTGTCGTTGGGACTATCATAGCCGACTGAAAGCCTGATTTATAAGCTGCAAACATCGTGTTGAGTGCAACTTCAGTTTTTCCAAATCCGACATCTCCGCTGAGCAGTCTGTCCATAATGTTACCTGTGCTCATCTGTGCAATAATCTCATTAATCGCGTTTGTCTGGTCGTCCGTATACTCGAAACCTGAGAGCAGTTGAAATTCTTTAAGTTCTTTTGGATTCACACTGATTTTCGGTGCTTTGATGAGTTCACGTGCTGCGGCTGTGTTTACGATTTGTCCTGCAATTTCTAGGAGTCTTTTTCTTACCGTTGCCTTGAGTTTGCCAAAGCTTCCTTTGCCCAGGCGGTCTAAAACAGGGACGCTTCCCCCGCTTGCAATGTAACGGTCAATGTAGTCAATGTTTTCAACAGGCAAGAGAATCTTGTCATCACCAACATATTTGATGACGATAAAATCTTTTACGCCGCCAAGAATTTCCGCTTGTTCTATGGCTTCAAAAATACCGACACCATAATCTTCATGCACAACATAATCACCCGTTTTGAGGTCATCAAGCATAATAGAACTTTTTCTGCGACGGCGTTTTTTATCGGGTTTATTGAGAGATATTACAAGCTCGTCATTAGTTAAGATATTTAAAATGTAAGGAGCATAAACTCTTGTAATCTCTTTGTTGTCAAAGATACCGGCCTGCTTCATAGAAGCTTCATTTGCGGCAATGACCGTTATTTTTTTATTTTTATGGACATTTAAAAGCGTTGTAACATCGCTCACAACCAAATCTTTAAACGCATCAGAATCCGGTAAACGTTCCAATTCAAAAGCTTCTCTGCTTACCTGTGGATTATTGATGCCATAGGCATCTTTGAGAAGGTTTGTTAAATCTCTTGAGAGTTTTGTTTTTTTACCCTCCATAAAGTTGTAGGCTTTATCTTCTAAAAACCAAAAACCAAGCGAGGCAATATCTTTTGAAAGAGAGTTAAACGCAGCCCTTTGCACTTTTTCATTGAGCGCATTAAACGCAGCTTCATCCAAAGAAAAGAATGCACTCGTAATCTCGATAGAGTCGAGCTCTTCTTTTTCACTTCGCTGCGTTTCAAGTTCAAAATATTTTATCTGCTCCACTTCATTATCAAAAAGTGAAATACGCACAGGCAACCTCAATGAAGGTGCATAAATATCTATGATATCTCCGCGAAAAGAGATCTCACCCTCAACCTGAACCATATCTACAAAGTTGTACCCCCAAAAAAGCATCTGCTCTTTAAATGCTTTTAGGTCGAGCTTTTGAGCAAACTCTATAGTAGTAGATTGAAGCAGCTCATCTTTTGGAAAATGAAAAAGCAGGGTTTTGAGCGGCGAAATGACAAGCGGTTTCTTCTTAGCTTTGCTGTAAGAGCGAAGCGCAGAAAAAAGCTGATGTAACTCCTCTTTGTAAACGCGCAGGTCATCTCCAAGGGTAGGACGAAGGTCTGGAAAAAGAAGCACCTCTCTTTTAAAAAATTTTGCAACACTCTCTAACTCATGCGCTTCTTTTAAATCTTCACAAATCAGGAGTTCTAAATCTTTTTTTGCATCCGTTTTAAAGTACTCAAATAATGAACTTTGTGACATAATTTTCCTAATCTAACTTATTTTTATACATTTGTAAAAACGTTTGAGCAACACTGAATGAACCAAAGACAAGGTAATTATTCTCGTCATCTGTTTGTTCAAATCTTTTATATTCTATTGTAAGTGCATTAAGTGCAGCTTCTAAAATATGACTCTCTTCTATTCGGGTCTCATTCACTTCGAGTATTTCAACATGCTTTATAATCGGTTTGAGCGTTTTTAAAATTTCTTTATAATTTTTATCTTTATAGCTGTTGTAAACAAGAATATATTGCCCGCCTTTCAGGGCTTCTAAAATCGAAACTGCTGCAAGAGCGTTGTGCCCTACGTCGAGCAAAATATTTGGCGCAATGGAGCTGAGTCTTCCAAAAAGTCTTGCGTTTAGAAAGTTTGCTTCGCTGTACGAAAGCCCCAAGTATTTTAGAGCCGCAATGCTGAGCTTTAAATTCTCTTGTAAATACGGCGCCAATGCAAGCTCTTTAGAAATATTTGCTATTTTTTGCAAATCAGAGGCTTCGAGCAAATCATCCGCTTGAAATATTTTTACATTTTCAAGCTTTTTGGCAACTTCATACACGACTACATGTTTTTGTTTGGCTAAAATCGCTGCGTTTTGCACTGCGTTTAGCTTGGTTGTAGCAATGGCTTCCACGCTATTGCCCAAAAAGGCTTCATGGTCCAAATCTATAGGAGTGACTAAAGTGAGTGTTTTGGGAAATACTGCCGTTGCATCAAACTCTCCGCCGAGTCCAGCCTCTAAAACTACATATTCCAAATCGCCAAATATCCACATTGCAAGAAGTGTTGTGTATTCAAAATAACTCAAAGAGTCTGATTCTTCCTGCGTTAAAATAGTTTGTAAAACGCTATGTGCTTCGTTCAAAAGAGCATCGCTGACATCTGAGCCATTCAACCAGATTCTCTCGTTAAAACGCAGAATGTGCGGTGAAGTATAATGTCCTACGGTATGCCCCAAAGACAAAAGCGCAGACGCTAAAAAACGCCCTGTCGTACCCTTGCCGTTTGTTCCGATGAGATGAATAACTTTTGGAATTTTAAACGCAGTTTCCACTCGCGCATAAACTCTTGGCATACGCGTATAATCTATCACATCATAATACAGCGGTTTATTATTTAAGAAATTTTCTAACTCCATACTATTTGTAAGCGACTCTGTTTCTTCCGTCTTTTTTGGCTTTATAGAGATACTCATCGGCAGAGTTTATCAGAGCTTTTAAGGAGACATGTTTTTTGCGTTCACTTACACCACTGCTAACCGTTACCTCTATTCTTTTGCCCTTATACATAAAACGCGCTTTTTGTACATATTTTCTTACTTTCTCCGCAAAAACAACTCCGCCCTGGGTATCTGTTTCACTCAGTATGGCTATAAACTCTTCTCCGCCATATCTGCCGACAATATCAACACTTCTTGCTTCTTGCTTGAGAATAGCTGCAAATGCTGTTAAAACTGCATCTCCCGCCTCATGGCCATACATGTCATTGACCGATTTAAAGTGGTCTAAGTCAAACATTACAACACTATAGTTACGGCCATAACGTTCATACTCTGCATCTTTCATCGTAAAAAACTCATCAAGCGCGCGTTTATTATAAAGTTTTGTCAAGAAATCCTCTTTAGATTCTTGTCTGACAGATTCAAGTTCTTGCTCAAGCTTACTGATTTTATTTCCAAGTAACTCCACTTCCTGGGAGTGTTTTTTCAAATCAATACTTAAAAGCTGGGTGTTCTGTTCTAAGGCTACGGCAATTGTATAGAGTTTTTTATGTGCGCTGCTAAAATTAACTTCCGACTCTTCATTATAGCTCTCTAGCTCTTTTTTAATTTTTTTTATTTCTATATTTGAAGAGTCTGCGCTCTCTATAATATCTATGAGTCTGAGCGATAATTTATCTAAAACGCCATCAAGAGACTCTATCATCTCTTTGACACTTTTTTTATCAAGCGCGATACGAAGAGAAATTGCTGTTCGTATCTCATTTTCTATGCTTGCACTTTCCAAAAGCGATGGGTTAGTTCGTATTTTTTCACTAAGGTTTGCTATTTCATCATTAACACTTGAAGCTATGGAGGGAACAAGAGAAGAGACTAAAAGCATAGATATTTTTGTCAAATCAAAAACTTTATTATCGCCAGTGGCGACAGATATTTCACTGTTGATATTTGAAATAGTTTTTGCCAGATCTGTCGTATCTACGTCTGTAAATTGTTTTAATTTTTGTAAAAATGAGTCATCATACGTTGTAATAAAATTGACCCAAAGTTGTCGGTACTGATCTATCTGAACAGGCGATGTTGTACTGCTGAGCATATCAATACTTTTTCTAGCCAGTTCACTTGCTTCTCTGTTATGCAATACACTTACAACCTGAAGCACTCTTTTTATGAGGTTATTTTGAGATTCTAACATTGCAGAACAGGTTGTAGGATTCATGCGGTTAAGTTTAGAGATAAGAAAACGTGCAAATTCAGACATCGTTTTTACTCTGTATTGCGTTAACTCTTTTTGAAGCTCTTTGTTGAGCGTGGCTGAGAGCTTTGAAACCTGATGACAATCTTCAACCATCATTCCCGCTTTATTCGCTTCTATACAAAAGGCTTCTGCATAAAAATCAGGCGTTAAAAGTTTCCCTTCTAATTCAACACGTTTAAGAGATTTATTTATAATTGTCTGAATTGTCATGCTTACTCCATATTCTTAGTTCTCGTGCCCTCTGCAGAAACTTGAGCTAAAAAAGATTTGATTGCTTTTTGGGCACTATACTTTATGGCATCAAATCTCTGCTGATCAGCTAGAACAGCATTTGCCACTACGGTAAAATCGTAATGTCCCTTACTCATATATTTTTTCTTTTCACCCTTATTGTATCTATTTATTTTTAAAAGTGTTGTTGCTCTGTAACCGACAATAAAACCATTACTGTCGTACTGAATAGGTATGTATGTCGGTTCTTCAATACTCATTTCCAAGTGTGTCAACGAAAGGTTTCTTGAGGTGAGCGAGGAGTGAAACACTTGAATAATTGCACTGTCTACAGCATCTTTTATAATAACTGTGTTTTCAGGATCTTGAGAAGAGATGATGACACTCGTACTGATACTCTCTCCGACAACCGCTCGGGAGTATTTCGCACTAGGCTTATAGCCGCAAGAAGAAAACATCATGAGAACAACAAAAAGGAGTGCTACTCTGAGAACATTTTCACCTATTTTCATTTTTAACCCTTAACCACTATATTGACAAGTTTTTTCGGAACAACTATCTCTTTTACAATTGTTGTTCCTTCAAGCCATTTTGCCGTTGCTTCTTTTGCCAGCTTAATAATATTTTCATCGCTTTCGTCATTAGCCACTTCTATTTCAGCTCTGCGTTTACCATTGATGGAAACACCGAGCATAATACTCTCTTCAACAAAAACTTCTTCTAATACTTTTTGCGTTGTAAGATTTTTCAGTCCAAAATATTCTTCACTTATTTCACAGGCAACATGGGGAATAACAGGTTCCATAATTGAACCCAGAATCCAATAACCCTCAGTCCAGACATCAGCATTACTCTGAAGATTTAAAGCATTCATTGCTTCCATAACACCCGCAATCATTGTATTAAACGTATATCTCTGGGCAAAAACGTCATTGGCACGTGCCAGTGCTTCATAAACTTTTTTTCTTGCAAATTTTTCTTCTTTACTGAGTGAAGCATGGTTTATAAGAGGAATGCTCTTTGTTGCAACAATGTTTGAACTTCTGTCATAAAATCTTTTTATAAACTTATGTGCACCCTCAACGCCGCTATCATTCCACTCCAACTCTTGGGTTGGAGGCGCTGCAAAGAGGATAAAAAGTCTAGCAGTATCTGCACCGTATTTTTCTATGATGGCATCTGGGTCAACCGTGTTACCTTTAGATTTTGACATCTTTGCGCCATCTTTGAGTACCATACCCTGCGTTAGCAATTTATCAAACGGCTCGTCAAAGTTTATATAGCCCAAATCTCTAAAAACTTTTGTAAAAAATCTTGCATACAAAAGGTGTAAAATTGCGTGTTCAATCCCACCTATGTAGTGGTCTACGCCCATCCAGTACTCTATCTGCTCTTTTGAAAAAGCCTCTTTTTCCCAGTTGCTTGCATCTGCACAAAAACGTAAAAAGTACCATGATGACTCAACAAAAGTGTCCATTGTGTCTGTCTCACGAATGGCATCTTTACCGCATTTTGGACATTTACAATGTTTAAAATGCGGGTGTTTGTCAAGGGGATTCCCCTCTCCCGTTATCTCTATATCTTCAGGAAGAGCAATAGGCAAATTCTCTTTTTTCTCCATCACCAGACCACAATCATCACAATGCACAAAAGGAATCGGCGCACCCCAGTAACGTTGACGTGAAACTCCCCAGTCTTTGAGTTTGTAGTTTGTTGTTTTCTTGCCTATTTTTTTTGCTTCAAAATAGTTAATAATACTTGCCTGAGACTCTTTTGAGTTCATGCCGTCAAACTCGCCTGAGTTAAATAAAACGCCGACATCCGTAAACGCAGAGCTTACGTCAAGTTCGCCCTCAAGAGGTTTAATCACTGCGTTTATAGGTAAATCATACTTCTTAGCAAAATCAAAGTCTCGCTCATCATGAGCAGGAACGGCCATAACAGCTCCGCTTCCGTAATCCATCAGAACAAAGTTAGCAATCCAAACCGGTACTTTTTTCCCTGTAATCGGGTGAATTACATCAAGCCCTAAAGAAAGCCCTTTTTTCTCTTTTTGTCTGTCAATAGATGAAGTATTTTTCATCTTTTGAATTTCTGCTATAAGGTCCGCAGATAAAAGAGCATTCTCACACATATAAGTTACAATCTCATGCTCCGGTGCAAGTGCCGTATAGCTCACGCCGTAAATAGTGTCCGGACGGGTTGTAAATACATCAAAACGCTCGTAAGCTGCGTTTAATTTACTTTTACTTTCTTCATCAAAATAGAGGTCAAACTCTAAACCGTTAGATTTACCTATCCAGTTTTCCTGCATAGTAAGTACCTGTTTTGGCCAACCAGCTTCAAGCTTAGAGAGGTCTGCCAAGAGCTCGTCGGAGTACTGCGTAATTTTGAAGTAGTACTGATTCATATCTTTTTTTACAATCGGCGTATCACATCTCCAGCAGCAGCCATCAACAACCTGCTCATTCGCTAAAACTGTCTGGTCATGAGGGCACCAGTTCAACATCCCTTTTTTACGGTATAAAAGACCCTTTTCATACATGTCGATAATAAAGGCCTGCTCAAACTTTGTGTAAAGTTCATCACTTGTAGCCATTTCTCGCTCACGTGAAAAAGAGAATCCCAAAGCATAAAACTCATTTTTCATGTAATCAATATTGTCGTAAGTCCAGCCTTTTGGATGAGAACCGTTTTTAATAGCTGCGTTTTCGGCCGGCATACCAAAACTGTCAAAACCTATCGGGTGAAGAACATTTAAGCCTTGTTGACGGTAATATCTTGCGAAAGCATCACTGATAGAGTAGTTTCTCACATGACCCATATGTAATCTCCCGCTTGGGAAAGGGAACATACTTAAAATATATTTTTTCTCTTTACTAAAATCTTGACTCGGCTCAAAACTTCTATTTTCTTTCCAGTAGTTTTGCCATTTTTTTTCTAAAGTTTGTGCGCTGTATTCCAAAAAAATTCCTAATTTTTTAAATTCTGACTCCTTTGGAGTCAAGCTTCAGTAACCTTAGCGGTTGAAGCGTAGCTAAATGAGCTTTCTAAAGAAACATCGCTATGCGAACGATTCTCTTGTTTTGCTCATTTAGTGCTATAAATTATGGACCTAATATTCGTCGTGTGTTTTTGAGCTTTCTATGTAAACAAGTCCCATAGAAAAGATATTTGCTATAAGTGCGCCGACTGCCAGAGCCATCGCCCATTCTAAATTGCCGGCGATTTCAAGATAGATAAACGCAGGGATAAGGTGTAAGTCCGCTACTAAAGAGGAAGCCAAAAGCTCTGCTGAGAGAAGGTTTCTTACCCCGATTTTCAAAAATGTGGAAACTAGATTTAGGCTTGCCGCAACAAAAAGCCCAACTGCACTGTGTTCATATAAAAAACCCGCTATCGATGTTAAACTCATTAAAGAGAAAAACACATATATTACCTTGCCCCAATCCATCGTTCCATTCCTTCTTATTCAGCTGTAAATCCTTGGACAAAATGCCAAAAACACAACTAATTTGAGTAAATTAATTTGAGTGATTATACTCAAACATTCTTAAGGTGTGACTGAAAAAAATTTAGCAAAAACTGTAGAAACCCATCGCCAATCATAAAGTTTCTATTCGATTTTTACCTTTACTTTTTGCTTTGCTTAATGCGGCCTCAGCTCTGGCTATCATAAGATGTGCATCGTCATGTTCTTTGTAGGACGTAACTCCTGCACTTATAGTTTTCTTACCGACGCTTTTAAAGTCATATTGTTCAATTGCATGTCGAAGTTTCTCGGCAAGCTTTTTAGCTATTTGAGCATCCGTCTCTTGATAAACAATCACAAATTCTTCTCCGCCCAGACGAAGAACAGTATCTGAGAGACGAATCTGCTGTTTAATCAATTTTGCCATCTCGATGAGCACAAGATCGCCGACCTGATTTCCGTACGTTTTATTAATGTCACCGAAATTGTCTATATCTAAAGATAAAAGTGAAAAGTGATGTCCATAGCGTAGATTTCTGCTTATCTCTTTGTCTATAATTTCTTCCAGATGTTTCTTATCCTGAAATCCGGTTAAACTGTCTGTGGCTGAGAGAACAATAAGTTCTTCATAAGCTAAAAATGTATCTTTACTTAACTTTTCTAAAACATACGCTCCAAAAAAACCAAGAGAGAAGGAGAGAAAAAGCCAAAAAATATGCATAATAAAAATATCTTTTGGAAGAGGATATATAAAATAACTCATGCCAAGAGAAAATACAATCATGCCTATAACACTAATGGTTGCATGTAAAAGTCTTAGTCCAGACAATATAAATACCCAAACAATTATAAGATAGACTTCAGTTAAATATGTTTGAGGCACTTCAAGTCTGCCAACTATGAGCATATTGCCTGTTGCTGCGACTACCGGAGCCAACATCAACAGAGCAATCATAAAATTGTAATTGATTTTTTTTGCACTGAGATAACTTATGGTAAAAAGCGCTAAAGGAAGGAGACACAACTCTATAATCATCATATAACTCATCAACTCCTGCGGAGCGACGAGTCTGTTAAGCTGGTAATATAAAAGATATAAAACAGCGGTTAAGGCACTTACAGCAGTTATATGCCCCTGTTTTGCGTGTCTGTACCAATCATGGTAATGGTTTGAAATTTCTCTATCTTCAAAGTTAAAAAAATCGTTATTCCATAAAAAGAAATTTTTTAAATCAAACATAACATTTACACCTTGTTACCAAAATCATCTATTACTTAAAATTATAACATCATTTAGCAAAAGTTGTTTTTAGAATGATTTTACATAACCCCTGATTCAAACTGATCACGCATTCTTTGTTTATCAGCTTCACGTTTTGCTTTTTCTGAGAGTTTGATGTGATATTTTTTAACATCAAAACCAAACCAAAGTAAAATAGGTGACGCAACAAAAATAGATGAGTATGTTCCCACAACTATACCCACAAGCAGAGTAAACGCAAAAGAGTGAATAATCTCACCGCCGAACATGAAAAGCGTAAAGACCACAAAAAGTGTTGTCAATGATGTTAAAGTCGTTCTTGAGAGTGTTTTTGTCACAGACTCATTAATAGTATCTTCCAACTCCCCTGTTCTATTTTCAACTACTCCCTCACGAATACGGTCAAAAACGATGATTGTATCATTGAGTGAATACCCTAAAATTGTCAATAATGCCGCCAAAACATCGAGGTTTACATCAAGTCCGACCAAGGCAATAGCACCAAGAGCAATGGATATATCATGCACGAGCGCCACAATCGAAGCAACGGCAAAACGCCACTCAAAGCGAAACGCAACATAGATAAGTATCCCTAAAATTGCCAGAAGAAGAGACATCACACCTTTTTCTTTCAGCTCGCTTCCAACTTTCGGCCCTACAATGTCTACACGGCGAATCTCATACTCACCTGTTCCTTTGAGCGCCTCACGGGTAACATCGCCGATGTCTACCGTAACACTCGCAGAAGTACTTTTCATGCGAATGACCACTTCATCAGCAGAACCGAATTCAGTGATACTAGCACCATCAAAAAGAGCATCAGATTTTAACTTCTCTCTCATCACATCAATAGGAGCATCCGCTGTATATTTTACTTGAACAACTGTCCCTCCGGCAAAGTCAACACCGTAGTTTAGCCCTTTTGTTGCAAGAATAATGTAAGAACTTAAAACTAAAAGTACTGAAACTACAAGAGCAAATTTTGATTTGCCCATAAAGTTTAAGTTATTTGTATATTTAAACATTTCCATATTTATGCCTTAATCCCAAACCAAAAAAGGTTGTTTTTACTTTTTTGTATCTTGCTCTCCAGCATCTCATATATGCCGTGTGTTCCAAGAATAGCTGTGAGCATAGAAGCAAGAATTCCTATACTTATCGTAATAGCGAACCCTTTAATTGCTCCTGTTCCATAAGCATAAAGTACAATTGCTGCAATAAGAGTAGTAATATTTGCATCTAAAATAGCTCTCATTGCGTTTGAATATCCCTCTTCTATGGCTTTGTGCATTGATTTACCCTCATTGAGAAGTTCACGGATTCTCTCTGAGATAATAACATTCGCATCTACCGCCATACCTACAGTAAGCACTATACCCGCCATACCCGGGAGTGTCAACGTCGCTCCAAAGAGACTCATAACAGCTAATATTATAAACAAGTTTGCAATCAATGCAATATTTGCAATAACACCGGCTGCTCTGTAATGAACAACCATAAATATAATAACCAAAACAAAGCCGCCCACAAGAGCAATTAAGCTCGCCTGAATACTGTCAGCACCTAAACTTGGGCCGACTGAGCGTTTTTCCATCAGATAAATCGGAGCTAAAAGTGCGCCTGAACGAAGCGCAATAGCTAAATCCTGTGCTTCCATAACGGTATAGTCACCGGAAATTTGTCCACTTCCACCGCCAATACGTTCATTAATATTTGGAGCAGAGTAAACTTTCCCATCTAAAACAATCGCCAAGCGTTTTCCTACGCTTTTTCCTGTAAAGTCACCGAATATTTCAGCACCCTCTGCATTAAGTTTAAAATTAATGACAGGGCGGTTGTTTTGATCAAACCCTACAGAAGCATCTGTAAGCATTCCACCGTCTAAAATAGGAATCTCATGAACCAAATGTTTCACTTCAGGATTTTTTGCATCTTCTAAAATCACATCGCCATAAGCCGCGGCATCTGCATGGCTCATGTTGTAAACGCGAGCTACTTTGCCTTCATCTACTGCCATAAGTTCAAGTTTTGCAGCACGAGAAATAAGCTCACGCGCGCGTTGTTCCTCTTCTTGCGTTTTAATACCTGCAAGCTGTACAAGAATTTTTTCTTCACCCTGACGAGCAACTACAGGCTCAGCCAGACCAAACTGATCCAAACGGTTACGTATAGTCTCGATGGCTTGAGAGATTGCCTGCTGTTTTGTTTTTTCTATCTCTTGCGGAGTTAAACTCAAAGAGATTTCTTCTCCGTTTAAGACAATAGTTGCGCCCTCAACAGCAGCCAAAAATTCTTGTATTGTTTTTAAATCATCACTGTCTAAAAGTTTAAAAGAGACAGAGACTTCATCAAATGTCAAAGAATCAATAAGAATATCTTTTCGCTCGCTAAAGTGTTTAATACTCGCAGCCAATGATTTAATGCGGGACTTTGTAGCTTCTTCCGTTTTAACGCCAAGAAGCATATGAAGTCCGCCCTGTAAATCAAGACCTAAAGAAACTTTTTTCCCTTCTTGCGTCTGCAAAAGGGAAGGAATTGAAAATACAATGCCAAAGATTATTGCTAATGCAAAAATGGCTATTCTATAATTAAATTTCATCCTGAAACTTCTTAGCCACAGAATCTTTTGTAATTTTAGCTATCACATCATCATTCATTTTCACGCTTAAAAACTCTTCTTCAACCTTATTGATTACAACAATAAATCCGCCATTTGTAATCACTTTATCACCTTTTTTAAGTGCCGCTATCATTTCTGCTTTAGCTTTTGCCTCTTTTTGTTGTGGACGAATAATCACGAAATACATAATTGCGATTAAAAATACGAACGGTAATAATTGAGAAATAATTTCCATGTTGAAAATTCCTTTTTTGTTTAAATTGCGGCGATTATACAAAAACTATATTAACATAGGACTGAATATGTGTATAATTGCGCATGATAACATTCTTACAACAATCACGAAATGCAAAAAAATCTTTCTTATTTGAACTCTTTTTGGGTGTTCTGACCGCTGTACTTTTTAGTACTTTTCTCTATTTAGAACATTATGGAATAACTCTTAAAATCATTAATACTCTTTTTGGGCTCACTGCTTTGACCCTTTTTCTCTACATGCCAAAGCGTGCTGTTTTAATCGCCGGCTTTCTCATCGGCCTAGCATGGTTTTACTGGATTGGCTACAGTTTCAAATACCAAGGCGTAGGCTTTATGACACCTTTTATTACTCTTGGTTTTGCCCTTGTATATATGCTTTTTTTTGGCGTTTTAGCGCTTACACATAAAGTTTATCTCAGAGCTTTACTTCTTTTTGGGCTAAGTTTTGTTGAACCTTTTGATTTTAACTGGATGCAGATAGAACTTATTTTTGTCGATAGCTACATCGGCGTTTTCAAGTATCAACTCGCGCTTGTTTTGCTCGCGCTCACACTTCCAGACTACATTAAAGCACAGTGGAAATATACACCGCTTTTTCTCCTTATCGCTGCGTTTAATTTTTACACTCCCGTACAAAAAGATACACCCTTGAAGATAAAACTTGTTGCAACACATATGCTCCAAGAAGAAAAATGGCAGCGTGAAAACCTTTCTGGAACCATTACTATGGTCTACAAAGAGATTGAATACGCAAGAGATGAAGGTTATGACGTCGTAGTTTTGCCCGAGTCAGTTTTTCCTCTGTACATGAATAAAAATCCGCAAATAATGGACACTCTTTTACAGTATTCCTACGACATAAGCATTGTCACTGGTTCACTGCTTTATGAAGAAAATCAAAATTATAATGTGACCTATATGTTCCAAAACGGCGTTTATGAAGTCGCAAAAAAAATGGTGCTTGTACCTTTTGGTGAGTATATTCCTCTTCCAAATTTTGCAAAAAAAATCATTAATGATACTTTTTTTGCAGGAGCATCAGATTTTACAGGAGCCGACAAACCGACTGATTTTCTTATCAAAGGAGTCAAGTTCAGAAACGCAGTCTGCTACGAGGCAACATGCAGTGAACTTTACGAGGGAGAGGTTGATTTTATGGTTGCAATAAGCAATAATGCATGGTTTGCACCGTCTATTGAGCCGACACTCCAAAAACTGCTTATGCGCTATTATGCACGAAAAAACGGAGTCACAATCTACCACTCGGCAAACTCGAGCGGGACTGGGGTTGTAAAATAATTAAAGCTTTTGTTCTGTAGAATCTTCTTTAATAAACTGTAAAAAGAAAACTAAAAATATCCCAATGATAATACTTGTCACAAACGAAACAACTAAAATAAGTCCGCGTTTAGGTTTTATTTTATCTTTTATATATGCAGGGGCGGGTTTTGTTAATATATCACATTGATAATAGACCTTAGACTGCATAATCACTTTTTCTTCGAGTATCTTTGAAACCATTGCCGAAATACTTTGACGTAGCTCAAAACCTTCAGATTTACGCAGTTCTGCTTCAAAATATCCAAGCTTATTGTTAATAATTCTAAGATTATTATCTACTAAATATTTACTTGCATCTTTTAAAAACATCTCTATAAGCAGAGGAGGATAATTTCTGTCACTATCTGTAAACGTAACACTTATCAGTGCAGTTTTTTTATCACTGCTTATAGAAAAGTTTGCCGAAATATCCTTGACTGTTTTGTAAACATCATCTTCAAAGTCTCGTTCTTTTTTGCTGCCGTCTTTTGAATGAAAAAAATCATAAACACCTCTATAGCCTAAAGCAAACACATAATTTTTGTCAAAATCTTTATCTATTTTACGTTCTGCTATTTTATTATCAATAACAAACTTACGCATAAATTCGTAATTACCAAGTAATGAATTAAACGCAACATCAGGGGTCATTGTACCACCGCCGCCGATATCTACTCCAGCCATAGCAGCCAAACCGCCAAGACCGCCAAGGCCACTTGTTTTACTTTCGCTAGGTATAAGCACAGCCTCAGATTTGTATACATTGGGCAAATTCAAAACATAAATGAATGTTACCGAAACAACAATTGCAACAAGAGTAAAAATAATCTTCTTGCCAGATAAAACAGTTTTCCAGAGTTCTCGTAAATCTATCTCATCTTCTTCTAAATATTGTGCCTTATTTGCCTCAGAATTGTTCATTAAAACACACCTAAACTGTTCATTGCAGCTATAGTAAGTGCAAAGCTTGCAAGAATTTTTGCTACACTGTCGGTAACTTCAAGTTTGTCATACTCTTTAATATTCAAAGGTACGACGATAGTATCGCCTTTTTGAACGTTTACGCTGCCGCTGAGCCATCCTGAATTAACAGGTTCGCTTGTTCCATCCGCATGAATAATATAAACATTTGAGGTATCAGCAGATCTTGCATAACCGCTCGCCATCGCTATGTATTCATCAATGTCTTTTGTATCATCATATACAAAAGATGTTGGATTAAATACCTCTCCAAAAACGGTAACCGTATCTATTCGACTAGGAATCGTAAGAGTATCTTTATCTTTAAGCACTATATTAAATTGACTTTCTTCAAAAGTAGTTAAATTCTCATCAAGAGTAATGCTCACACGTCCAAGGGGCTGATATTTTTGTGCTTCAACGATTACTTCATTGAGTGAGCCGCTCGATTGTCCCATGGCAGCAGATTTTTTTGCATTTGCAGGCATTGCATTATATATTGCCAATTCTCTTTTGATTTTTGCCAGAGCATCGTTATATTGTTCAACTTGATTTTGTCTTATGCTCTCTCTTGTAAAAACTGCGCCTGGAAGAAAAGCATGTTCTGTAAAACCGCCTGCTCTTTTAATCACCTCACTCAGAGGTTCTGTTCCTTCTATGGTATACGTTCCTGGAAATCTCACTTCACCCTTAAGTACAACCTCTTTTTTCTCATTCCATTTTGGAATCTTGAAAACTGTCACTTCATCATATGGCTCTAACATAAACTCTTTAAAACTAGTCTCATTCGCATTTATACTCATAATAGTTTTTTGGCGGCTATGCGTTTCATCTATATAGTATCTGATGATTTCAAGTTTTTTTGTATAGGCTGTTTTGTTTAAACCACCGGAACTGACTATTAAGTCGTTAAGAGTCATCCCTTTTTCATAATAAAGTGTAGCAGGAGTTATAACTTCTCCTTTAATACTTACCGGCTCTAAGATATGTGTAGCATAATAATCATAAACTTCTAGCTCATCATAAGCGCTTAGTAAAATATTTCCATCATTTTTTAGAGAATAAAAAGTTGTTTTGGGCATAAAATCTTCAGTATTAAAAGTCGTTACTCTTACTTTATCATCTAAAATACCGTTAATTCCTGATGCATTAATTGCATCCTGGAGTGTAATCCCAGAGTAATACTGCAATTTCCCCTCTTTAATTAAACCTGAACCTTTTGTTATGACATAAGAGTTTGAGAAAATATCATTTTTACTAAAAATAAAGATTTGATCATTAGGGAATAGCTCTATTATCTCTTCATTATTCATCACTTTAGATAAATTAAACGATTGGGTTGCATAATTCAACTCTTTTGTATAACGCTTTATAACTCCGTATTCAAAATAAGTTTCAGGTAAAAAGAATTTTTTGAGGCCATCTTTGAGAGATTTCTTGAAAAAATCATTCAATGTTTTATCACCGTCTATTCTATAGCTCCCCGGACGAATCACATTTCCATAAACATTCACACTGCTTGCGGCTGTAAAATCCAGAGGATAGATATAAACCTTATCTCCATTTTTCATTTTAAAGTTTTTAGCATCTTTGAAACTTACTTCAAAAGTCTCAAAAGTAGCGTTATCGCTGTATCTGTCTATTTTAATATTTGAACTTGAAGCATTTGGTTCTAATCCGCCTGCATATTCTATGAGTTTATCTAAATTTTCTTTTTCACTGAGTTCAAATATTGCCGCATGACTTACATATCCATCAATACTTACCAATTTATCGGCCTTATTGATGATGACAACATCCCCGTGCTTCAATATGGTAGAACCGGAAACTTTTCCATCAAAGAGCAAGTCATAGAAATCTAATCTTGCTATAACTTTGGAATTTCTTTTAATGACGATATCTCTCACAGAAGCATTGTCACGTACACCTTTTGCCGCAATCAATAAATCCTTTGCGGTAGAGAATGAAGAGAGGTTGTAAAGTCCGGGATATTTTACTTCTCCTATAAGCGTGACCTGGATAGTAGAATAATTTTGCATACTTATATTAAAACTGCTCATTTTATAATGATCTTTTAAATGACTTTCCAAATACTCTTTGGCATCAATAAATTTCATTCCAGCTACTCGAAGCGGCCCAATAAATTCCAAATCTACAGCACCATCATTTTTCACATCAAGCAAATAGTCTATGTTTCTGTCACCATATACATGTACACTGATCGTATCACCCGCTGTTACAACATAATCCTCAGGTGTTGGCAGGGACGTCGAGTCGATTGTATTTTTGTTTGCATAAAAACTTGCCGAATAACGGGAGAGTTTGACTGAAGTAAAATCTTGCTGTTTTTGGACTAAAGCTTTTCTCAATTCATCACTACTTTGAAAAAGAAAAGGATTCACTAAATTAATGACTTCACCCTCTTTCTCTTGGGTGACAAGTTCATCAGATGTAGAATTTATGTCTATTTCATTAATAGCCTTTTCACTGCTTACTTCTATTGTGTCTTTTGTCGTGTTATTCTCACTAATCTTTTGCTTCACTTGCTCAGCCGTCAGTCCCTTTTCAGCCATCATAGCCCTCGCTTGAGGAGTTTCCAAAAGAGCCGGATTTTGGCTGACGGCTTCTCTTACTTCAGAAAGACTCGGCTCAGCCTGCAAAAGGAGCACGGAGACAATCATAAGCATAAATATTCGTAATAACATATACCATCCTAGAAATAAATTTTAATTATTCTACTGAAATGTTGATTACAGTTTCATTATATTTTGACTAATTCGTTATAATCACTTTAAATTTAAAGCCTGTTATATTTTAAAAGGAAAAGTCAAATGCTGCATAAATTTAAAGATACTTTGCCAAAGTTAGGCACAAATACCTGGGTTGCTCCTTCTGCGGATGTCATTGGCGATGTTATCTGCGGAGAGGATTGTTCTATCTGGTTTGGCTGTGTTGTTCGCGGAGATGTACACTTCATAAAAATAGGAAATCGTGTTAACATTCAAGACTTAAGTATGGTTCATGTAACCCACTACAAAAAAGCGGACAAGAGTGACGGAAATCCGACCATTATTGGCGATGATGTAACAATTGGACATAGAGTTATGCTGCATGGCTGTACTATAGAAAATGCTTGTCTCATCGGTATGAGTGCGACCATTCTAGATGGCGCAGTTATTGGCAAAGAAAGTATTGTCGGAGCTGGGGCACTTGTTACAAAAAATAAAGTATTTCCGCCGCGTTCGCTCATCATGGGAAGTCCGGCGAAAGTTGTAAGAGAATTAAATGAAGAAGAAGTCAAAGAACTTTACGCCTCTGCTTCAAGATATGTGAAATTTAAAAATGAGTATGAATAACGGTAAATAAGCTTTCGCTCATTTACTGTTTAAATTATGTTCTGTAGTCTGCGTTTACCTTGACATATTCATAACCTAAATCACAGCCGTACGCTTCAAACTTACCGTCCGCTATGCCTAAGTCACATGAAATGTCAAATTTAGCAAGTTTCATTACAGCTGCGGCTTTGTCTTCCATGGCTGCGTTAAAGAGAAGTTCACCTTTGTCATAAACGCAAAGGTCATTAAAGTGAATACTTAGGGTTTCTTCGTAAGCTTCAGCTCCGCTTGCGCCAACCGTTGAAGCAATTCTTCCCCAGTTTGGATCTTCCCCAAAAAGAGCAGTTTTTACAAGAAGTGAGTTAGAGAGTGCTTTGGCAACTACTTCTGCTTCTTTGTCATCTCTTGCCCCTGTTACTTTGTAAGTCACCAATTTTGTAGCGCCCTCGCCGTCTCTGACCATTTCAAGAGCTAAGAAGTGCATAATATTGTGTAGAGCTTCTTTAAATGCTTCTTTATCAAACGCAGCGCTTTTTTTATTGCTTAAAAGTAGAACAGTGTCATTTGTTGAAGTGTCACCGTCCACGCTTGCCGCGTTAAAAGTTGTCACTGTCACTGCGTCAAGTATTTCTTGCATTTGAGAAGCAGTTGCGTTTGCATCGGTAGTGATAAAACAGAGCATAGTCGCCATAGCAGGATTAATCATCCCCGCACCTTTTGCCATTGCCCCAATATGAAAATAGGTGCCATCTGCAAGCTCAACTTTAAACGCCATCTGCTTAGAAAAAGTGTCTGTCGTCATTATGGCTTTGGCTGCGTTTTGCGGTTCTCTTTTTGTAAAATCAAAAAGTTTTGCACCCGCAATAATTTTCTTTTTTGGAAGTCTTACACCGATAACACCGGTAGAGCTCATCAAAGGATTTGTAACATTCGGAATGGTTGCTAAAACTTCGTCTATGTCAGTAACGCCAGCTTTGCCCGTCATTGCGTTTGCGTTTTTAGAGTTTATGAGAATGAAGTTTGTTTGAAATTCACCTTTTGCACGGAAGTGTTTTATAGGTGCTGCGAACATTTTGTTTGTAGTAAAAACAGAAGCAACTTCACACAAAGCCTCACTGTAAATAAACGCCATATCTAGTGCTGCGTTTGCTTTTAACCCTGCACTGATACCATCTGCAAAAAAACCGTCACTTGCACATACGCCACCGTTTATTTGAACTAACTTATACAAATCTAAGCTCCTTAGGTTTTTCTCTTTTATTCATCAACTCTTTTGTCATATTCATACCCGTTTGTGTTCCAATCACCAGCAGTTTACACTCGCTCGTAATGAGGACATCACCCTTTGGCATGGTCATAAATTTGCCGTCTTTTTTTGTAATCCCGATGACAGAGCAGTTTGTAATCTCACGAATATGCGTTTCTTTGAGTTTTTTCAAAACTGCCCAACTGTATTTTGGGACATCTATCTCTTGCATATTAAGAGGATTGTCACTCTTGTACAAAAACTCTTCAAGCAGATTCTCCATATCCGGACGAGCTGCCATTGCGCTTACTCTTTGCGCTGTTAGTTTAGTAGGAGAAACAACAGTGTCTGAACCGAGTTTTTTGAGTTTTTCAACATCACTTAATTTTTCTGCCGCAGAAATAATATAATAAGGTCTTGGCAAAAAGTGCTCTTTTTCAAAAAGTCTTACAGAAGCGATAAGCGCAATATTGTCAGCAATAGAATCTGAAAGTGTAATAAGCCCTTTTGCAGAAGCCAAATGCGCTTTGAGCATAGAGAGCTCAGCATGCGGTTCTGCTTGTAAATACATAGGATATTTATGTTCAATAGCCCATTCATGAATCTCTTTTCTTGGGTCGATTACAACAAAAGGAATGTGATTTTTTCTTAACTGTTTTGTAACTTCGATAGTATAGTTATTGTGGTAACAAACAACAAAATGCTTTTTTAAACGCACAATTTTATATAACATTCTTCGCTCCTTGAGTATAGTAACAATATTGCCTCTGTTTAACTCTGCAACTAAAATACCAAGAGCACTTGTAAAAACAGCAAAACCCGCTATGATGAGCGTTATAGTGAAGATTCTACCGGCACTTGAAACCGGGGCCATTTCTCCAAATCCAACGGTGGTAAATGTAATACCAGTCTGATAGATAGCGTCCATAAGAGGAAAATCATCTATAATAACATAACCAAGTGTCCCAACCATCATGGTAAGTACGGTTAAATTTAAAGGTAAACGGAAAGCTTTTAAGTGTGGGTAAATTTCGGGCAGTAGTTTTTTGTCAGGTTTGGGAGCGCTCTCCCAGTGTAGGAATATGCGAATCCTTGTTAAAAGATTCATTTTTATTCCATACGACGCTTAAGAATCTTTCTTAAGTGTACGTAATTCTCTTGCAGAGATTTTGATTTTTTGAGTACTACCATCTTCTAGAGTGATACGTACTGTTCTTAAGTTTAGTAAAAAACGACGTTTTGTTCTGTTTTTTGCGTGAGAAACATTGTTCCCGCTCATAGGGCCTTTGCCGCTAATAGCACATTTTCTTGCCATTTTAGGTTCCTTGTTTAGGTTTTAAAGTTGCGAATTGTACCAAATCAAATCAAAACTGCAACTTAATCCAAAAAAAATATGCAACTATTTTGAAATTTATATTGCTCTTATCAATATAGAGGTAGAATTTATAAAATTTAACGACATAAGTGCATCATAGTGATAACAACTCAAATACTTAACTCATACATAGATAGAATCCCACCGGCTCCACAAGCACTTAGAGAGACTTTGCAGCTCCTTGATATTGGAGATTTAACAAAGGCAGCTAAAGTTGCTTCCGGAGATTTAGCACTTGCAAGCTATCTTAAAAATTTAATGAATAAGTCAATTTATGGTTTCAGAAATGAAGTAAGTGATATCTCACAAATTTTTGGAATTCTTGGTGTTTCAGGCTCTCAACAAGCAGTATATAACTATATGATTTCTCTTTTATCGCCAAAAAAATGGCAATTATTTAAACTAAACGCAACTGCATTTGGCAATCTTCAGGCAGAACTTTCTGTGAATTGGAAAAAAATCTTAACACATTTAAATATTAATGACAAAGATATTGAAAGTTCTATAACACTTCTTCCTGCAAGTATTATAGTTTCTGAAGCTCTTTTTAGTGAGAAAATAAACGATGTAAACTTACTTAGAAGTGCTAGCGCTATTGATTTGAATACTATTTTAAAAAGATTGTGCGGATTGGATTTGTTTGATATTTGTGAGAAAGTGTCGCAAAAATGGGAAATGAAAGAGAGTGTCGCAAAAATTGTTCAAGCATCTTCGGGCCTTAAAGCTCAGGGAGATGAAAGTATTGACCAGCTTGGCAAATGGATGCATCTTTTACTTTTTTACACTCTCAGCAAGCCTGTGTTTATAGAAGCGGGACTGAATGATTTTATAGATTTTCAGGTTGATTACGTTATGGATATTTATGATGATTTTAACAATGTTATTGGAGTTTCATGAGAGCAGTTGTTAAAGATGGCATAGGTATTTTTTCTCCACAGGGCTTTTTAGACGGGAACAACGGCAGCCTTTTTTTAAGTATAGAAGATATTGAGGCTACCAAAAAGCTAAACGCGGACATGCTTTTAGTATCCTTAAAAAAAGTAATCTTTTTCAATAAAAATGGACTCGACAGCTTTGTAAAAATACTTTTAAAAGTACGTGCAGCCAACCATGCTACGGTTGGTTTTTGCGATTTTGACCATAAAAAATTTCTATCTATTTGTAAGTTTTATGAAAATGATTTAAACTTTTCTCTCTTTAAGACGCAGGAAATTGCTTCTCTTTTTGCATCAAGTTTTAAAAATCAACAAAAAAATGTTCTTCTTTACAGCGAGGATAAATCTCAACGTGCCGCCATGGCTATAGAACTTCACGATAATGGGCATAACCCGATTGTTGCTCAAAGCGAAGAAGAATTCAATGAAAAATCCAAAGTAAAAACTGCTTATGACATAATTATTGACAATACTTACCTTGGGGTTATGGGACAAAAAGTTGCAACCAGAGTCACTGGGAACGCTATTATTTACACAGTTTCAGCTTTTTTAGATGCAGAAATAGGGAATACTTTTAATATTGCCTACCACAATAACTCCCTAAATGTCGGTTTCAGACTTTTCATATTTGACGCCTATAAAGTTGTTTCTATGAATGTTCATGCACTTAACTTTTTTTCCAAACTTGCAAGTTCAGGTGCTGAGTATAACGCTACAATCTGTTTTGTAGGTCTTACATTTGAAAAAACACCACTCGCGTTTAAGGAGACTCTTGAAGATGCTGGAATTGTCTTTTTTAATCATATGGATGATATTTTAAAAAACAAGGAGCTCTTGGAAGAGTTGGGTGCGAGCAGTGCCGCAACAGTAAAAAATAAAAGAGTTCTCAATAAAGCAATAGTGACAGAACTTCCTAACTTTATTGACGCGACAGTAGCAACTATAGAGATGATGACAAACTCAAGCGCAAGCAAAGAAACTGCACAGGTGAATAAACTTGAAATTTTACAAAAAGAAAATAAGATTGCAAGTTCCATAGGCTTTTACGGGGACATCGACGGCATGGTCATTTTAGTCTTTCCATTTGCCATAGCAAAAAAAGCTTGCACACTTCTCATAGGAGAAGAAACTGATGACAAAGAACAAATTTTAGACACTCTTGCAGAACTTGTAAACATAGTCGGCGGGAAAATTAAAACGCTCCTTGCTGATGAAAATATTTCCGTAAACATCACACTTCCAAGAACCTATTCAGAGATAGACAGCCTGCTTGAAGTATCACATGATAAAAAAGGTGTGCAGGTGGATTTGAAGTTTGATGATGATAGATTTTTATTTTTCCTGACAAGATAAAAATCTAAAGCCTTCTCTAACAACTTAGTTTGTATAATTCCACAAATATAAATTACAAGATATTGTTCTGCCTTGAATGAGGCAAGCTTTTACGAGAAATCATTTAGTGATTTCCTGCATTGGGCGTTAGCCCTTAAGTGGCCATAGCGGCCAGCGTAGTGAAAATGGGCTTAGCTCATTTTGCGTTTCTATCTAAAAAGGGAAAAAATGAAAGTTGCTCCAAGTGTTTTATCTGCAGACTTTGGCAATCTGCAAAGAGATGTAGAAGAAATTTGTGCTGCCGGCTGTGATTTAGTTCATGTAGATGTCATGGATGGCCACTTTGTGCCAAACTTAACAATTGGTCCTGTAGTTGTCTCTGCCATCGCAAAGGCTGCCGCAAAACCTCTTGACATTCATCTAATGGTTCAAAACAACACTTTTTTTGTTGAACTTTTTGCACCTTTAAAACCGGAATATATCTCTTTTCACATTGAAGAAGAGAAACATCCTCACAGGCTGATACAAAAAATTCGTTCTTATGGCATAAAACCGGCCATTGTTTTAAATCCGCATACACCGCCCGAGAGCATTGAATTTTTGCTAGCCGACTTAGATATGGTTTTACTTATGAGTGTAAATCCTGGATTTGGAGGACAGAGCTTTATAGATTCAGTCATTCCCAAAGCAAAAAGATTAAACGCAATGAGAAACAAAATTAACCCTCATTGTCTTATAGAAGTTGATGGCGGCGTGAGTGATAAAAATATACAAGAGCTTAAAGATGCCGGAGTTGACATTGTTGTTGCCGGATCTTATGTATTTGGTCATAAAGACAAAAAAGAAGCCATAAAAAGTTTGCAAATATAAATTTTCACTTTTGTGTGAAGCTAAAAAAGGTCGTGTGTTATGAGATGTAAAATTTGTGGAATAACCTCATTTGAAGATGCCATGATGGCAATAAACGCAGGTGCTGATGCTCTTGGGTTTGTCTTTTATGAAAAATCTCCCCGCTATATAACACCCTCACAAGCTAAACAAATCATAGATAAGCTCCCTCCTTTTGTTGAAAAAGTCGCTCTCTTTGTCAATGAAGATGCTGCGAGCATAAACGCAATATGCAAGCTTAGCGGTGCTACTTTAGCGCAAATTCATTTTGATGCAGAAGATGAACTCTATACACAACTAGATCTTCCATACATAAGAGTCATTCGCGCACAAAGCAAAGAAGATGTATATCTATATTCTAATGAATACAGACTTATTGATGCATATTGTGAAGCCTATGGCGGTGCTGGAAAGCGCGTTAATATTGAGTGGTTTGATGGAGTAGACTGTTCTAAAATTATCTTAGCCGGCGGACTTACTCCCCAAAATGTCACATCACTAAAAAAATATGCTTTTTACGCAGTTGATGTCAGTAGTGGCGTAGAAATATCTCATGGTCTTAAAGATGAAAAAAAAGTGCAAGAATTCATAAAAAATGCTCGTTAATAACTTTATCTTGGATGCGAAGAGTATCTCCAAACTTGCCTCTCGAGGGCTCTGCTTTGAGTCAATTAAAAAACAGGTCAATGAAAATGTAGATTCTTCTCTGGAGTTATGGAGAGCACAAGGTCTCAATATTATTAAACACAAGGGGTATTTCTATTTTGATACAAAATTTATTCCTGTTGAAGAGGCTGAATTTTGCATCGTAGACATAGAAACAAACGGCTCAAAACTCGATAAACACCAAATCATCGAGATTGCAGCCATTAAAGTGAAAAATGGAAAAATCATTGGTACCTTTGAGTCACTCGTTCAGTGTGACAGGATTAACGAACACATATCAAACATTACAGGTATCACGGTGGAAGACACTCTTAATGCTCCGCCGCTCAAAGATGTTCTCTATGGCTTTAAAACCTTTTTGTCAAATGCAGTTTTTGTTGCCCATGATGTAAAATTTGATTATATGTTTATTTCAGGTTCACTCACAAAGGTTGGACTTGAACCTCTTTTGAACAGAAGCGTGTGCTCACTTGGTCTCGCTGAACGCAGTATTGTCTCTTACAGATATGCTCTCTCGTATTTAAATGATTATCTGCATCTCAACGAAAATGCAACCCATCACAGGGCAATGAGCGATGTTTTGACAACCTACGGACTATTTAAATTGTCTTTGGAAAAAGCACAAGAAGATGTAAATAATGTGGAAGATTTGATTAAGTTTTCTAAAGAAGCTCCAAGGCTCAAAAGACCGAAATTCGACCCTCTGCTTGGTCTTGAAACAGAAGAAGAAGCAGTAGGAGAAAAAACAGAGTAAATTTTACTCTGAAAAAGCACCTGGTTTTACCAGTTTAGTATAACGAGCTTCCATTCTTTCTTCAGCTGGAAGTGCTTGAAGCTTTTTAAGCTCGGTTAAGAAATACTCTTTAAGTACCGCTGCAGCACCCTCTTTATCTCTATGTGCACCGATTAAAGGCTCGTCAATTACATCATCAATCAAATCTAAATCTTTTAAATCTGAGCTTGTAATTTTCATTGCGTTTGTCGCAGCTTCAACTTTTGATGGATCATTCCAAAGAATTGCCGAACAACCTTCGGGGGAAATAACGCTAAAAACAGAATAGCGCATCATTGCAAATTTATCTGCAACGCCAATAGCCAAAGCGCCGCCGCTTCCGCCTTCTCCAATTACAATAGAAATTGTTGGCGTATTAAGTTCAGCAAGTTCAAGAAGATTTCTTGCAATCGCTTCACTTTGGTTTCTCTCTTCGGCACCAAGTCCCGGATATGCACCCGGAGTGTCCACAAGCATAAGTACAGGCACATTAAACTTTTCGGCGAGTTTTGCTGCACGAAGAGCTTTTCTATAACCTTCCGGATGTGGCATACCGAAGTTGCGTTTTAACTTATTTTTCGTTCCACGACCTTTTTGCTCACCAATAACCATGACTTTTTGGTCATCGATATATCCAAGGTAACAAAGGATTGCCGCATCATCGCGAAAGTGTCTGTCACCATGAATCTCATACATATTTGTCATGATAAGATTAATATAATCGAGCGCGTACGGTCTGTCAATATGACGTGCAAGCTGAAGTTTTTGGAAGTCCGAGAGATTTTTATATATCTTTGCGACTTCTTTATCGAGTGTTTTTGTGAGAGAATCTACCGCACCCTGATCATGGCGAACCTGAGCAGAGATAAGATCTTCCTGAATAAATTTAATTTTTTGTTCAAAATCTAAATATGTAGCCACATGGAATCCTTAACTAATTAGATTTTTTTAAAAATTAAAACGCCGTTCGTTCCGCCAAAACCAAATGAGTTACTCATAACTACATTTAAATCTGCTTTACGTGCTTTATTTGGAACGATATCTAAATCACAATTTTCATCTGGAGTTGTGTAGTTGATTGTCGGGGGGATAAGTCCATCTCTCATCGCCATTAAACATACAACAGCTTCGATACCGCCTGCAGCACCAAGACAGTGACCGATTTGGCCTTTAATAGAACTCATCGGAGGACAGTTTTCTTTTCCGCCAAGTAAATCTTTTACCGCCGCTGTTTCGTTTTTATCGTTAATAGGTGTACTTGTTCCGTGTGCATTTACATAATCAAGCTTTGGCTCACCCGCCATTTTGTATGCAGCTTTCATCGCACGAGCAGGGCCATCAAGGCTTGGTGTAGTAATGTGATTTGCATCACCGCTTTCTCCAAAACCTATAATCTCACCATAGATGTTTGCTCCACGAGCAACAGCATCTTCATACACTTCTAAAACAAGTGCTGCGGCACCTTCTCCCATAACAAAACCGTCACGGTCTGCATCAAATGGACGAGAAGCTGTTTTTGGATCTTCATTTCTTGTAGAAAGTGCTTTCATTGCAGCAAAACCGCCAACACCGGCACCAGTTACTGCAGATTCTGCAGAAACAACCAGCATTTTGTCAGCACCGCCACACATAATTGTTTTCATAGCTTCACTTATTGCATGTGTTCCGGCTGCACAAGCAGTTACGCTTGAGAGATTTGGACCTTTTGTTCCATGTGCTATAGATACAAATCCGCCAAGCATGTTTACAAGTGCTGATGGAATGAAGAATGGCGAAATTCTACGAGGACCTTTTGTCTCTATAATAATAGAACTTTTCTCAATTGCCGGAAGTCCGCCAATACCCGAACCTGAACTGATACCGAATCTTTCCATATCTGTACTTTCTGGTACATTTGCATCTGCCATAGCTTCTTGTGCTGCTTTTAGTCCAAGATGAATAAATCTGTCCGCTTTTTTAACTTCTTTAGCATCCATAACAGTCGCCGGATCAAAATCTCTAACTTCACCGGCAATTCTTACTGCGTATTCAGTAGGATCAAAAAGAGTTATAGTGTCGATACCGCATTCACCCTCACATATAGCTTTAAAAGAACTCTCTTTATCATTACCAACTGAGTTAATCATACCAATACCAGTTACTACTACTCTTCTCATATATAAACTCCAAAAATATAAAATACTTTTAATAACTAATCTAAATTAACTACTAAAAAAATTCTACTGCAGAGGAAAACTCTACAGTAAGACGATGGCTAAACTTGTAACTATTTGCTTTCGATGTAAGCAACTACATCAGCAACAGTTTGAATTTTTTCTGCTTCATCATCTGGGATTTCAATATCAAATTTCTCTTCAAGAGCCATAACTAGTTCAACAACGTCAAGACTGTCAGCGCCTAAATCTTCAACGAACTTTGAATCCTCTTTTACCTCATCAGCGCTCACGCTTAATTGCTCAACTACTACTTCTTTAATATCATCTATAAGTGCCATTATAGCTCCTGTTTTTTTAATTTAATCGGGTAATTATAACAAATTTACCTTAATTATGCCATATTCATCCCGCCATTTACTTTGAGCGTTTCCCCTGTAATGTAGCTTGCATGGTCCGATAGCAAAAACGCTGTAGCTTCTGCCACCTCACTTGGATTTCCAAAACGGGCCATTGGAATCTTTGAAGTAAAACTTCCTTTGACTTCATCACTGAGGACATCTGTCATCTCTGTTGCTATAAAACCGGGAGTTACAGTGTTGTAACGAATGCCGCTTGTAGCTGCTTCTATTGCAAAACTTTTTGTCATGGCAATAACTCCGCCCTTGCTTGCTGCATAATTTGTCTGACCTGCGTTTCCTGTTTCACCCACAATAGAAGCGATGTTCACAACAGCACCGAATTTTTTCTTTCGCATTGTTTTCATAGACTCTCTACAGCCAATAAAACAAGAAGTAAGATTCGCGTTTATGACAGACATAAAGTCTTCAGTTTTCATGCGAAGAGCAAGTTTGTCATTTGTTATACCTGCATTATTTACAAGATAAGAAAACTCTCCGTCACAATCAACTATTGTCTTAATAGCATCAATAAACGCAGCCTCATCGCTTACATCAAAACCTATGACTGCCGCGTTTCCGCCTGCCGCTTCTATGGCTTCTTTTACAGCATCTGCCTCTGCAGCCCCGCTTCTATAGTTAATCCAAACTTTAAGACCGAATCCGGCCAAAGTCTTTGCTATTTCAGCACCAATTCCACGACTTGAACCTGTAACTAAAACATTTTTTCCAGTAAATTTCATCTAACTTCCTCTGCGTTTATATGTCAATATTTCAATAAAGAACAATAGCAAAAATTTGCTTTGTACAAAATTTATACATTATTGTAATCATTCTGAAACAAAATTCATTGTAGAATCCGATTATGAAAAAAATATTATTTATTCTTATATCTTTATTTTTTATTGCTTCATTATATGCCAAAACGCCGGAAAAAACGCAGTTACTTCCTCCGAGTGATTCTTTAGCGTTACTTGAAACTATCAAAAAAAATGCGATAGTATTTGGCGACGGCGATAAAGAAGTTCACACCTTTATTGACCCCCTTTGCTCTATGTCACAACTTTACTTGAAGTTCCTTTTTGACAAAGGTGATGTCATGTTTAAAAAATACAAAATTTATCTTTACCTTTATGAACTAGATGGGAAACATTCCGAGCAAACCATAAACACGATACTCTCTTCGGAATACAAAAATACAATATTAAGGTCTGTAATGCTAAACAAAGAAGATATTATCTTAGAAGATATCAATGATGAAGCTGCGGAGAGTGCCCACAAAATAGCAGAAGTTGCTCAAAAAATAGGTGTCTTCAAACGCCCATATATTATGATAAACGGAAAAGTAAAATGAGATATAACAAATTACCCTATTACAGCTATATTATCTTTCTATATAAGTATAAAGTTCCTTTACTGCTCCTAATATTTACAGCTCTCGCCTTACTTGGCAGCAGCATTAAAGACGGTTTTACGCATAGTGATGAAGAACTGTGGATTAAAGGAAGCAGTGAATACAACAAACTTCTAAAAGAGGATTATGCTTCTTCTTACATCAAAAAAGTAACTATAGATTTGTCTAGGGAAGATTTCAGTGTTGATACTGTCTCAAAACTCAAAGAACTACAGGCACATTTGCAAAGTCAGGAAAATGTTCTTGAAGTCAACTCTATATTTTCACAGAAAAAGATTTTCAATCAGGAAGTCTCAGATGAACAGCAGTTCATGGAGATTAAGCCTCTAGAAAGTTATAAGTCTGATGAAATTTATGCTTACATTTTAAAACATAAAGACGCCTACCGTTCTTTTATAGACAGTGATTTTAAGTCTGTTACCTATTATGTTAAAAGTTCTAAAAACATTCCAATACATATGACGGATTGCTCTTTCCCTTACGTTTCTCAAGGTCTTGAGACAAAAGAGGCCTTTTTAAATACTATTTTGTTTTCAATTTTATTTATGACAATTTTCATTTCATTTTCTATAGCCTTCAAATCTATTCTTCCATCCATACTCGGTGCCATATTTGTCGCTGCCACTTCTATCAGTACCGTGGCGATATTTCAAATCTTTTCAGCCGTCCAAGACATACATATGTCCATTATTCTTGTCGCTATAACCATCTCCGTCATGGACTTTGTATATGTTTACTACAAATGGCATATTCTGCAAAGTAAGCTCTCTGCAAAACATGCACTTTATCGCGTTTTGGTTAAAACCATTATCCCTATCTTTTGGACATCTGTTGTCTCTGTCATAGCTTTAGGTTCGCTTCTGTTTGTAAACTCCCACATTCTTTACACAATCGGACTCAATGTAATGCTCTCAGCGATTAGCGGATTAATCCTCAGCACAACTTTACTTCCTGTGATGCTTTCGTTTTTCTCACAGAAAAATCCAAAAATAATCACCAAAAACTCATCTAAATTTTTTGCTTCCAAAGAAGCAGCATCTTCTCCTTTGGCGCTGAAAGCTTTTTTACTTGTGACTTTGTTAGTCTTTTTATATGCAATGGCGTCATATTATTCCAATCCTATTGCTATTAAGTCCGACAATAAAAACAATCAGATACTCATAGCTTTAGAGACGAAAGGCTTTACAATTGAGAACCTCAGCAAACTCAAAAGCCTCGAACAGGAACTCTCACAGCAATTTGCAAGCATCCATTCGTTCCAATCTGCCTACAATGTGATAGAAGAGATACATAAGGTTGAACAGCCGGATGCAGCTTTAGATTTACCGCATATAGATTTGGACTCATATATTTTTAGCTTTGATTTGTATGACCTGACCCAAGGTCTTATCATAGATGACAGATTGACCTTAAGCATTTATATTGACAAAAATGAAGACCAAACAAACATTCTTGACTTTGTTAGAAAAGAAGGTTTCCTTATTCAGGATGTCAACAGTTTGGTATCTTTGGCGAAGGTTGACAGTATCAGTATTTTATTTAATGTAGTGATTTTCGTGTTACTTCTCATTATGGCCGTTATTTACAAAATAACGAAAAATAAAGAATTTACGATTATCTCTTTAGTTGTGAACATTATCCCGCTTATATGGTTTTTTGGAGCCATAATGTTTTTTCACATACCTCTTTCAACTGAAATATTTGTAGCCATGATTATTACCGTAGCACTGAGTTCTGACGCCACTCTGCACTTTATATATTTTTACCATAATGCACGTCACAAACCAAGAAACGCTGTCCTCTCACTTGAGAGGTCTTTTGTATATGTCGGGACACCGGTGGGCATGGGTAACCTCATCCTGCTCTTGACCTTTGCAATGCTCGCATTGATTCCTAACGAAATTATTGCCAACATAGGTTTTTATTCTACTCTATTGATATTTTTATCGCTTCTTGTGGATTTGTTTATTTTGCCTGTACTCTTTTTAAAGCATATAAAAAACAACACGAACGTACAAGACTATTTCCATGGCTAAAAAAGTCGCTATCTTCGGTGCCACGGGATATGTAGGCCTCATACTTGTCAACAGACTTATCAATCTCAATTGGGATATGAAACTCTTCGCTAGAAATACAAGAAGACTGCTCTATCTAGAGGAACACTCTAATATTGAAACTTGTAATACAGAGCTGAGCTATGAGAACATCTCTAAGCTCGCTTATGACTTGCAGGGTTGTGAGTGCATTTATTATCTCATCCACTCTATGTCAGATGCCGCATCAAGCTTTGAAACACTTGATTGTAATTTAGCGGAGATTGTGGCTTTAAGCGCAAAGATTGCAGGCGTAAAACAGATTATTTATTTAGGCGGGCTAGGTTACGAGGCGTCGGGGCATCCTCTTTCTGTACATCTTAGCAGCAGACATGAAATTGCCTCTATTCTTGCGAGCAGCTCTGCCGCACTTACTGAGATACGTGCCGGAATCATTATAGGAGCAGGTTCTGCAAGTTTTGAAATAATAAAATCACTTGGAGCGAGACTGCCATTTATACCAAAACTCTCTTATGTCAACGGTTTTTGCCAGCCCATTGACATTGACAGTGTTATAGCATATCTCATTGCTGTCCATCTCAATGAACATTATTTTAATAAAATTATAGAAATTGGAAGCAGTAAAATCTTAAGCTATCCGCAAATGGTTCAACTCTACGCCAAAACAATTCTGCAGCGGGACTTAAAAATCGTCAATATTCCTCTACTTGAAAAAATCATCTCCAAAAAAAACTTGGCACATATCATTGCCTTTTTATCTGCTATTCCCTATACATTGGCAAAACCGCTGATTGAGGGAGTAAATTCAAAAGCTATTATCAATCCGCTTATTTCGGATAAAAGAGCTTTTCTAGAGCTTCCGACCTTATCGTATGAGGAAGCAGTCAAAAAAGCATCCATGTATGAAACGCAGGGACTTGTTGAAAGTTTTTGGTCTATTCCATGGCAAGAACAAGTTCTTAGTCCAGACAAAGAGAAATTTTTATACATCGATTCAAAGATACCCAATAAAGATTTGCTTCAAGAGAGAAGGGTTAAACTCATAAACGCAACTGATGCCGATAAAATCTTTAAAGAGTGTCTTAAAATTGGTGGAAAACATGGGTATTGGAGTCCTAAATGGATGTGGGCAATACGTGCATTTTTAGATAAGCTCATTGGGGGGACAGGACTCGAGAGCGGTAGACAAACGAAAGAAAAGAAAATACGTGTCGGAGAGAGAATAGATTTTTGGATTGTTTCAGATTATTTGGACACCCCGGAATTCAAAGTTTTTACGCTCAAAGCCAGACTCAAAAGTCCCGGCAGTTCTTGGTTACAGTTTGCACTTCAAAAATCAAATGAGAACGAATGGAAATTTCATCTCAGAGCCTATTTCAGACCAAAAGGTATCAAAGGCTATCTCTACTGGTATAGTTTATGGATAGTTCACAAATACATCTTCAGCGCCATGATTAATAACATCATAAAAGAGGCGCTGAAATCCGGTTGATTTTATATAAGCGGATGATCCATCTCTTTTGGAATTTCAAGCTCCATCAGTTTCAAGATAGTTGGGGCAATGTTATTGAGTCCGCCTGACTCTACTTTTGAAACGCCATCAGCCATAACAAAACACCAAACTTTTCCAACCGTGTGATTTGTTAAAATATCATCATTCTCATCTCGCATCTCTTCACAGTTTCCGTGGTCTGAAGTAATGACAACAGCATAATCTTTTTCTTTTGCTTTTTCAAGGATTAATCCAAGTTGAGTATCAACCGCAGTTACAGCCTCTTTTGCAGCTTCAAAATTACCGGTATGCCCCACCATGTCACCATTTGCAAAGTTTACAACTACAAAATCATAATCATCATCCATTGCGTTTAAAACAGCCTTTCCAACTTCTGGTGCGCTCATCTCAGGTTTCTCATCGTAAGTTTTTACATTCGGTGATGGAATGAGCACCCGCGTTTCATTCGCGTACGGTTCGTCTATACCGCCGTTTAGAAAAAAGGTAACATGGGCATATTTTTCAGTTTCAGCCGTATGGAGCTGTCTTAACCCCTGTTTCGAAATCACCTCAGCAAGGGTATTTTTTGGAGAATCTTTTTTAAATAAGACAGGGTATGTAAAACTTTTGTCGTACTCTGTTATAGTCGCTATATGCAGATTTAGCTGTCTCTGGGCAAAGCCGTTAAAATTTTTATCACCCAAAGCCGTAACAAGTTCTCTCATTCTGTCACTTCTAAAGTTTATGGTCAAAACGCTGTCGCCGTCTTGCATTCCATCATAGCCCTCAAACGCAGCAGGCTCTACAAATTCATCTGTTTCACCGAGTGAATAAGAGTGCCCTATATAACTTTCAGGGTCAAAATCTGTTTTTGGAGTTGCATTCACCATTGCATTGTATCCGCGTTCTACTCTCTCCCAGCGATTATCTCTGTCCATAGAGTAAAAACGCCCTGAAATAGAAGCAATTTTAATTTGCTCACTCAAAGACGGCTTGATTTGTTTAAGATATTTTTGGGCAGAAGTCGGAGAAACATCTCTTCCGTCTGTAATAAGATGTAAAAATACTTCCTGTCCATTTTTTGCAGCTATCTCCGCCAAGCCTATAAAATGCTCTATGTGTGAGTGAACACCGCCATCACTCATAAGTCCTATAAGGTGAAGTCGCTTCGAAGCATGCATAAGCTTTTGTAACTCCGGGTTTGCTTCTAAAGTATGCTCAGACAAAGCTAAAGAAATTTTGACTAAATCCTGATACAAAATTCTCCCGCTTCCTATACTCATGTGTCCAACTTCAGAGTTTCCCATCTGCCCTTCAGGGAGACCGACGCTCAGTCCGAAAGTATCTATAAAAGAGTGTGGAACTTCTTGAAAAAGTCTGTCATAAGCCGGTTTTTTGGCATTGTAAAATGCATTATGTTGCGTTTTTGCGCAGTAACCTATACCGTCTGTTATTATCAAAATAGCTTTTTTACTCATTTTATTCCTTCAGAGCGAAATTTTATATGATTATACTATAATGTCACTTTTATTTTAAACACATGGATACGCTTTGCTATACTGGTTACATGAAATACTGCATATAAATCTCCTTGGCTATATAACCATTCGCGCGGGAATCGCTTTCTTTTTAGCACTTCTTTTTACTCTTTTTCTTATGCCTTTTTTCATTAGATGGGCTCAAAGAACATCTTCTCACCAACCCATAAACAACTGGGCTCCAGACAGACATCAGGCCAAGGCAAAGACACCGACTATGGGCGGGATTGTTTTCATTGGAGCCACGATCATTGCTTCTCTGCTGACTATTAAATTTTCAAACTATTTTGCTCTAGGAGCCATTGGAACACTTGTTCTTTTTGCACTTATAGGCTTTCAGGATGACTACGCAAAAATTCGTAAAAACGAAAATCTTGCAGGTCTCAAGGCAAGAAGCAAGCTTGCGTTGCAAATTGGCTCAGCACTTCTTATCGCCTTCTTTTTATACTCTTTTGTGGATTTCAGCACAGAGTTGTATGTTCCGTTTGTGAAAACTTCCGTTGTCAACATGGGGTATTATGCCTTGGGATTATGGGTGTTAGTCATGGTCTCTACATCAAACGCAGTCAATCTCACAGATGGGCTCGATGGGCTTGCTACGGTTCCTTCTATTGCTGCACTCTCTTCTTTTACCGTCATCATTTACATTACAGGAAACGCAACCTTAAGCTCTTACCTGCTTATGCCAAATTTTGACATAGGCGAAGTTGCCATTGTTGCCGCAGCACTTATTGGCGCTTTAAGCGGCTTCTTATGGTACAACTGCCATCCGGCTGAAGTTTTCATGGGTGACAGCGGTTCTTTGACTATCGGTGCATTTTTGGGCTATCTTGCCATCATCACAAAAAGCGAAATTTTACTGCTTCTTATTGGCTCTATCTTCGTTATTGAAACCCTCTCGGTGATTTTACAAGTGGGAAGTTATAAACTCCGTAAAAAAAGAGTTTTCCTTATGGCTCCGATTCACCATCATTTTGAGATGAAAAACTGGGCTGAAAACAAGATTATTGTAAGATTTTGGATTATCGCCATCATTTCCAATCTTATTGCACTCATTACACTTAAGATACGTTAATGAAAAGAGTATCTCTTTTTGGCTACGGAGGGACTACTAAGGCCCTCGCTAAACATATGCAAAACGCAACCTTTTATGATGACAAATGCCTGAAGCCTTTTCGTGATGAAGAGGGTTATATGGTAAAACCTGCAAGTGATTTTGACTCAAACTTCTCTGATTTGGAAATCCCATCTCCTGGAATTCCTCCATTTAATACACTCATCAAAGAAGCAAAAAACCTCATAAGCGAATACGATTTTTTTACAGATACAAAACCGCTCAAAATCTGGATAAGCGGCACTAACGGCAAAACTACAACCACACAGATGATGCAGCATCTGCTCAAAGACAAAGGGAGCCAAGAAGGCGGGAATATCGGCACGCCGCTTGGAAAACTCGACACAAACGCAAGTATCTGGGTTCTTGAGACAAGTTCGTTTACTATGCACTACACAAACATTGCAAAACCAAATATCTATGTTCTGCTTCCTCTGAGTCCTGACCATTTGAGCTGGCATGGGGATATGGACGAATATATCAAAGCAAAACTCAAACCTCTGAGCATGATGCAAGAGGGAGAAGTTGCCATAATTCCACAAGCTTATGAACACATACAGACCAAGGCTCATCTCATAACTTACAAAGACGAAGCAGAGCTCGCCGAACACTTTGGCATTGATATGCAAAAAGTTAAGTTTCAAGGTGCGTTTTTAGCCGACTCTCTTTTGGCTATGGCTGTAGACAAAGTCCTTTTTGACAGAATCGATTATGAAAAAATCAATGCCTTTGTTCTCGACCCACATAGACAAGAAGAGCTCAACGATATTCATGGAAGACTTTGGGTAAACGACACAAAAGCAACAAATCTTGACGCAAGCATCGCAGCTCTTAAACGCTACCGAGCTTCACATATTCACCTTATTTTAGGCGGTGATGACAAGGGTGTAGATTTGTCCGAGCTTTTTGTCTTTTTAAAAGATATGGACATACAAATATATAACATCGGTTCCAATAAAGAGAAACTCTCCAATCTCGCACAAGAGTACGGAGTTGCGTTTACACTTTGTAAAAACCTGGCAAACGCTATCGAAGAGATAAGTAAAAATCTAAAAATTGGTGAAATTGCCCTGCTTTCTCCCGCTGCAGCAAGTCTTGATGAATTTACCTCATACGCTCAAAGAGGCGACCAGTTTAAAGAGGCTGTAAGAGCGCTTACATGAAAAATGTAGCAATCCTGGCTTCACACAACGGAAGCGGCTTTGACGCACTCTACAGTGCACAACTCTCCAAAATTTTAGATATAAACATTAACCTTGTCATTTCCAACAATACAAACGCTGTCGTCTTGCAAAACGCAGCCAAACGCAATATAAACAACTATCTCATCAACGCAAAAACGCAGCAAAATCCGGATGAAGCACTGTATAATTTACTCAAAGAACATCAATGCGCGTTTATCTTTTTATCAGGTTATATGAAAAAACTCTCTCCAAAAATAACCCAAGATTTCAAAGTCATCAATTCACACCCTGCACTTTTGCCAAAATACGGTGGCGCTGGAATGTATGGCAGACTCGTTCATGAAGCCGTCATTGCCAATCAAGAAAAACGCAGTGGAATCACCATTCATGAAGTCAATGAGGAGTACGATGAAGGCAAAATTATTTTACAAAAAGAGCTGCTTTTATCTTCAGATGAAACTGTGGAAAGTTTAGAAGAAAAAATAAAAGAACTTGAAGCGCTTGCTATAGTAGAAGGTTTTGCAGAATGTTTGAAGTAGCTGAATACATAGGCATCATTGCCTTTGCTATGAGTGGTTTTTTTGTTGCCACACGCAACCATCTTGATTTGCTTGGAATACTCATCTCTACATTTTTAACAGCTCTTGGCGGAGGAATTTTACGGGATATCGCGGTTGATAAAGTTCCTTTTACTTTTTCACACGACTACCCCGCACTCATAGTAACAACTGTTTTAATTTTACTTATTCTTTTTAAATTTCATAGAAAAAATTCTCTTGAAAACAAACCTCTTTTCATTTTAAGTGACTCCATAGGGCTTATCTCATTTAGTATTTCCGGAGCGCTCATCGGGATTGAACACAACTTTAATCTCACAGGCGTTGTTACTATGGCATTTATCACCGCAGTTGGCGGAGGAATTGCCAGAGATGTCATCATCAATGAAGTCCCTTTTGTTTTTAAAACCGGTTTTTATGGAACAGTCTCACTTATTGTCGGTGCTGTGTTGTACTTTTTAAACCAAGAAAATCTCATTTCACTTTTGAGTATTACCATTCTCTTTTTTGCCGGATTAAGCCTTAGAATCCTCGCTTATTATAAAAAATGGTCTATTCCTCTTAGGTAAAATATATTCTTATATAAGCTTACTTTCAGTACCCAGAAGCTATAATTGCGCTCTTAAAAGATGGCCAATTAGCTCAGTCGGTAGAGCAAGTGACTGAAAATCACTGTGTCCTTGGTTCGATTCCGAGATTGGCCACCACTTTTTAAGAAACCTTTTTACATTACGGCCAATTAGCTCAGTCGGTAGAGCAAGTGACTGAAAATCACTGTGTCCTTGGTTCGATTCCGAGATTGGCCACCACCTCAACTTTATATCAAAATCAATTTTATTATTTAACATCGTAAACGCTAGCTTTGATATAATTTTACCTATGGGGACGATATGGCTTCGACTGGAGCTATTCTCCTGTAATTGCATGTCGGACTGAGCAACTCCGTTATACGGCTCACCTTGCTTAAATGCAAACAATACAAATTACCGCCCAGCTTACGCAGTAGCATAAGTTTTACCCCTCCGCAAGGAGACGGGCTGCTTCACCTATGGACTCTAGATAAGTAGGATTCGAAGTATAACCCCCTATGTAGATATATCCTGCGTTTGTCTCGAACGCAAGATGAACTCCAGAGGCTCGTCTTGTGTAGCTTTGCAAGCTGTGTGAAGCAAGATTAAACACTAAAACAACTTTACTAAACATGTAGACGTTGCAGGTAGCTAGCTTTAGGACTCCGGTTCAATCCCGGACGTCTCCACCAACTTATAATTTAAACCAATCCAAAAATATCTTTCAACACTTCATCATTTCAATACTTTCAGCAAAATATTCCTATAATTTTTCAAACAAGGATATATTGCATGATTATAGACTCTCTCGAAAACTCTCAATTTTATCATTTTGGCTCTGAATGGAAGAAAGCGTTTGATTTTTTAAACTCTTTGACTGCTGAATCCGAAGACAAAAAGTACATTATTCAGGGTGATGATATTTTTGCCCTAGTTATGAGCTACACAACTGCTTCGCAAGAAGAATCGATGCTTGAATCACACCAAAACTATGTCGACATCCAGACTACTTTACGCGGAGCAGAAGCTTTTGAGTGTTTTTATACTGACAAATTAAAAATAAAAACACCATATGATGCATCTAAAGATGCTGCGTTTTATACATATACGCCTTATTATCGAACTCGCGTCAATGTAACTCCCGAAACTTTTGTAATGCTGTATCCGCATGATGCACATATGGCCGGATTAATGATTGATGGGAAACCTGAATTTATAAAGAAAGTTGTCGTGAAAATAAAAAAAGAGCTTTTAGCCCAAATATAAGAATTATATTAAAAATGAATAATAATTTTTATCCTTTAATCGTAGATAGTGTATAATTTTATTATGAAAAATTATACAGATACACTAAGAAGCCATAATTTAAAAGCTACTCCTCAGCGTTTAGCCATTACAGATATACTCTATGCGCACGGGCATATCAGTATTGAGTCATTATATGATGTGATGATAAAAAAATTTAGCTCCATATCATTGGCAACAATCTATAAAAACATAAATTTGATGCTTGAGAACTCTTTTATCCAAGAAGTTAAACTTCCTAACCAAAAGACAGTCTACGAACTTACAAAACATTCCCATTCTCACATCATGTGTGACAGGTGTGGAATGGTCAATGACATTACCATAGACTTAAACGCTATTGTAAACACAGTCTCTACTCTGGAAAACTTTGAGGTGAGTAAAGCTGATTTAGTTTTGTCTGGAGTTTGCAAAAACTGCGCTTAAGTTCTTTGTTTTAACAAGGGCTCAGAACTAATTTTGTATAATTCGCGCATAAACTTTCCCAAGAAGGAATTCCATGCGTGGTTATAAGATTTTTGCTGGTTCTGCTAGTGTTGAATTTGGCAAAGAAGTTTGTCAAATTTTAGATGTTCCATTAGCTAAGGCCGATGTTAAAAGATTTAGTGATGGAGAAATTTCTATCCAAATCGCTGAAAGCGTGCGCGGACGTGATGTTTTCATCATTCAATCTACAGGAGCTCCTTCAAATGACAATTTGATGGAACTATTAATCATGACAGATGCGCTTCGCCGCTCTTCTGCTTCAAGTATTACGGCTGTTGTTCCTTACTACGGTTATGCAAGACAAGACCGTAAAGCTGCTCCTCGTGTTCCTATTACTGCTAAACTTGTAGCCGATATGTACCAAACTGCAGGCATTGACAGAGTTGTTACTATCGACTTACACGCTGGACAGATCCAAGGTTTTTTCAACATTCCCGTGGACAACCTTTATGGCTCGATTACTTTTGAGCAGTACATCAAAAGTAAAAATCTCAAAAATCCTATTATTGCATCACCGGACATTGGCGGTGTTGCCCGTGCACGTTACTTTGCAAAAAGAATGGGTTTAGAGATGGTTATTGTCGATAAACGCCGTGAAAAAGCAAATGAAAGCGAAGTTATGAACATCATCGGTGATGTTGAAGGTCATGATGTCATTATGATTGACGATATGGTCGATACTGCCGGGACTATGGTTAAAGCTGCAAGTGCCCTAAAAAGTAAAGGCGCCACTTCTGTTATGGCATGTGCAACTCACGGTGTCTTAAGTGGAAAAGCTTATGAAAATTTAGAGAACGGTGAACTCGATGAGCTCATTATTACAAATACTTTGGTAACGAAACCGCATAAAAAAATAAAAGTTTTAACGGTAGCACCTCTGTTCGCAGAAGTAATCCGTCGCGTTTACCACAACGAAAGCGTGAATAGTCTATTTTCATAATAGAGTATTTACGTTCTAGAGTTGCCTCTTTTTAGAGGCAGTTAATTTTCCAGAGGAAATATTTATTGAAAAATATTAGAAACTTTTCTATCATCGCACACATCGACCATGGCAAGAGTACCTTGGCCGACCGTATTATTCAGGAGTGTGGTGCCGTAACGCAAAGAGAGATGAAAACTCAAATGATGGACACTATGGACATCGAAAAAGAGCGCGGTATTACCATTAAAGCACAAAGTGTAAGACTTGACTATGTAAAAGATGGTGAGCATTATATATTAAATCTTATAGACACTCCGGGCCACGTTGACTTCTCTTACGAAGTCAGCAAATCTTTGGCTTCAAGTGATGGCGCACTTCTTATAGTAGACGCGGCACAAGGTGTTGAAGCACAAACAATTGCTAACGTTTATCTTGCTATGGAAAATAATCTCGAGCTTATACCTGTTATAAATAAAATTGACCTTCCGGCAGCAGATCCAATGAAAGTTGCTGAAGAGATAGAGACGAGTATAGGCATTGATGCTACGGATGCTTGTTTAGTTTCTGCAAAAACAGGTGTTGGAATTCGTGAACTCATTGATGCTATTGTTGACCGTGTTCCCGCTCCTGTAGGTGATCCTAAGGCTACTACAAAAGCAATCATTTACGATAGCTGGTTTGACTCTTATCTTGGTGCTTTGGCACTTGTTCGTGTATTTGACGGTTCTATAAAAAAGGGACAACTTGTTAAGCTTATGAGTAACGGTGAAGAGCATCAGGTTTTAGATTTGATGTACCCTCACCCGCTTAAGCGTCAAAAAACCGAATCTATCCAAACCGGAGAAATCGGAATAGTTGTTCTGGGGCTAAAAGAAGTGAATGTTATTCATGTCGGCGATACTATTACAGATGCAAAAAATCCGACAAAAGAGCCGGTAGTTGATTACGAACCTGCAAAGCCATTTGTTTTTGCAGGTATCTACCCTATTGACACAGATGATTTTGAAAATCTGCGTGATGCTCTCAATAAACTAAGACTCAACGACAGCTCTCTCTCTTATGAGCCGGAAACTTCTCTTGCTCTTGGTTTTGGTTTTCGTGTTGGGTTTTTAGGTATGCTTCATATGGAAGTTGTTAAAGAGAGACTTGAACGCGAGTTTGACCTTGATTTGATTGCTTCTGCGCCATCTGTTATATATAAAGTTTATCTCAATAATGGTGAAGAAATTGATGTTCATAATCCATCAGAGCTTCCGGAAGTAAATCGTATAGATAGAATAGAAGAGCCTTATGTTAAAGCTACAGTTATTACGCCAAGTGAATATCTTGGAAATATTATAACGCTTCTTATAAATAAGCGCGGTACGCAATCGAAAATGACCTACCTTAACGAAGGCAGAGTTATGCTTGAGTATGAAATACCTATGAATGAAATAGTTATGGACTTTTATGACACGCTCAAGTCTATCTCTAAAGGCTATGCTTCCTTTGACTATGAGCCTATTGAATTTAGAGTCGGCGATTTGGTTAAACTAGACATCAAAGTAGCTGGAGAGGCTATCGATGCGCTAAGTATTGTTGTTCCTCGCAATCAGGCTCTCTCTCGCGGTCGTGTTTTAGTTAAAAATATGAAGGAGATAATCCCTCGTCAGCTTTTTGAAGTCGCTGTGCAAGCCTCTTTAGGCTCTCAGATTATCGCTCGTGAAACAGTAAAATCTATGGGCAAAAATGTAACTGCAAAATGTTACGGTGGAGATATCACGCGTAAACGCAAGCTTCTTGACAAACAAAAAGCCGGTAAAAAACGTATGAAGTCCATAGGAAAAGTACAGCTTCCGCAAGAGGCATTTATGTCTGTCTTAAAGATGGACTAGGAAGATGAACTTTTCTTTTGACGCTAGTCAAAGCTTTAGTGAGGGGAATTCTTTTGCGGACGCGTTCGCGAAAGAAGGAGACTTCATAACAGAAGTACAGCTTCCGCAAGAAGCGTTTATGTCTGTACTGAAAATGGACTAACTTAACTACGATGAAATGTTTGCTTTGTGAGAGCTTCTCTTTTTCTCACATCTGCAAAAACTGCCAGGAAACTTTTTTAACTCCTTCACTTTACAAACGCAAGCTTTTAGGCATCGAGGTTCTCTCTTTTTACAAATACAGCGAAATAAAAAATCTGCTTCATACCAAACATACAGACCTTGGCTATTACATCTATAAAATTTTAGCTCAGAACAGTTTTAAAAAGTTTGCAGAGAGTTTTGAACTTTTACATCAGACTGTTAGTGTCGCCGTTGATGATGTCCCTCATAGCGGTTACTCACACACAGCAATCATCAATAAAGAGCTAAAGTCTTCGTATATAAAACCGCTATACAACAAACTCAGAGCCAGAAACAGTATCTCTTACTCTGGAAAAAGCAGAGAATTCAGGCTTCTAAATCCTAGAAATTTTGAAATAAAAAATTTTAAAGAAAAAGAAGTTATTTTAGTAGATGATATAATCACAACAGGTTCAACACTTACCCAAGCCATACAGATGATGCGAGCAAATAAAAAAGATGTCCTTTTTTGTTTAACGCTTGCCGATGTTGGCATCTAAGGAAAACTATGAAGAAACTTTTTTGCCTCTTTTTACCTCTGCTTCTAAGCGCTCAAATGCTGCAGGTAGGAGATTTCACAAAACCTATAGCACTCGTCTCGCAGCATGAAAAAAAAATATTATTATTTGAAGACGGTGTTTTGGCTATTACCTGGGACAAAGAAACTACACGCCTTGCAAATAAGTATTTTGAAAAATTTGGCATGAAAAGCGATACACAAATGCTCGTCGATGTCTCACAAGTGCCTTCTGGAATACTCAACCTCTTTGTGCTTCCAAGAATGAGAGACTATAAACATGAAATTCTTTTGAGTTACGATGAAGTCTATAACCTTGCCCTGCCATATGAAGAAAACGCAGTTACCATCCTCCATCTAAAAGATGGCAAAATAGAACAGATAGATTTTGCGCAGAACGAAGAAGAACTAAAAGCTCTTCTTCGATAGTCTAAAAGAGCCCTTTTAGGAATTTATTCACCTCTTTTTTCACTGCATCCCCTGCTTTTGACTTCATAAATTTTTCTAAATCTACCGAAACTTTAGGCGCATCAGTTCTTCCTTTAATAGAAGCAGAGATAGGATTATTATTCACCACTAAATCAAGATTTGAGTCTATCTCTTTCGTTTTAGAATTCAATTTTGTATTTTTTGTTTTTATAGAAGATTTATTAGATAGAAGCTCCAAAGATGCCACAATAAACTCTTTGTTGATATTTGCATTTACCTCGCCTTTAAATCTCTCTTCATACATATCAAGTACACCATACTGTTTAATGAGCGTAAATATCTCATTTTTAGTAAAGACTCCATCTAAAAGATTTGCGTTTAGATTTCCTTTTTCCTGAAGTAAATTATATGTCAGTGTTCCGTTCATCGAAGCTTGAAAAATTTCAGGGTAGATGAACATATTTAAAAGCTTTAAAGTTTGCAGCGATTTTAATTCCGCTTTAAAATCATCATTATGAAGATTTGCTTCTACTGTTCCGCCGGCTATATTAGAGTGTATGCTCAAGTCCAAATCTTTAGCTTGCTTGAATACCCCATCAGCCACAATCCCTCCGCGCATATGTCTTTGTGTTGCAAAATAAAACGCATCCAAGTTTTGTGCAGAGAGTTTATAATCTGTACTTAGCGAAGCATCGCTCATATCAAAATGAACTTTTTGCATATTTAATGTAGCAAGATTAGAATTAAGTGTAACCTTTGTGTCAATAATGTTCGCGTTTAAAACGCTGCTTGTAGTCAGGTCAAAAATAGTGCGTGGCATCTCGCTTTTAAACGCATAGGCTTTACTCATGTATTTGGAGTCCAATAAACCATTTATAATGGTTGTTTTAACACTCCCTTTGAGGCTTTTGCTTCTTGCATCAGAGAGATCTACATCAAGTGACAAAACGCCATCTGCGTAGTGTGGCTGATCAAGCATATACAAAACTTTTTCAAGTTTAAGATTTTTCATTTTTGCTTCAAGTGTTATTGGCTCAAAATCCTTCAATAAGGCTTGAAAGCTTGTATCTGAACCGGAAAAATCACTTTTACCGTCAACTTTCATACTCTCTTTTGTTCCTTTTACATTTCCATAAAGCTTCATTGGTCCGCGAAGAGGTCCATTTGTAATAGGTTTAAAAACTGCAAGTTCTTGAACATCTATTCCGTATTTCAAGTCCACTGAGAGAGGTTCGGGAAGAACTTTACCCGATGAAGTTATTTTTGCCAAATTTGAACTCAGCGCATAGTCATAATCTATTCTCTCTCGCTCAAGTTTCGCATTTAAGTTCATGCTAAACGCCATTTCAGGCATTGTGACATTAAAATCACTTTTCATAAGCTTCGTATCGACTTTCCCTTGTTGCGTTTGAAGTGTTATCATTCCATCAAGGGCATGAGGCATGATATTTTTAAAATCTACGTCCAAATCCACTTGTGCACTTGCATAAGGCTTTTGCCCAATCATACCAAGTAAAGTGAGTAAATCTGCCTGTTTTACTTTCGCAATAATTGAGGTTGGACTTAATTCTGTGAGCTCTACATGGTAAGTAGTTTCACTTTTTGCAAGGTCACTCACTCCCTCTATTGTCATAAACGCCATGTCTCCTTTTGCAGTTCCCTCCGTAAAAAGAGTTCCCACAAGCTGCGTTTGTGTAAGCGTTTGCAAATCATTCAGTTTATCGAGTCTGACTCTGTATGCGACGTCAAATACTTTTGAAAAAAGAGAAAAATTTCCATTTGCTTGAACTGTATTTCCTGGATTAAGCTCTAATACAAGCTCAAAATCACTCATGCTCAATCTAAAAGTAGTTAATTTACTCTCGAGTTTTGTCTCTTGCTGTATTTTTGACTCAATTATCGGCGCCACAATTGCGTTTCCAAACGGTGTAAATGCAAGAACGTATATTCCTACAATCACAACGGCCACCAGGCCAATAAACCCTGCTAAATATTTCATATCTCTTGGCTCCTATACATTTATTTACCTCTCTAATGATACACTAGCTTACTTTAATGAAGTACAAACAAATGAACTAAAATCATACTTGATAGTATTAGACTAAACTTTACTTAGTAAAATTATTCAATATACACTTGACATTGTTACACTCAATATGTATAATTACTCCAACTTTTAAAAAGGAGCAATTTAACTACTATGACAAAACAAGATGAAGAACAAACAAATTCAACTCTTGAAAATGAAGAAAACCTTCAAACGCAAGAGTTAAAGAATGACGAAGCTGAGGCAGAAGCTGTAGCTGTAGAGAATGAGTTTAATCTTCTGCAAGAAGAACTCACTGCTCTTAAAGAAAAGTATGCGCGTGTTCATGCTGATTTTGAAAATATCAAAAAAAGACTTGAACGTGAGAAATACACGGCGGTTGAGTATTCAAATGAGAAATTCGCCAAAGACATGATTCCGGTAATGGATTCACTGCAAGGTGCACTTCACTCAGCAAATATGGATGCAAATCCGGAGGAGTTGTTCGCAAAGCTCAAAGAAGGGATAGAACTTACACATAAACAACTCTTAACAGCTTTAGAAAAGCATGGTGTTACGATGGTATCTCACGATGAACCGTTTGATCCAAACATTCACAATGCTATTCAAAGTGTAGACAGTGCCGATGTTCCAAGCGGCCAAATAGTTCAAACTTTTCAAACGGGTTACAAATATAAAGAAAGACCATTGCGTGAAGCAATGGTTGTTGTGGCGAATTAATTCACACAATATAAATAAATATGGGCATTCCCACGCAGAGCATGGGAACGAGAAAAAGCTTGACTCTAACGAGTCAGAGTAAAATATAAAAACAAAAATAAAATTAAGGAAATAATATGTCAAAAGTTATCGGTATAGATTTAGGAACAACAAATTCATGTGTTGCAGTATATGAAGGTGGAGAAGCGAAAGTTATCCCAAATAAAGAGGGAAAAAACACAACGCCTTCAGTAGTTGCGTTTACAGACAAAGGTGAGGTTTTAGTAGGAGATCCTGCAAAACGTCAAGCAATCACAAACCCAAACAAAACAATCTCTTCAATCAAGAGAATTATGGGTCTTATGATGAGTGAAGAAAACGCAAAAGCGGCTCACGACAAAGTAACTTACAACATAGTTGACAAAGACGGAATGGCTGCAGTTGATGTTGCCGGTAAAATTTACACACCACAGGAAATTTCAGCGAAAATTTTGAGCAAACTCAAAGAAGACGCAGAAGCTTACCTTGGTTCAACTGTAACGGACGCTGTTATTACAGTTCCTGCATACTTCAATGATGCACAAAGAAAAGCGACAAAGGATGCCGGAACAATCGCTGGTCTGAATGTTTTACGTATTATCAACGAGCCAACTGCTTCTGCACTTGCTTATGGTCTTGAGAGTAAAGCTGAAGAAAACGTTCTTGTATACGACCTTGGCGGTGGAACATTTGACGTTACTGTTTTAGAAATTTCTGATGGTACATTTGAAGTTCTTTCAACTGACGGAAATGCATTCTTAGGTGGAGACGACTTTGACAACAAAATCGTTGATTATCTAAACGCAGAGTTTAAAAACACACACGGTATTGATCTAAAAAATGACAAAATGGCGCTTCAACGTCTTAAAGATGCTGCTGAGAATGCTAAAAAAGAACTTTCAAGTTCAACTGAGACAGAGATTAACTTACCATTTATCACTATGACAGAAGCTGGACCTCAACACCTTGTTATCAAGCTTACTCGTGCTAAGTTTGAAGGTATGATTGAAACTCTTGTAAAAGAGACTATTGACCATATCAAAACAGCGATGAAAGAGTCTGGCTTAGACAAAAACGCTATCAAAGAGATAATCATGGTTGGTGGTTCTATCCGTGTTCCATTGGCTCAAGAGATGGTTTCAGCTTACTTTGACGGTAAAAAATTGAACAAAAGTGTCAATCCTGATGAAGTTGTTGCCGCAGGGGCTGCTATTCAGGGTGGTGTTTTAAGAGGAGATGTTAAAGATGTTCTTCTTTTAGATGTTACGCCTCTTTCACTTGGGATTGAGACTTTAGGCGGTGTTGCGACTAAAATCATCGAAAAAGGGACAACTATCCCTGTTAAAAAATCTCAAATCTTCTCAACTGCAGAAGACAACCAGCCAGCCGTAAGCATCTCGGTTGTTCAAGGTGAGAGAGAGTTCGCAAAAGACAACAAATCTCTTGGTTTATTTGAACTTGGAAACATTGCAGCTGCACCACGTGGTGTGCCTCAGATTGAAGTTACTTTTGACATTGACGCGAACGGTATCTTAACTGTAAGTTCAACTGACAAAGGAACTGGCAAATCTCAGTCAATCACTATCAGCGGTTCATCAGGTCTGAGCGAAGAAGAGATTAACAAAATGGTTCAAGATGCTGAAGCGCACAAAGCGGAAGATTCGAAAAGAAAAGAGCTTGTTGAGTTAAAAAATCAAGCAGATGCGCTTATTGCTCAAACTGAAAAATCTTTAGTTGAGATGGGTGAAAAAATCGAAGCAGAAGAAAAAGCGAAAATTGAAACTGCGATTACTGAACTTAAAGAGATTCTTAAAGATGCAAACGCAACAAAAGAGCAAATTGAAGCAAAAGTAAAAACTTTAACAGAAGCTTCTCACAAAATGGCTGAGCAAATGTACAAACAAGAGCAAGGCGGTGAAGCAGGTGAAGCTGACACTAAAAAGAAAAAAGTAGATGACGACGTTATCGATGCTGAGATAGAGTAAATATCCTCTCTCAGCGTTGCTAGATAAAACAGGGGCTTACCTTGTTTTATTTAGCGAACCCCTTTCATTCACTTACCTAAAATCTTCTTTAGCTTTTTCATGTGCACCATTAAAATCCATTATCTCTCCACCGTAAAGTTTTTGAAATTTTTTCGCATCTTCAAGATTTGAAAAGGCATATTTGCTCACACGAGTCATGGTTCCGCGTTTGGAGCTTCCTACAATATAAAATGCATCAGCAATAGATATAAATTTTAATGTACTCACATCAACTACTTTTGGATTCTTTAGTGTCACACCCTGACCCAGATGTTCTTCCAGACAATGAATTGAGCAATATTGCACTGCTTTTCCATCTTGTTCTGCCGCGTGATTTGTTTTATAAAAACGCACCAAATCCATTCCACATCGGGAACAGTAGCGTTTTTCTTTTCCATCTTGAAGCAAAATTGCCTCTTGTTCTGTAACTGTTTGAAAAGCTTTTTGCGGAACACTTGCACTTTTTTCCAGGCCACAACCTGACAATAATAGCACCAACAATGACGAGCCAATAAATTTAATCATTCTTTTTCCTTAGTATTTTTATAATAATATCTCTAATGTATTACATTACTGTAAAGTAATTGTATAAAAATTTACTTCAATCGAGCCATAAATGAAAAAGAAACTTCTCTCATATGTAAAAGAAATAATACTCTTCATAGTCGTTATGACATTATTAGCCAATATTCTCAGTCTTTATAAAAGCAGTGACTTACCCAAATCAGCTCTTACTCTAGTTAATATTAAACTTATTGACAATAAAAGCTACGCATTAAACAACAAACCTCTACTTGTCCATTTTTGGGCAACATGGTGTCCTACATGCAAGCTTGAAGCTTCAAATATACAAATGCTCTCAAAACACTATGAAGTTCTTACAATAGCAGTGAAATCAGGTTCAGATGCCGATATAAAACAATATTTAAAAGAAAATGACTTAGATTTTAATGTGATAAATGATAGCAGCGGCTTTATTTCAAGTGAGTTTAATATTGCTGCATTTCCTACAACTTTTATTTATGACAAAGAGAAGAATTTAGTTTTTAGTGAGGTTGGATACACAAGCACACTTGGCTTGTGGCTAAGAATGCTATGGGCTAGCTTCTAGCAATTAAAAGTCCCTTTAATTCATTTATCTGCTGCTTAAGCTCAAGCATATCTCTATGTATTTTGTCATCATGATTATGCACTTCATCCAATACTTTTATCTCATCTTTTTTGTTTATTTCAGCCATTGCATCCACAACTACCGCTACTATTAAATTAATCATAATAAATGTTGCGACAAATATAAATGGTATAAAGAATAACCATGCGTATGGATTTGATTCCATGACAGGTCTTACAATGCCCATAGACCATGATTCAAGTGTCATGATTTGAAACAAAGTATAAAATGAGCTGCCTAAACTTCCAAACCACTCAGGAAAACCTTCTGAGTACAATTTAGTTGCCATAATCGCAAAAATGTAGAAGAATAGACTTAATAATCCAGCTATTGAAGCCATTCCCGGAATTACACTTACCAGTGCCATGACAACTTTTCGCATCTGAGGAACTACTGTTATAAGTCTAAATAATCTTAAAACTCTCAAAATTCTCAGTATCTCAAATCCTGCACTTGCAGGTATCAGCGATATAGCTACAATAGTAAAATCAAACAGACTCCAAGCATCTTTAAAAAAAGCCATACGATGTGCGTAAATACGCAATATTATTTCTACCGTAAATACAGCTATAACGAAACTATCAAATAGATTTAAAAATGAGCCGTAACTATGCGAAATACTTTTAGAAGTCTCCATACCCATCGTTATCCCATTAATAATTATAAGCGTAATAATAAAGTTTTGAAATTTTGCATCTTGTACAAAATTTAAAATACGATTTTGCATGTGTTATCCTTAATAAAATTAGGAAATATTAGCAAATCATTATAAATAAAGAGAAGTAGAAAACAATTTTCGTTGAAGTTAAGTTTAAAGAAGTTGGACATATAAAAAGCAGGAATAGTATGTAGGATAAACCTACATACTAAAAATTGAGGAACTATTATTTAAAATTTACAGCATAAGCTTTATCTGAAAGTGGTACCCACGGACGTTTAATGTGCTGTGGACGGCGTTTAGTTGAATTGTCATCCAAACCGCGAGTCAACTGGTCTCTCCATCCTTGATATACTTTGAAATTATTTTCATAATTTGCATAAATATCACCTATTTTATCACCCGGCTGTGCAGGCTCTAAAATAACTTTTTGGTGCCAACAATGCATACCTGAAATTGGATCCGGATGTGGAGCAGCCACAGAGTTTTGCCATGAACCGCTTAAACCATCCCACCAAATGTTTCCGCTGTCACGGTTATAATCAGCAAATCTCTCTGCATGGAAAGGGTGAATACCATTTACATACTTAAGTTTACCCTCTTTTCCATCCATTTGAAGTTCAGCAGTAGGTACACCAAAACTGTTGATACCGCTTGTTCCGCTGTAATCTTCAATCTTAATTTGTGCGCCTTCTTGACCTGCATTTTCAGGTGAATGAGCCATAAATTTAGGATCGTTCATGTTGCGTGCAACAGGCTGAGAATCTACTTTACCGTCTGTAATACCATTTGGAATAGTAACAGAATTTACAAGTTTCCATCTCCCCCCGTGGTGTGAACATGCTAGTGTTCCCGGGAGCACACCCTCAGTAGGTACAGCCATAGCTACAAAATAACCTGAAGCCAAACCTGTAAGACTGTCTACAATGTTTACACGAATTGCATCACCACGCTTAAAGCCTTGACGTGCCGCATCTGGAGTTGAAATCCAAATCGGGTCGTGATTTTGCGAGATTTCCATTAAGTGTTTAGAGTTTGCTGAACGTGTATGAATATTGTACGGTAAACGGAATACTGTATTTAATGCATACGAGTTTTTCTCTGTCATAAAAGAGTGATTAACATGAGAAACAATGTGCGTCATTGATTTTTTCTCTTCTTCACTTCTTGGGTAGAATGGAATTGCATACTCAGGCCATTTCCAATCATCTGCAAGCCATTCACAGAAAAAGTCAAGTTTCTTGTCAAGTGTCGCAAAACCTTCCATTTTTACACCATCGATTTCAATACCGATTGATGTTTTCTTTCCATGATGCTCAACAGACATAACACCTGTGCGTTTATTTGTTGAGACCTCATGTTTAGGATACTTATGTCCATGAGAAATATAATTTTCCCCATCATCTTTAAGTTCACGCTCTTGTGCTGAATAGATATTATTCTCTTCCATCCAAGCGCCGTGATCTCTCATGTATTCATACACTGGGAATTCAGAGTTTTTATATCTCTCATCCGCAGTTGCTGTTGCTTTAAGATTTGGCAAGTTGTCACCAAACGCAGCATCATACCACTCAGAAATAGTAACAGGACGACTTGGGTCTTTTTTAGACTGCCACATTTTTTTGATACCTAATTTACCAGTTGGATCAATATAGTTCACACACAAGTCAAACCAAAACTCATTGTCTTCCCAAACTTCACCAAGACCGGCTTTTATATGTGCCTCAAGTGTAGCACGGTTAGGATTCTTTGGTTTCCATCCAGCTTTTTCTAATGCAACTCTCATAACCGGTTGACGGAATGATGTCCAACGTGCAGGCATAGTAGCCTCAGAGTGTTGGTCATGTCTCTCACCAGCAAGTCCAACAGGAAGGATATAATCCATATACCAGTTCGTCTCACTCCATACAGGAGAAAGATTCATAGTAAGCTCCATTTTAGACTCATCTTTGAGTGTTTCTATCCATCTGAATCCATCCGGATTAATCCAAACTGGATTGTACATACGAGGGATGTAGACTGAAAGCTTTTGAGGAACACTTAATCCTTTGGCTCTCCATTTATCTTGCCACTCTTTGTCACTGAGTAAGTGTGGTAAAAGATATGACATTTCATATGTTGAAAGAGGCCATTCAGGTGGCCAAGTAAGTTCATTATATACATCAACTTTAGGAATATCAGCACCGCGAGGTCCTTGACCAACGGTAGCTGAGCCACCTTTTCCTGCAACAGAAATAACATGCCAGTGGTGGAAGAATGTACCACCCTCTGGTCCGATTGCACCACGAAGAGCAAGAGAAAGGTAACCAGTTCTACCGCTCATCCATCCACCACGGTTACCCGCAGCAGCAGCACGCCAGAAGTATGTAGATATCGATGTACCAGCCCATATAAACATATCATACAGTGCTTCCAGCTTATAAGCCGGTACATGTGTTTCTTTAACTGCATAATCTAAAGTATATGGAGCATATAACTCTTTTAATAGGTCCATAAATGCATTAAAATCATTACCTGCAGGAACCTTAGAAAGATAGCCTTTTTCAACCATAAACTCTAGGTATTTTTTATTGTCAAGCATAACTTCCCAGTTAAGCCACTTTTTCACGAACGCTTTATTTACTTTTCCTTCTTGCAACATTCTTTGCGCTAAGTAAAGGTAAATAACCGGCTCTGTTCCAGGCCAAGCAGCAATCCATAAATCTGCCATACCTGCAGAGTTAGACATACGAGGATCCATAACTACAAGTTTTGCACCCTTTGCTCTTGCATCGGCAATGAAAGACGCAGATTGTTGGAAATAGTGGCCAGCATCAGCAGCGTGAGACGAGTTCAAGAAAACTAGTTTCGCATTTGCCCAGTCTGGAGACGTTCTGTCATCATTTGCCCATTGAATAGTCGGTGTACGACCACCAGATGAACAGATGTTCGTATGTGAGTTATACGCATCGAGGCCAAGTGTATGCCAGATTTTAGGAACAAATCCGTTCTCATTTGGACGGCCAACGTGAAACATAACTGATTTTTTAGAAAGCTCATCGCCTTTTTCAATAGTATCAGCCATTTTCTTACCAATGGTAGTCATTGCTTCATCCCATGTAGTACGAATCCATTTACCTTCGCCACGAGCTGAACCTGGAGCACGCTTGAGTGGGAATGCTATACGATCCGGATCGTACATTTGTGATTGTGATGCATACCCTTTTGCACAGTTACGTCCACGAGATGCCGGATGAAGAGGGTTACCCATATACTTTTTAACTGTAAATGATTTTTTGTCAATCCATGCAGTAATACCGCATGAAGCTTCACAATTTGAACACGCAGTCGGAACAATCATATAATCATTAACTTCAATACCATCAGGGTTAGATTCACTTCTAACACCTTTACGGTCAATACCGCCTCTTTTCCAGTCATCACCGTCAAGCTCTTTGAAGTCATTCCACTCTTCCATCGGAGGATAGAATGATAATGAGTCCGGAGTGTTTGTAAATTTGCTTTGCTCAACAGATTCTGCAAGTACGTCTGTTGTAAAAACGCCCTTTGCAATTGCGGCGCCTGCAACAGTAAACGCAGCGCCTTTTAAAAATGTTCTTCTACTTTGTAAATACATTAATATTTCTCCTTAACTCATTGGTAATAATTGTGGAATCATCAGCCAAACATGTTTAACTAACCACAGACCTGCTAATGCTAAAATAGCTGCAAGTTTTAAAATATTTTCACTTTTACTCACTCTGCTTAATAAAATAAGCACCATCGGTAAAAGGTAAGCTATCCATTGGCCTAACCAGAACATTACTGTATATGGTCCATCGCCTTTGATGTATTCAAGAACTGCTGCAACTTCTTCAGCTTTCATTGGGCCAAAAATGTACTCTGACATATAAAGAGTAAATGACATAAATGCACTTAATCCAAGCACAACACCCAAAGTTTTCTTTGCTTCATAATTAAGCTTCGAACCGCTCATCAAAATCATAAATGCAGAACCCGAAAGAAGTGCTGCAAAAATCATTTGAGCAGATTCTGTCGGCATTTGCCATAGTTCACGTGCAGTACACTGAGACATAAGTCCTGCCGTGTAAAGTGTTACAGGGATAGCAAGAATTGTCACCCACGTCAGTGTTTTGTCAAAAGCAGCATTATCTTTTTTAATAAATGATAAAAACGCAAGTAAGAAAAGAAGACCAACAAAAGCTGTCGCCATCCATGCACCTACTGTAATTGCAGAATTCAAATGAGGATAGAAAAATATATGCCACATTCTAAATGGCTGATGCAAATCCGCCAATGTAAAAAGCAAGAAAATATGGATAAAAATTATAGAAACTACTGTTGTAGGAAATCTCAATTTTTCTACCTGATCAGGGTATTTTCTAATAAGCAGGAAAAGCATAAAAATTACACCTGTACCGATACTTTTCGCCCACATGTTTACTGTTACCAACCATGGCCAAACTATACCAGGTATTGCTACGTCTAGAGTAACTACGGCATTCGTAGCCGCTAATATTTCATGTGCCGCCATTAGTGGTGCCCTCCTACTGGAAGTGTTGTTATTTTAGTAAATAAAGAGTGACCCTCTTCTCTTTGAGAAGCAAGTGGGTTTAATGTAACATTTCCGCCATTTACATAATAATGATGAGGATTTGTTCCTTTTTCAGGCTTACGCACTTGAACATTCCCTTGATTATGTGAAATATATTTAGAGATATTTGATGTTGGATCATCTAAATCACCAAAAATATTTGCTTGAACCGGACACGCAACAACACAAGCCGGCATCATGCTTGAAGCAACACGGTGTGCACAATATGTACATTTGTCGGCTGTTTGCGTTTGTGGGTCTATATAGATAGCACCGTAAGGACAAGCCATAACACAACCTGCACAACCGATACATCTTTCTTTATCTATGTTTACAATACCATTTTCGAGGTAATGAAGTGCAGAAACTGGACAAATTCTCTCACATGGAGCATTCTCACAGTGGTTACATCTAAGAGGTGTAAAAGTTCTTTTCGTTTCAGGAAAAGTTCCCACATCCACGTATTTTACACGTAATCTCCATGTACTTAGTGGTACTTCATTTTCCACTTTACATGCGATTTCACATCCTTTACATCCCATACACAGATGTAAATCAACTAGGAAACCTAATTGCATATATTCTCCTTTAGCCTTTTTTATAAACGGCAAATTATTAAGATTGATAACTTCGACTAATCTATTTTAAAAGAAGCCCTTATCTTTGCTGACAGGGCGTCTTCACTGTGAAAATGGTATCTAAGAAACCTTAAAGTAGTAATAAATAAGTGACAATTTTTTGATAAAATCTTATCTCTGGGTAGATTTGAAAATCTAATAATTTATTATAAAAAAGCTGCTAGAAGAATTTTGAAAATTTGCGGATATACTTTTCCAACTTAAAAAGTAAGAAAATCTGTTGCGTGCGATTACATTTCTAGAAGGAAGAAGGCTACTCCTTTTCCTCTATAAAGTCTGATGGATCTGCCAAACAATCCATACCGTCCGAATGTTGTTCTACATTAGCACCATAAGTATAAGTGAGTTCACCGCCTATTTTCCCTTGATACAAAATCCCGCCAGCTATTATTGCAAGTAAAATAATAGAAAAAATTTCCGCTTTGATTCTTTTTGTAAAACATCCAAAAAGTTTGACAAGTGCCGCAATACCCATAGCGATTGTAAGATAGAGGCCAAAATCTTTGTGATCTCTCAAAAGTGCCTGCCCCAACTCTGGAAGAAGGATATAAGCTTCGCCGCCATCTGCTTTGCCTGTAAAAAAAGCTGCAACTAAAAATATGGCTGCAAAAACCATAAAACGTGTTGATATTTTTGACATCAACTCACTTGGTTTAACTAAATAAGCTATCCCTAAAAGTAAAGAAATTATTGGAAGTGCCACTGCAAAATGGGCTGCTGCTGGATGTAACATGTGTTTTTGCCTTTGTATTGAAATATTACAGAGGCATTTTACACATAAAAGTATAGTTTTTTCTTATAAAAAAATATTACTTGCTCATTCTTACTCGAACAGATTGTTCATGCGCGGTAAGACCTTCAGTGTTTGCTATAAGTGCACACGCTTCACCTATTTCATCTATTGCTTTTTTAGAAAATGCGATGATGGATGTCTTTTTCATAAAATTTTCCACTCCAAGCGGAGAATAAAACTTTGCAGTTCCACCTGTTGGAAGTGTGTGGTTTGGTCCAGCCACATAATCCCCGATTGCTTCTGGCGTATTGTGCCCCAAAAAGATTGCACCGGCATGTTTAATCGCAGGTAAAAGTTCAAAAGGCGAGTTTGTACACACCTCCAAATGTTCAGGGGCAATATCGTTCATAAGTTTTATAGCCTCATCCATGTCTTTCGCAATTATTATTGCCCCGCGTTCCGTTATTGATTTTCGTGCTATCTCTTCGCGCGGAAGTTTTTTGAGCCAATTTTCCAGCTCTATTTGCACTTCCTCTGCAAGTTTGAGTGATGGTGTTATTAAGATAGAACTCGCCATTTCATCATGCTCTGCCTGAGAGAGCATATCTATAGCTAAGTGATTTGGGTTTGCGCTCTCGTCCGCTAAAATCCCAATTTCACTCGGCCCGGCTATCATGTCTATATTGACATCCCCAAAAACCATTTTTTTTGCTGTTGCAACAAAAATATTTCCCGGTCCTGTTATAACATCCACTTTTGGGATAGTCTCAGTTCCATAAGCCATGGCAGCAATGGCGCTTGCTCCACCGACTTTATAAACTTCACTTACCCCGCATAAGTGACATGCAGCAAGCAAAAGTGCGTTTGGCTCATTGTCCGGTGTTGGCGTACAAACAATTATCTTCTCAACTCCTGCAACTTGCGCAGGGATTACATTCATTAAAAGCGAAGACGGATATGCCGCTTTTCCACCGGGAATGTAAAGTCCAGCACTGTCAACCGCTGTCACTCTTTGACCAAGAATAGTGCCGTTTGCTTCATCATCAAACCATGATTTTGGTTTCTGTTTTTCGTGGTAAACTTTAATTCTGTCATACGCTAAATGGAGTGCACTTTTGAGTTTAGGCTCAAGTGCCTCATACGCTTCTTTCATTGAGTCTGTGCAAATTTTTAAATCTGAGTCATTCTCTGGTGTCCAATGGTCAAACTTGGCTATATGACGTTTAAGTGCACCATTTTTCTCAAGTTTAATCTCATCTATGATATTGCCTACTATTGTACTTACATGAGCCATATCCATCTTGCCGCGGCCGAGAAGTTCCTCAAAATTTTCCTGAAAGTTTATATCACTTGTTTTTACAAATATCATTTTTGTTTTTCCGTTTTCATAGTATCAAATTCTTCTTTGACAATGGCAAGTGCCTTTAAGAAGTTTTCTGCATCAACAGCGCCCATTAAAGGTTGAAACATTGGTTCACCGTTTGGCAGTAAAAACCAAAGTGTCGGGGTTCCTGGTCTAATGAGTTCATCTGGAGTATAGTCTCTCTCGTCGGTATAAGAGGTGACTGCTACATAGTCTCTGTTAAGTGCCTCAATTACCTTTGCATCTTTAAATGTCGTCTCTTCCAAGATTACACAGTATTTACATGAATGACGTGAAAAGACAAACAGTACTGGCTTGTTTTGCTTTGTTGCTTCTTTGATTGCACTCTTGAAATCTTTTGCCCAATGTATATCTGCCGCCATAAGCGAAGTTGTACACAGCAAAGCCAAAAATAATAATATCTTACGCATTTTTTGCTACCTTTTTTAATAATTCTTTTGTGCACTCTTGCACACTTTTGTTTGTTACATCGATAACTATATCAGCTAAAGCCAAATATTCCGGTCTTCTCATATCATACAGCTTTTTAGCTTCGCTCAGATTACTTAAAAGCGGTCTTTTTTTGAGCTTACTTTTGGCATTGGGATGGTCTTCTATACGTTTGAATATTTCTTCAAAAGGCGAATCCAAAAAAACAACTGTTCCGATTTTTTTCAGATTTTTCACCTTATAAAATCCCCCGCCGGTTGATATAAGAGTGTTTTTAACACTTTTTTCCAGCCAAACAGAGATATTTTTTTCTAACTCTCGGAAATATGCTTCACCTTCTTGCTCAAAAATCTTTTTAATTTTTCTGTTTTCCATACTTTCAATCAAGTCATCTGTGTCAATGGCAACATAACGGGAATTTTTCACTACCTCTCTCGCGACACTGCCTTTTCCAACACCCATAAATCCAATCAAAATGATATTTTTCATACTTTGCCTATTTATGAATTTCTTTGCCATTATATAGAAATAATATAAATTTGTTATTTAAACCACTTTTAACTATAATTTCCCTTCTTATATTATTAATGGATAAATTATGAAAAAACAAAAATACATTACACTCGGATTCGCAACTGTCGGTCTTACAATAACCCTCTTTTTTTCAAATAATTTATTTGCAAAAGAAGAAACCGCAAAAAAAAGCACAGAGGCTTCCAGACTTGAGTCTTTAGCGAAGTTTACAAAGGTTATCAGTATCGTTGAGCAGTATAATGTAGACGATGTTACTATTGAAGAGCTTATGGACAAAGCGCTAAAGGGAATGCTCACAAACCTTGATGCACATTCCAATTACCTTACACAAGAGGATTACAAAAAGCTAAAAGTGCAGACAGAAGGTGAATTTGGCGGACTTGGCATTACCGTAGGAATCAGAGACGGTGCTCTTACTGTTATTGCTCCAATTGAAGGAACACCAGCAGACAAAGCCGGACTAAAATCGAGCGACATTATCTTAAAAATAAATGAAGAATCTACAATTAGTATGACAATCGATGATGCTGTATCGAGAATGAGAGGAAAGGTTGGTGAAGGCATTGATTTAACTATTATTCGCAAAGATGAAATGAAACCTTTAAACATTCATATTGTTAGAGCTATCATCACCATAGAATCTGTCTATGC